>Ga0315280_10000435_pt1 | contig 77522 bp, 57 predicted proteins | sample YL17G06_40_MG_FD_203697 | JGI IMG/M metagenome (GOLD analysis project Ga0315280, IMG submission 203697) | Sediment microbial communities from Yellowstone Lake, YNP, Wyoming, USA - YL17G06_40 | ecosystem: Environmental > Aquatic > Freshwater > Lake > Sediment | place: USA: Wyoming | collected... | reverse complement strand
GCCGGGCTCTTGGCCCATAAGCGTACCCGCGCGACCCCTTTCCGAGGACCAGCGTGCCAACCCCGGATCCGGTAGGAGGATCCTAACCCATCCGGGGCCGCACTCCTATCATGCCGGTTACGATGATGCGGGACACGTCACGACCAAGCAGGACCCGCTCGGCAACCGCGTGACGCTGGCGTATGACGACCCCGGGCGCCTGCTCACCAGGCTCGACGGACGCGGACGGGGACACGACGGCGGCCTTCACGCACGACCAGGGTGCGACGATCATGCCCGGTGTGGGGACGATCCTGTCGGTCCGCGAGGGCGACGACTCGCGGTTCGTGCACACCGATGTCCAGGGCACGACGCGCAAGGTGACGAGCGCGGCGGAGGCGGTCATCGCGGCGTACGACCTCGACGCATTCGGCGTCCAGCGCTCCCACACCGGCGCATACTCGACCCGGTACCTCTTCACCGGCAAGGAGCGCGACCCCGGCCCCTCCCTCGACTACTTCATCGCGAGGCAGTACAAGGCGTGGAGGGGGGTGTTCCTGAGCAAGGATCCGGTGGGGCCGGGTGAGGGGTGGTACCTGTACGTGCGCGGGAGGCCGATCGCGAGGATGGACCCTGAGGGAACGCGGAGCATATGGGATCCGCCTCCGCAGGGGCCGTACCAGTATGCAGACGGCTGCTGCGCAGAGGAACCGACCCCGGGTGGCAATACGTGGTGCGACCCGGACAGGGGCGGGGTAGCACAGCAAGTCGGGGGCCGCTCGGATGATCCCAAAGGGTGCGTTGTCCCATGCGCATACAGGCACGAAGCGGTGCACGCGCACGACTTGCTCGTCTGCTGCACGCTCTACATCGAGTGCCTCTCCGCAGCCGATGGCGACGCCGACGCACGGGCGCGTTGCGACGCTGCCTACGAGCAGTGGGTGGGCAACTGGCTTGATCCGTCCGATCCCGCGTTCGACATGGACTCCTGGTGGAACCACGCCTACACGGAGTGCAGGGCCGAAGCTGAGACACTCCGCTGTCTTCGTGAGCAATGGAGCAAGTACCACTGTCACCGGGTAGGCCCGTTTCCGAGCGATGAGAACACCGCGTGCCTCAGGGAGCAACGGGCCCTACGCCTCGGTCCGTTCCTTTGCGTGGATGACTGCTGCTCACTCATCGCGGCGGCGGCGGCCATGTCCTACAGGATGAGGAGGTACTGGCGATGCGACGAGCACCCGCAGAGCGGCTGGAATACGTGGTGCCAGTTCTAGGCGTTGTGCATGGGCGGGCCCGTCCACCCCGCCGTCGAAGAGCCGCGCGCGGCCCTACGCGCTTCGTGCGGCCGCTGGCGCTCCCCGCAGCCGTCCTGGTGCTAGGTGTCTTGAGCGGGTGCGGCCGCAACGCAGAGCCACCCACCGGCCCGCCCGCCCCCTCGCGAGCGGGTGTGGTTGCCGAGCCCGAGCCGGACACGGTGCTGCTGCTTACACCCGACGGCGTCGAACGGGTGGTGCCAGCCTCTGTAGACGCCTGCGCGCTGCTGGGTCACGCCGACTTCATGTCACCACCGGGTCGGATCGCTCTCACCGGACACCTCGGGTGGGGGCTTGGCCAGCCCGGGATTGGCGACCGCCTGGTCGCCTTGGACGACGACCGCCTACCCGAGCCCGGCACTGAACTCCGGGATCTGACCGTCGTCCGGTCTCCGGCCGATCTTGTGGGCCGCGTGTCGATCGACTCGCCACAGAAGGCGCTGGCGTACGTTCGCCTGTTCACCTCGCCAGAAACCGCGCACTGCTTTGACGAGTGGTGGTACGAGCTCATGCCGCTCTCGGTGCTTCGTTCGGACGCGGGGTTCGGTACCGACCTACGGAGGTTCTCGCTTGCCAGGGGCGGAGGCGAGCGTGGGGTCCTCACTGATGAGGAGTGCCGGGACTCGGGGTTGCCGGGCCCGCAAGTCAAGCCGCGCCCTGACGGTTCGTGGGAGGTCAGCAGGTGGCTGTACCCTTCCTGCACGACCTCGGAGTATGTACCCGGACGAAACCTGGTGATCCGGGTGCGCGAGCGAGTCTGGCCGGACGGTCGCACTGAGCGCGACGTGGGAGAGAGACTGGAGATCCCGCATTTGTGCAGGGCAGTGCTTGGCCCGCGGCACCTGCTGATGTGACGCGCGCCGTGACCATCGAGGGCCGGGACATCGAGGGCACCTTCTCGCAGTACGTCGAGGTGCCGTCCGACGGGCCCGGGTTCTACCTCTTCACCGTCGCAGGGGGCTCGGTCAGTCGGCCCGGCTACTTCACCGTCTCGGACGTGGGGCTTGTGACGAAGCGCCAAGGCGGGCGCCTCTTCGCCTATGTAGCCGCTCTGGCTTCGGGTGAGCCGCGTGCGGGCGTGCGAGTGGATGTCTACGCGGACAAGCAGCATATCGAGACCGCGTCCACGGGGCCTGACGGCCTGTGCGAGATGACGCTGCCCAAGAAGGAGACGGGGCTCATCGTGATGGCCCGTCGCGGGCCGAGCCTGGCCGTTGTCGATGACTACCTCTACCCCCCGACCGAGTCCAAGGGGCCGTACCGCCTGTACGCCTACACCGATCGACCCGTGTACCGGCCCGGGCAGGAGGTGCACTTCAAGGGCGTGCTCCGTGAGCGCACCGACAAGGGCTACAGCGTGCCCGGGGCGCGCCACGTGAAGGTCGCCATAGCCGACTGGCGCGAGACCATGGTGTACGAGAAGGAGCTGACCACGACCCGGCTCGGCTCGTTCTTCGACACCGTGCGCCTCTCGGAGAGCGCACTGACAGGGCAGTACCTGATGCGTGTCACGGTGGGGGAGCAGGAGCTGACCTCCTCGTTCGATGTCGCGACCTACCGCAAACCGGACTTCGAGGTTGAGGTGACGCCGGTCCGGGAGCGGTACACCCGCGGCGAGACGGCCCAGGTTGAGGTGCGCGCGCAGTACTACTTCGGGGCCCCCGTTGCGGGCGCAAGGGTCAGCTACTCCGTGTATCGCGCGCCGTACTGGATCCCCTCGGGCGATGAGCGTGAATGGGAGCGCACGTACCGGGGCATGATAGTCGGCGCCGAGGCCATGCGGTCCGAGCAAGAGGCCCCGGAGGACTATCGCGTGGCCGGCGTCGACGACTACCGGGTCGCGGGCGTCGACGAGTGGGACTTGCTCTACGATTCCGAGCGCTCGGAGCGTCCGGCGCGTACGTCGTTCGAGGAGGCCTACGGGGAGGCCGGCGGCGCCCGGGCGGACTACGGCGAGCTGGTGACCGGGGGCAGGACTGCACTCAACCAGGACGGGGTCGCTCGGATACGGATCCCGACCAGGCCGCGTAGTGGCGAGAAAGACGAGGAAGTCGAGAACGACCACATGTACCGCGTCTCGGTGGCCGTGGAGGACGCGGGCTACTTCTCCGTGACCGCGGCAGGCGAGTTCGTGGTCGCGCGCGGTCGGTACTACATTCAGGTCGTGCCCACCCCCCGTGTGGCCGAGCCCGGCGAGCCGGTGAACTTGGCCGTCACCGCATGCGGCTATGACGGTGTTCCCGTCGCCAACACGGAGGTCGCGGTCAGGATCTCACGGTCGGTCACCCGCAACGGGCAGACCGAGTACATAGAGGAGTCTTCCGAGAGCCCCACCCTCGGCTCAGACGGCAAGCTCACCCGCACGTACCTGCTGTCCGGGCAGGGTGCGTACCTGATCGAGGTGACCGGACGAGACGGTTGGCGCAATCGGATCGTGGGAACCGCTTCAGTATGGGTGACCTCGAAGGAGGGCGGCGACCTCGACTACACCTATCCTGAGCTGGAGATCGTGCCTGACCGTAGTCTGTACTCCCCCGGCGACACCGCCAGGCTGCTCCTGAACGGCGGCGAGTTGGGGCGGTCGGCGCTGCTGTCCTTCGAGTCAGACGATCGCCTCGTATGCCGACGGGTCGAGCTGCCCACAAAGTCGACGATGATCGAGGTGCCGATAACGGATGACATGGCGCCCAACATCTACGTCGGCATCACCGTCGTCGCCGGGAAACGATTCCTCACGGGCCGCCAGATGCTGCGGGTGACACCGGTCCACAAGGAGCTGAACATCGCCGTCTCCGCCGACAAGGATGTCTATACACCTGGCGAGACCGCGACCTTCACGGTGACGACCAAGGACGCGGACGGCGAGCCGATCCCCGCGGAAGCGTCCCTCGGCCTGGTGGACGAGTCCGTCTACGCCGTGAAGCCCGACAACACGCCGAACATCCTCGCCTTCTTCTACCAGCCCCGCTGCGACAACGTCGTGACGCGGTGCTCCTTCCCCGTGGTGTACCTCAACCCGGGCGACAAAGGCGGAACGCTCGTGACGCTTCGGCGGCGGTTCCTTGACACCGCGTTCTGGACGCCCGATGTGGTCACCGACAGCCAGGGGCAAGCGATCGTCAAAGTCGCCCTGCCCGACAACCTGACCACCTGGCGAGCGACGGTCAGGGCGCACACGGCCGACACGGAGGTGGGGGCCGGCACGCTGAGCGTGGTGAGCCGCAAGCCGCTGATGGCCAGGCTCGAGGCGCCGCGGTTCCTGTGCCAAGGCGACCGCGCCCGGGTGGGCGGGCTGGTCTACAACGCGACGGGCGTAGCGCAGAATGTGTCGGTCACGCTTGGCACGGAGGGTCTCGATGGCCCCAGGCGTCCGTCGGCTCACAAGGGTGTCAAGCCCGACCAGTCGGGCCGGTTCCTCTGGGACATCGCGGCGCCGCTCCTCGGCGAGAGCATGTTGCGCCTGACCGCCTCCGCCGGCTCGGAGACGGACGGGCTGGAGCTGGCCGTTCCGGTGGTTCCGTTCGGGCGGGAGCGGGTCCTCAGTCGCTCCGTCGTGGTGCGAGAGGGCACGCAGATACGGTTCGACTCAGCCCCTGACCGCGTGCCCGGCACGAGCCGCATTAGGGTCAGCCTGGCGCCTTCCATCTCGGCGACTGTCTTCGGGTCACTCGACTACCTGGCCGACTACCCCTGGGGCTGCACCGAGCAGACGATGAGCGCGTTCATGCCCGATGTCGTGCTGAGCCGGTGTATGCACGACCTCGGCATCGATGATCCGCGCCTCGAGCACAAGCTCGATCAGATGGTCCCCGCAGGCCTCGCGCGGCTGTACGGGTTCCAGAACGATGAGGGCGGCTGGGGGTGGGCCCGATATGGGGACGGCGACCCGTGGATGACCACCTACGTGCTTCACGGTCTCCTGATGGCGCGCGAAGCCGGGTACCAGGTGAACCAGCTCGTGCTCGAGTCAGGCCTCTCGGCACTGCGCCGCCAGCGCTCGAGTGACGACAAGGTCGACCCCGTGCGCGACTTGCGCTCCGGTACGGCCGAGACCGATCCTTACGAGCTGTACGTCCTGGCCCTCGGCAAGGGTCTCGACAAGCGGGCGCTGGAGACCCTGCACGAGTACGCCGCGGAGCCGCAACGGAGGATCCCGGACCGCGCCCACGCCGCGCTGGCGCTCCTCGCCACCGGGAACCGGCAGGGGGCCCGGGCTCAGGTCGAGCAGCTTTGGGCTGAGTGCAAGCACACGCCCGGCGTGCGCTTCTGGACCGTTCAAGGGGGTAGCCCGTACCAAACGGACACGGAGGCAACCGCGGCTGCGCTGCTCGCGATCTGCCGCGTCACGCCGGAGGACCCCAGGGCAGCCGAGGTCGTCGAGTGGCTGCTCCGCGCGCGTGACGGCACACACTGGCGGAGCACCCGCGATACAGCCCAGGTGCTCTACGCACTGGCCGAGTACCTCCGAGCGACGCACGAGTTGCAGCCCGATTGCGGGTACATGGTCCTCCTGAACGGCTCCGAGGTGGCCTCCGGTCGCTTCTCGGCCGAGGATGTGTGGCGGCCCGAGCGAGACGTCGAGATCGACCCGACTCAGGTCGCGGAGGGCGCCAATGTGATCGAGATCCAGCAGGAGGGCCCCGGCCGCATCTACTGCGGCGCCGAGTTCGACGAGCACATCGCTCTGCAGGAGGGCGAGCAGCCGGTCACCAACGCAGGCATGACGGTCGAGCGTGCATACTACCGGCTGCGCCCGATGTACGACGAAGGGCTCGATCGGATCCGCCTCCAGTCCGAGGGCGACCCGTCCGCCCGGTTCCGCTCGGGCGACGCGATCCTCGTATGCGTGGATGTGCAATCGGAGGCGAACCGGGGCTACGTGCTGATCGAGGATCCGATACCCGCCGGGTGCGAGATCGCGGAGCGCCCGGAGACGCTTCCGGAGGGGTGGAGCAAGGCGGGCTGCACCGGGATTGATGTGCGCGACGACCTTATCGCGGCTTACGTCTCACGGCTCCGCTCGGGCACCACACACATCGAGTACAAGATGAGAGCATCGATCCCCGGTGAGTTCCACGCCCTCCCCACGCATGTCTGGGAGATGTACCGGCCTGACCAGCACGCCTACTCGAACACCGTCACCGTGAGGATCCGTGGCTGAGAGGAGGCCGCCATGCGAGCCATTCACGCCGTTGCATACGCTGTGGTGATAGCCGGGGCAGGAGCGCTCGTGACCCTATGCGTGGCCGCAGACTCGGGCACCGAGATCGGCGCCTACACCACCAGCCTGGTGGGCCGCTCGGAGGCGCAGAGACACAACGCCCGTCTCGCGGCGGAGGCGCTCGACGGGGCGGAGATCGCGCCGGGTGGCGTCCTGAGCTTCAACGATCTCGCCGGTCCCTGGAGCGCCGACACCGGCTACGACAAGGCGCCGGTGAGCTTCTCGGGCGAGCTGGTCGACGCGTACGGAGGGGGTGTCTGCCAGACGTCGACGACCCTCTACAACGCGGCCTTGCTCGCGGGAATGCAGATCCTCGAGCGCCACCGTCACAACTGGCCGCCGGGATACGTGGCCCCCGGCCGCGACGCCGCCGTGGCCTTCGGCGACCTCGATCTCCGCGTGCGCAACCCCTACGACCAGACGCTCAGGGTGCGGGCATCCTGCACCGGCGACAGCCTAGTGGTGCGGATCGTCGGAGAGCGCGAGCCGGACTGCCGAGCGCGTATCGAGCGGACGGTGCACCGGGTGATCGAGCCGACCACGGTGGTTCGCTACAGCGATCTGCTCCCCGCCGGGGCGCGGCGGACGGACGTGGGGGGCCGGCCCGGGTACTCCGTGACCACGCGCCGCGTCTTCACCCGCGGCGACGAGGTAGTGCGCCGCGAGCTCGTCTCTTACGACGACTACGAGTGCCTGAACGGCCTCATCACCGTGGGGACGGGGAGATGAGCCGGGAACGGAGGGGCCGAATGGGGTGGGGGCCCCATCCGGCCCGCAGCGGGCGCATTGCCATGCGCCCCTACTCCTTCATCAACTCGCGCATGGGCTCCGGCCATTCGATCGAAGCGCGGCCGGCCGAGCAACGGTCGATGCTCCTCATCAGCCCGTGCATGAGATGGATGGGGATCGTCAGGATCACCTCACCGGGGTCGTACTTGCACATATGCCGACTCGTGGTGTCGATGAGGGAGAGCCCGATCCGCCCGGTGACGAGGGGCGCTGTCACGGCTCCCGAGCAGGTCGATCCCGACAGCCGCACCTCCACAGGGTCGCCGATCTCGAAGTTCGCCAGGGTGGTCAGTCGCGAGGCCTGGAGCGGCGAGCACAGGAACATCACCAGATCGGGTTGCAGCTCGGCCTTCTCAAGGGGAGAGAACACCACGTAGCGCGCCAGGCCGGTCGGCGGCGCGATCGAGTGGCTCCGCGCACGACCGAAGACAACGCGGGTCGCCATGAGCTTCTCGCCGTTCACAAGGAAGTCGGCGATCGTGGCCATGTGCTCCGCCGGCATCGCCCGGAATCCGAGATACGATGTTCCTCCGGGGCACCCTGACGTCTCCTCGCTCATGTTGATGACCGCGCCGTCGCGCGCCGCTTGGAATGCCCTGCACGCCCAGATGCGGCTGTGCTGCGTCGCGTTCGACGCGGGCGCCTCGGAGTAGGTGATCGCCACCGGGCTGCCCTTGAGTTCCAGAACGTTCTTCAGATCTTCCGACCAGTCTTGCCAGTACATGCTTGCACCCTCCTGTCGCTCTGCTTGGCTCCGTTATCCCTTCGTCTCCTCGAACAAGACTCGGATGTCGTTGGGGTCGTGCACATCAGGCGTCAGCCAGTCGTCCGCCACAGGCGCGAGGCCCGCCAGCCGCCGGCCGTCCGCGGACACCAGAACAGGTCTTCCCTGAGCGTCCGTTACGGGTCTACCGTCCGCTCCGACGAGCAGGCGCCTGTAGGTGTTGACGTCCGCTACAGCCGACGAAAGCCCCAAGCACAGTGGACCGTCGAAGACGGCCACGAGGGCGGAGTCCGCGGCGGGCCAGCGCACAAGCCGGAGACCAGCGTCGAACCGCAGTTCGACCGTGTCGCCGGAGCGCCACTCGCGCTCGACCACGACCCGTCGATGCCCCTTGGGGAGCGGCTTTGTCTTGCCGTCGACGGTGATCGTACCACTCTCGACCCAGGCCGGTACGCGTAGACGCAGGGCAAACTGCGCGGGCGTGTCGCAGTGGACCGCCACGGTTGCGTGGCTGGTGCGCGGGAAGTCGCTCGCGATGTCGATCCGCACTCCGCGACCCCGCGGCTCGACCGTCGCCTCCGGGTACAGGTTGACCTCGACGGCACCCTCGTCGTCGGTGACGATGAACCGCCCCACTTGGCCCAAAGCCCACTGCCCCCACAGTGAGCAGCAGCCGGGGTTCTCGCTGCCGAACTGCCCGTCCCACCCCTGCCAGCGGCGTCCTCCGAGCACCTCCTGGCCAAAGGCGCGGTGCCCGAAACCGCCAGTGCGGAACTCGGTCATCATCATGTGGTTCACGAGCACGCGCTCGGCCTCATCGACGTACGCGTCCCGGCCGGTCGCGCGGAAGGCCATGAGGTTCGTCACAACGTAGTCGGCGGTCGCGCAGCCCTCGTCCTGCTCCGAGGCCGGCATCATCTCCGGCAGGGCCCCGTCCACCGTGCGACACTCCTTACACCAGGCGAGGTAGTCCTCGGCTGACGCTAGGAACCGCTTGTCCCCGGTGACCTGGTACAGCTCGAGCACGCCGCGGTACATCGACAGCGAATGATGGGTGTGAGCCGTTCTACCGGCGCGGGAGGCCAGGTCCTTGGCCAGCTCGAGCGCGAACTCGTCGCCCCCGAGCAGGCACAGGTGCACCAGGCCGTCGATGCAGTGGCCGAAGTACTCGTGCAGGTGGCCGTCTCTCGTCTCGCGCCAGTACGGGGCCGCCTGCTGGAAGTAACGCGCCAAGCGCCGGGCCGCGTCGAGCAGCCGCTCGTCGCCACTGTCCTCATACGCGTCGAGCAGCCCGCGAAGCGCGAACGCGTTGCCCGATGGGACGCGCGCGTCCTGTTGGTCGAAGGGCAGGGGACGGCCGAAGTTGCCCTGCTTGGTCTGCGCCGGGAGTATGACATCCGCGATGGCGGCCCGCTGGCGGCTCGCGGGCGTCCAGCCGTAGCCCTCGGCGACGTGCAGCACGGAGAACCAGCGTCCGAACTGATCGCCCGGCCAGTCGACCCACAGGGCGCCTGGCGCGCACGTCGCGTTCGCGCGGAAGCTGTCAAGCGAGTAGCGGTCAGGCCGAGTCACGAGGTTGTAGGTCGCCGCTCCGTAGCGGGTCCCGAGTTCGCCGCGATAGGTCACGTCGCGGCATTCCGCAGGCTGGTGGGCTGAGGCCGCGGCGCCGACGATGAAAGCCTGCACCGAACCGATCGCGAGGATGACGGCCACGGGGTGCCCTCCACTCGGAGCGGGGATCGCGCTCTCAGCCTTGCGGGGCAAGTACGGGCGTTCGCGCGACCAAGCCCGGGGTCCTCCGTAGAGGGCCCCAGGAACCACGCACCTGCGGCGGGTCTCACCCCCTGGGCGAGTGCTGCACGCGGCAGACGTTCCCATCCCGGATCGCTAGATAGACGAGCCTACCGTCGGGCTGGAATACCGGTCCGCTCGGGACCACCCCATCGAACTCAGGCCCTTCCTCTCCGTCGAGCACTATGAACCACTTTGTGTCTCTCGTGGCCACATAGGCCAGGTGAGCGTCCGTCAGAGAGAAGACCACCGTCCCGATGTCGTCGAAGCCCGGCTGCTCGATGCTGTCGACGACCACGAACCGCTTTCCGGACCTCTCGGCTGCGTACGCTACGTGGGTACCGTCCGAGCTGAACATGAGGCTACCATCAGCTATGCCGTCGCACCCCGGCCCGGCGTTGCCGTCTGTGACCACACACCAGTCTTCGCCTCTGTGCGCCGCATACGCCACCCGTCCTGTTGCGCCGCAGGTCAGGCTGCCGTCGCCGACGCCGTCGAACTCCGGTCCTTCCTTGCCATCGACCACGACGCGCCACAGCCCGTCCTTCTTGGCGCTGTACGCGACGCGGTTGCCGTCCGGGCTCAGAACCAGGTCGCCCATCTCATCGAAACCCGGGCCCTCCTGGCCGTCCACAACGGCGAACTTCCTGCCGTCTCGGCCGGCTGCATAGGCCAGATGGGTCCCGTCCCGGCTGAACACGAGGCTGTCATCGTAGATCCCGTCGAGCTCGGGGCCCTCACGGCCGTCCAGAACGATGCTCCGCTTCCCCTCTTTGCTCACAGCAGCGTAGGCCAGATGACCCCCATCCGGGCTGAAGACGAGGCTGCGCCCGTCCATCTGGTCGAACTCAGGGCCCTCCTGGCCGTCCAAGACGACAAGCCGCTTCGGACCCTTCGTCGCTGCATAGGCAATGTGAGTCCCGTCGGGGCTGAACATGGGGCTAGCCTCGTGCAGTGAGTCGTACGCGCGGCTCGCCGCGCCATCCACGACAACAAGCCACTGCCCCCCGGAGTCCGCCCCATAGGCCAGGCGATCGCCGTCGCGGTTGAACACGATGCGTGAGATCCCGTCGAACTCGGGACCTGGCTGGTGGTCGGTAACCACCAGCCACCGCACGCCTCGCTGCGCGGCGTAGGCCAGACGGGCGCCGTCGGGTGAGAAGGTGAGGGAGCCCACGCCGATGCTGTCATACTGCGGGCCTCTGCGGCCGTCGACGACCATGAGCCACTTCGCGCCTCGTCGGGCGCCGTAGGCCACGCGGCTGCCGTCCGGGCTGAACATGGGAGTGCCTTCGGCGATCTCGTCGAACTCAGGGCCCTCCCGCCCGTCCACCCAGGCGCAGACCCGGTCCCCCTTCTGAGCGACCACAGCAGCATGGCACCCGTCCGCGCTGAAGACGGGCTCACCGATCTGCTGGTCGGGTAGGGCGCCCAGCGTCGTCGCGCGCACCTCATACCCGCCCTGTGCGAAGACAACGCCGGGCCCGCCGACGAGCCAAACCAACAGGGCGCACAAGCTCGGGCGCATCGCCACCCACCTCCTGAAGTCCGGTCTGCTCGCGTCGGGAGCCCGGTGGCCCGATGGCGGCTGCCCGGCATCGTACGTATTCCGAATCGGCCTACCGGGACCGACAGAAGGCTGTGATCCGGGGCCCCTCCGCAGCAGCGCCCCTACGGCACGAGCGACTTCGCCAGGGCGCCTGCGGCATTGAGCACGATGCCAGGGACGAATGCCAGCAAGACGACGCCGCCGGCTGCGAGGATCATTACCCACGAGGCGCCGGCGGTGGGGGCCCAAGCCGCGCGCGCGGGCTCGTCCTCCTCCTGCATGACGCTCAGCGCCACCGGGCGCAGGTAAAAGAACGCGGACACAACGCTGTTCAGCGCCGCCACAACCACAAGCCAGAGGAGCCCGGCGTCGACGGCCGCGATGAACAGCATCGCCTTGCCGAAGAAGCCGGCCGTGATGGGGATGCCCGTCAGCGAGACCATGAAAAGCGCGAACCCCCCCGCAGTCCACGGGTGCTCGGTCGCGAGCCCGCGGAACCGGTCGATCTCGACGTCGTCTCGGTCGTCGCGGCAGAGCTTGGACACGACGGCGAAGGCGCCGACACTCATGAACGCATAAGCGAGCGCGTAGAACACCAACGCGACCGTCGTCTCGCCGAACTTGGGCGCACCCGCGACCTGCATTGCGCCGCCTGCGACAACCGCCATAAGCATGTACCCCGCGTGGGCGATGCTCGAGTAGGCAAGCATCCTCTTGGCTTTGGCCTGCTGGAGCGCGCCCAGGTTCCCGACGGTCATGCTCAAGGCGGAAAGGACGGCCACCGGCTGCAGCCACCATTCCGCGAGGGGGCCGAAACCGATCAGCAGCGCACGGAACAGCAGGCCGAGCGCGGCGATCTTCGGGCCGACGGAGAAGAAGGCCGTAATCGGCGTCGCGGAGCCCTGGTAGACATCGGGGCACCACATGTGGAAGGGCGCCAAGGCGGCCTTGAACGCCAGGCCGACGACCGTCAGCGCGATGCCCATCGCCGCGAGCCCGAGCTGGAGGCTGTTGCCGTCGGGGGCGCTCGCCGGTGACAGGTGCGACTCGGACAGGGCCGCCAGGTTCGTGGTTCCGAAAGCGGCGTACACGAGCGCGAGCCCGTACACCATCACCGCGCTGCTGACACTGCCGATCATGAGGTACTTGAGCCCGGCCTCGTTCGACCGCCTGTCCTCGCGCGAATAGCCGGCGAGCACGTAGAGCGGGATCGACATGAGCTCAAGCCCAAAGAAACCGACGATCAGGTCCTGCGCGCCGGCCATGACGGCCATCCCCGCCGTGGCAAGAAGCAGCAACCCGCAGAGCTCGCCGGCGCCGTGTCTGAGGCCGCGCAGGTAGCGCAGGCCGAGCAGGACGGTGAGCAGCCCCGTGATCGCGCACGGCAGCACCAGGCCGAAGGTGAAGTCGTCGAGCACGTAGACCCCGCCGAAGCCCTCGGCGCGCTCACCTCGCCCGATCGACACGACACAGGCCGCGCTCGCGGCGATGAACCCCACGGCGCTGAGCCAGGCGGCCATGAACCGGCCGCGCCGCCGGAAGAACGCGCCGACCATTATCGAGGCGAGCCCGAACAGCGTTAGGATGAGGACGAGGACAACGGCGCCGAGATCGCTGCCGCCAACCGTGGGAGCCCCTGAGTCCGTCATTGGGCGTCGCCCCCCTCGGGTTCGACCTCGTTGCCGCCGAGCGTCTCCACCTCGGGGGCCTCGACGCCTGCCGCCTTGGGCGAGCGGGTCTCGTACGACGGCCCGCCCGGATAGGCCTCGGGCACACCCGTGAACTCCTCGTAGCGATCGACTGCGGCCTGAACGGCAGGCTCCATGCTGCGGAGAACGGGGTAGTAGGGAGAGATGCCCAGCCAGACTATGGGCACGAGCAGCAACACGGAAGCGGCAGTCTCGATGGGCCTCATGTCCGGCATCGGGCCGCCCGGTCGCTCCTGCATCTCGCCGTAGAAGACGCGCCTATACATCCACAGCAGATAGCAGGCGGCGACTATCACCCCGGTGGCGCTGAGCAACGCCCAGGTGACGCCGAGGGGGTGCGCGGACCAGAATGAGCCGGCCAGGGTCATGAACTCGCCGACGAAGCCGTTGAGGCCCGGCAGACCGATCGACGACAGCGCGATGACGAGGAACACGCGCGAGTAGAGCGGCATCTCGTCCCAAAGGCCCCGATAGTCGTCGACCATCCGGGTGTGGCGGCGCTCGTAGATCATCCCGACCAAGAGGAAGAGCCCGCCCGTCGAAAGGCCGTGGTTCACCATCTGCAGCACGGCCCCCTGGACACCCACGGTGTTCAGCGCGAACAGCCCGAGCATCACGAACCCGAGGTGAGCTACGCTGGAGTATGCGACGAGCCGCTTGATGTCGCGCTGCCACATCGCGGTCGCGCCGCCGTAGATGATGCCGATGACGGCGAGCCACATCATCAGAGGGGCGAGGGCCTGGGAGGCGATAGGGAACATCCCGATGCAGAACCTGATGAACCCATAGGCGCCCATCTTGAGCAGGACGCCGGCCAGGATGATGCTCCCCGAGGTCGGCGCCTCGACGTGGGCATCGGGAAGCCAGGTGTGGAACGGGAAGACGGGCACCTTGATCGCGAACGCGAGGCCGAACAGGAAGAAGAGGGTGATCTGGCGATTCGCGTCGATCGTCGGGGCCAGAACCAGCAGGTCAGGGATCGAGAACGTGCGCGTGCCCTCCGGCAGGCTGAAGTACAGCAGAGCCACACCGGCCAGCATGAGGACGCCGCCGAACAAGGTGTAGAGGAGGAACTTGATCGCGGCGTACAGCCGGCCCTCGCCACCCCAGACGCCGATGATGAAGTACATCGGCACCAGCATGGCCTCCCAGAACACGTAGAACACCACGACGTCCAGGGCCGCGAACACCCCCAGCATAGCCGTCTCGAGCATCAGCAGGCAGGCGTAGAACGCGACCACGCGCCTTGTCACGCCCGTCCAGGCACCTAGCACGGCGATGATGGAGAGGAACGCGGTGAGAGCGAAGAGCCACACACTGATCCCATCGAGGCCGACCCGGAACGATACGCCAATGGTCGGGATCCACGGGGTGGCCGGGTCGGCAAGCTGGAAGCTGCTCGCCCTGTCGTTGAAGGTGACTATGAGCGCGGCGGTGAGGATGCCGGTGAGCACAGTGACGGCCAGCGAGACGCCCCTGACGACCCTGTCCCCTGCCTGACGGAGCAGCACGAGCAACGCCGCGCCCACTGCGGGCAGGAAGATCGCTATCGTCAGCCAGGGCATGTCCTGAATGCCTACGGCACCCAAACACTCCACCACCGAACAGGCGCTACAGCCGGCCGAGCACAAGGCAGAGCGCCAGGATGAGAGCACCGGTCAGGATCACGACCGCGTAGTCGCGGATACGCCCGGTCTGAGAGCGCACCTGGCCACGCGCCAACGCGCCAACGGTCGCGGCCAAGCCGTTGACGGTCCCGTCGATGACCTTCGGGTCAAACCAGTCGCTGCACGCGCGAGCCAGCGCCGAGAGCGGGCCAACGACTAAGGCCACGTACACCTCGTCGATCCACCACTTGCGCCTCAGTGCCAGGTAGACGTCGCCGAGCCGGCGCTCGAGGCGCTCCTGGCCGTCCGCGCGGCGCAGGAACAGCGATGCCGCGACCAGGATTCCGCAGAGCGCCACCGCGACCGAGATCGCCATGAGGCCCACCTCGACGGGCATGGACAGATGCTCGCCTGCGCCGTCGCGCGGCAGAAGCGGCTCGAGGTAGCCGCGCAGGAGGTGCCACGAGCCGGGAACGCCGAGCAGGCCGCCCACGATCGCCAACGCGGCGAGGACGCGCAGTGGCACCCCCATACTAGGCGGTGACTCGTGCGCGCGCTCGTGGGCCTCCGGCGCCATCCGTGTGTTCCCGTAGAACGTCAGGTAGAGCAACCGGAGCATGTAGAACGCGGTGAGGAAGGCGCCAGCCAGGCCGAGTGCCCAGAGGAGCTTGTCCGCGCCGAACGCGCCGGCGAGGATCTCGTCCTTCGAGAAGAACCCGGCCAGCGGCACGATACCGGCGATCGACAGCGTCGACGCGAGGAAGGTCCAGTGCGTGACGGCCATCTTGTGCCTCAGCGCGCCCATCCGAAGGATGTCCTGTTCCTCGTGGCAGGCGTGGATGACGCTGCCGGCCCCGAGGAAAAGGCAGGCCTTGAAGAACGCGTGGGTGACGAGGTGGAAGATGGCCGCGGTGTACGCTCCCACGCCGGCCGCCAGGAACATATACCCTAGCTGGCTCACGGTGGAGTAGGCGAGGACGCGCTTGATGTCATTCTGACCGACCGCGATGGTCGCCGCCAGCAGAGCGGTCAGGGCGCCGATCCACGCCACCACTCCCGCGGCCGACGACGGGTGGTGATAGAACGCGTTGAGTCTGACAACCAGGTAGATCCCGGCGGTAACCATCGTCGCCGCGTGGATCAGAGCGGAAACGGGAGTGGGGCCTTCCATCGCGTCCGGCAGCCAGACGTACAGCGGAATCTGCGCCGACTTGCCCGTCGCGGCCAGGAAGAACAGCAGCGTGATCCACCGGATGTCGGCGGCGCTCGCGTGGTCGACGCGCGCGATCATGTCGTGAAGGTCCAGGGTGCCAAAGGCCTTGTAACACCACAGGGTCGCGATGATGAAGCCGAAGTCGCCCACGCGGTTGACGACGAAGGCCTTGAACCCCGCGCGCGACGCGCTGTCGCGCGTGTGCCAGAAGCCGATCAGGAGGTATGAGCAGAGCCCGACCCCCTCCCAGCCGATGAACATGACCGGCAGGTTCGCGGCGGTAACCAGCAGCAACATCGCGGTTGTGAACATGTTCATGAAACAGAAGAACCTGACGTAAGCCTTGTCGTGAGCCATGTAGCCCAGGCTGTAGATATGGATGAGGAAGGCGACGCCGCTCACGGTCAGGCACATGACGCTCGCGAGGGGATCCAGTCTGAGGGCGAAGTCGACGCTCAGCGGCCCGCTCGCGATCCAGGTGAAGTACGACTGTCGGATGCTCTCCTGCCCCGACGTGGCGAGCTGGATGTGCTGCAAGACAGCGACCACGAACGCAACGCCGGACGCGACACAAGCGAGGACGCCGTGGATGACGCGACCACGAAGCCGGCCCGGCCACAGGCCGTTCACGAGGGCGCCCAGCGCCGGTCCGGCGAGCAAGAGCCACAGCGAGTCGACGATCTCCGGTGCCCCCTAACCCTTGAGCTCGGACAGCAGGTCCACGTCAACGGACCGCCTGTTCCTGAACACGGCGACCACCAGCGCGAGCCCGACGGCGACCTCCGCTGCGGCGAGAGCGATGAGCAGCAAGGCGTACACCTGACCGTTTGGGTCCGCCCTGTCGCGCCCGACCGCCACGAAGACGAGGCCGGATGACGCGAACATGAGCTCGACGGACATGAGCATCACGAGCACGTTGCGGCGCAGGCAGAAGCCCGCCATTCCGATCGCGAACAGAAGGGCCGAGATGAGGATGTAGACCTCCGCGGAGACCTGACCGTCAGCCGGCATCGGCGTGCGTCCCTTCGGAGCCCGGGCTGATCGCCGCGTCTCGCCGAAGGCCTTTGGCGAGGACGATCACCCCCGCCATCGCGGCCACTAGGAGCACTGAGATGAGCTCCACGGTGAACACGTTCCGAGGCGAGAAAAGCGCCTGCCCGACGCCTAGGGGAGTGCTATAGGCCGACTGGGGCGCAAGCGCTCCAGCCACTTGCCCGCCCGCCGTAGGCGCCGGCCCGCGCCCCAGCTCGCCGCCGGCTACGGTGGCGAACATGATGAGGACGAGCATCCCCAGTGCGACGGTCACGGCCGCGATGCCTTCGATTCCGGTGTTCCGGAGCGAGAGCGGTTCGCGACCCGCCGCGAGCAGCACGATCACGAACAGAAATAGGACCATGATCGCGCCGGCGTAGACGATGACCTGGACCATGGCCAGGAACTCGGCGCCGAGGGTCACGTAGAGAACCGCGATGGCGATAAGCGTGACGACGAGCCAGAGAGCCCCGCGCACGACGTCGCGCCGGGTCACCATGAGGAGCGCAGAGGCAACGGCCACGAGCCCCGCAATCGCCACCGGCACAACTCTGCCTGCCACCGTCAGTTCGGTCGTGCCCATCGCCTTGTGGCCGCTCTCCCTCCGGGACGTGCCTAGTGGCTGTGAGGGTTGGCGAAGTCCGACGCTTCGCGTCCCTCGATAGCGCCCCACTTGTGGGTGAAGTCGTAGACCCAGGCTGACGGATCCTCGGTCGTGTCGTAGCCGTTCTCGAGAAGCATCTCCTTCGTGAACACCATTCCCGCGCGCGAGTAGAGGGCGAAGTTGTAGTTCCGGGTCATGCGGATCGCGTCCTCCGGACAGGCAAGCACGCAGAACCCGCAGTAGATGCAGCGGTACATGTCGATGTCGTAGATCTCCGCGTACCGCTCGGCGTGATTCTGCGGGTTGTCGCTGGAGGTCTCGGCCGGCACGACCGTGATGGCCGCCGTCGGACAGGCCGCCGCACACAGCGAGCAGCCGACGCAGAGCTCGCGCCCGTCGGTGGCCCGCGCGAGGTAGTGCGTGGCCTTGACGCGGCTGCCATGGTCGGGTCGCTGTTCCGGGTACCGGATCGTTGTGGGCTTCCGCCAGACGTGCTTCACCGTCGTGCAGAGCCCGACCGCGATGGCCCAGATATCCTGAAGTATGCGCATCTTTCCTGTCCGACTATGACTCGAACGTCATCGCGACCGCGATCGCCACCATGCTCAGCAGAGCCGCCGGCAGGAGGCCCTTCCAACTGAAGGTCATGAGCTGGTCGTATCTGAGCCTGGGCAGCGTGCCCCTGACCCAGATGAAGAGCAGCATGAATGCCACGCACTTCGCCACGAAGTAGCCGCAGCCCACCACGAACGCCGGGACCGTGTGTCCGCCCGAGAGGAGCAGGTCGAGGCCGGGGCCTCCCCATCCCCCCAGATAGAGCGTGACCGTCAGGGCGCTCATGTTCCACATCGCCGCGTACTCGGCCATGAAGAATGCGGCGAACCTCATGCTCGAGAACTCGGTGTGGAAGCCGGCGACAAGCTCCGCCTCGGCCTCGGGCAAGTCGAAGGGCGTGCGGTTCGTCTCCGCGTGGATCGTTATCACCATCAGGACGAACGGCAAGACCGCGAGCGGGAAGTAGTGGAACACGTGCCAGTTGAGGACCCCGCCCTGCTGGCGCTCGACGATGGCCGCGAGGTCGAGCGACCCGGCCATGAGGGCTGGGATGAGCACTAGAGTGGACAGCGCCAGCTCGTAGCTGATCATCTGCGCCGAGGATCTGAGCGCGCTGAGAAGGGGGTACTTCGACCTCGACGCCCAGCCGGCCAGGAACAGCCCGTAGACCTGGATGCCCGCGATGGCGAGCACAAGCAGCGCACTCACCGGGATCCGGGTGACGTACCCGTGCGGGCCCACCGAGTAGGGGATCACCAGCATTCCCAGGAACGCCGGCACGGCACAGACGACGGGCGCCAGCAGGTATAGGCCGCGGTCGGCATCGGCGGGGACGATCTTCTCCTTCATCACGAGCTTCACGAAGTCGGCGAGGGGCTGGAGGATGCCCAGCGGGCCCGCGCGGTTTGGCCCCACGCGCTGCTGGATGCGAGCGACGACTCGGCGCTCGGCCCAGATCATGATAGGCACGACGACGGCCACCACGAACAACTGGGCGCCGAGCACCTTCACCAGCATCACAATGACGGACTTCCAGTCCATATCTCGCGTCCTCGCAACACCGCGCCGGCCCTAGCCCGGCACGATGATACCCTCCGGAGGGATCGGATCGGCCCATGGCCTTAGGCTCTCCGAGGCCTCGGCCATCGCAGCCCGGATCCGGGCGGCCGACCGACCGACCGCCGGTGAGCCCAGCAGCTCGCACACGCACGCGAGTATCTCATGGGTCGGCAGCGTGTCCCAGATCGGCTCGTTCGTGGGCACCGACCGCTGGAGGCGGCCCTCGAAGTTGACAAAGGTGAACTCTTCCTCCTGGAAGCTCGCTGCCGGAAGGACGACGGCGGCGAGTCCGGAGGTCTCGCTCTCGTTGGTTCCCACGTAGATCAGGCCCCGAAGGTCCCGCGCGGCCTGAGCAAGCGCCGCCTCGCAGCGAGCGAGCGGGTCCCCGCCCACGATGAGCAGTGCGGCGAACTCGCCGGCCTTGAGGCGATGGCGCCATCCGCGCGGGGCAGTCCACGCGTCCCGTGACTCACAACCCACCGCTCGCAGCCCCCTCGAGTTCGCGCCGCCTGTGAGGATACCGTGCGCGACTCTTGACCGGCGCCCCTCCTGGAGCGCCGATGTCAGTCGGTCCAGCGCCTCGTGCACGCCAGCGTAGGCCTCGACCGGTACGGCGCCAACGACTACGGCAGGCCGCTTCGCGTCGCGCAACGCCGCGGCGGTTGCCTGCAGCCACTCGGGAGAGATGCCGTCCGGGGCCTGCGCTTCGCCGGACGGGATGAGGTCGGCGAGCGCTGCGAGGAGTGCGGCCTCTGCACTCTTGGGTAGATCGGCGCCGGACCATGACAGCAGCTTCTGGTCGCGAGCCACGACGGGGTGAGACGCCGTTATCATCCGCAGTCGGCCCTCGCGCGCGCGCCGGTTCATCCGCAGCCAGATGATCGGTTGGTTCTCGAGCACGTCCGCCGACACGAGCAGCACGACGTCCGAGTACATCAGGTCCATCATCGTGCCCGCGAATGGCCCGGCCGGGTCGAAGTCGTCCTCCACGTACAGGCCGCCGCAGTTCGGCAGCGCCGCGAGTCGCGACGCGAGCCAGCCGGCCTCGCAGCTCGTGGACGGGCTGAGGACCACCGCGAAGGACCCCGCGTCGCGCAGTGTCGATGCGGCCCTCGTAAGGGCTGCGTCCCAGTCGGACGCGCGCTGCTGGTCGTCCCTGAGCACGGCCGGCCTTGTCAGGCGGCCGTCGTTGACCCAATCGTAGTCGTACCGACCGCGGTCGCATATCCACGTGTCGTTGACGTAGTAGTTGGTCCTCGGCTGGACCCGGCAAAGGGTTCCGAGCCGCCCGCCCAAGACGAGGTTGCAGCCGACCGGACAGTGCGGGCAGACGCCGGGGGCGTCGGCGAGCTCCCACGGCCTCGCCGAGAACCTGAAGAAGTCGCTGGTGAGGGCGCCGACCGGGCACAGGTCGATCGTGTTCCCGGCGAACCGAGCCTTCGCGATCGGCTCGCCGAACGCTGGCTCGATCTCATTGCGGTCGCCGCGATCGGTGAACTCGAAGACCTGCTCGGAGGCCCACTCGCTGAGGAACCTGGTGCAGCGGAAGCAGACGATGCAGCGTTCCTGGTCGAGGACGATGCTCGCGCCAATGCGGCGGGCCTTGTCGCGCTGGATGCGCTCCTCCGTGAACACCTGACGGCCGGGGCCGCACTCCATCGTCATCTCCTGGAGCTCGCACTCGCCGCCCTTATCGCAGATAGGGCAGTCGAGCGGGTGGTTCGCCAGGATGAACTCGATGATAGCCTCGCGACCCTTGATCGCCTTCTCGGAGTCGGTGACCACCTTCATATCCGGCTGCACTTCAAGGGTGCAGGCCGTCTGAAGGGCAGGTATCTCACGGTACACCGGCTCGCCGGTCTTGCCGTCGACCGCGATCTCGCCGCTGGCGCGGTCGCGGACCGGCAGGAACGCCTGAACCAGACAGATGCGGCACGCGCCGAGGACCGAGAGCGAGGGGTGGTAGCAGAAGCGTGGGACTCTGATCCCCAACGTATCCGCCGCGACCATGACGCGAGTGCCCTTCGGCACCTCCGTGCGCCGACCATCGATGATGACGGGCACTAGGGCGCCCGCGGCCATCGTCAGTTCCCCTCCGCGGGCAACATGCAAGTGCCCTTGTCGACGTGGTGCTCCCACTCTTCGGGATAGAGGTCGAAGGCGCTCATGATGGGCGCCGGGATGCTCTCTCCGAGGGCGCAGAAGCACTTGCCCCGGATTGCGTCGCAGACGTGCCGCACCAGATCGAGGTCGGCCCTCGTTCCCTTGCCGGACTCGATCCTGCGCAGCACCTTGAGAACCCATCCGCTGCCCTCGCGGCACGGAGTGCACTTGCCGCACGATTCGTGATGGTAGAAGGCCGTGAGGTTGATGGCCGCGTTGACAAGGCATGTACCGTCATCGAGGAAGATGACCGCCCCGCTGCCGAGCATGGACCCCGCGTTGGCGACGGACTCGAAGTCGAGCGGGATGTCGAAGTGGTCCGGCCCGAGCATTGGCGCGGAGGAACCTCCGGGGATGACGGCACGTAGCTTGAGCCCGGGGCGCATCCCTCCGCATAGGTCGAGCAGTTCCGACAGCCTCGTGCCGAGCGGCACCTCGTAGATCCCCGGCCTGTTGACCTTCCCCGACACACAGAAGACGCGTGTACCGGGGCCATCCGGCCCCGCGCCGGGAGGCGGGCCGGGGCCACGGCCGACGACGTCGACGACAAGATCGCGGGCGCCGACCTCGCGGTACCACGCGGCCCCGTGCTCCACGATGAGCGGGACGTTGGCGAGAGTCTCCACATTGTTGACGACGGTCGGGGCGCCGTAGAGGCCAGCCTGGGCGGGGAACGGGGGCCTGAGGCGCGGCTCCGCGCGGAGCCCCTCGAGCGAGTTGAGGAGGGAGGTTTCCTCTCCGCAGATGTAGGCTCCGGCGCCGATGTGCAGCCTCACGTCCATAGACAGACCGGAGCCCAGGACATCCTCACCCACGAGGCCGGCCGCGCGGGCTTCCTCGATAGCATCCATGATCCGTTTCCGGGCCAGGCTGAGCTCCCCGCGCAGGTAGATGTAAGCACTGCGAGCGCCGATCGCGTAGCAGGCGAGGACGATGCCCTCCAGGACCCTGTGTGGGACACGCTCCATGATGTAGCGGTCTTTGTACGTGCCGGGCTCGCCCTCGTCGGCGTTGGCGACCACGTAGCGCTCCCCGGGAACGTCGGGGGGGATGAAACGCCACTTCTGCCCAGTCGAGAACCCGGCGCCACCGCGTCCCCGAAGCCCGGACCAGTACACCTCATCGGTCACCTGCGCCGGCGAGAGCTCGCGGAGTGCCTTAGCAAGAGCGCCATACCCGCCCTGCGCGCGATAGGCCTCCAGCGAGTGTGAGTCGTCTAGGTCGTGCCCCTGCAGCACGCGGAGAACCTGCATCCAAGGCCACCTTGGCAGCCGGCGCGAGGCAGATGCGCATCGGCGGGTGGTGAAGCGCACGGTCCCGGGAACCTATTCGGGTCCGGTTTTGGTCGTCCTTCGACAGAGCGCAAGGCCGTTGCTTCTCCCCACCAAGGCGGACGGCCTCCGCGCGAGGATCTAGCTGACGAAGATGCGGCCGAGCGGGAGCTCGAAGCCTGGCAGTACATCCTCGCCCGAGAGGCTGCCGTCGCGGATCCACTCGCTGGTGCCGTCGGCGCGCCAGACCTCGACGGCCCGCTCATCCGGGTCGACAACCCAGACAAGGCGTGTGCCGGCGGCGAGGTACTGCGCGACCTTCGCGCGCATCTCAGCGGGTCGATCACCCGGGGAGACCACCTCCACAGCCAGATCCGGGGCTCCCTCAAAGAACCCATCGGCGCTGAGCAGATGTATCCGCTCGGCCCGCACGAACGCGAAGTCGGGGCACCGAACCGTGTCCGGTCTCCGGGCGAGGATGTAGCCCCCCTGTTCGCCAGTCACGTCTCCCAGGGCGTGCGCGTCGGCGTAGTCCGCGACAGCTCTGCCCAACCTGAACGCCACCCGCGAATGGTCGAACCTGGAAGGCGTCAACTCAACAACCCACCCATCCACCAGCTCGGTGAGGTCATCATGGTGCCTCAAGGAACTCCTCAGCGGTGAGAAGCCCCGCCCGGCGCCCCGTTGCGACTGTCATCGGAGACACCTCCCTAATGGGCCCGGAAGACGCGATCGAGCGGCAGCTCAAAGCCTGGCAGGACATCCTCCCCCGAGAGGGCGCCTTCGTGGACCCACTCGCTGGTGCCGTCTGCGCGCCAGACCTGAACGGCCCGCTCATCCGGGTGGACGACCCAGATGAGACGCGAGCCGGCCGCGAGGTACTCGCGCGCCTTGGCCTGCACGTCAGCCAGCCGGTCTGTGGGGGACACCACCTCCACGGCGAAGTCAGGTGCACCTTCAACGAAGCGCCGGCCATCGGCCGCTCGCGCTCTTTCAGCCGTGATGAAGCCTACGTCCGGCATCCTCACGGTGTCCGGTCGCCGCGACAGAACGTAGCCGCCCTGTCCCTCGGTGGCCCCACCGAGCCCGTGCTGGTCCACATAGTCCGCTACCCGACTGGCGATGCGGAGACAGACCGACGAATGCTCAAAGAAGGAAGGCGTCAACTCAACAGCCCACCCGTCCACCAGCTCAGCGAGGTCATCATGGTGCGCCTCAAGGAACTCCTCAGCGGTGAGAAGCCTGGGCGCCGCTCGGGTCGACACGGCCAACGCGATCACCTCCGGCTCGCAAGCAGTTGCATTATACCGCGTTGACGGGAGGGTCCGCCTCCGCCCGCTCGACGTTGACAGCGGGCGGGACGTGAGGCAACATTGCCGCGTGACGCCGGGGCGGGAATCCGTTCCGGCTGTTTTCGTGTGTACAGGAAAGGAAGCCCAGCGACATGCCCCTAGTCCCGATGCGTGTGCTTCTCGACCACGCCGCTCAGAACGGTTACGGCGTCGGCGCGTTCAATGTGAACGACATGGAGCAGATCCAGGCGATCATGGCCGCGGCAGAGGAGACTCAGTCCCCTGTCATCATCCAGGCCAGCCGGGGGGCGCGCCAGTATACCAACGACGCGTACCTTCGGCATCTGATGCTTGCCGCGGTCGAGCTTCACCCGAGCATCCCGGTCGCCATCCACCTCGACCACGGGAACTCCCCGGACACGTGCAGATCGTCCATCGAGCAGGGCTTCACCTCCGTGATGATGGACGGGTCGCTGCACTCTGACGGCAAGACCATCGCGGACTTCGACTACAACGTCATGGTGACGAGCCAAGTCGTCGAGATGGCGCACCCGGTGGGCGTGTCAGTCGAGGGAGAACTCGGCGCGCTGGGCGGGATCGAGGACGGGCACGGAGCCGACGTAGATCCGCGGGCACACCTCACAGACCCCGACCAGGCGGTCGAATTCGTGGAGCGCACGGGCGTCGACGCGCTCGCGGTCGCCATCGGCACGTCGCACGGAGCCTACAAGTTCAAGAAGAAACCGGACGACAACGTCCTCGCGATGGAGCTGATCGAGGAGATCAACGAGCGACTCCCCAAGACGCACCTCGTGATGCACGGGTCGTCGTCGCTGCCGCAAGAGCTGCGCGACGAGATCAACAAGTACGGCGGTAACCTGAAGCAGTCATGGGGCGTGCCGGTCGAGGCCATCCAGCGCGGCATTCGCCACGGTGTCCGGAAGATAAACGTCGACAGCGACAACCGCCTGGCCATGACAGGCGCGATCCGCAAGGTCTTCGCCGAGACGCCCGAGGAGTTTGACCCGCGGAAGTACCTCGGCCCCGCGCGCGCCGCGATGGAGGAGATCGTCAAGGCCCGCATGATCGCCTTCGGCCAGGCCGGCCATGCGCCGAGCATCCCGACCGTGTCGCTCAAGGAGATGGCCGCGCGCTACAAGTAGAGCCTCTCCTGCCGGAGTAAGTTGGTGACGGGGCCGGGCATGCGTCCGGCCCCGCGCCTTTGGTGTGGTGATCCCATGAGTCGGACCGACGACGGGCTCGTCAGGCTGAACAAGCTGCTCGCAACGTATGGAGTCGCGTCAAGGCGGCACGTCGAGGAGATGATCGTCGCCGGTCGCATCACGGTCGACGGAGTTACCGCGACCGAGAAGGGCATGAAGGTGGCGCCGGGCGCGGTGATCATGGTCGACGGCGCGCCGGTCGCCGAGCCGCCTCTACCGGTCTGGCTCGCGCTACACAAGCCCAGGGGCTACATCTGCACCAAGGAGGACACCCACGATCGCCCAATGGTGATAGACCTCGTCCCCCCCGACCTCAAACAGGTGCATCCGGTCGGGCGCCTGGACGGTGACGTGTCGGGGCTTCTCCTCATGACGAACCAGGGGGAGCTGACCCACCGGCTCACCCACCCGAGATACGAGGTCGGGAAGGTCTACCGTGCCGTCACAAGCCGTCCGCTGACGTCGCAGCAGCACACCGCGCTCGAGACAGGCGTGGAGCTCGATGACGGGCCGTCGGCGCCCGCCAAGTGCCATCGGGTGGGAAGGCAGGGCGTCGGCTCCGTCGTGGAGCTGGTCATCCACGAGGGTCGCAAGCACCAGGTGAAGCGGATGTTCGACGCTGTGGGCAACCCGGTGACCGGACTGGAGCGAATCGCGGTGGGACCGGTGAAGCTGGGCGACATGCCTCGCGGCCACTGGCGCCACCTGACGCCGGAGGAAGTCGGCGAGTTGTACCGGCTGACGGGGCTCCAGGTCCCTGGGGGAGCCGCGCACTGAAGCACGCGGCTCCGGGCGACGTCAGCCCAGCAGGGCCTTGCGGATCTCCTCGGCCTTGTCGGTTCGCTCCCAGGTGAAGCCGGGCTCGTTGCGGCCGAAGTGGCCGTAGGCCGCGGTGGCCCTGTAGATCGGCTTGCGCAGATCCAGATACTCAATGATGGTCCGCGGCTTGAGGTCCACGATCTCCCTGAGGACGCGCTCGATCTCGACGTCTTCCACTTTGCCGGTGCCGAATGTCTCTATCGCGAGGGAGACGGGGTCGGCCTGTCCGATGCAGTAAGCGACCTGAAGCTCGCACCGGCTCGCGACGCCTGACGCGACGACGTTCTTCGCGAGGTACCTCATCATGTAGGCGGCGGACCTGTCGACCTTTGAGGGGTCCTTGCCGGAGAAGCAACCGCCGCCGTGGCGTGCAAGGCCGCCGTAGGTGTCCACGATGATCTTCCGCCCGGTCAGGCCTGTGTCTGCCAGTGGGCCACCCACCGTGAAGCATCCGGTGGGGTTGATGTGGAAGATCGTGTCGCCGTCCACCCACTCTGCCGGTAGCGACGGGCGAATGACGCTGTCCGTGACCTCGCGATGGATGGTCGACATCGAGACATCCTTGCCGTGGTGGGCGGCGATAACGACAGTGTCGATGTGCTTCACCCGGCCGGCCTCGTAACGGACGGAGACCTGGCTCTTGCCGTCCGGACGGAGCCAGGGGTAGACGCCGCTGCGCCGCACCTCGGACAGGCGCCGCGTGAGTGCATGCGCGAACACGATCGGGGCCGGCATGAGCTCGGGGGTCTCATCGGTGGCGTACCCGAACATCATCCCCTGGTCTCCGGCACCACCCTTGTCGACACCGAGCGCGATGTCAGGAGACTGCTCCTGGATCGCGACCAGCACGCCGCAGGTTTCGCCGGAGAAGCCTAGGTGCCCGTCGTTGTAGCCGATCTCCATAATGGTCTGCCGCACGGTGTCGGCGATATCGACATAGCAGTCGGTCGTCACCTCGCCGGCGACGATAGCCACACCCGCAGTGACCAGCGTCTCAACCGCCACGCGCCCATTCGGATCCTGGGCGATGATCGCGTCCAGGATCGCGTCAGACACTTGGTCGGCCATCTTGTCGGGATGGCCCTCGGTCACCGACTCGGAGCTCCACAACCGCTGTCCGACACTACTACCCATCGTCGAGTCCTTCCCTAGTCATTCACGCAGGCGACCGCCCCAGACAGGGCGGTCGCTGGCCTTTCTTACTACAAAGCGGTGTCGCTGTCGAGGGCTTGCGCGCCTACGTGCCGACCAGCATCCCCGCGATCTCCGAGACGAGGCGTCTTGCGACCTCGCGCTTGTGGCCGACGTATCTGTCCCTGACGCCCTCCGGGCCGATTAGAAGCGCGTCGGTGTCGTCCGCACCCATCACTCCACCGGGGCCGACCTTGTTCGCGACCACGAGATCACAGCCCTTGCTGCGCAGCTTCTCGCATCCTCGCTCCTCGATCCGCTCCGTCTCGGCGGCGAATCCGAGCACGAGCCGAGGCCTGTCCGGGCTGTGGCAGACGGCCTCGAGGATGTCTCGAGTCGGCACCAGGGTCAGCGTGAGCTCCGGTCTCCCGGCTTTCTTGAGTTTGCTCGGCGCCACTTCCCGCGGCGCAAAGTCGGCGACGGCCGCCGCGCCGGCGTAGACGTCCTCGGAGCCGATACGGTCCATCACCACCGAGTACATCTCGACCGCCGTCTCCACCGAGACGATCTCGGGTCCGTACGGCGGCTCGACCGTGACGGCCCCCGTCACGCAGGTGACCGACGCCCCCGCGAGCCAGGCCTCGTACGCGAGCGCGAAGCCCATCTTCCCGCTGGAGCGGTTGGTCACGAAGCGGAGCGGGTCAACCGACTCGCGCGTCGCACCCGTCGTGACCAGGAAGCGGACGCCCGCGAGCGGCTTGGGCGCCAACACCCGCTCAACGTGCGACAGGATCACGTCCGGCGGGGCCAGCCGCCCCTGACCTATGTGTCCGCATGCCACTTCGCCGGTGCCGGGCTCGACGATCACATAGCCGAACCGCAGCAGCATCTCGGTATTGCGCGTGGTGGCGGCGTGATGCCACATGCGCGGGTTCATCGCGGGTGCCAGGACGACCGGCGCGGCCGACGCGCAGACCGTCGTGGTCAGCATGTCGTCGCACGTCCCGCTCGCAAGTTTGGCCATCGTGTTCGCCGTCGCAGGGGCGATCAGGATGGCGTCGGCCCGGTCCGCGAGGGCGATGTGCTCGATCTCCTCGGGCACGGGATCGTGGAACGGGTCCACCGCCACGGGATTGCGCGTGAGCGTCGCGAAGGTGCGTGGCGTCACCAGCTCCGTGGCCGACTTCGTCATGATGACCCGAACGTCACAGCCCTGGGCGGTCAACAGACGCACCAGCTCACACGCTTTGTAGATCGCGATGGACCCGCAGACGCCGAGGACGACGCAGCGCCCGCTCACATAGCCCTCGTCCGACATCACACACCCCCGAACCCTCGTTCGATGAACCGTCGCATGTCCAAGCGCTGAAGCTTGAGCCGCTCCGCGGCGATGATCGCCGCGAGGTCATTGGCCGCGTGGTCGCGATGGTCGTTCACGATGAGGTAGTGGTACAAAGGCCAGGCCTGGAGCTCCTCACTGTAGCGGGCCGATCGCGCGGCGATCTCGCCGGCGTTCTCCGTGCCCCGTGCCCGTAGCCTTGCCGCCAGATCGCTCAGCGTCGGCGCGATCACCAGAACGAGGACCGCGGCAGGCATCAGCGCGCGAATGCTGCGAGTGCCTTCGACCTCCACCTCAACGATAACGTCCAGGCCCTGTGCGGTCCACTCGTCGATCGGTGCGCGTGGCGTCCCGTAGAGGTTGCCGGCGTACTCGGTGTGTTCGAGCATCCGCCCGCTCGCGAGCATATCCTCGAACGCGGCGTGGGACACGAAGTGATAGTGGACGCCGTCGATCTCGTCGGGTCGCGGTTCCCTGGTCGTCGCGGACAGGCTGTACCGGAGCCCCGGCAGTCGTTTAAGGCACGGACGGATGACAGTGCCCTTGCCGCTGCCGCTTGGGCCCGAGACCACGAAAACGATTCCCGAGGACCGATCCGGATACTGCAATTCACCCACAGGCGAAACCCCACACGTACCGCTGACTCAACGCCGGCCAGGGCGGCGCGGAAGCCTCGCTTCCTTCGATGGTCACATCAATGGTATCATCAACAGATATGAATGCTACGCGCCCGGGAGAAACGCCTCGCCCGGATGCCGAAAGGTCGAGGACGACCATGCTAGTCATTGTGAACTGCTCCATCGCGACTCGCACGCGCGTCCTCCACTACCGGTGGCTCGCGATCGAGGAAGGCAGGATCGAGGCGACCGGGCGCATGGTCCGCGGCGCTCCGGAGGCGGATGAGTACCTTGACGCCCGCAGCGGCCTGATCGCCCCCGGCTACATCGACATGCACATTCACGGATGCGCTGGGTACGACCTCTGTGACGGAACGGAGGAGTCGATTCGCGGCGCGTCGCGCGAGCTTGCCAAGCGCGGAGTGGTCGGGTTCTTGGTCACCGCCGCGTCGCAGTCGCACGACCGTGTTGTCGAGATTCTGAAGGCGGCGCGCGGGGTGATGGACCATCCCGAGCCGAATGGCGCGCGCGTATTGGGGGTCCACCTCGAGGGGCCGTACATCAGTCTGAAATGCGCGGGCGCGCAGAACCCGGAGCACATTCGACCGATAGACCTGAACGAGGTCCGTGAGTGGCTTTCCCTGGACTCCGACCTTGTGCGGATCATGACATTCGCTCCCGAGCTGCCGGGCGCGGTGGACCTCGTGAAGGTGCTCAGCCGGCGCGACGTGGTTCCGGCGATCGGCCACACAAACGCGACCTACGAAGAGACGATGGCCGCCATCGACGCCGGCGCCTGGTACTCGACCCACACGTTCAACGCGATGAAGCCGCTGCACCATCGCGATCCCGGTCCCATCGCGGCGGTCCTGACGCACCCTCGGGTCCACTGCGAGATCATCGCGGACGGCATCCACGTCCACCCCGGCGTCGTGAGGATGCTCATGCACGCCAAGGGCCCGGACAAGACTGTGATCGTCTCAGATAACATCGTCGCGGCCGGGCTGCCCGATGGTGAGTACGAGTTCGCCGGTCAGAAGGTCACCGTCCTCGACGGCGCCGCAAGGCTCGACAGCGGGGCGCTCGCCGGGAGCGTCAAGACCATCGACCGGGCCGTCGACCTGGCGACCGGGCCGCGTGACGATGACCTGCCGGGGTTCGTTCGCGCGATGAGCACTACCCCGGCCCGCGTGCTCGGGATGGCGGAGAGGTGCGGCGAGGTGGAGCCAGGGCTCAGAGCCGATCTGGTGTTCCTGGACTTCGACCTCCGCGTGATGGCCACGATGATCAACGGCCGAGCGGCGTACCGGCGGTAGACCACGGTAGTGAGGCCGATAGGCCTTCGGCCCGCAGGGCCCCCTGCCCGCGGCGCGGAAGCGTCTGCCTTATCACAGCCCCGGAGGCCGCCGCATGCACATTCACTGGGTCACCTACGCGCCTGGCGACATCGAGATCGAGAAGACGCAGGCGCTGCAGGAAGGCAGGGACCTGGGCAGCTTGCTGCCCCGCTTCGAGGAGCTCGCCGCCGCCAACCACGATAGTCCGGCCTGGCAAGCCGAAGCTCGCGCGCTTATGGACGCGGTGCAGACGCTGCCGACCGCGCCTGGATACCACTTCGACGAGCCCTCCGACCTCGAGGGCATCAGGGCGCGTCGGAGGTCGGCGCCGGCGCTGGGACCCATGACGACGGACGAGTCCGTGTTGCTCGATCGGCTTCACGGGGCATGGCTCGGCCGCTGCTGCGGATGCCTGCTGGGCAAGCCGGTCGAGGGCTGGCACCGAGACCGAATGCACGGGTATCTCCGGGACCTGGGGCGCTACCCGCTGGACCGGTACTTCACGGCGGCGGTGCCCGACGATGTGCGAGAGCGCTACGAGCTCGACCGGCACAGCCGTGGCTTCGTCGAGAACGCTACGTGCATGCCCGAGGACGATGACACGAACTACACCGTGACCGGGATCGCGGTCGTGCGGAGCAAGGGACACGAGTTCACCGCCCAAGACGTGGCTGACTTCTGGTTGGGTAACATCCCGCTGATGCACGTCTGCACCGCGGAGCGGGTCGCCTACCGGAACCTCGTGCATCTTGCGGCCCCGCCCGAGTCGGCCAGCCTGCAGAACCCCTACCGCGAGTGGATCGGCGCGCAGATAAGGGCCGACGGGTGGGCCTACGTGGCGCCCGGGGACCCCGAGCTCGCGGGGGAGTACGCGTGGCGGGATGCGACCGTCTCGCATGTGAAGAACGGGATCTATGGCGAGATGTGGGCCGCGGCCACCATCGCCGCCGCATTCCGCACCGAGGACCCCCTCGAAGCGATCCAAGCGGGGCTGGCGCAGGTGCCCGAGCGGTCACGGCTCGCGGAAACGCTCGACCGTGTGATCGCATGGCGGGCGGGGGGCGCCGACTACGAGACGGCGCTCGCGCGCATACACGCCGAGTGGGACGAGCACCGGGCTCACGACTGGTGCCACACGATCTCCAACGCGATGATCGTCGTGCTCGGGCTCCTGTGGGGCGAAGGGGACTTCGCCCGGTCGGTCTGCCTGGCAGTCAACGCCTGCTTCGATACGGACTGCAACGGCGCGACCGTGGGCTCAGTGATGGGGGCGCTGCTCGGCCGCTCACGACTGCCGGCCGAGTGGACCGATCCGATCAACGACACGCTCGAGACCGGAGTTGCCGCCTACCATCGCGTCTCGCTGACGGAGATGGCGAAGCTGACGCTGGAGCTGGGGAAGCGGTGAGGGGTTTCCGTACCCCCCCTCCCCAGACCCTCCCCCCGCGGGCGGGGGGAGGGGACTGCCGGGCGTGGCCGGCGGGAGGGATCGCGGGATGACGCCAGTGCCTAGAGGATGCCCTTCCAGTCCTCGAGGATGGCGTTGATGTGCTCCTCGGTCAGCTCCTCCTTGAGGTCGGTGAAGACGTAGTTCTTCTTCACGTCGTTCTTGGTGGCCAGGATGATCGTGAGCGGCACCTCATCGTTGAGCTTGATCTTGTCAGCGTTCTCGCCGTCCGGGCCGCCGTCGAAGAAGCACAGCGGGACCTTCAGCTCTTCCTTCGAGGCGAGCTCCTTTGCCTTCTGCTCGTTCTCGTCCTGGGGGAGTGCGAAGACGACGTAGGCGCGTGCGCCATCGTCCTTGTGCTCGGTAGCGAACTTGTCAATAGCCTTGACCAGACCGGTCAAGTCGCCGGACAGCGACCGTGCATAGACGACCGCCTGCGGCTTCCCGCCGTTCGCTCATGTGTAGCAGAGAGTGCGCCCGGCCTCCGGCCCGGCGACCGCCATCACATTGTAGACCGGCAGGGCCTCACCGGGCTGCAGGCCGGACTCGGGCTTGTCCTCGTCCGCGATCGCCACGAATGCGGCGAACGCTAGAGCACCTGCGCCTGCCATTAGCAGAACAGCCTTAAGCAACATGCATCTACCTCCTTCGGTGCGAGCGGAGCAATCCCGGCAGACGAACTCGCGATTGTCTTCTACCACGTGCGCGGGGCCACATGCACCATGCTGATGATCTCGGCGAGCCGCTCCGCAAGCAGAAACTCGGAATCGCGCTACATCGCCTCCACCTTGGACCCCCCCCACTATCGCATGTTGCGCGCCAAGGTGGCAATCCGGTCGATGATCGGCCCGGCGCAGGGCGGGCCGTGGCGTCGCGAGAAGGCTCTGCCCCGACGGGACCTGTGGCGCAGGCGTCTCGCCTGCGGGGACCACTGACCCAAAGCCGCGGCAGCCGAGATGGCTGCCCCACGGTAGTCGGAGCCAGAAGGAGCGAAGACCATGCCCGCCGACATCGCCCCGTTCGCCACGAAGACCACGTCCGACGACCCGCCCGCTATCGAGCTGCGCTGGGAGGAGTCGCGAGCCGTTCGCGAGCTGCAGCTTGTCGTCGACGAGGCCGACAGGCTTGCCGAAGCGGGCGCGGTAAGCGTGGAGTACTGGGCCCGCTACTGGCCCGACGACCGGCCGTCGACCGGGGATACGGGCGCCCTCGGGTGGGCACCCAGTGACGACTGGTTCAACGGCGAGTGGCGCAAGGCCGACGTTGCCCTGCGCACCGGGGGAGGCGACCTTCTCGTTGCCGGGATGAGGCCGCTGGCAGAACGGGAGCGCCCCAACCTGACCGGCTACAACGTGCCGTTCCGGCTGACGATGAAGGTCCGCGTTGTCTTCGCTGGGGCGCGCCCGGATGTCCGCGAGATCCGCGCGTTCACTGATGCCGAGTGGGCCGCGGAGCGCTTCACGGTGCTCTTCGCGGATGAGCTCGTGGCGGCGGCCACGACGGTCGAAGCGTACAACGGCAGGGCCGAGGCTGTCGCGGGTGCGGCCCCGGGCGAGCTCCACCTCGACGTCACGTGCACCACGGTGCCGGAAGTGGAAGGCCCAGCTGGCGCGCGGGTCTACTACGGAGCCGCGGGCCGCACCGTCGTCACGCTCAGGGGACCGTACGGGGCCCTGTCCTTCCAGCCGGATGACGTAGTCGCGCAGGGGAGTCTGTTCGTCCCTGACCTCGGGATCCTCGTGAGGCGGCCGGGCGACCCGCTCAGATACGAAGAGGCTATAGCGCGCACGGAGGCGGACGGTAAGACAGTCTACGACCGCGTGTTCGAGATGCCGGAGCAGAGCCTGGGCCGGGCGCTGGCTGCGATGCCGGACCCGGCGCCGCTGTACTTCATCGTGGGTTGCGCAGGCGGAAGACAGAAGTTCCGCATCAACCCGAACGGCGACCTGGTGCTCGAGCGCAACTACATCGAGCGCATCCCGGGCCGCGACTCCGATCGGCTACAGTGGGACGGTATGCTCGCGATCGACTTCGGCACGCCGGCTGAGCGTCCTGCGCGAGAACTCATGGATGGCCACCTGCCGATCATCACGGCCACGTGGGCCCTCGAGGGGATGACGCTCACGCAGACGGCTCTCGCGGTGCCGCTGGAGCGGAGCATCCTCGGGGAGCGCATCCTGGGCGATGACACCATCGTATGCATGACGCGCTTCTCGGTCCGGAACACATCGGCCGAGCCGCTCCGCTACGAGCTGCCAGTTAGCTTGCGGTCCGACTCGGGGCCTGAGTCGGCGGCGCTCGATGAAGGCCACGTGCGCGCCGAGCGCGACGGCGCGGAGGCCTACCGGCTGCTGCTCTCGCCGGTCACGGGCACCGTGGAGCCGCGCGACGCGGGCGCGCGCTGGGTCGTGGATGTCGCTCCCGGCGCGGAGGCGCTGCTCGATGTGAAGGTCCCGTTCATCACGATCGAGTCAGATGGCGAGATTGCGGCGCTTGCGGCGCACGACTTCGCGGCCGATCTGGCCGAGGCCCGGCGCTACTGGACGAGCCGCGTGGCGGAGGGCTGCGAGATCGCCACCCCGGAGCAGCACCTGAACGACTTCCACAAGGCGCACCTCACTCACATGCTCATCACCGACGACCGCGAGCCGGGCGCCGATGTGATCCACACTCGTGTGGGCAGCTTCCACTACGGGGACTTCTCGAACGAGTCGTGCATGATCATCAGCGACCTTGACCGGCGCGGCTATCACCACGAAGCGCGGCTCCGGCTCGAGTCGTACCTCCGGTACCAGAGCACGGTCGGGCTGCCGGGGAACTACTCGTCGCAGGAGGGCATCTTCTACGGCTCGGGCGGGTACGAATGCGGGGGCTACAACCAGCACCACGGCTGGGTCCTGTGGTGCATGGGCGAGCACTACCGGTACACGCGGGACGACGAGTGGCTCCGGCACGCCGCGCCGGGCATCGTTAGGGGCTGCGAGTGGGTCGTCCGCGAGCGGGGAGCGACCAAGCAGTTGGACGAGGAAGGCCGTCCCGTGCTGGAGTACGGCTTCCTGCCGGCAGGGTCGCTGGAGGACGTGACGGACTATCACTACTGGCTGTCCACGAACGCCTTCACCTACTGGGGCCTGAAGAGCTGTGCGGGCGCGCTTTCAGCCGCCGGGCACCCCGAGGGTGAGGGGCTCCGGCGCGAGGCGGCCGCGTACGGAGAGGACCTGCTGCGCGGCCTCCGGCAGGCGCTCGCACGGTGTCCGGCGGTGCGGCTGCGCGACGGCACCGCGGTGCCGCACTTCCCGTCCCGTCTCTACCTACGTGGGCGGGCGCTCGGGTGGATCAGGGAGACGCTCGAGGGGGCGATCCACCTCATCGGATGTCAGCTGCTCGAGCCCCGATCCGCGGAGGCGACCTGGGTCATGAAGGACTACGAGGACAACCTCTACATCTCGGATCACTACGGCTACTCACTCGACGACTTCGAGAGCCAGTGGTTCGATCGCGGCGGGTTCTCGATGCAGCCGAACCTGCTCTGGGGGCCGGTGGCCTACGCCATGCGGGACGAGGTCAAGCACTTCCTCCGCGCCTACTTCAACAGCTTCGCAAGCGCCTTCAGGCCGGACGTGCGGATGCTCACGGAGCACCCGCTGCCGGCTCTCGGGGATGCGACGGGCGACCACTTCAAGACATCGGACGAGGCACAGTCGACGAACTGGCTGAGGCTCATGTACCTGCGCGAATCCGGCGACGAGCTGTGGGTCGGCCAGGCGATCCCGCGCGCGTGGATGAGCGAGGGCTCCCGCGTCGGCATTCGCAACGCGGCGACGTGGTTCGGTCGAGCGAGCTTCGAGCTGCTCTCAGAGCCGTCGCGGGGCCGCATCACGATGGCGCTCGATCCACCGACGCGCAACGCGCCACGGCGGCTCGTGATTCGGTTCCGCCATCCCGAGGGCAAGCGGCTCCACCGCGTTCTGGTGGCAGGCGAGCCGTGCGCTGAGGTGTACCCGGAGCGCGACCTGGCGATCGTGCCGCCACTCGGTGTGCCGACGGTGATAACAGCGGAGTACTGAATGGGCACCTAACCTGGGCAATGGGCTTCAACCCATTGCCGACTCGTTCAACGGGCTGAAGCCCGCTGTCTGAGAGTGAACACCTACTCCGTCACCAGTACGCCCTCGACCGGGCTGAAGTAGTGGTAGATCGTCCAGAACAGCAACACGCACGCGTTCCCGCAAATGAGGCCGAACGCGGCGGGGCGCAGCTTGTTGTGCGAACCGAGGCCGCCGTACCCGAGTACTAGGCTCTTGACGATCCAGCCGATGAAGATCGAGAAGCCGTAGCGATCCATCATCCACTGTGGCCCCAGCGTGGCCGCGTAGGCGAACGCGAGCAGCGGGAACTTGTGGAACTGTGTCTTGATCAAGTGCAGCGCCGCCACGATGACGACCCCGTGGGCCATCGCGGTGTAGGCCTCCGCCTTGTAGGGCGACAGAGCTGTCGTGAGATTGTGGACGGCGCTCGGGACGATCTCTGCCGACCCGCGCGGCCACCAGCCGAGGTCGTAGATGCCCTGGGTATAGATCGCCCATATAGACGGCGGATGCGATGCCAGCATTGCGACCACCATCGCCCCGATCATCAGCCAGACGACGGGCCGGGCCCTGAGCCTGGTCAGCTCTCCGACCTTGAAGCCCTGCATCATGTTGGCCATCGTCTGGGACGCCGTGTCCTGGATCTTCATCCCCATATAGGAGATGGCCGTGACGACCTGCGGGTCAAGAGATCTGAACGTGCCCCACGCCCGGGCGACGACCTCGTGATGCGGGCTCATCGGCACCCATACGCAGAACAGGCCCGACTCCGCGACAAGTCGGGAGAGCACGATCAGGCCCGCGGCGTACACGACCAGCATCGCGAGCATCGGAGCCACCGCCGCGCCTGCCGCCTGGCCCCAGAAGAGGATCACCGCGACGGACAGCAAAACGCCGACGACCGCCAGGCTGGGGCTCATCGGCTCGCCCTCGTCGCGCTTGTCCTCGCTCCGGCGGCTGAAGGTGGCCCTCAAAGAGCGCGCAAGCGACTTCCGCGCCCCCCACAGGCACAGCCCAGCGAGGAACAGGTAGGCGCCGATGCCCTGCTGGGTCAGATAGGCCTCGTGCTCCATCAGGCCGCGCGTGTCTCGGTAGACGTAGATGAACCTGCGGAACAGCCAGAAGAACCAGAGGCTGAACCCCACAGCCGTCGGAACGAGGTACGCCGCGCCCATCGTCTCGAAGTAGATGTTGAGGGGCAGGTAGTCGAGGTTCGTCCAGGGCGGGGTACCGAAGATCAGCCCCAGGTTCTGGTACAGGTTGAGAGGCTGTATGTCGGGCCGCTCGAGGCTGAGGGCGTTCCGGCTGTAGATGATCGTGGGGATGAGGAACATCGCCCAGAAGAGCTTGCTCTGGAGGAGCTCAGGGAAGGCGTCTCGCGACGACTTGTAGGTGACCAGCTCGACAGGCACCTGCGCGAGAGGGTAGGTGAGCCTTTCCTGGTCCCAGCGCTCCCGCAGAAGGGCTGCGAGCGACAACTGCAGCCCGAGCAATGCGAGCAAGTACGGCGTCCACGCGACGATCGGGGCCACCCACGGCTGCCACGGTATCCGCTCACCCCACGGCAGCCCGTGGAAGGCCCAGGCGATCACGGGCCCCTCCGGATCCATGGACGGGACCATCCAGTGCTTGATGTACGGCACGACCTCCGTTGCGTACTCGTTGCCCTGGCCGGCGGCAAGGTACTGTCCACCGATCATCGCGATGTAGATGTACGTGACGAGTTGCTGACCCGGAAAGCCCGCCATGACGAGGATAGCGATGTAGACGAACGCGAGCTGCGCGGTCGATAGCGGACGCCGGCGGAAGACCTTCACCCAGACGGCGTTCACCGAGAGGAGCATGAACACGGCGAACACAGCGCAGCGTGGCAGGTGGCCGAGACCCACGAGGTCATAGTTGATGAGCGCGGAGACGGCTCCCCCGGCCGCGATCGCGGCCGCCAGGACGAGGGCGAGGACCGCCGTCCCGACCGACAGCCCCTGGCGCCCGGTGGCCTGCTCCGGCTCGTCGTGAGGCACGCTAGGGGGCGCTGTGCGCTGCTCGACCAATGTCCAGGAAGCTCCTGGACGCAGGATTCATGGGGCGGTGGCGATTCCCTGCCTACGCGCCGGCGGCCAGGTTACCCTCAGTGTCGAAGCGCCCCTCGCGGAGCCAGCGGGCCGTTCGCCGCATCCTAGCCACAGTGCGCTCCTTGCCGACGTAGCCCAGCAGATCAAACAGGCCGGGACCTTTCGGGCTGCCTGTGACGGCCATACGGGTCGCGTGGATGGCGACGCTCACGTCGAGGCCGGCGCCCTCCACGGCCTGGCGGAAGGCCTCCTCGATCGCGTCGTGCTCCCACGGGTCGACGGAGTCGATCCCAGACGCGGCCGCGTCGAGCGCATCGGGCACCTCGGAAGCCTTGAGGAGCCGCCTGCGCACTCCCTCGGGCTCGATCGCGTAGTCGTCGGTGAACAGGTAGGCCGACGACTCGGCCAGATTGCGCAGATTCCATGCGCGGGTCTTGAGGAGGTCAATGGCGTCGCCTATCGTCGCCAACTCCGCCTCGGTTGGCGGATCGGAGCAAAGCCCGGCAGCCTCGAAAAAGGGCGTCGCGGCGGGCAGCAGGCGCTCGGTGTCGGCGATCTTGAGGTGCTCCGCGCCCACGGCTTCCAGCTTCTTGGCGTCGAACACCGACGGAGACGGGCTGATGCGCTCGAGCCCGAAGGCCGCGATCAGCTCGGGCACGGTGAAGAACTCACGCGCGTCGCCGGGGTTCCAGCCGAGTAGCGCGAGGTAGTTGACGACCGCCTCGGGCAGAATGCCCTCATCACGGTACGCGAGGATCGACCGCACGCCGGGGTCGCGCTTTGAGAGCTTCTTGCGCGCCTGGTTGATGATGAGCGGCACGTGGCAGAACCGCGGCAGGCGATAGCCCAGCGCCTCGTAGAGCAGGATCTGCCTAGGTGTGTTGGACAGGTGCTCCTCGGCCCTGATAACGTGTGTGATCGCCATGGACGCGTCGTCCACGACGCAGGCGAAGTTGTACACGGGGAAGCCGTCGCCCTTTACGATGACGAAGTCGTCCAGGTCGTCGGAGCTGAACTCCACCTTGCCGCGCACGATGTCATCGACGACGATGGAGCGGGCCGGCTCTGTGCGGAAGCGGGTAACGTGGCGCTCGCCGGCTCGAACCCTGGCGAGCGCCTCCTCGACCGGATACTCGCGGTAGCGGCCGTCGTACTTCGGAGCGGCGATGCCCCGCGCGCGCTGCTCCTCGCGCATCGCCCCCAGTTCCTCGGGCGTGGCGAAGCAGTAGTAAGCCTTGCCCTCGCGGAGGAGCCGCTCCACAGCCTCGCCGTAGAGTGGGAGCCTCTCGGACTGGTAGTAGGGACCGTGGTCTCCCCCAATGATCGGTCCCTCGTCCCAGTCCATTCCGAGCCAGCGCATGCTCTCGATCAGGTTGTCAACGGCCTCGGGCGTGTTCCGCTCGCGGTCCGTGTCCTCGATGCGAAGGATGAACACGCCGCCCTCATGCCGCGCGAAGAGCCAGGCGAACAGGGCCGTGCGGGCATTGCCCGGATGCCAGTATCCGGTGGGGGACGGCGCGAACCGCACCCGCACGGGCGAGTCCGACGGCATCGGTGAGTCCCTCCCGAGTCTGACGCAACGCGGCGCGTTCCCACAGCCTGTAGAGGGGAAACGCGCGCTAGTAGGAGCGGATGAACTTGCGCTTCGCCTTGCGGCGGCCCTGCTCGGCCTTGCGCGGGTCGAAGGTCCACAGGTCGCGGGCCCTACCGCGCGAGTGGAAGCAGTGGTAGAGCGACAGGATCGAGGCGACCATGCGCCTGCGCGTCCTGCGCACGACGTTCACCTCAGTCATGATGCGCTCGAAAGTCGCACCTGCGGGGTGGGCCGCCATGACCTGGGCGATGATGTCGATCACGGACATCACGCGCTCCCTGGCCTCCTCGCGGTAGAGCAGCAGCTCCTGCAGGCGATCCTCGGTAAGGTACGCGTCCTCGTCGGCCTCGCCCTCGAAGCGCAGGTGGAACTCACCGGATAGCTCGGCCGGCGCGACCTCCAGCAGCGCGCCCGAAGGCGGGCAGTAGCGGTCGTAGAACGACTTGAGCCCGAAAGCCAGGCCCAGGTTGAAGCTCGCCCACACCGACAGGCTGGGGCCCTGCTCATAGTGGAGGATGCACTCGCACAGCCCCGCGAGGCCGCCGTAGAAGTCCCCGTCGACGCGGCGGACCTTGAGCGTGCCCGCGACGTAGTGGTGATATGGCAGGACCCACTGCACGGCGTCGGGGCGGGGCACATTGCGCGGGTCGATCGTGATCTCGTCCTCGTCGCAGATGTCCTCGTGGTACGGATCGCGAACGATGGATACCAGGTCGCCCTCGAGGCCGGCATCCTCCAGCTCGGCGTCGAGCTCGTCGCCCTGAGGAGTGAGGACGCGGACGATGGTGACGAGCAGGGGGTCGGGTACTGCGTTGTACTTGCCGTCGGGACGGTTCTGACGCGAGACCCACCGGCCGCGGCCACACATCGCGATCTCGCCCTGTGCCTTCAGCGCGTCGTCCAGCTTCGCGGCCACCGCCGCGAAGCCCGGCTCGTCACGACGGACCTCCAGGATCTCCTCCGCTAGCGTCTCGACGGCGACGGATGCCGTGCGCCGCGTGACGGCCTGCACAGCCAGCCGCACCTCGTCGGGGCCGATCTCGATCTCATCGGCAAGGGCGCTGGCGTCGGCTTCCTCGACCACGCTGTCGTCCATCGCCGCCGCGGCCGTCGCGAGGGCGTCACGGAACAGCTCCCTGGCCTCCCCAGGGAAGACCCAATGGTCGGAGGTGACGTACAGCTCATCCGATCCGAGCAGCTCAACGAGCGCGGCGACGCTCTCAAACGACTCGGGACGCGTCTTCCACCAGGCGAGAAGCACCATCTTGACAGTCAGACCGGGGCCGATCGCGCCATAAGCCCTGAGCGCGGTGTCGATCAGGTTGTCGCACCTGATGCTGTCGAACGCAGCCTGGATGTCCTCGGCGTCCTGGGTCTCGTCGAAGAAGTTGTCGAGAACGACGTCCTCCTCGCTGTCGCCCGCGGTGTCCAGCAACCACGAACTCAAGCCCACCCGGCGGTCACGGACGAAATAGGTGTCGCGTGTCTCGATCAGCGCGAGGACCGTCTCGCGTGTCTCCTTCGGCCCCTGCTGCATGGCAAGGGCTGCTTGGCGGGCGATCTCCTCGGGGGTGGGCATCCGCTTGAACGTGTTGAGATAGAGCCTCATCGTACGGTCGAGGCTGGTACCTTCGATCCGCCATCCCAACTCCCAACGCGGACCGTCCTTCACGAAAAGCGGCTGCTCCCCCTCGGGCGGTGTCTCACCCGCTCCGTGCTCGAGCGCGGCGTTAACGAGGCCGGGGCCCACAGGCAGCCCGGCGGCCCGCACCTCCTCGACGACGGCGGACACGCGGGCCGGCTCATCGGACTTCGCGATGGCTCTGGCGACCTCTTCGACGAGCATCGACCACGCGTACTCGTCGACCTGTTCCTGTGCAAGATCGAGCACAGTCACTCACTCCCCACCGACGACGGACCTGCGGCTCCGCCGCAACGGCTGCCAGTCCGCCGGAGTAGTCCGACCGGCCGCGCCCGCGTCATTCAGCAGGGCGGCTGCCAGAAACCACACGCGGGCGCCAGGCGCCCGCACGTCGCGTTTCACGTGTAATGCTACCGAGCTGTGCGGAGCCGCCCGAGCACCGGGGCAGCAGGCGGAGGGCCTGCCGGCCGCGAATGTGCCCGCGCGGTCAGATCCTAGTTTACACGAATCGGCACTCACGTGCGAGGGGCACGGAGGTGGCCTCAGCGTCGCCTTCGGGGTAGGGGCGGCCCAACGTGGCCGGCCGCGGGCGAGCACACTGGCTCGCCCTTACGGGAGGGCTGAGGGCGAGTCGGAGGTGCGCATGAGCACGCGCGGTCTGTTTCTGGGCGCCTTGGTCGCCGCGCTTGCCGTCTGTGCCGCGACGGGCACGGGCTGCGGCACCGGCAGCCCCTGGACCAAGCTGTTGCGCGTCGTCGTCGTGCACAATACCGCGGACGGCAGCGGGGTCGTGCCCGTGCCGAACGCTCTGGTCACCGTCGCACGCGCCACGACGGGAGGCGGAGGAGCCTCCACCGGCGGCAGCCAATCGCTCGCGGTCGACTCCAACGGGCTGGCGATCTTCCGAGTCGATCCGGGCTACTCGTACACGATAACGGCCACCGCCACCGGCTACCAGCAGGCTCAACTGGTGGTGGACATAGGGTTTTTCGCGGACACGGAGATCACCAGGAGGCTGACTCTAGCCCCATCGGCCTAGCCCACGCGGAGGCTCATCTCATGGCGCAAGCTGAGCGCCCGGCACCACCCGTGTACGCTGTCTTCGTCGACAGGCTTCACAACCTCAGCCGGGTGCCGGCGACCGCGATCGAGCTGCGCCTGCCGCTCCCCGTGAGCACGCCGTGGCAGACAGTCGGGCCACTGACCTTCGAGGCGGCGCCGGCTCTGGTGGCCTTAGACAAGTGGGACCGCAGGCTTGGGCTCTGGCGTGAGACGACGCTTGCGCCGCGACGCCGTCTCACCGTGCGGTGGGCCTGCCGCGCGGCGCTCCACCCGGGCCGGGTCGACCTGACAGGCGCAGGCGCGCCGACGGACAGGAGGCCACCCCGCGCGATTCGGGGCCTGTACCTGCGAGACGGCGTGAAGTACGGTCTCCAGACTGAGATCGTGCGCGCCGCGGCCGAGGCGTGCAAGGCGGGCGACCCTTCGTATGCTGAGCTGCTCGGGCGCATCTTCGATGCGGTGGTCGACAGGATCGTCTACAAGCGCGACCCCGAGTGGTCGACAGCGCCCACGGTGCTCGCCCGGGGCACTGGGAGTTGCAGCGAGTACACGTTCACCTTCGTTGCCTTGTGTCGCAGCCTGGGCATCCCGGCACGGTACGTCGGCGGCATGAGGACGGTAACCGAGGGGCCGCTGTACGTAGACAACATCTGGCACCGGTGGTCCGAGGCGTGGATCGACGCGCACGGCTGGGTGCCCTTCGATCCCACGCGCAGCGACGGCCAGGGCCGGCACAGGCGCTACTTCGCGGCACAACCCGAGAACGTGCTGCAGATGTGCGCAGGGGACGGCGGGGCGGACTCTCTTGTCGACTGGCACTACCTATCGTGGCACGCGTGGACCGGCCCGGCAAAGCTGGCGACCACCCGTCGCGGCTGGACGTTCCGGGAGGTGCCCACGGAGGTCGCCGAGCGGGCGCCCGGGCTGTCCGACGACGCGCTGGCCGGGCGGCCATCCGCCCTGAGGGAGGCGCGGGCCCTAGGTCATCCCTATGCGTTGCCGTGGATCGACGAGCTGCTGTACAGCGCGTCCAGCAGGCGCGTCGCGTCAGGGGCGTTCATGGAGATCGGAGGTCCGCCCGCGGTGCTCGCGGTGATCGACTCGATCGGACGCTCGGGCGACCTGGCCGGGGATCGCGTCATCGGCGACCTGCTGAAGGAAGCCACGGGGCGGTCATTCCGCACGGACCGACAGGCCTGGACGGAGTGGCTGTCCACCACGCAGGGGCGCGCGTTCCTCCGCGGCGGGTCGGCCGCGAGCGAGCGCTGATCACCGATGAGGTACGTCTTCCGCGACAGCCGCGTTGCGGGGCCGGTCGACCGCCTGCTGTCCGCGTTGCGGCGGCGCGGCGTGCGGTGCACGCTCCTCGCGGTGTGCCCGAACTCAGTGGCTGTCGTCGAGACCGCCGTTGAGGTGGCCGCGGAGCTCCACGCGCCGCTCCTTTTCGCGGCGACCCTCAACCAGGTCGACCGAGACGGGGGTTACACAGGCTGGACCCAACGCGAGTTCGCGGAGCTGGCCAGGTCGCGCGCGGCCTCTGTGGCTAGCCCGGTGCAGCCGGCGATCTGCCTGGACCACGGAGGGCCGTGGCTGAAGGACGCTCACGCCGCTGCCGGTCTGTCCCTCGACAGAGCGATGGATGAGGTGAAGCTGTCGCTGGCCGCGTGCCTCGACGCCGGCTACGACCTGCTCCACATCGACCCAACCGTCGACCCGGCCTTGCGAGAGGTCGGCGTTCCAGTCCAGACAGTGGTCACGCGTACCGTTGAGCTGATCGCCTTCGCGGAGGCGTGCCGAACGCGCCACGGGCTTCGGCCGATCTCCTACGAGGTCGGCACCGAGGAGGTGCACGGAGGGATCGCCGACCCGGACACGTTCGCGGAGTTCCTGGAGCGGCTGCGCCGCGCGTTGCGCGATCTCGGCCTTCCGCACGCATGGCCGTGCTTCGTTGTCGGGAAGGTCGGCACCGATCTCCACACGACGGCATTCCGCCCCGACACGGCCCGCACGCTCGTGGAGATCGCTGCCGTCTACGGATCGGTGGTCAAGGGCCACTACACCGACTCGGTGGCGAACCCCGAGGAGTACCCTGAGACGGGGATGGGCGCCGCGAACGTTGGCCCGGAGTTCACGGAGGCTGAGCACGACGCGCTCGTTGAGCTTGAGGAGCTCGAGTCGAGGCTGCTCGCGCACGACCGCAGCGGGATGTCCGTGGCGCTTGAGGACGCGGTGCTGACGAGCGGGCGGTGGCGCAAGTGGCTCCGACCCGATGAAACGGGCGCGGACTTCCGCGACATAGCGCCGGAGCGGCGCGCGTGGCTCGTGCGCACCGGCTGCCGGTACATCTGGACGCAGCCTGACGTGCTCCGCGCGCGGACGAGGTTGCGCTCGAATCTCGCGGCGGCTAGAGTCGATGCGGATGGGCATGTCCGGCGTCGCGTGGGCGATGTCGTGAGCAAGTACATCCGCGCGTTCGGACTGGAGGGCGCCGCTGACGGTCTGTGACACGGAGGCCACCGCACCTGTGGGCAAGCGCTTCCTGGTGATTGGCGAGGTCAACGTTGACGTGATCCTGAGCGGCCTCCCGCGGCTGCCCGAGTTGGGGCAGGAGGTGCTGTACTCCGCGGTCGAGACCGTCATGGGTTCCGCGTCGGCGATCTACGCCTGCCGGACTGCCACGCTGGGACAGCAGGTGTCGTTCTTCGGGCTGGTCGGCGACGACGCCTACGGGCACCTGTGCGTCGAGTCGCTCGTGACCTCAGGGGTGGACGCCAGCCTCGTGATCGTCGATCCGGCTCGGCGCACAGGTGCCACTTTCGTGATGAGCCTGCCCGAGAACCGGGCGATGGTCACCTACCTCGGATCGATCGCCGAGCTGACCGCGCAACACCTTCCGGACGACCTGTTCACTGACTTCGATCACCTTCACGTCACGTCACCATTCCTGCAGCTCGGACTCGCGCCCGACCTGCCGCGCCTCGCCCGCGAGGCCCGCGAGCAGGGGCTCACCGTCTCGTTCGACCCGCAGTGGGACCCGGACGGAACGTGGGCCTGCGTGCGCGAGATCGCACCGTCGTGCACGGTGCTCATTCCCAGCGAGGTGGAGGCGTGCGGGATGACGGGGCGGGCGAGTGTCGAAGGCGCGATTGAGGCGCTGGCAGGCTGGGGTCCCGAGGTCGTGGTCGTGAAACTGGGAGCCGACGGGGCCGTCGCGGCGTCCGGGGGGCGCCTCTTCCGTTACCCGGCAGTGCCGATCGAGCCGGTGGACACGACGGGCGCCGGCGACACCTTCGATGCGGCGTTCGTTAGGCGCTTCGTCGCCGACGGCCGCTCCGTGGAAGAGAGCCTCGCCTATGCGTGCGCGGCCGGGGCAGCCGCGTGCATGCAGGTCGGCGGCGCGCGCGCGCCGCTCCGGCACGAGGATGTGATGCGCATCATGAGGGAGGGGCGCGTGTGAGGCTCGATCCCGCTCTTCAGCAACTGCTTGAACTGCCGGCCCGCGAGAGTTCTGACCGAGGGCTCGAGCACACCCCGGGCGAGATCGCGCGGCAGCCCCGACTCTGGCGTGAGACGGCGCGATCCCTCGCCCCCCGCGCGGAGGAGGTGCAGGAGTACCTCGCCCGGCACGAGGCCATGGCTACCGGCCCGGGGCGCGTGATACTCACCGGGGCAGGCACGTCGGCGTTCATCGGCGAGTGTGTGGCCGGCTCCCTGCGGAGGTGCCTGGCCGTCGAAGTGCTCGCCGTCCCCACAACGGACCTTGTGACCCACGCGCGGGATGCGGTGGTGGCCGGAAGGCCGCACGTGTTGGTCTCATTCGCGCGATCGGGCAACAGCCCGGAGAGCCTCGGCGCGCTGGACGCGGTGCGCAGGTGCGTCGGTGGGCTGGGGCACGTGATCGTGACGTGCAACGCCGAGGGGCGCCTCGCGAACTCGGCTGAGCTCGGCCGCGACCTCGTGATCCTGATGCCCCCGGAGTCGGACGACCGCGGCCTCGCGATGACCTCCTCGTTCACGTGCATGGTCCTGGCCGGGCTATTCCTTGGCGGCGCGCACAGGCCGGAGGAGTTCGTCACCGAAGCCGACGCCGCGGCGGCCGCGGCGGAATCGCTGCTCGCGGAGCGCGTATCAACGATCGCCGGGGTAGCCAAGCGGTCGTTCACCCGCGCGGTGTTCTTGGGCGCAGGCCCGCTGCTTGGTTGCGCTCGCGAGTGCGCGCTGAAGCTCCAGGAGATGACGAACGGCCGAGTGATGTGCCACGCCGAGAGCTTCCTCGGCCTGCGCCACGGGCCCCGGGCGGTCATCGACAGCGAGACGATCGTCGTCGCTCTCACGTCATCGGAGCCGGCGACCGCCCCGTACGAGACGGACATGCTCGCGGAGCTGCGAGCAAAGGGCCAGGGCGGTTGCGTGCTGGGGGTGGGGCAGGGGCTGCGCCCCGAGGTGCCCGGTGCATGCGGCGCGACGATCGACCTTGGCGACGCTCCGCGATTCGCGCCCGAGTTCCGCCCGGTGGTCTATGTGCTCGCGGGGCAGTTACTGGGCCTGCTGAAGTCGATCGACCTTGGCTTGCGCCCGGACTCACCGAGTCCTGACGGGGTGATCAACCGGGTCGTGCAGGGCGTGCGGATCTACGAACCGTAGGGATCGGCGGGCGTCAGAAGCGTAGCTGCACGGTCTTGGTGGTAGTGGTGCCAGGACCGCCTTCCCACCGGTAGCGCCAGTTATCGCGCACCCAGCTCGCCGCCTGACCATCGTACTGCGGGTAGCCGCTCCCCTTTGTGACCGAGGCTGATGTCACCGTGCCCGACGCGCTGATGGTGATCCTAAGGCTCACGGAGCCATGGACCTCCAGGCGCGCCATCTCGCGCGTGGGAGGACAGGACGGTGTCGCGACAGCGACGAGCCGCGGCTGGCTCGGCTGCGGTGGCGGGGATGCGCGCCCTCCGCCCTCGTCGGCGCCACTCCCGGAGCCTGAGTGGCCGGCGCCCGAGTCGCCGGTCCCTGGACCGTGAGTGCCGGTGCCGGCCGCGCTCGTGCCGGTGCCCGGCCCTTCGGGGGCCGGTGACGGACCACCCGGTGGGGCCGCGGGGCCTGCGCCGCTGCCTGATGTGCCGCCTGGTCCCGCTCCGACTCCCACGTCGCCCGGAGGAGCCGCGGCGGTGGCGGGGCTCGACGGCCCCGCGCTGCCGGAGCCGGACACGAACCTGGTCTCGTTGGCTCCGGCTGTGTCCGATGGCGCCTCCGAGGCCGACTGCTCCTGACCTGTCGCCGTGGGGGCGACGTACTCGCTGCTGGCCGGGTCCGGCGCAGCGGGAGCGGGCTGCTCGGTAGGCGACTTCCCGCCGGTCGGGGTGTCTTCCGGTAGGTTCGCCCCGGCCGTTAGCCCAGGCTTGCCGGGCTCCCTTGGGTGAGGGATCGGGGCGATGGCGCCCATCCCTTCGCGCATCTCGAGGGCTACCTTCGATGGCGCGAAGATCGGTGTGTCAGGCAAGTCTTCCGGCGCGGGCTCCCGGACAATGGGGGCCTCGTCGAGGACGCGCACGGTGATGGGCTCAACGTCGGCGTACGCCCGATCCGAATGGCGTGGCAGCGGCATCAGCAGCACGAACGCCACGTGCGCCGCGAGCGACAGACCTAAGCAGTGAGAGAACTTCATCGCGCGATCCTACCGACAGCCTTACTACTCAGACACGCCCCGGGCCAAGGCGGTTCCGTGGCCGCCTACCTGGGCCCGTCCGCGCTCACGGCGGCGCAATCCGACGCGACCAGGGCGGCCGCCGCCTCACAGAACTCACGGTCCTCGGCCTCGAAAGCGGCGACCCGGTGTGAGTCTATGTCGAGCTCCCCGGCCAGTCGCCCTTCGTGGAGCACAGGCACAACGGTCTCCGACTTCACGACCACGCTGCAGGCGAGGTAGTTCGACTCCCGCGTCACATCGTCGATGACGAACGTCTCCTCGCGCTCAGCCGCCTGTCCGCAGATGCCCTTGCCGAACGGGATCCGCGTGTGCTCCGTCGGCTCGCCCTCGAATGGCCCTAGGAAGAGCTGCCTGTCAGCCGTCGGGTCGACCAGGTAGAACCCGACCCAGTCGTAGCCCTCTAGCTCGTCCCTGAGGAGCCGGCACACCGCCTGCAGCCGCTCATCAGGTTGCCCCGGCTCGGCGGCGAGCGCGCACAGCTTGTCGAGAAGATCCCGCAATGGCTCTGTCATGTCGCCCATCGAGGCAGCTTCATCTCCGGCCGCCCAGGGTCATTTCATTCTCCGGGCGCTGGCTAGTGCCGACCCAACCTCACCCCCTGGCCTTCGGCCGTTCCCCCTCTCCGCTCGCGGAGAGGGGGTGGTCCCTGGCGCAGCCAAGGGACCGGGGGTGAGGTCGTCGGGGCGTCACATCGCGACAATGAGATGACCCTCTCCGGCCGCCGCCCGGCCCTTGACGCGCGCGGCGCTCAGCGCCATGATCTCTGCGGGCCGGCGCAAGGCCCGCCCGATCATCCGGTGGAGGCGCGTCCAGGCCGTGACACGCTCATTCATGCTACGTTTTCTGCTCACACTCCCCGTGGTCCTCGCAGTCGCGGTCGCACAGGACGCACCCGTCGCGCCGGGCGGCGCACCCGCCGCGCACCCGATCGTGGTGCGCAGCGACCAGTTCACGATCCCGCAGTCGGAAGTGCTGGCGAGGCTGCAGGACGCGTTCGCGGGCGGGGTGCTCGACGAACTCATTCTGGAGGCGCTGGCCGAGCAGAGGGCCGAGGCGATGAGTGTCGCCTTGCCCACACGCCAGGCGGTGCTCTCCGAGTACGACCACTTCATTCGGAGCCTGGCGAGCGCTCGCGGGTTCTCCGATCCGACCTACTCACTCCACCAGCTTGTGGTCGCCGCCGGCATCGATGCCTATTACGAGGAGGCCGGCCTCACGCTCGAGTCGGTGATGCGCCGCCTCCGCGTCACCCTTATCGCGGAGGCGTGCGTGGCCACAGAGGTCAAGGTGACTGACGAGGAGCTGGAGTCGAACCTCGAGAGTCTCAGGCCCCTTATCGTGAGCCGGGCGCAACGCAAGGTTGGGCTGTCGGTGTTCGACACGAAGGAAGGGGCCGCGGAGCACCTGCGTGCCCTTCAGGAGCCCAAGTCAAAGACGCTCACACAGACGGAACTCCTCGCCGTGCAGCCGCAGCCCGGTACCATCGATGCCCTGGCCGACACCATCTTCGCGATGCAGAAGGTCGGCGACTACGCGGGCCCGGTCGAGTACCGCGGCCGGTTCTACGTGGTAAGGCTCGAGGGCATCGTGCGTGGTGGCGACGAGATCGAGGGGGCGGAGAACATGACCCCCGAGGAGCTCGCGAAGGCCAGGCAGGAGCGCGAAGACGCCGTCCGTCGGCGAGCCCGCGAGATGCTCCTCAGTACCAAGATCGCCGATGCGGTGCCCGAGTGGCTCGCGAAGCTGCGCGACGAGGGCAAGGTCGAGCTGCTGTGGCACCCCGGGGAGGCGACTAGCCGGCCACCCGCCTAAGTGCCTGAGTGGCGGTGTCCAGCAGCACGTCTCCGCTCTCCGGGCTGAACGGTAGCAGGTCGTAGTACCTTGACGCCACGTCGAGCTCGTATCCGCCGCTCTCGAACTCGTACCTAGGGCCCACATAGCCAATGACCGCGTTCGAGCAACTCACCGGCAGCGCGTAAGGCACCGGCGACCGGCTCTTGATCTCCGTCCCCGTCTCGTTGAGCGTCTCACAGGGCAGGAAGCAGAAGGCCACGTCGCCCACGCGGATGGCCTGAACGTCGGCCACTGGGTCATCGGGCAGCGCATCGGCCTCGATGGCGGCCAGCAGTTCCTCGGCCCACTCGAGCATCGCCTGGCACTCGCGCCCAACCAGAGAGTCATGGGCCTCGGTCAGACGCCTGGTATGAAGCTCTATCTCCGTCCTCGCGTGATCCGCGGTCAGGTTGCGCCTCAAGGGAAACGTGGCGCGAAGCAGCGCCGCACGCACCGGCTGCGGGGACGCTGGCTCGGGCTCGCCGAACGACGCAACGGCCTGCGCGAGCCCCTCGCCGGTCATCCTCATGCCTGTTGCTCCATGGTGGACAGGGTTGATGTCCCCACAGCAGCCGTTGAGGTACACAACCCCGCACGACGGGTGAAGCGAGCGCTGCATCGCCTGGCGGGCGATCCCGACGTAGTCAGCGCTGATGAGCGTGTTGCCGCTGCCGAGGCACACCGGGTGGCATTGCCAGTTGCAGATGATAACCGCCCGGCCCCCGGCACGCTCGATGATGAGGAGCCGCCCCTCTTCGTCGAGGGGGCCGTCGGCGCGCCTGCGATTGTGGCCTATGCCTCCGCCGACGCGCCCTGTTGAGACGGACAGGGAAGCCGGCTGTAGGTCGGACAGCGCCTCTGCAACAGCCTGAGCCGCCTGCTGCGTGAGCGTCAGCCGGTAGCCGTCGGATGCGCACCCGATCCCGCGGAGGTCCGCCAGCGCCGGCGACGAGTGCGTGTGGATCGAGTGGAACGCCACCGCCTCGCCGGGGATGCCGGAAGAGGACGTCACTGCGGCGCGAATTGCGTCCACCGCCGTCTGGTCGACGGCGAGCAGATCGGCGGAGATGACTGCCGCCGTGTTCGGGCCGCTGCGGAACACCACCGCCGAGAGAGTGAGCGGATCCAGAACGCCCGTGCAGGAGGGCTCTCTGTGGATGTACCCCGAGATGACCTCGCCGACCTCGGGGGTGATGTCACGCGTCGCATAGCCTACCAGCAACCCTTCGTCCATGCCGAGCTTCGCCTGTCCTCTCGCCTGCGGTGCCGCGCTGCCACCTTAGCTCCGCGCCGCCATCTCGGCGATCTCCTGCGCCGAGAGCGCCCTCGCGTAGAGCGCAGCGTCATCGATCGTGCCTGGGAAGTGCTCGTTCCCGCCCGTGAAGTGCGGGTTCGCACCGACCGCGCAGTCCTGCGCGCCTGACAGCACGGACCAGGGAGCCGGACAGGTCGACGCCGTGCGGCCGTTCAGGTAGAGGGTCAGCGTGCCGCCCTCCTTCACCGCAACCACGTGGACCCAGGCGTCGCGAGGGACTTGCACCCCGGGTGTCGTCCAGCCGCCCCCGGCCTCAATCCCCGCGAACAGCGATCCGCCGCGGAAGTAGACTCGCAGCGGGTCGTCCATCGACTTGCACCATGCCGAGAACACCTGGTGGAACCTGTCCGCACTCACATCGTCCGCGCGGACCCATGCGGCGAACGAGTAGTCATCCTCCGGCCAGAACGGCAGCGCGTAGCGGACCATGCTGCTCGTCCCGTTGAAAGCTGCGGCGCCGCCCTCTACTGCACGCCGGTCGGCGGCGGGGGCGAGGTCTGTCGCGTCGAGCATCGATCCAACGCTCGCGACCCCCGTGCCGTCGAGCGCCGAGGAGAACAGCTCCTTGCCCTGGCCGAGCTCCGGCGGGGGCGGTGTCCTCGGCAACGCCGGATCGAGCGTGAAGGTGCGCGGGCCGTCCGAGTTCCGGACAGAGCCAACCTTGTTCGACGCCGTCACGCGCCAGTAGTAGGTCCCGCCCGGCAGGTCGAGCGCGACTCCGGACCGGCCGCGCCTCAAGTCGGGGACCGTCACATCCACGCGCGCGAACGTCGGGTCGGTCGAAACCTCCAGCGCGTAGCGCGTGTCGCCCATGAGAGTGTCGCGGTAGTCGGCCCACGAGAAGGCGCTGTATCCGGGTGCGAGCGTCGCTCCCGCGGCCGGCGTCTCAAGGTGGAACCCGGCCGGCGGCAGGCCACGCGCGGGCAGCCAGGACGCGTAGTGCGTCCCGTTCGCCCCGGCGGTCGCGAAGTCGCACAGCGCGAACGCGCGGCCGTCGGTGCCCGTCAACTGCTCCAACAGCATCGGCTTGAAGCGGCAACCGGGGATCGGCGCCGGGGTCGATGTGAGCCCGGCCGACGCGTCGATCTCAGGGATGCTGTCCGTGTCGGCGGTGTTGAACGCCTGGTCGAACGCGAGCAAGAGCGGGCCGCGGAGGATGACCGCCTTCCCGCTCTCGCCCAGCGCGCCGGGCAGGCAACGTAGCGAGAGGTCGAACGTGAGCTCGACAACGTCCCCGCCCCGCCACTCTCGCTCGATGCTCAGGTACGTGCCCGGCTCCACGGCCTCGACGGGCTCGCCGTTGACGGTGACGGACGTGTCCGTCGACCACGCCGGGATCCTGAGGCGTAGGTCGAACCTCCGCGGCGCCGCGGGAGTGACCGCGAGGCGGACCGTGGGCTCCACAGGGTACTCGGTCACCTGCGCCAGCCGGATGCCGCTGCCGTCCCTGAGCCGCACGTCGGTCGTGCCTGGCCCGTAGTAGTTCACAACCGGCCCGTCCGCGTCGAGCATCACGGCCCACTCCGACAGGACGCCGAGGCCTCGCGGCGCGTTCACGGAGCAGCAATTGAGCTCAGGCGTCCCGAACCGCGCCTGGAACACGATCGTGTGCGCCGACGCCTCGCGCACGCCGTCCATCGGCGTGTTGTAGGTCCACCAGCGGCCGGTGGGGTGCTGGGATCCGAGCATGCTGTTCCAGTGGGCGAGCTCGAGCAGATCCGCCGCGTGCGGGTCGCCGGAGAGCTCGAGCATGTCCACGCAGAGCGCCATCCACGCGGTGGTGCAGCATGTTTCGATCGCCCCAGGGGTGTAGGGATTGCCGATAGCCTGTTCGTTCGTGGTGAAGGACCCGCTCGGGTGGACATCCGTGCGCGCGATGCTCCGCCAGAGGTTCTCCAGCGCCGTTCGATAGCGCTCATCGCCGGTGATGCGGTACAGCTCCGTGAGGCCCTGCAGGTCGTGCAGGCTCTCCCAGCGAGGCCGCGGTGTGCGGTAATACTCGACCCCCGCGAGGCCCTGGCGGAAGTAGTCGCCCGCGGACTCCCAGTCCTTCTCCACCTCGCGCATCATCCGCAGATGCCGCTCGTCGCCGGTGTGTCGGTAGAGCCGGCCGAGCGAGGTGATGATCGCCATGTTCATCTCGTGCGAACCGGCGTCGATGACGCGTCTGCCGGTGTCGAGGAAGGTGTTGCACACACAGTCGCCCATGCTGAGGGCGCACTGAAGCGCGTCCTCGTCGCCGGCGTCCTCGTACCACATCATCAGCGCGAGCATGATGTGATAGTGGCCCCAGAGGTCCCAGTTGCCGAGCAGGCGCTGGTCCTTCGGGAATGGCCCGAGGTAGCCGTCGTCGGCCTGAAGGGCGATGAGGCGCTCAATGACGTTGGCGATGTACGGCCTGAGGCGCGCGTCGCGGGTCATCCTAACGGCCTGGATCGCGGAGATGAGGTACTTGCCGACGAACTCGCCCGCCCACGGCACGAGCGCCGGAACCGGCTGCCGGTCGCGCAGCGCGAACATCTCCAGCATCCCCGGGTTCGCGTCGGGCGCGATGAGGAGCCAGTTGTCGATGTCGGCCTGAACGCGCTCGCCGACAATGCCGCCGAACTCGAACCTAGCTCCGGCCGGTACTTCCAGCACGAGCTTCCCCGCCTCTCCCGGCTGCGCCGCGTCCGCGGCCCATGCGCCCGACAGCACAGCGATCATCGCGCAACCTGCTATGAGCCTCATGCGCACCTCTTCGGGCCCCGGCCCCGTGGTTCCCGCTTGCGTGCTGCGGGCCCTGCTGCGCCATCGTGGGGGCGACCGGGTGCGGACGGTGGGCGCACACGCGGGACGTACATCCGGTGTGCAGGTGGAAGGCCTCGTGCCGCCCCCCGCGAATGTCAATCGATAGTATATCGATGCTGTGGAGAGGGCAGCGTGTTGAGCAACCTGGAAGCGCTCGACGTGGCGCCAGTCTGGCACCGACTCACTGAACTGGCCGGGAAGCTGATCGCGAAGGAGCGCGACGCTCAGGAGGCCTGTCGCCGACACCGTCGCTTGGTGGCCCAACAGCGCCAGGATGCTCTCGACACGGTGCAGCTCATACATGAGGCCGCGGTCATAGGGTTGACCAGGGCGGCGCTGGGCCTTAGAAGCGTGCCGGACAGGCCCCACTTGGCCTTCTACCACGAGTACTTCGGGTGGACGGATCCACTGACAGAGGAAGCTCTCGCGGCCCTGGGCGACCTGCAGATCGCCTGCTCGGAGGTGCGAGCGAACGGCCGCCGTTCGGGCGACCTGCTGGACTGCTATCTGCCGCCCGAATGGCGAAAACGCCTCGGGCAGCACTGGACTCCAAGCACGGTTGTGGACTATGTGCTCGAGCTGACGATGGATGACCAGATCGGCCGCACACTGGACCCGGCAGTGGGCGGGGGAGCATTCGCGCTGGGCTGGCTTCGCAGGCTGCGCGGCTCCGGAGCATCTGGCAGCGCAGAGTTTGTTGGCTACGACGTCAGCCCCTCCGCCCTTGCCGTCGCCGGCCTGAACGTCGAGCGCTTCCACCAAGTGAACCCGATGAGGGCGGCAGCGAGAGTGAGACTTGAATGCAGGGACACGTTGCGCTGCTTCGCCGATCACAGCGAGCAGCTGGGGCTGCCCTGGGGAGATGAACAGGACGCAGCTTTTGATTACGTTGTTGGCAACCCGCCGTACGTTAGGGTCCAGCACATCAGGCCTCCCGAGTTGCGGGACTACTACAGACGTAGCTATCCGGAGACGGCTACCGGGCGCTTTGACCTGTGTTCGCTCTTCATCGAGGCGGGCTACCGCGCGTTGGTCGACGGTGGAGCGCTGGGCTACATAGTCTCGAACAAACTGCTGACCTCGAGCGCTGGAGCCGGGGTTAGGGAGCTGCTCGCACGCCGGCTCCCACTGCGCTACCTCACAGACTTGGGAGACACCAAAGTGTTCGGTGCAGCCGTACTGCCCATGGTGATCGTCTGCCGCAAGCGGCCGGACAGCGCCAGCCCTTTCTGGTACACATTCGTGAGCGAGGCCCCAGAGGACGTTCCGAGCGATGCGCCCGCGGATCCCGCTGCAGCGCCCTTGATGTCAGTGCTGCTGGAGTTCCGGCGACAGCGTACCGAGCGCAGAGCCGTTGTTCCTGCTCACACAGGCCGTCGCTCTGGAGCCTTCCGAGTGGAGTGTCGGGAAACGACCCTTCCGACGAACGCGGTTGCGCCGTGGCATTTCACGGACCGACGCGACACCGACGTGCTCGACACCATGAAGAGGAACAGCGTGCCCCTGCGCGACATCTGCGTTGTGTTGTCCGCTGGAATCAAGTCGACTGCCGACGACGTCTTCTGTAACCCTGTCACAGAGGAGTTCCTAAGCCAGCACGGTATCGAACGCGAGTATGCCAAGCCGTACATTAGGGGTGCGAACATCCGGCGCTGGCGTGTGACCTGGACGGGGACGGTTGCCGGGGAGGACACGTACCTGCTCTATCCACACCGTGAGACGGACGGACAGGTCCGGGCTGTGCCGCTCGAGGAGATCCCGAACATGGCCGCGTGGTTCCACCAGCCGGAGAACTACCGTCGTTTGGCCTCGCGCAGCTACGTGCTTGAGGCGTCCCGTCGGTGGTATGAGGTCTGGGTCCCGCAGAAGCCACGCTACTTCACGTACCCGTACAAGATCGTCACCCCGGACTTCTGCCCCAGGAACACTTTCGCCTTGGACGTTAACGGGTGGTGGTGCGGCGGGTCCGCGTACATGATCGTCCCGTCCGAGCAGTCCGAAGCTTGGGCCCTCTACCTGCTCGGGCTCATGAACTCGACCGCTATGGAGTACTACCACAAGGCAGCGGCGAGCACGTTCATCTACGCCAAGCGATACCGCTACACTGTGGCCGCGCTGGGCACGTATCCGATACCTGTACCCGCCCCGGGCATCGTCGACGCGGTGGGTACCCTTGCGTCTCGGCTGGTGGCTTCCCCGGGGGACGATCGGCTGCAGAGGGAGCTCGACGAGGCTACGCGCGAGGCCTATGGCCTTCGCCGCACCCAGTGGCAGACCGTACAGGAGGCAGCGCGCGCATGGTAGCCGCGCCGCATCGACGCATCGCTAGTCGGCCCAGAACGCGTCTGGAAGCGGGATCTGGAGCTTGCGGTTTGCCGTGAGGCCGCCAAAGAGCTGGAAGTGGTCGAAGAACCAAGCGCCGGCACAGACCAGTGCATGGTCCAGCCGGATGCCGGACTGGGTGGGTGTAGCGTAGAACACGCAGTACCGAACGTCGCAGTGCCTCAGCCCGAGATGCGCCAGACCTGCCAGATCCGCTGTGCTCGTGGGCATGACCATACCAAGGTCGATCGTCGGGGCCGTCTGCAGCTTGACCTCGAGCACTTGGTGCCGGATGTCCGGGAACGCTCCAGTGTCCGAGTACTCCTCGTAACCTAGCTGCAGGCATAACCTAAGGTGCAGTTCCGCGCCTCGGGACCGTTCTTGGTCCGCGCCTTGGCTCGGTATCGTCGAGCCTAGCATTCCGGTGGCGGACGCGAGTAGGGCGCGGATCGGGAGAACCCGGCCGCGTTCCGGGTCGTCGGACGGGTCGCACCTCGTGAGCTTCACCCTGTCGGGGCGGCGTGTGAGAGCGCGGACCTGCGGAGTGTCGCCGCTGAGAGCGCGGCTGGCCATGACGGCGCCGCGGTACTTTGCCTGGTACTTGCTGGTCAGCGTTCCGGTCCGGTCGAGTGCGGCGATCTCACTGCCAAGGAGGACACGGACCTGCGTCACGACCGACTGCTCGTTCAGACAGAGCAACGCATAGCGCCGGTCCGGAGCGAGATTCTGGTTCCAGATCTGTAGGTTCCGCGACTTCTGAGTGTATACATCCAAGTCCTGTACGGCGAACCTCGGCCGCGTTCGACGAAAACTGGCCGGAACAGGGTACCCGAGGGCCTCGCACACGGCCGTCTTGGCTGCCTTGCTCCTTGACCTGAGAGGCGATCCGCCAAGATCCAGTCCGATCAGGTGGGCCGACAGGCGGGCCTCGATCTGCTCGCGGGTAAGCCAGTCGCCCGACGGGTCAGGGGCATCGTAGATAGACCGCATAGCTGCGAACCCACCTGCCACCCAGTGTCGTGTGATCGCTTGCAGGCACCCAGCCCAGCACCCTAGGCTGCCTCATCCGCAACGATGCGGCCGAGCACTCAGTTCGGTGGGATCGCTAGGCTGAGGCGCGTTGCGCAGCCCCCGCAGGTTCCTCTGCTCTGGCCCCAGAATCTCCATCGCAGTCGCCGTACCGGGAGGCACCTAGATGACCCCCGCTCTCCTCCTCGCAGTTGCCACTCTGGTCTTTATGCAGCCGGGCCGCCTGGAGCTGGACCCGCGGGTGTTAACCGTGTCCCCTGACGGCAACGACGTGTGGTCCGGCCGGCCGTCGACGCCTAATGCGGACCGCACCGACGGGCCACTGGCCACTGTGCAGGCGGCTGTGCGCAAGGTCAGGGCCTACAGGGAAGCTACTGGAGACCGCAAGCCGGCGACCGTTGTCGTCCAGCCCGGCACGTACTACATGACAGAGCCCCTCGTCTTCGGGCCGCAGGACTCCGACCTGGCCATCGAGGGTAGGGGCCGCGAGAGGACTACCCTCAGCGGCGGAAGGCCGATCACGGGCTGGCACGATGCGGGGAACGGCCTGTGGCAGGCGGAGATACCCGAGGTGCGCGACGGCAAGTGGTACTTCCGGCAGTTGTTCGTGAACGGCGAGCGACGCATCAGGGCGAGAACGCCGAACGACGGCTGGTTCCGCATTGTCCGCAAGGCCGGCCCGGCGACCGATCCCGTGACCGGGCAGCAGGTGGACCAGGGCCAGACGGCCTTCGTGTACGCCGGCAACGACATCCAGGCGTGGCCCGACCTCGAGGACGTGGAGGTCGTTGTCTTCCACTCGTGGGAGGTGTCGCGGCTGCGCATCGAGCGTGTCGATGAGGCGGCTCACACGGTCCACTTCACCGGCCCCTCGTGCTGGGCGTTCGAGTACTGGGGCCCTGGCCAGCGGTACTATCTTGAGAACTGCCCCGGCGCGCTCGACAGCCCCGGTGAATGGCAGCTCGATCGCCACACGGGCATCCTGAGCTACTACCCGATGCCCGGCGAGGACATGACAACCGCGACGGTGGTCGCACCGTATCTCGCGGAGCTCGTTCGCGTCTCGGGTGACAGCACGCTTGGGCTGCCAGTGCAGAACCTGCGGCTTTCGGGCCTCTCGCTCCAGCACCAGGATTGGACGCTCGAGCCGCAGGGCCATTCCGACCCCCAAGCCGCCGTGACGGTGCCCGCGGCGATCATGGTGGACGGAGCATCCGGAGCGGTCTTCGAGACATGCGAAGTGGCGCATGTCGGCGGGTACGCGATCTGGCTTCGTCGTGGCTGCGAGAGCAACGCGCTCACCGAATGCCGCATCCACGACTTCGGAACAGGCGGGATCCGTATTGGCGAAGCCACCCCCGCCGCGAGCGACGCCGACGAGTCGGGTCAGAACACGGTCAATAGCTGCCACATCTATGACGGCGGTCACGTGTACCCCTCCGGCGTCGGCATCTGGCTCGCGCAGAGCAGCGGGAACACCATCAGGCACAACGAGATCCACGGGCTTCCATACACCGGCATCTCCGTCGGCTGGAACTGGGGCGACGAGCCCAACCGCACCCACGACAACGCCATCGAGGACAACCACGTCCACCACGTGATGATGGGGATCCTCAATGACGGCGGCGCGATCTACACGCTCGGTGTGTCGACGGGCAGCGTGATCCGCCACAATCTGTTCCATGACGTGTGGCCCTACAGCGCGATCGGCTGGGGCATCTACCTCGACGCCACGACCAGCGGCTACACCGTCGAGGACAATGTGGTCTACAACATCTTCAGCGGCGGGCTGATGTTCAACAACGGGGGGCACAACAACACCATCCGCAACAACGTGTTCGCGCTATCGTCCCAGCAGGCGCTGTGGCCTTGCTGGCCCGCCGATGGCAACGTGTTCGAGCACAACATCACGCTCTACACGCAGGGTGACCTCCTCTGGCCCTACTGCGAGAGAAGCCTCACGCAGGCGACTGATGGCAAGTACCCGTTCAGTGGGTGGCGAAGCAACCTGTACTGGCGCCCCGGAGGCGACGTTGAGTTCCTCGGCCGGTCGCTCGAGGAGTGGCAGGCGCTAGGCCTTGATGCGGGCTCGATCGTCGGCGATCCGGGGTTCGTGGACCCGCAGGCCGCGGACTTCCGGCTGAAGGACGGTTCGCCGGCGCTCGCTCTGGGGATCAGGTCGATCGACACGTCGACCGTCGGCCTGATCGGTGACCCCGAGTGGGTCGCGGAGCCCAAGGCGATCAGGTATCGGGCCACGGTCATCCCACCGGTCCAGGGGGCTGCCGGCCCGGAGCCCGTTGACGACGGCTTCGAGGACGATCCGGTCGGCGGGCATCCTCGCGGGGCGACGGTGAGCGGGGAGGAGAAGGGCGCCTGGATCGGCATCACAGATGAGGTAGCCGCCGAGGGGGCACACTGTTTGAAGGTCACCGACGCGGCCGATCTTGAGCCGTCCTGGCAGCCGCACTTCTTCTACCAGCCGCACTTCACGGAAGGCGCGCTAACCCAGAGCTTCGATCTGCTGATGCGGCCCGGCGCCCTCATGCTCACCGAGTGGCGGGACAGCTCGGCCTACCCGGACTGCGTCGGCCCGAGCGTCACGTTCTCGGGCGACGGGACCGTGACTGTGGGCGGCAAGGCTGTCGCGAGCATCGTGCCGGGCCACTGGGCCCACGTCGAGATCGCTTGCGAGCTCGGCGGCGAGGGACCGAAGACGTTCGACCTGATCGTGACCCCGCGCGGCGGGCAGGCGCAACGACTGAGCGGGCTTCCGGTCCCCGGCAAGCTCTTTCGCGCAGTGCACTGGCTCGGGTTCGTGAGCACGGCGCAGGCGGACGCGAGCTTCGACCTCGACAACGTCAAGTTCGGTCCGTAGGGGCGACCGGTAGGTCGCCTGTCAGGGGGGCACCGTTCTCCGGCTGCGGGAACATCAGGACCATGTCGACCAGGCGGAAGGCGCCCCTGTTGCGGCGGTAGCGGCTGTACTTCCGGCGCACAAGCCGGGTCCTGACGCGTCGGAACGCGAGCGACTCGTACAGCGCGATCGCTGGGCGGTTGTCCTCCAGAACAGACAGCCAGACGCCCGTGCAGCCGGCCACGGACTCCGCGAGGTCGAGCGCGATCTCCATCATCCGCCTGCCGAGGCCGCGGCCCTGCCACCCTTGCTTCAGGCAGATGCCCAGCCTGGGGCACACGGCCGGGAATGGCTGCATCGACAGGTGGCCGATGATGTCTCCCTCGGGTCCCTCCACCACAAGGTGCATCTCACACCCGGAGGCGTGTAGCCGTGACATGTCGGCCGCCACGTCCTCGCCGAATTCCGCGAGGATGAAGAACATCCGATCGGTGTGCTGGTCCAGGCTGCGGTAGAACGCGGTCAAGCCCTTCGCGTCGTCCTCCGTGACTCCACGGAGCAGGAGCGACTGGCCGTCACGAGTGAACAGGAGGGTAGGGGAGACGACGGCTGGCATCATCCGGCCCGCAACGGGAAGCGGCTCTCGAGGCTGGGAACCCAGTCGTGGCTCACAAAGTCGCGAACCTGGACCAGGATGCCTCCCTCCGAGATCGTGACAAAGCGGTACTCGCTCCGAGGCACCCCGAAGCCCACCCAGCCCCCGATATTGGCCGTGACCGCGTGTATGACCCCCTCCTGCTCGACGATCGGCCCGTAGCCGTGGGAGCACGAGAGTCGGTGGTCGTTGTGCACGTGCCCGGTCAGGAAAAGGCGGATGTTCGGACAGCGACGCAAAGCCGCCCTCATCTCCTCGGACCGGGCCAGGTAGAGGTGATAGGGCGGGTTCGATGGGTCGAGCGCCTCCACCATACAACCGCTCTCCGCGTTGTCGCAAGACCAGAAGGTGGTGTCCTTCACAGGGGCGTGGCTGACCAACACGACCAGCGCCTCCGCCCTCGCGCCGGCGTTCTCGACGATCCAGTCCTCCGCACCCGGGCCCAGCTCCATCTCGTGAGCACCGGTGACACAGCCGATCGAGAGGAACCGAACAGGTCCCAGATCGAGCACCTCGCGCACCGGGTTGGGGAGCTCGCGCAGCCAGGGACCATCGCCGCCCGCAGTGTAGTCCGCGTTGCCCCTCGCCACGACGAACGGGATGCCGCGGAGGATGCCGGCCACTTGGTGGAACAGATGCCAGTAGCCGTCCCTCAGGTTCACCAAGTCGCCGCTGAAGACCACAAGATCGGGCTCGAGGGATACAGCGTCGGTGAGTGCGGCCTCGGAGTTGCGGAGTGAGTCATCGTCGAAGCCGAGGTGCATGTCTCCGATGACCGCGAAGCGGACGGGGGTCTCGATCTTCATCAGCCCACCGCCGTCTCGTTTGCACCGGCACCCGCGAACCGGCCTCGCAGGCGAGGCTGCTGGCGGGAGCGCGTGGGAATCGAACCCACCAAGGACGGGATCAACCGCCCCTCGCTGGTTTTGAAGACCAGGCCGTTCACCAGAACGAACTCGCCCCCGCGTCGGTCTGGGCTTATCGTCTCGACAGCTTCCCCAGCGCCACGCACAACTCCTCCACCTCGTCCGGCGACACAGCCCGCATGTCGAGCATGACCGCCGACTCGCGCACCAAGCCGAACACGGCCGGATCCTGGTGCCGTAGCTCGCGGGCCACCTGCTCGGGCCTCGCAACGCGGATCGCCACCCGCCACGAGCGCGCCGAGGTGCCGGGGAGCGATCCGCTGCCGGGCGCGGCCTCTCCGGGCTCGACGCTGACACCGAGTTCGGGCGCGCGCTCGCGAACAAGCGCCACCAGCCGCTCGGCGTCGGCGCGCACGGCCTCGTCGGGGCGGAGCAGAAGCTGGACGGCAGGGGGGCGTTCGGTCGGGGCGAGCAAATGCGCCGCGAGGCACCGCGAGAGCCCGGCGAGGCAGAGCTTGTCGATGCGAAGGGCCCTAGCGAGGGGATTGCGCGCCAGGCCCCGGACGAGGTCCGCCTTCCCGGCAACCACCCCCGCTTGAGGCCCGCCGAGGAGTTTGTCGCCTGAGAAGCACACCAGGTCGGCCCCTTCGGAGACAGCGCAGTCCACGCGTGGCTCAGCCGGCTCCCGCTCCAGGCCCGGAATCCCGGTCGTATCGAACAGGCAGCCGCTGCCCACATCGTAGGCCAGGGGCACGCCGGCCTCGTGCGCGATGGCCGCCAAGTCCGAGGTGCCGACCGACTCGGTGAAACCGGTGACGCGGAAGTTGCTCGGATGGACCTGGAGGATGAGTGCAGTGTCCGGAGTCAGTGCCGCGCGGTAGTCATCGGGCCGCACCCTGTTGGTCGTGCCGACCTCGACCAGCCGCGCGCCGGACGCGGCGACCACGTCCGGCAGGCGGAAGCTGCCGCCGATCTCGACAAGCTGCCCCCTTGCGACGATCACCTCGCGCCCGCGGGCCAGGGTGTCGACCGCGAGCAGCGTCGCGGCGGCGTTGTTGTTGACGACCAGTGCGTCCTCGGCTCCGGTCAGCCAACGGAGCACGGCGCGCACGTGGTCCTGCCTGTCGCCACGTTCTCCGGTCGCCAGGGATACTTCCAGGTCGCAGTAGCCTGCTTCGATCCACTCCGCCGGCAGCGGGGCGCGTCCGAGCCCGGTGTGCAGGACTACCCCGGTCGCGTTGATCGCGCGGCGCGGGCCGCCGCGCGCGAGCGCGGAGAGGCGTGCGGCGGCGACCGCGGCGAGGCCGTCGGCCGAGGTGTCGACGGTGCCTCCGCTGAGCAGTGCCGACCGCGCATCGGCGACGGCTTCGCGCACGGCGCGCACTACGAACTCGCGCCGGAACCGAGACAGCAAAGCCGCGCACTCGTCAGTGTCCAGGATCGCGTTGACTGCCGGAAGCTCCCTAGCCGCCTGAATGCTCACTCGTCCTTCGCCGCCTTACCCGGGACGCGGTCATCGCCCTGCCTGACCGTGAGGCCGATCGAGTCGAAGTGCTCCATGAGGGGCACGACGGCCTTCCGCGACGAGCCGAGGATGTCGCGGAGCTCCGACACCTTCAGCGTAGGGCGCGTCCGGAAGCGCTCGACGACAGCGGCGCGCGCCAGATCGATCAGGCCGTGGTGAACAAGGCGCTCGCCCACCCGGACAAGATCGCCGCGCTCGACCAGGTACCTGGTGATCTCGTCCCCATCCGGCCTGCCGGCCTCCGCAGCGACCGTCTCATCTTCAAGTCCGGCGTACTGCTCCCGCTCCACGGCGGCAAGGACGCGCGCGGCGGCGTCCTCTTGGTCGGGCGTCAGCCTCGGAGCGTGCCCCTCCTTGCGGAGCCCTTCGGTCCCGACCGGCTCCGCCGCCCCGTCGGCGACCAGCCCCTGCAGCGCCGCGCGGAACACGGCCTGATGAGGAGCGCTTGCCGCTGCGCGGAGCTCGCCGCGGTCCATTGACGGGCGCAGTGGGTAGTGGCGGTGATAGGTCTCCAACACGGAGAGAGCGTTGTCAGCGGCCTCGCGGACGGCCTGCGCGCCGACGAGGGAGCCGGCCCCTAGATCGACGAGGAGGCCCTCCGCAATGAGACTCGCGGCAACGGCCCGGAGGGAGTCATCCTCCGTCAGGCCAAGCTCGCGGGCCAGCTCGGGCACGGTCACGGGCTCGGCAGTAATGAGCAGGGCGCGGCGGAGCGTCTCTGCCGGGCCGCCCTCCGACCTAAGCGCGAGCTCTCGGGCGGCCTCGCGCCTGCGCCACCCCTGATGCTTGAGCGGTGTCGGGGACATGACCGCGCCGCCGGCGATCGTCATGGCGGGCGAGTACGAGCGGAGGACGAGGCGGGTGCCCATCGCCGCCGCTGTCGGCGACTCCAGTCTGAGCTGTACGTAGCCTGTGGCTCCCCGCTCGACTTCCTGGCCTTCGCCAAGCACAGCGACGCGCGCGATGACCTCGGCCGTGCCGATGTGGACTCTCACCCGGTCCCAGTGCTTGACCGGCCCGGGCGCCGAGGGCAGGACGCGCAGTTCAACGTCAAGCATCGACGTCGCGGCGAGCGACCCAGGCGCGCACACGATGTCACCGCGGTCCACCTGTTCCCTGGGCACTCCCTGGAGGTTCAGTGCGGCTCGCTGCCCGGCGTGCGCGCTGCCGGCCTTGCGGTTGTGCACTTGCACCGATCGGACGCGCGCGCTGATGCCCCGGGGAAGGACGTCCACTTCGTCGCCTTCGTGGACCGTGCCCCTGGCCACGCTGCCGGTCACGACGGTCCCGAACCCGCGCATGATGAAGGCCCTGTCGATGGGCATCGTGAACGGCGCCAGTGAGTCGCGCGCCTCGAGGCCGTCAAGCAGCCTGTCGAGCTCCGACGCCAGCAGGTCGCAGCCCACGCCCGTGGCGCCCGAACACGGGATGATGGGCGCCCCCTCAAATGGCGTTCCGGCGAGAGCGCGCTCCACGTCTCCGGACATCAGCTCAAGCCACTCGCCATCGACCATGTCGGCCTTCGTGAGGGCCACCAGGCCCGCCCTGACCCCTAGCAGCGACACGATGTCCATATGCTCACGCGTCTGGGGCATGATGCCCTCGTCCGCCGCGATCACGAGCACGACAAGGTCCATCCCGGTGACGCCGGCCACCATGTTCTTGATGAACCGCTCGTGGCCGGGCACGTCCACCACGGACGCGACGCGGCCGCTGGGTAGGGTCAAGGGGGCGAAGCCGAGTTCGATGGACAGCTCCCGCTCGCGCTCTTCTTTGAGCCGATCGGTATCGACGCCCGTGAGGGCGCGGGTGAGGGTGGTCTTCCCGTGGTCAACGTGGCCCGCGGTGCCGATGATGTAGTCGCGCGGCTGCTCGAGCATCCGACCCTCCCCAGACACGGTTCACGGGCGCCGGGCGACGAGGCAGTACTCCGGCAGCGGGTCGTCCCAGATGGGTGGGCCCGGCTCCCACCCAAGGCCCGCGAGCAGCTCGGACGCGCGCTCGGGCTCGTACGCCACGAAACGCGTCCACGGTCCCACGAGCTCGCGCAGCCTGAAGCGAAGCGTGTCCACCCTCGGTGTCGGCGGGCACACCAGATGCCGGGCCCTGACCGCCGGGTCGTAGATCGACGACACCACGAGCACGCCGTCATCACTGATCCAGCGCCCCACCAGCTCAAGCATCGCTCGAGTGTCGTCCTCGTCGCCCAGAATCCCCAGGCTGCCGCCCATGATGATCGCCGCGCCCAGCGGCTCCGGCGGCTCCCAGTTGAGGATGTGTGCGCACTCCACGTTGCGGACGCCCAGCTCCCTCGCGACCTCGACGCAGATCGCGGATGTGTCCACCCCGTAGCACTCTACGCCACGCGCCTGGAGGTACCGGACGTGTCGCCCGGTCCCGCAGCCGATGTCGAGCACGGGCCCGGAGAGGGAGTCGAGAATGGCGCGCTCGGGTTCCGGCATGGTGAACACGCTATAGTGTCGGAGGTCATGAGGGAACGGCCCAAGCACGCGGCCGTCCACGAGCATCTCCATCTCGAAGGCGTCGAGCAGTCCGGCCTCGTGCTCGCGCAGTGCTAGGCCCCAGACATCCTCCACGCACTGATCGGTCGGTTGTGGCGCCGGGGGCGCGGTCAACCGGGTCCTCCCGTCGAGTCTCCTCAGTCCATCACGCAGGCCAACCGTGCGATCGCCGCCGCGTAGATCATCGAGTTCCGCGCCAGCTCCGACACCGCCACGCGCTCGTCGGCTTGGTGCGCGAGCTCCTCGACCCCGGGCATAACCGGTCCGAAGGCCGTTGCGTTCGCGAATGCCTTGGCGAAAGTCGTGCCACCAATCGACACACAGCGGCCCGGCTCGCCCATCACGTCACCGTAAGCGGCCGACAACTCCCGAACAAGCTCCGAGTCAGGGTCAACGTACATGGGCTCACGCGACGTGGTGTCGAGCGTCACATCGAACCGCGCCCCGAGGCTGCGCCCGAGAGCTTCCGCCCTCTCGCGGATCGCTGTGAGCACGCCGGAGAGCGTCTGCCCTCGCACAGGCCGCAGGTTCAGGTGCATGACGGACCCGCCGCTCGCGTCGGCGAGCACCTTGCCGGCGCATACAGTACAGTAACCCATGAAGTCATCGTGTGCGAACACCCCGAGCTTCTCGCCGTTGAGGTCGCGGCCTATGAGCCCGGTGAGGAACCGGAGCACGGCCGCGGGCCCGTTGGGAGCGAGAGGCTCCGGCGTAAGGAAGTCGGCGAGATCCAGCAGAGCACTACGGCCCCTCTCAGGCGTCGAGGCGTGTGCCGGCACGCCACCCGCGCCAATGCGCACTCGCCCGTCGTGGTCCGTCACGGTCAGGCGCGACCCCGGTCTGCTGTCGTGGAATGCGGCCGCCCGCAGCCCGAGGTAGTGCGCATCGAGCCCGGACACAACCGCCTCCGCCTCGGCTGGGACGATGTTGATGCGCTCACCGGCGGTGAGACTCAGCAGCCTTGGCGCACCGGCGGTCGGCCCGCCGCGGGCGGCCCCTGACTCGGCGCGCACGGTGATGTTCGCGAAGCCCTTCTCCGCCTGCACGATCGGGAATGTACCGTCAGGGACGATCGTCATGGTCGGCATCGGCTCGTGGCGATGGAACGCGGCCAGGTCGCGCCACAGACCTGTCTCTTCGTCCGTGCCGAGCACCAGGGTCACCCGGCGCCGGAACGGCAGGCCATCCGCGACGATGGCGTCGAGCGCCACGAGAATCGAGGCAAGCGGACCCTTGTTGTCCTGCGCCCCTCGACCCCAGACGCAGCCGTCGACAACCGCGCCCTGGAACGGAGGGTGGGTCCACTCGCCGGCGGCCGGGACCACGTCCAGGTGCACCACGACACCGACGTTCTCGTCGCCCTGGCCGAGTTCCGCCACCGCCACCTCGCCCTCGTGCACGCGCACTGTCATCCCGCGCTTGCGGCACTCATCCGTGGCGCACGCGAGGCAGGCGCGCAGCGCCGGCCCGAGCGGATCGCTGTCGACAGGCTTTTCCGGTCTCACGCTGTCGAACGACAGCAGACGCGAGGTGATGTCGACGAGAGCCGCCTCCGACGCCCTCACTCGCTCGAGAACGCGACTCAGGGCCTGCCCCACCGCTAGCTCCTCACCTCCGCTCGCAGCTTCCGTCATACGCCGGCACCCGCACGCGCTCGATTGCGACGGCTCGCCCGGTGTCCTGGTCGACGTCGACGTAGGCGCCGCAAAGCAGTGCCGGCCCGCCGGCGACCTCGAAGCGCACCGGCATCTTGTAGATGAAGCGCTTCAGAATGACGTCTATCTCCATTCCGATCACCGACTCGACAGGCCCGGTCATGCCGAGATCGGTGATGAGAGCCGTGCCGCCGGCCAGCACACGCTCGTCGGCGGTCTGAACGTGCGTGTGGGTGCCGAAGACGGCACTACACCGTCCCGCGACGTGCCGGGCGAACGCTATCTTCTCAGCAGTCGCTTCGGCGTGAAAGTCCACGACGAGCACGGTCGTAGACCGGCTTAGGTCCTCGATCTCCTCCAAGCCGCGACGGAACGGGCAGTCGAGCGGGTCCATGAAGACCACGCCCTGCAGGTTGAGCACACCGACCGGCACGCCGCAAACAGACTGTGCTACGAGGCTACCACGCCCGGGGGTGCCGGGAGGCCAGTTCGCCGGACGCAGCAGCCTGGGGCAATCGTCGAGGTACTGCTCGATCCCCTTCTTCGCCAGCACGTGGTTGCCGGATGTCAGCACGTCGATGCCGACACTGAAGAGCTGCTCGGCGATCTCGGCGGTGATGCCGAAACCGCCTGCCGCGTTCTCGCCGTTCGCGATGACAAGGTCGAGCTGCAGACTCTCCCGCAGGCGCGGCACAAGCTCCTCGCAGGCCCGGCGGCCGGGCTGCCCGACGATATCTCCAATCGCGAGTATCCGCACTCGTCGCCCGCCCTACTTCGCGTACTCGACCGCTCGCGTCTCCCGGATCACGGTGACACGGATCTGGCCCGGATACTGCAACTCCTCCTCGATGCGCTTCGCCATGTCACGCGCTAGGTTCACGGCCAGCACGTCGTCGATCCTCCCGGGGTCGACGACGACGCGGATCTCGCGGCCGGCCTGGATGGCGAACGACTTCTCGACCCCGTCGAAGCTGTCGGCGATACGCTCCAGCCCCTCGAGCCGCTTGATGTAGGTCTCCAGGCTCTCGCGCCTCGCGCCCGGGCGTGAAGCGGAGATCGCGTCGGCCGCCTGCACCAGGACCGCCTCCGCGCAGATGTAGGTCGCACCCTCGTGGTGGGCCTCGATGCAGTTGATGACATCCTCGGGCTCGCCGTAGCGCCTCGCTAGGTCGGAGCCGATGTCGGCGTGATGCCCCTCAGTCTCGAAGTCGACAGCCTTGCCGATGTCGTGCAAGAGCGCGCCCCGCCGCGCGAGTGCCGCGTTCAGGCCGAGCTGCTCGGCCATGACGCCGGCCAGATGCGCCATCTCGACGGAATGCGTGAGCACGTTCTGCCCGTAGGAGGTGCGGAACTTCAGCTTACCCAGCAGCTTCACCAGCTCCTGGTGGATCGGCGGCGATCCGACCGCGAGCAGGGCCTCCTCGGCCGCCTCGCGCATCCGCTGGTCGACCTCCTGCTGAGACTTCTCGATTATCTCCTCTATGCGCCCGGGGTGAATGCGACCGTCGGTCACCAGAGCTGTCAGGGCAACCCGCGCGACCTCCCTGCGCACCGGATCGAACCCGGAAATGACGACTGCCTCGGGGGTGTCGTCGATGATGAGGTCGATGCCCGTAAGGCCCTCGAACGCGCGGATGTTCCGCCCCTCGCGGCCGATGATCCGGCCCTTCATCTCGTCATTCGGCAGCGGGACAACCGACACCGTGGTGGCCGCGACCTGGTCGACCGCGCAACGCTGTACGGCCTGCGTGATGACATCGCGCGCCCTGCGCTCGGACTCGCGCTCCGCCTCGTCCATGCGCTCCTTGATGTACTTCGCGGTCTCGTGGCGCAATTCGTCTTCGATCTGCTGCCTGAGCGCCTGCTTCGCTTCCTCAGCCGACAGCCCCGCGATCCGCTGCAGCTCCTCGCGCTGCTGCGCGAGAACGCCCCTCGACTGCTCCAGCAGCTCGTCCAGCTCGCGCTGGCGTTGCTCCGCCTGCTTGTCCTTCTCCTCGACCGCGGCCATGCGACGGTCGAGCCCGTCCTCCCGCTGGTCAAGCCTGCGCTCGAGCCTAGTGAGATCGGCGCGCTTCTCCTTCAGTTCTGTCTCAACCTCATTGCGGTAGGCCAGTGCCGTCGCCTTCGCCTCAACGTCGAGCTCCTTGCGCGTTGTCTCGGTCTCCCGGTTGAGCTCGGCGCGCTTCTGCGCGATGCTCTCGAGCTCGGTCCGAACCTCCTGGCGCGCGTCGGCCGCCCAGGCCTTCGCGCGGGCCCACGACCACACGCCGGCAACGACCCCCAGCACCGCGACTGCCCCTCCGACAACGTACGCGATCATGTATTGGATCCTCGTTCACCTCCCGGGCAGCCGATCGGCCGCCCTGTCTCAGTCAGACTCGGGTCGCCCGGACCGCGCCCTTGGGCCGGATGCCCGCGCGGTGCAACCCGTTGCCTGGACCCGCCGGTCGCTCGAGGTTCGCTGGCGCGGCGGGGTTGCCCGCGACGCGACTCTCGGCCCATCAACTGGGGCATGCCCTGGGCCTTGCCGCTGGCGCGGGACGCCGGCGCTGGGCCGGCACCGGAGCTCGTGGCTCCGACGAAGCTCGCCAGAACCTCCCTTCAGAGCATCACGCTTGCCTACGTGAGATCGTCATTCCCGATCGGCTCATCTTCGGCGACGCTCATGTCCTCCGGGGGCCCCTGAACCCCGGCAGACTGGAGGATCGCATCGGCCAGTCTGCCGCTGAGGTCGGGGTGGGCCTTGAGGAAGTCCCTGGCGTTCTCGCGCCCCTGGCCCAGCCGCTCGTCACTGAAGCTGAACCAAGTGCCGCTTTTCTGGAGGATCTTGTAGGCGATCCCGAGATCGAGCAGGTCGCCCTCGTAGGAGATCCCCTCGCCGAAGATGATGTCGAACTCAGCTTTCTTGAACGGAGGCGCGACCTTGTTCTTGACCACACGGACCTTTGCGCGGGCGCCGATGACCTCCTCGCCCTTCTTGAGCGACTCACCCCGGCGCACCTCGACCCGCACGGAGGCCCAGAACTTCAAGGCACGGCCCCCGGGCGTCGTCTCCGGGTTGCCGAACATCACGCCGATCTTCTCCCGAAGCTGGTTTATGAAGATCGCACAGGTGTTGGTCCGCTTGATTGATCCAGCCAACTTGCGAAGGGCCTGCGACATCAGCCTAGCCTGCAGGCCGAGGTGCTGGTCGCCCATCTCGCCCTGTATCTCGGCTCTCGGCACGAGCGCCGCCACGGAGTCTATCGCGAAGGCCGTGATAGCGCCGCTGCGCACGAGCGCGTCGGCGATCTCGAGCGCCTGCTCCCCGTAGTCCGGCTGCGAGACGATCAGCTCGTCTACGTCCATCCCGATGGCGCGCGCGTACCCCGGATCGAGGGCGTGCTCGGCGTCGATCATGGCAACCATGCCGCCCGCCTTCTGCGCGTTCGATAGAACGTGCATTGCGAGCGTGGTCTTGCCTGACCCCTCCTGCCCGAAGATCTCCACGACCCGGCCGCGGGGCAGCCCGCCCACACCCAGCGCGATGTCAAGCCCGAGCGACCCGGTCGGGATCACGCCCGTCTCAGCGGCCTGCGGCGCCTCGCCGAGCCGCATGATCGACCCCTTGCCGTGTGCTTTCTCGATCGACGCGAGCGCGTCGTCGAGCGCCTTCCGCTTGTCTTGCTCCAGATCCGCCATCCTCACAGCTCCCCTCGCTCGCTAGGTATCCGCCTCATCCCGGAACAGCAGCCGCTCCTCGGCCAGGGCGGTGTAGGTTGCCCCCGATGGCGCCAGCTTGCTCTCGTAGACGACAAGCGTATCGGCGACTACTTCGGGCACGTCCGCGACGCCCACGGCCGCCAGGGCGTCGGTGAGATCATGCACACGCGCGTTCGCCCTCGCTCTGCCGATGGTTATATGCGCTCTGAACGGCCTTTCCTCCCGTGGGTAGCCCAACCCGGCCAGAGCTTCCTCGAGTGCCGCGGCGGTGTGCGCCAGCGTTCCGCCGGGGTCCGACAGCCGCACCACCACAACCCGCGGACGAGCCGGACGGGGGAATGCGTCGGCCGCCTCGGCCCGCAGGACGGCCGCCTCGCACTCGGCGGCCACGGCACGTACAGCGTCGAACACGGGCTGGACCCTGTCCACCCGCACATCGCCGAGGAACTTCAGTGTCACATGGAGGTTGGCCACACGCTCCCAGCGCACGTAACCTTCGGCTGCGGGCCGAAGGTCGTCCTGCACCGCGAGCAACGCTTCCCTGACGTCCTCAGTGAGAGGGACGGCCACGAACAGCCGCAGTGACTGCATCTCGCTCTCCACCTTGCGGCGAGCGAGAGCTACCGCGAACGAAGCGAGAGGCCGGCATAGGCCGGCCTAGGGCGGGGGCCCTGCATCCTGCAAGTGCCGCCTCACAAGGTCGAGGGCGGCCTGCGACGATCTGAGCTTGTTGTCCAACCTGTTCTGCGTGAACATGTGCCTCTCGACGGAGACGCCGTGGGGCGACGCGAGACCAACGTACACCAGCCCCACCGGCTTCTCCGCAGTTCCCCCGTCCGGCCCTGCGATGCCGGTCGCTGAAAGCCCGTAGTCCGTTCCGAACCGCTCGCGAACGCCGCGAGCCATCAGCTCGGCCACCTCCGGGCTCACGGCTCCATGCCTGTCGATCACTGCGGGGGGGACCCCCAGCAGGTCTGACTTCGCCTCGTTGCTGTAGCTCACAACGCCCCCGGCGTAACACCGGGAGCTGCCGCTAACGTCCGTAATCCTACTACCTATCAGGCCACCGGTGCACGACTCCGCGGTCGAGAGGCTCTGCCGCCGCTCGGTCAACGTCCGAACGACGACCTCGGGTAGCCCTGTGTCGTCCTCACCGAACACGCAGCTTCCGAGGCGCCCGCGGACTTCGGCCTCAAGTTCCGCGATGAGCCGGCCCGCCTCGTCCCACGTCGGGCTCTTGGCGGTCAAGCGCAAGACCACCTCGCCCTGACCGGCGAGAGGGGCGATCGTAGGGTTCTGCTGGGTGCTGAGCAAGTCCTGCACTGCTCTTGCCACCATCGACTCGCCCATGCCAAACAGGCGCAGCGTGCGCGATCTGATGACGCTCGCGCCCGCCCGCCCGTACTGGCGGAGACGCGGGATGACCTCGCGGACCATCATCTCCCGCATCTCACGGGGGACGCCGGGCACGGCCAACAGGAGGCAGCCCTGGTGCTCGAGGAACACACCCGGGGCGGTGCCGCAGGTGTTGGGGATCGCGAACCCGCCCTCGGGGACGTCGGCTTGCTTCAGGTTCATCTCGGCCATCGGGTACCCACGCCGCTCGAAGAAGGCGCGGATGACCGCCTGACTGTCGGGATCCCGGTACATCCCACGGCCACAGGCCTCGGCCATCGCCTCCCGCGTGAGGTCGTCCGGCGTGGGTCCGAGCCCTCCGGTCAGGATGACGATGTCGGCCTGCTCCATCGCGTGCCGGATGCGCCTGACGATGCGGTCCCGGTTGTCGCCGACCGTGGACCGGAAGTGGACGTCGACCCCCGTTTCGGCCAGCCGCTCGCACATAAAGGTGGCGTTTGTGTCCGTGATCTGCCCGAGCAGCAGCTCCGTTCCGACTGAGATGATCTCGGCCGGCAAGTGCGTCACTCCGATCAGGGAGCCGCCCTCCCTGCAGCGGCTGGCTGTTCTCGCCGGTTCGGCGCGGCTCCTCCGAGGTGAGGCACGAGGGAGTGATGACCGAGACGCCGAACATAGGTACAGCGTCAATGAGGGTGAGGGGCAGTATAGGGGTCGTCGGCGCGGAACCGCGCCGGTGCAGGTGGTCGGAAGAAGGGTGGTCGTACAATTGAGAACGATCGGCTTGCTGTGCGCAGTTGCCGCAACCCTAGCGTTCGCGTTCGGCTTGTGCTTCACCCAAGGCTGCGGGTCGGGCAACGGTGGACCGGCGCCAGCCGGGTCCGCCCAAGCCGCCGCCGAGCGGTTCGCGGGATCTCTTGAGACCCAGGACACCCAGTCACTGAACTCCCTTTTCGCTGGGAACTACGCGTACGATGGCACCGAGGCGGGCGGCGGCACCTCGCCCGCGCCCCAGTTCGGCTTCTGGGGCGCACAGGGCACTACAACCGTCGACGTCACTGATGTCGAGCAGAACGGCACCAGTGCCACGGCCCGCGTGACGATTACGTTCACGGGGTTCCTGAGTGGCTTCGGCGGGGTGGACAACGGACAGGGCTCGCCGAACGGTGACCGTGGGACCGGCTTCGGAGTCGAGCCGCCCGCGCCACCCGAGGCGACGGACCCGGGTCAGAACGGCGGCAGCAGCGGAGGCGCCTCCGGAGGGAACGAGGATCTCACACCCAGTCCACCGCCTACGCCATTCTCTCTTCGGTCCGTGAAGGGCGAGCAACTCTCCGCGACCCCCGTAACCTACACGGCTGTCTACCTGCTCCGACTGGAGCTCATCAACGAGGCATGGATGATCGTGGGGCTGCGGCAGTTGCAGTCCACGTCAACTGTGGGGAACGGCGCGCAGGCTCCGGTCCTCCGCGACCTGGTGGCAAGGGCCGAGGGCGATGCTAACCCACCCACCGCCACGCCCGCGGTCGACCCACGCACCATCATCGAGATCAGCGGCTCTGTAACCGGCTCCACGGATGAGTCGGTGTACGCCAGGGCCGGGTACATGTGGGGCAGCCTGCCGATCACCGCAGACACATTCCAGGGAAGGCTGCGGACCCCGCGCAGGCCGGGGCCGTACGTGCTCGAGGTCGGCGCGAGCAACCAGTCACCGGACGGCGGGGCGTACGGCTACAGCACCTTGAGCATCGAGCTCACTGTGAACAACGTGCCCGGAGCCGGCCTCCAGTTCTCGGTCGCAGAGGGAGTCTCGCTCCCGGCGGGCCTGGAAGACTGGCTTCGCAACGCGGCAACGGCCTTCTATAGCGGCGAGAGCTTCGATCCTTCGCAGTACGTCTCGCCCGACTACAGCTACGACGGCGGGGACTTCTACTCCACGCTCTGGCGTCTCCCGTTCATGTTCTCACCCGAGTCCGACCTGACTGCCCGCGTGACCGAGGCCGGCGTTGAGAACGGCTCCCAATACGTCGTGCTCGAGTTCACGCAGACGATGGAGGACCTGTGGGGCTGGGCATACGGAGGAACGGACCCCAGCCGTCCCGACGGAACGACCACGGGAGGCGGCGGCGAGGCAACGCCGCTATACGCCAGGGCCATGCAGAACGCTCCGGACAATGGGCTCAATCAGCTCGAGCGAGTGACGACAGGCACAGCGCGCCTCGAGCTTGAGGGCTCGGGCGACTCTTGGCTGATCACCGCCGCTCGCCCGCTCGGCGTGACCATCACCGACGGCACCGGGCCCTCCTTGGCATTCGACGGGGCGGTTACCGTCAACGGAACCGATGCCCCGGCGGTTGTGGGCGCGGCCGATCTCGCTGTCGCGGGCTCCATCTCGGGAACCGCCGATTACGGCCAGGCGTCAACAAGTGACTCGTGGGCGGACCTGAGCACGACCTCGGGGGCGTTCACGGCCGACCTCAAAGCTCCGTACGTGCGCGGCCGGTGGCTTGTGTGGGTGACTGCCTCGGCATGGACCGATCAGGGCAGCACCTTCATCGCGCGCACCGTCGAGGTTGATGTGACACAGGACGCCCCTACGCCCACCTTTACTGTGGGCTCCGGGGTGAACGTATCCGCTGACGCGACGGCGACTCTGGACGCGTGGCTCGCCGCGCTCTTCTTGTACTCGCAGGATCGCATGGCGGCCGTCTACTCACCGAACTACGCCTATGACGGCCGCACCCAGGAGAACGTGCTCAGTCAGCCCAGGCTGTACGCGTACCACGCTGACTTCACGAGGGCTGAGATCACCGGCGCCACAGTGACCGGAGACACCACCCAGGTGGCTGTCGCGCTCGAATTCGACGGTCCGGAGCAGTGGTTCCAGCTCTGGCCGGAGAACGGACCCGTGGCGGGTGGTGACGGCGTTCGGTCCAGGCAGAACTCGGACATGGGCCAATGGACCGCGCGGACGCGCGTGGCCATGACTCTGAAGCTCGGCGCCGACAACCTGATCGTGGCCGAGCGGATCGACTCCGGGCATAGCGGACCCGTTGACGAGGACACGCTCACCGTCACCGATCTGACCGTTGGCGGAGAGGCGCCCGGCACCGTAGAGGCCGGGGCCGAGACGACCGTCGCGGCGACAGCGGGCGGCGCGGACAGCATCACCGGCAGTGTCCGCCTCGGCGGTTCGGTGGCCTTCAATGTAGGGACGAGCGGGGCAGTAACCGCTCCGACGGTGCCCGGCACCTACCTTGCCGAGGTCGTCGCTACCACCTACCCAGCGGAGTGGGGCGTGATGCAGAACGATTCGGGTGGCGGCAACGATGGCACGATGCCGCCCGACATGAGCATGCCCCAGTGTGCCATCGTCGGCGCGGAGGTAACGGTCCAGTAGCGCCAGTTCGAAGAACCCCGAAGTCGCCGCCCGACCGGGCGGCGACTTCGCTCTGTACGAGTTACGCCGTGTTGCTGGAATCCGTGCCCACGACGCCGAACAACCACATGCGCGGCACACGGCCGGGCCCAACTCATCTGTGGAGGAGCCTCGCACATGCGCGTTGCGATGATAGGCGCCGGCAGCATCGGCTTCACCCGGCGCATCATGATGGACCTGCTCGCGGTACCCGAGTTCGCCGACACCGAGTTCCGGCTCATGGACATCGACGCCGAAGCCCTCGAGATGACCGCGAACCTATGCAGGAAGACGATCGACGATGCCGGCCTGCCGGCATCGCTGTTCGCCACCACGGACCGGCGCGGGGCGATGTCCGGCGCAGACTACGTGATGAGCTTCGTCCGCGTCGGCGGCCTCGAGGCGTTTGCGCACGACATCGAGATCCCGCTGAAGCACGGCGTCGACCAATGCGTCGGCGACACGCTCGGCCCAGGCGGGATCTTCTACGCGCTGAGGACGATCCCGGTGCTCGTCGGGATCGCGAACGACCTGAAGGAAGTCTGCCCGCGCGCGCTGTTCCTCAACTACTCAAACCCGATGGCGATGAACTGTTGGGGCGTCCGGCGCGCCACCGGGGTACCCGTCATCGGGCTCTGCCACGGCGTGCAGGGCGCCCACTGGCAGATCGCGCTCGCGCTCGGCCTGCCGGCCCAGGAGATCGAGTACGTGGCCGCCGGGCTGAACCATCAGACGTGGTTCATCCAGGTGCGTCACAAGGGCAGGGATATGCTCCCCTACCTCCTGCAGGCGTTCGAGGCGAACGAGAGCCTGGCGCGCTCGGAGCCTGTCCGGATCGATGTGCTGCGCAAGTTCGGCTACTACTCGACCGAGTCCAACGGGCACCTCTCCGAGTACCTGATGTGGTACCGCAAGCGCCCGAGCGAGATCGAGAAGTGGATCTGCCGCGACTCATGGATCGGCGGGGAGACGGGCGGCTACCTGCGAGTCTGCCGCGAGAGCCAACACTACTTCCGCGAGATGTACCCGAAGTGGATGGCCGGCGAGGAGCCGATCTGCCTCGGCGACCGGTCGAGCGAGCACGCGTCGTACATCCTCGAGGCGCTGGAAACGGGCCGCAAGTACCGTGGGCACTTCAACGTCGCGAACACCGGCCTCATCACGAACATCCCGAACGGCTGCACGGTCGAGATACCGTGCCTTGCGGACGCGAGCGGAATCGCGCCTACCCTCATCGGCGATCTGCCACTCCAGTGCGCGGCGATCCTCCGGCAGACGATCTCGGTCCAGGAGATGACCGTAGAGGCCGCGCTCACAGGGGACAGGCAACTCGTGCGGCAGGCGCTGGCGCTCGATCCGCTGACGGGCGCGGTGTGCACTCCGGACGAGGCGTGGGCGATGGCTGACGAGATGTTCGAGGCGCTCGCACCGTGGATGCCGCAGTTCGCGGAGCCTGGCGCGAGCCCGGCGCGGTTCCCGCAGCCCGGCCTGCGCCTCACCAAGCCCCTCGGCACCCCTCCCGGCAGCGCGGACGCGGACGCGGCCGGCGCCCTGCGCGAGACCTTCAACCTGAGAGGGAAGGCGGAGTAGCTTCTCCCTCTCCCGCCGGGAGAGGGCCGGGATGGGGGTGCCTGCGACTCGGCGTGTACGGCCGGAGCATCACTTGCCGCGGGGACGCCCGGCAGCCTTCTCGACGCGGAGCAGATAGGAGCAGAAGTGCTTACCCAGCAGCCTGCG
>Ga0315280_10000434_pt1 | contig 77533 bp, 78 predicted proteins | sample YL17G06_40_MG_FD_203697 | JGI IMG/M metagenome (GOLD analysis project Ga0315280, IMG submission 203697) | Sediment microbial communities from Yellowstone Lake, YNP, Wyoming, USA - YL17G06_40 | ecosystem: Environmental > Aquatic > Freshwater > Lake > Sediment | place: USA: Wyoming | collected... | reverse complement strand
AAGGTTTCTTCACAATGTTCTCTTGATGCCGGCCCAGATTGAGCTGACAAAGGACGCGCGCCATATCAGACTCGAGCGAAATCCCAAGGATCCCGAATGCATGGATCGTCTGCAACCAGCGCTACAAAGGTTAAATGATATGAATATTAGCCACCTGGACGGAAAACGAATTGAATTTAGCATGATATAGTATCATGTAGTTGCAATACTTCTCATATTTAGCCGATAGTCATGCATTATATATGATTAAAATTGAGGAATAAGCCATGGAATCCATTCTCATTGTGGATGATGAGCCAGATATATGCTGGGCGTTGGAAAATATATTGAAAGAAAAAGGGGTTGTCTCCCAAAAAACCCTAAGCGGACGGGGGGCGCTCAAGCTGATAGAGTCAGATTCCTTCCAATTGGCCTTAGTAGATGTTAAGCTGCCGGACATGGAGGGGATCGAAGTGGCCAGGCAGATTCGAGAGGTTGCCCCGGCCATTCGCATCGTGATGATTTCGGGTTATAGTCGCAGGGAGGATGCCTACATACAGAGGGCTCTGGTGGAGGGGTTAATCTGCGGTTTCATCGCCAAGCCCTTTCTCAACGACGAGATCCTGAAGGCGCTTGAGTTTGCCCGTTCCGCGGATCCTCCTTCCCATAAGGTGATGTGAGGAGCGAGTTACCCAAAAATATGGAATGCTTTACATAAATCCGATCTATAAAGCCTTAGTTTTTAATAGAATTCTCAAGGCTGGTTCTAAAATGGGCTTTAAAATCTATTATTTAGAAAATTTAAGGCCACCCTTCTCAACAAGGCATAAATTTTGCTTGCAAGGTCAGTAAGCATGCCTAAAGATAAAGTTAGTGCAAGCAAAAATCAAAAACTGAGAAAGGAGATTTCGCATGGCAAAGGTTCAGAAGTCAACGGATTCGTCGAGCCTGGCGGAAGTGGTTGACCGGATCTTGGACAAAGGGATCGTGATCGATGCCTGGGTCAAAGTGTCCCTGGTCGGGATTGAACTGCTTTCCGTCGAGGCCCGGATCGTGATTGCTTCGGTGGAGACTTACCTGAAGTACGCCGAAGCCATCGGCTTGACAGCCAGCGCCGCCACTCCGGCGTAAGGCTGGATCGTGGGAGGGTTCCTCCTGTTGGGCGGGGGACGCAGAGCGGTCTTCCGCCTGACAGGGCGCCCAAACTTGAAAGAGCAAAGAGATCAAAGGAGAATCATCATGGGTATTTTAACCAGTGATATGATACGGGTGTGCGGTGAAATCAATGCTTTGCGGGACGCGCGGGAAGCACTCCTGAAGGAGTTGGTGAATGGAGTAAAGCAGATGCAGGCTGGCTTTCGTCATGCCCACGCCGAGATGGCCACGAAGACGAAAGCTGGGCGGGTAGCGTTCGTATCCAGCCTGAAGAAAACGGTCTCCGGCCTGAGGAAGGAATTTGCGACTGACATCGCCGGCGCCCGCCGAGCCTGGTCCGGCAAAAGGGCGTGACGCTGCCTGGTTTAAGGTATCCCTGGCGGGCGTTGAGCTGCTGCCCGTCGAAGCCAGGATCGTGATTGCTTCGGTCGAGACCTACTTGAAGTATGCCAGGGCTATCGGGCTGACCGCCAGTGCTGCCGCCCCGGCGTAAGGTTACAGGAATTGAGTTATCGAGGGGACGAGATTGGAGAGTCGAGGGTGGCAAGTCAAGCCCCTCGACCGCTGATCTTCTGGCCTAGGGGATGATGCTTGCCTACAGGTCAGAGAGAAGGGAGTAAAGGTAGAATTTCGTGAAGGAGACAGGGGCAGGAACCACCCGGGCCATTCTTGAGATCGCCCATCGATGTTTGGAGAGGGGAGAGATCTACTTGGCAACGGATATGTATCTGCGGATAATGCAGAGGCATCCACGGACTGCTGAGAGTCGGGAATCAAGAGGCAAGATGGTGGAGATTGCCCAGCAGCATGAAGCCAGCGGGAGGAAGTATGTCGCCCTTTCCCTCTACGAGAAGATAGCAGCCTTTCCGGATGTTCAGGAGTTCGCCCCGGATAAAGAAATTATCGGGAGAGGGGTGAAAAGTTCCAGAGAATATGTCTTGAGTGCAGAAAAAGCAAGAAGCATCCATAAAAGGGAAAGGCGCGGCAGAAAACAGGAAACGATGGAGGAGATCCCCTTTGTCGACCTGACGGAAACAGTCAATATCAAGCAGAATTTTGTGCGGCTCGGCCAATTGCAAAGAAGAGTTGCCGATCATTCAGGGACGGTGGCCACTCTTAGAAAACTCACGCCTGATCATTCATGAAAAGGAAACGTCTATGATAAGGAACAACCCCCAAGGCTTTGACAAGGGATTGGATGTGGGCACCTCCTTTGTTCGTTCCTGTGAAAGGCAGGGACAGGAGGTAGTGCTTCGGGGCGAAAGAAATGCCTTCATAGACATCGATCGGCTCGATTTCACTGAGGCGATGCTCACCCGGGCGCAGGTGGAATACGTGAAAAGTGAGGATCAGCTCTACATCGTGGGGAATAAGGCGATGGAATTTGCCAACGTCTCCAACAGAGATTTCAGAAGACCGCTCAGCAGCGGGATTATCAGTCCTTCGGAGAAGGAAGCCCTGCCCATGATTGAGATGATCATCAAGGGAGTTTTGGGGCTGCCGAAAGAGAGTGGAGCACCCCTCTATTACACCGTTCCGGGAGCCCCGCTGGATGTTGAGGCGAACCTCGTCTATCACGAGAGGACCCTGCAGGTGATCCTGCGCAAGTTGGGGTACACCCCCAAGCCTATCAACGAGGGGCTGGCCGTGATCTTTTCTGAGCTCGGAGATTTCCGGTTTACTGGAATCGGGATGTCATTCGGAGGCGGTCTGGTCAACGTGTGTTTTGGGTTCCGCTCCATTCCCGTCATCACCTTCAGCCTGGGAATGGCTGGAGACTGGGTAGACCAGAAGGCCGCCCTGGCTGTGGGAGAAAAGGCCAGCCTGATCTGCTCGATCAAGGAATCGAGCCTCGATTTAAGCAAGGGAGAAGGGCTTTCCAAGATCGAAAGCGCCTTATCCATCTGTTATGACAAGCTCATTGGGTATGTCATAGATAAACTGAGAACGGAAATCGCCAAGACGGTTAAGATCCCCCGGCTTCCGGAAGCGATTCCGATCATCTTGGGTGGGGGGTCAGCCTCTCCCCGAGGCTTTGCCGAAAGGTTTACTCAGGCCCTCCGAAAAAGTAGCTTTCCCTTGGAAATTGGCGAAGTGAGAATGGCCAAGGACCCCTTTAGCTGCGTCGCCCTAGGAGCGCTTGTTGCCGCTGAGGCAGAAGAGGGAGGAAAGAGAGAGGGCGAACTCTCGATTCCGCTTGGGCAGGAGTAAGGGGAAGAGGAAATGGCGTGGACATCGTCAGAGAACTGCGCAGCATCGGGGTCAACAACCACCGGCCCACGACCCGGGCCTGTATTGCAATCGCCCGGGTTCTCTCCCTGCAGGGGAGGCGCGCCCGATGGATTGTGGAAGAGTTCCTCCTGTAAGGCGGGGACCGCAGCGCGGTCCTCCGCCTTACAGAGGGCCTGCACTGGAAAGGTCAAAGAGATCGAAGAAGGATCATCATGGGTATTTTAACCAGTGATATGGCACGGTTGTGTGATGAAATCATGGCTCTGCGGGGCGCGCGGGAAGCATTCCTGAAGGATCTGAGGTATGTTGTGCACGGGATGCAGGCCGGCTTTCACCATGCCCGCGCCGAGATGGCCAGGAGCACGAAGCCTGAGCGGGTAGCATTCGTATCCAGCCTGAAGAAAACGGAAAAAAGAAAGCGCTAACCGTGCCGGGTGAGAGGGATCATGCTTTCAAGACGGTGCTCAAGCAAAGCAAATTTGATAGAGATCCCCTGTGCTTTTTGCGGCGGTACGGGAAGGGACCCTTTCGGCATCATGTCTTGGCTCTCTGCGTGTTGTGTCTGCTTGGGGAGAGAAGTCGTGCAGGTGCAAGCGCCCTACGCCCGCTGTGCGCATTGCCAAGGCAGTGGGGCGATTAAAACCTTCACTTGCACTGTATGCGGCGGCAAAGGCTCTGTTCCCCTGCCAGCTGGGCCCATCGTGATGTGCCCGAATTGCAAGGGTACAGGGGATGATGCTTCGGTCTCCTCGATGGCCTGTCTAAAATGCCGCGGCCGAGGGTGGATCGCCAAAAATGGTGAATGATGAATAATGTTGGAATACAAAATGCAGAATGTCGGATAATAGGGTTTGGGAGGACCGATGAGGCTACAAATTGCCTGCGGCTAAGAACTGCGGCTAGCGCATTTTTTTAAAACTTAAGGAGTAATACAATGAATGAGACCGCATCGAGAGCCGTATCCGCAGCCATGATAAGGGTTCAGACCGACGCCGACAATGTCCTGCCCGAACCCAGTGAGGCGTTCGTTTCCTCGAGCTATGTCGAGCAAGTGACAGAGCGGGCCCTCACCTATCTCAAGGCAGGTTTTCCGATCCATTTCGCCGGCCTGGCCGGAACCGGGAAGACAACCCTGGCTTTCCACGTCGCCGCGAAACTTGGCCGGCCGGTTACCCTCATCACCGGGGATGACGAGTTTAGTAGTTCTGACCTGGTGGGTCGCGACGCCGGATACCGCAAGTATAAACTCATTGACAACTTCATCCATTCTGTCCTGAAGACTGAAGAGGAAGTGAAAAGCCTATGGGTAGACAATCGGCTCACCACCGCCTGCCAGAACGGTGACACTCTAATTTATGACGAATTCAGCCGTTCGCGGCCCGAGGCAAATAATGCCCTCCTTAGCATTTTATCAGAGAAGATCCTCAATCTGCCAAAGCTCCGCAGGTCAGGAGAAGGATACCTGGAGGTGCACCCGGACTTCCACGCCATTTTTACCTCGAACCCGGAGGAGTATGCTGGGGTCCACAAGACTCAGGATGCCCTGATGGACCGGCTCATTACCATCCACCTCGGCCCCTACGATCGGGAGACGGAGATTTTGATTACGATGGCCAAGTCAGGCATTCCGAGGCCAGATGCCGAAAACATTGTGGACATCGTCAGGGAACTGCGCAGCGTGGGGGTCAACAACAATCGGCCCACGATTCGGGCCTGTATTGCCATCGCCCGGGTTCTCGCCCTCCAGGGGAGCCGCGCCCGCTGGGACGACCCGGTCTTCCAGTGGGTCTGCCGTGACGTCCTCAACACGGACACCGCCAAAGTTACCCGGGGGGGCCAGTCGGTCATGATGCAGAAGGTGGAAGAGATAATCCAGAAGGTTTGCGGGCAGCAAATGCAAAACTCCGGGGCTCATCATCGAAGGAGCGTGAAAGCGAAGGGGGAAAAATATGGGGAACTCTAAAAGAATTATGCGAGGCTTGCAGGACATCCGCACCCTCTCCGGAAAGGTTGATCAAGCATTCATCCCCTATAAGGGATATATGAAGGTTAGTTGTCTGGAGATGGAGAAACTCCGGCGGGGAAAGGAAAGGGAAAGCGCGATGCAGCGGGTAAAAAATATTGATGCCCGCTTCCGGGAAATCGAAGCTGAAAAAGCTGCGCTTTTGCAAACTCTGAAGGAGCGAGATTGCCGCAATTCCGACAATGCCCCAGGTATCCAGCCCAAGCCCACGCTCCGCCGGAGTACTGGTGGGTTTAAGTTCAGATACTAAAAGGGGGATACCCGATGCTCACCCTGAAGAGTTCTTCTCATATTCGCACGAGCCGAAATATCAAGAGCTTTCGCTGGTGCCAAACTTCCACCGGCCTGTCGTTGAGCCATGTGGATGTCCAGCGGGCATGTCGACAGGAGATTGCCTTAGTCAACAGAACGCTCCGCCGCTCTTGGCTCGCCCAGCGGTGGAACGAACACTTAGAGCGCTGCCGGCTAAGGGAAACGCAGTAAAACATGGAATATGTTCAGGAAGTTCTTGCCAAGTTTGCCAAAATCGAAGGGAGACGGTCCCGGGTAAAGCGTTTCGTGGAGGTGGTCACTTGCGCCTATTGCCATGGAAGTGGCCGGGACTTGAAATATGGCAACGCCAGCCATTGCGCCGTTTGCGGGACCACCGGCAAGGTCAAAGTCACCCCACCGGTGGTCACCTGTTTGAGGTGTTCCGGCTCGGGTCGGGAAAGCGGAGACCTGAGCTGTCTGGTCTGCAGAGGAACGGGGGTAGTGTCCGTCCGCAAGGAGGCCGCCACATGCCCCAAATGCAAGGGGACGGGCGAAGAGGGGATTTTTTACTGCAACTCCTGCAAGGGGCAGGGCATCGCATAAGCGCAATAATTCGGAGAGAAGGAAACATCATGGGAAATATCTCAGATAATGTGAAGATGTCGGAACCGGTGCGGTTTGCACCCAAGCCAGAAGCTACCTTGCCAGCCATTGAGGAGGCAAGAAACGCCGTCATCTCTTTCTTGCAGAAGATGCCGGAGGTTAAACGGGTGAATATTACAAAACTGGCGGTATTGGACGCTGAGAAGGGGACCTGGGAGGCGGAAGCAGAGGTCTGGGTGCCTAACCCGACAATAAAGGCATTAAGCCTGCCGATACAGAGGGAAGTGCTGGACTGCCAGCGCTACTTACTGCGATTAGACAAAGAACTCAACATCTCCGCCTATGGTCTTAAGGAATCGGTGGTTTAAGGCAATATTCAAACATAATGGTGAGGTGAAAAGGAGTACTGGAAATGAAAATCAACTGTCTCGCGTGCGGCCATAAGGTGGAGCTTGACGATGCTTATGGCGATTATGAAGGCCAAGTCAAGTGCTTTGTTTGTAGTGCGCTCCTGGAGGTCAAGACCGAACAGGGCTACCTCAAATCAGTCAAGCTAGCAAAGAGCGTTACTCACTCTTCGGCGGCGGAGGACCTTGATCCTTCCCGCTAACCAAGTATCGCCGAAGGAAGGTCCGTGCTCATGAACAATGTTCATACGAATGCCACCCAGGCTTTACTACAGCGCATCTTGGAGCTTCACAGTTCTGGTCTCACACCTCAAGAAATCACCACTAGGATCTTAACCTCGGAGCCAGAAACAGCCGGGTTCCGGGCGGAGATGCTCATCGAAATCATTATCGCCCTTGCTGAACGGTATGGTGAGGACAAGAAAGAATGAAAAAAGAAAAGGGGTCACCCATATTCGTGAAAGGGAACGATACTCATATGCCGGGGAAAACTGAAACCCGGAGCGGAAGGTACCTATACGCCATCGTAGCTGGCTCCCAAGACCGGAGCTATGGCCCCTTCGGAATAGACGGGGGCAATGTCTATGCCATTTCTGATGGCCGGGTGGCAGCCGTGGTCAGCGATGTTCCCAACGCAAAGATCCGTCCGGAACGCCGCCATCTGGCCGCCCATCACGAAGTGCTCAAGCGGCTCATGGAGAAAAGTACCCCACTTCCCATGACCTTCGGCGTCATTGGCGACGGCCTTAAAGAAATCCGAAAAATACTCTCCCAAAACCAAGAGGCCTTCCTCGAACAACTTCAACGCGTTGATGGTAAAGTAGAAATGGGGTTACGGGTTGCCTGGGATGTGCCCAACATCTTCGAGTATTTTGTCCATACCCATCCCGAACTGCGGGCCACCCGTGACCATTTTCTCGGCACCCACCGAGAGCCCAGCCAGGAAGATAAGATCGAAGTGGGACGGATATTTGAGCGCATCCTCAATGAGGATCGCGAAATTTATACCGAAAGGGTGGAAGAGGTATTGTCTCCGCGTTGTTTTGAAATAAAACGGAATCCGCAGCGGAACGAGCGGGAGGTGATAAACCTGGCCTGCCTCGTGGGGCGCGAAGCGCAAGCAGAGTTCGAAGCCGGCATATTCGAAGCGGCCCGGCTGTTCGACAACAATTTTGCATTCGACTTTAATGGGCCTTGGGCGCCTCACAATTTCGTTGAGATAGACCTTAAGTTCTGAGCCCAGAAGCATAAGAAGAAGATAAAATGCTGATTGTTGATGACATCTTGCTTTTTCCCATCCGAAGTATTCTTTGGATTTTCCGGGAGATCCACAACGCCGCCCAGGAGGAAATGGCCGGCGAGGCAGAAGCCATCACTGCCGAACTGAGCGAAATATATATGATGCTGGAGACTGGGAAGATCACCGAAGGCGAGTTTGGCGCCCGAGAAAAGGAACTCCTTGATCGGTTAGACCGGATACAGGAAGGTGAAGCCGGCCTGGAAGATGAGGATCAAGAAGACGAAGAACAAGAGGATGCATAGAAGTGAGGGTTGCTACACCATCTTTTTTGGACGATCCGGGTTTGCAACTGTTACTTTGGGGGGGCAAAGGTGGGGTTGGGAAGACCACCTGTGCGACAGCGACTGCCCTCCGCTTCGCCCGAAATTTACCTCAAAGTTCCTTCCTCCTGGTATCAACTGATCCGGCCCCTTCGCTGGCCGACAGCATGGCTGGTTTTCTTCCCCCTCCAAATTTGAAAATCCTCGAGTTCAATTCCCAGGAATGTTTGGCTACCTTCAAGATGAAGCACAACCAGAAACTCCGGCAGATCGCCGCGCGCGGAACATTTCTGGATGACGAAGATATCAGCCGGTTTTTAGACCTTTCCCTGCCCGGCATGGATGAGCTCCTGGCTTTTCTTGAGATCTCCAGTTGGGTGGAGGATCGGAGTTACGACTGCATTATCGTAGATACAGCTCCCACCGGGCATACCCTAAGGCTCCTTTCGATGCCGGAGCTCCTCCAGAAATGGCTGGAGGCACTGGATGCTTTATTAGCCAAGCACCGCTATATGAAGAAGCTTTTCGCCGGTTCCTATCGTCGGGACGAGCTCGATTTCTTCCTCGAGAAGCTTTCTGTCTCTGTAAAAAAGATGGAAATCCTGCTGCAGGATCCCGTTCGTTGCCGTTTTGTGCCCGTAATGCTTGCCGAGGCCTTGAGCATTAGTGAGACGGAGAGGCTGGTGGACGAGCTCGAACGCTTAAAGGTGCCGCTCGTCGATATCGTGATTAACAGGCTCTACCCGGAAAGCACCTGTACGATGTGTGCGGATGGACGTGCCCATCAGATGAGGGAGCTGAGGAATCTCCTTTGCCACCGCAATTTATCGCGGTATGCGCTCTGGGGAATCCCAGTTTATCCCGGGGAAGTTCGCGGCATAGAGAGTCTCGATAAGTTCTGGGGGAAGATCGAACGGCTCACCGCAGCAGCACCAGTTCCCCCCGAACCGTCGGTGGAGCTGGCCCCCGGGGTTGAGGCAGCTTTGGAGTACCCTTCGCCCGAGACAATCCTTCTACTTTTTGCTGGCAAAGGAGGAGTAGGAAAGACCACTCTGGCCTGTGCCACGGCTGTGCGCTTGGCTCATAACCTAGAAGGAAAGCAGGTCCTCCTTTTCTCCACAGACCCTGCCCACTCCCTGTCGGCATGCCTGGATGTGCCAATAGGCCCCAAGCCTACCCGCCTGTCCCCCAGACTGACAGCCATGGAGATTGACGCCCAAGCGGAGTTCGACTCTTTGAAGGTGCAGTATCAGAAAGAACTGGGGCGATTCCTGAAGTCCGTTTTGCCTAATCTTGACTTTACATTCGACCGTGAGGTGATCGAGAGGATTCTGGATCTTTCCCCTCCCGGCCTTGATGAAGTCATGGCTCTGACCAGAATCATGGAGTTTCTCGCGCAAGGCAGTTACAGTATCTTCATCCTCGACTCGGCGCCAACCGGGCATCTGATCCGATTCTTGGAGCTTCCAGAACTTGTCGACCAGTGGCTTAAGGTCTTCTTCGACCTTTTCCTGAAATATAAGCGAGTCTTTCGACTCCCCAAAATCTCCCAGCGTCTGGTGCAGATGTCCAAAGATCTCAAGCTCCTGCGAAACCTGTTGAGCGACCCCAGCCGGTCCGCATTATTTGCCATTAGCATTCTTACAGAGATGGCGTTCCAAGAGACGAAAGACCTGGTGGCTGCCTGCGAGCGGATGGGAGTTAGTGTGCCAGTACTGTTTCTCAACCTAGCCACACCGGAGACTGAGTGTTCCTTGTGCTCTGCCCTGCACCGGAGAGAGTCGCAAGTCAAGGACAAGTTTCAACAGACCTTTTCCGATAAACATCAGACCCTGATTTATCGCCAGAGCGAGCCCCGGGGCTTGAAGCGACTGGGGGAGTTGGGAAAGGCCTTGTACCAGTCTCCAAGGAATGAATTGATGCCTGATGTACACGTAAAAGCAGAAGCGGAAAGTATGCTGGCTTGTGTCCACGGCCGGGGAAGAACCTATGGCTGATCTTTCCCTCGAGGAAAATGAACATATCTCGCTTTGCGAGGCACTCGACCGGGTCCTCAACAAGGGCGCCGTGGTGGTTGGGGAAGTGACGATTTCGGTGGCCAACATTGACCTGATCTACCTGGGACTCCAGGTCATTCTCACTTCTATCGAAACCGCCCGCGAAAATTTGACCCCGATAAGGGATGCGGAGATGAGCAATGAATCCAGTCGAACAGCCGATGGTGGAGTCTGAAGCCGTAAGCGACTTTTTAAAAGTAATGCAAGCGGGCACTTCTCCGTTATCGTGTCCATCTAAGCGCGGACACGCCCGGACAGGCCGGATGAACCTCGATCAAGACGATGTAAAGAACGGACTCGGGCAACTGGTCCTGACGCTGGTGAAACTTCTTCATGAACTTCTGGAGCGCCAGGCAATCCGGCGGATCGACGCAGGCTCCCTGAGTAAGGCCGAGATCGAGAGGCTCGGGCTCACTTTAATGAGACAGGCCCAGCAGATTGAAAGGCTTCGGAAGGAGTTTGGCCTGGAAGAGGAGGACCTAAATCTCGACCTTGGCCCCCTCGGAAAACTTATGTAAGGAGGATCCGAAGATGGCAATACAGCGTGCCGTGCAGCATTCAATCGAGAGCACGAACCTGGCGGACCTGCTCGAACGGGTATTGGACAAGGGGATCGTCATTGCCGGCGACATCAGGATCAACCTGGTGGACGTGGAGCTGCTGACGATTCAGATTCGCCTGGTGATCTGTTCGGTGGATAAGGCTAGGGAGATGGGTATGGATTGGTGGGTAAACAATCCGGCCTTTAGCTCGCGGGCTCGTCAAGAACAGCCAGCGGATTCCTTCGCCAAGGTCGAGGAGAGATTGGCAAAACTGGAGGCCTCCTTTGCCAAAGAGTCGGGCAGGGGTACATAACACATTTTCGAGAGCATCCTAACGGCTGAGAGAAGAAGTTGGTCGACTTCTTCGGCTCGGGGCTGGTCGATGAGCGCCAAAGCGGTGCAGGCATCCAGGATTGCGGCGCATTCCATCGCACTGCCGCGCGCTATGGTATAGAACCGGCCCTGGTCTGGACCCGTGCTCTTTCCTGAGCCCTCGGCGATGTTCAGCGGGATAGGAAGGGATGCACGGCGGAGTGGGTCGTCCAAAGCGCGTAGCGCGGCGGTAAAGGCAATGGCAGCTGCAAGCGGCAAGAAACAGACGGCAGCCTGCCAAACGGCAAGCCTGCAAAAGTTCTCGTCGGGCGGCATGACTTGAGTCTACGTCCAGGTCCACGTCTACGCGAGGGAAAGGGGTTAAGTTAACGCTTATGGGGCGCTGCCCTCACTTCCGTCTCTAAGACCCAGAAATTGATGAAGGCACCTTTTTTCGTCCGGGATATTTCGATGGATGGATCAAAGGGTCGCTGAAAAAGGTGCCTGTCGCCAATTTCGCGGCCTGTCTCTCGACTCCGCCGTGGCCGTGCAGGTGCCACGTGGCTGCTTTGTGGCGGGGTTCTTTGGTGGTAACATGAATCAGAGATTGTATCGCCTGATCAGGTCACTGCAGGCGCATCAAGACAATGAAAGAGAAAGAACGCCTCGCCACCGCTCAGGATCTGTTCAAAGAAGCTTACGAGCACCAGATGGAGGGAGAGTTAGAAACCGCAATTGAGCTGTACCAGCGTTCGATCCTGGCGTATCCCACGGCCGAAGCCCACACGTTCCTGGCATGGACATTCAGCGAGCAGGGGAGGCTGGACGAAGCGATTGCCGAGTGCAAGAAAGCGATTCAGATCGATCCTGATTTCGGCAACCCATATAACGACATCGGCGCCTACCTGATCGAGAAGTCACAGCACGAAGAGGCCATCCCGTGGTTTCTGAAGGCACTCAACGCAAAGCGTTACGAAAACCCGCATTTCGCTCACTGCAATCTGGGCCGCGCCTACGTCGCTCTGGAGATGTTCGGCAAAGCGCGGGAGCAATTCGCAGTCGCGCTAAAGCTGCGACCGGACTACGAGCCCGCGCGCCAAGGATTGCAGTTTCTCAAGACGCTGATCCAATAGGGAAACCAGAGAAAAACACTAAGGCAGAGGCCGCCAAGAGACGAACCCCAGCCTCTGATGATTTTTGTTTTCCGTCGGCCTTTTTTGCGGTCTCTGTACGCTCGGCGCTTGTATTCAAGTCCTCAGGCGAGAATCTGGGAAAGCTCAAGCAGGCTCTCCGGACGGGGTCCTGCGTTCCAGTCGAGGTGCTTTCGTTCTCGATCCAACAGGGCCGCCGCTAATCCGGACGCTGTTGCACCTGTACATCATCGTGCAACGAGTCACCCACATGCAGGGCCCGGGGCGCGGTTACATGCATCGTTTCCAGCGCCCTGCGGAAGATGGCCGGATCGGGTTTGGCCGAACCTGCATGCCACGACAGGATCACCCGCTCAAAGAAGAAATCGATCCCCAGGTTCGCCAGCACATCGAAAAGTCGCGAATCGAAGTTGGAGATCACTGCCAACCGATAGCCTCTGGCGCGCAGGCGCTCCAAGCCTGGCCGCGTATCCTCATAGAGTTCCCACGCGCGGGCGCTTCTGAAAGCTTCGAAGACCTCATCGAAATAGTTGCGCAGGACCTCCGGCTTCATCGTCCCGCCCAGGACGCGGCGCACCACGTCCATCCACCAGGCTCTCTCAGCCCGCAGGCCGGCCTGTTCCCGGGATTGAAATCCTTCCAGAGACTTAGCATGGAAGGCTGCGCGAAACGCCGTTTCCACCTGTTTCGGGTCGGTGGCGGCTTGGTAGTGCCCGGCAATCCGGCTGTAGATCTCTCCTACCGAGCCTCTCACCTTGAATAACGTTCCCGCGGCGTCGAAGAAAACCACATCCATCATGCAGTTTCTGTTCACGCCAATTTGGGGGCGGCTGTCGGATCGTTACGGCCGGCGTCCCCTTATCATTATGAGCCTCGCCGGCTCATGCGTCGGGTTCCTGATTTTCGGTCTGGCCCAAACCCTCATGACCTTGTTTATCGGCCGTACGATCGCAGGGATTGCCGGCGCCATCATTCCGACCACCAATGCCTACATCGCGGATGTCACTGCTCCCGAGGAGAGAGCCAGAGGAATGGGACTGGTCGGAGCTGCATTTGGGCTGGGCTTCATTCTCGGCCCTGCCATCGGCGGTTTGCTTGCGCCCTACGGCTATAGCAAGCCGGTGCTGCTTGCCTCGGCAATTGCCGGCCTTAACCTCATCTTCGCCCTCCTCAAGCTGCCCGAGTCGCTGACTGAAGAAACTCGGAGCCGGGCGCAGAGCCGCAGCTTCGACCTGAAAGCGCTCGACAAAACCCTCTCTCAGCCGCAGGTCATGCCTCTGTTGGCCATGTACCTGGTAGTGATTTTCGCCGTCGCAAACATGGAAGCGACCTTCGGCCTGCTGAACGAACACCGCTATGGGCTGACGGCTCGCGAGATGGGATATCTTTTCGCTCTGATCGGGATTCTCATGAGCGTGACTCAGGGACTTCTCGTAGGCCGCCTTGCACGCCGCGTCGGGGAGAGACGCTTGATCATGCTGGGAACCTTCAGCCTGATCTTCGGCCTGGGCCTGATGCCATTCACCCCCAACATGCCGTCGTACTGCCTCATTCTCACGGTCATGTCTTTCGGGGCGGGGATCAACAACCCGTCCATTACGGCTTTGCTATCCAAGTCGAGCGACGTCGAAAAGCAGGGAGGCATCATGGGGATCGCCCACTCTATGGCAAGTCTGGGACGGATTCTGGGGCCAATGTGGGGCGGTTACGCTTTTGACGCTTTGGGGACTGCGTCGCCGTTTATCACAGGGGGCATTTTCATGGGGCTGGCTTTTCTGCTCAGCCTGATAAGCCTCAGAAATCAATAAACGAAATTGGTGACAGGCACCTTTTTTCACCCCGAGTATCTCGGTGGATGAATCGAAGGGCTTCTGAAAAAAGGTGCCTGTCACCAATTTCGCATGATATAAGTAGCCTGCAAATTGCGCATATAGACAGACATGCTGAGAGCAATCGACTTCGATTCGAGCGGCGTCTCCCAGCACTCGACGGGTGAGGTTCGAGGCAATAAAGCCCTGCCCTCGCCGGAAGCAGTGACGTCACCCAGCTTTCAGGGGCTATCGTGATTGTCGAGACCCTCATTGCCCGAAAAGCGTTTGCAGAACTGACGACCCTGGACGAGGCGGTTTTTCCCCTGGATCGCGCAGTTCTGACGATCGGTCTTGAGGAATACCCTACCCTCGACATCGACGCCTACCTGCGCAAACTGGACACCCTCGCGGCACGCGCAGAAGTGCTTGCAGGACAGGATCGCTCCAGTAGCAATCTCCTGGAGTGCCTCAACGAAGTGCTCTTTGCGCAGGAAGCCCTGAGAGGGAACGCGGACGACTACTACGATCCCCGCAACAGTTACTTGAATGAGGTGCTGGATCGGAAACAGGGAATTCCCATTTTGATCTCGATAATTTATATCGAAGTGGCCCGCCGAATCGACTTTCAGGTTCAGGGTGTCGGCTTCCCGGGGCACTTCATCGTCAAATGCGCTGCAAACGAACGCGAGATTATCATTGACCCTTTCAATAACGGGCGCGTGCTCACCGTCGAGGATTGCCAGGAGCTGCTGGACCGCGTATATGGTGGCTCTGTTCCCATGCAGCCGGCCTATCTGTCCCCGATGGAAAAGAAATCTATCGTCACTCGAATGTTGTTCAACCTTAAGGGCATCTATTACCAAAGAGAAGAGTACAACAGGGCCCTATCGATCGTAGACCGCATCCTCATGCTCAATCCAGGCATTCTCTCGGAAATCCGCGATCGCGGCCTGTTATACATGCAGACCAGTCTTTTCTCCAAGGCGCTCGCAGACCTCGAGTATTACCTCACTCACGCAGATTCCCCTGAGGATGTTGCTTACATCGAAGCGCACACAAAAACGTTGCGGAGGGTCGTCGCTTCCCCTAATTGACGTCTCGGAAATTACACGACTAAGCGCATTTTGGTCTGCGCGGGGGCTGGGTGTGCCCACAACGCGAACCCAACGACGATTTATCGGCAGTCTTCTGAGGTTGCATCTTCCTCCTTGCTTGCCGGAGATCGTCTCCTCGCAGTCTATTCCGCTCCCGGCGCTGCTCGTTCAAGATCGGCGGAATGCTCATGCGGCGCACTTGCAAGCGACAACTACCTCCGCGCTCCGGGTCATTGTCACCGTCCTTTCGGGTCTCGTTTTTCTCTTGCTGCTAAGAGCGGATCAAGCGCTTGCCCAAGGGCTTCCCAACCTGACCCCTTACCAGCCAGCGGGATGGTCAGACAAAATAGTGGTCTCCAATACGACGGGTATGACGGTCAATAGCCCGGTGTTGAAGACGACCGATACGCTGTACGTATCCTGGGCCATCGTCAATAATGGCACTGCGGCAACAAATGCCCGATTCTACATAAGACTGTTCCTCGACGGCGCCGCGAAGGCCAGCTGGTACGCCGATCCTCCGTTGTTGCAACCAAATTATTACCTTTACGTGACGGATTATTCTCTAGGGTCTCTGAGCGCCGGTTCTCATACACTTCGGCTCTTAGCGGACGCTACCGGATCGATTGTCGAAAGCAACGAGTTTGATAATGAGGCCGCCAAGACTATCACGGTTGCTGCCACATCTTGTTATACGCTGACTGCCTTGCCGAACCTCACCGCTGGAGGCTCAGTTTCCATCGAACGGCCCTCGAACTGCAGTCTGTCAGCAGCGAGTGAGTTCAGCGCCACTTCATGTGCGACCGCTCCCGACAGTAAGTCGGCTATCGTGTCAAACCAGGAAGCTTCACTAAGCCAATCGCGCAACCTTGCGCTTTCCCAAGCTTTTGAGCGGCTCATCTCAAAAGCGGCCACGCAAGGCAGAATGAGAGTGATTGTAGGGCTTGCTCTCCCGCTGAAATCCAACTCCACCCAGGAAGGATCTGACCTGCAAGCGCGGCGCCTGGCCGTCGAACCCGTTCAAGAACGCTTTTTGCGCGACATGTCGGCCTATGACCTGGGTTCTGTGAAACGGCTCCACTATTCGCCGTTCATAGGGATTGGGGTTGATGAATCCTCGTTGCGATTCCTGCAGACCCTGCCAGACATCATGAGCATCGAAGAGGATATCCCGATCCCTCCGGCGCTCGCAGAAAGCACACTTCTCATTGGCGCCACCGCCGCATGGGCGGCTGGGCATTCCGGTGCGGGCCAGGTCGTGGCGATTCTCGACATAGGTGTCGATAAGACTCACCCGTTTCTTGCAGGCAAGGTCATCTCTGAGGCTTGCTATTCGACTAATGACCCCCAATCACAATCAGTCTCCTTGTGCCCAGGGGGGGCTGACAATTCCACTGCGCCGAATTCGGGGATGAACTGCGCTGGTTGTTACCACGGGACTCATGTTGCCGGGATCGCTGCAGGAAGGGGGACTACGTTTTCCGGCGTGGCCAGGGACGCGCAAGTCATCGCTATCCAGGTGTTCTCTCAAATCAAGAGCGAGGCCGTATGCGGGCAAGGGAAAGCCCCCTGCACCATGGCTTGGACTTCTGACGAACTCCGCGGCCTGGAGAGAGTTCTGGATCTGAGCAGCTCCCTCAATATCGCGGCGGCGAACATGAGTCTCGGCAGCACAAAGAAATACACGGGAGCGTGCGATTCCGAAAGTTCGGCGATGGCAACCGTGATCGCCCAGCTGCGCACAAAGGGGATCGCGACCATCATAGCGTCCGGCAACAGCGGATATACTGACGGGATTTCGTTCCCCGCCTGCATTTCCGGTGCCATCAGCGTCGGATCCACTGAGGACGGAAGTCTTGGTACTGCTGCCGATACAGTGTCTGATTACTCGAATAGTTCGGCAGCTCTCGATCTGCTCGCTCCTGGCAGATGGATTTATTCTTCGGTTCCAGGGGGATCGTTCCTTAACTTGGCTGGAACCTCAATGGCAACACCCCATGTGGCGGGCGCTTGGGCGGTGCTCAAATCGAAATACCCGTCCGCGAGCGTCGACCAAGTTCTGTCAGCACTTGCTTCGACCGGGCGGCCAATCACCGACTGGAGAAACAGCATCATCAAGCCACGAATCCAAATCGATGCCGCGCTCAATGTGCTGGGAGGGACACAGTCGGGCCAATACAGTGCCGGAACCATCGTCACATTGAGCGCCGCCCCAAACCCGGGCTATAGAGTCCAAGGATGGAATGGCTGCGATTCGTTCTCCGGAAACAGTTGCACGGTAACAATGAATTCCAACAAGACTGTGACCGCTGTCTTTGCAGCAATCACGGCGAGTCCACCGACAATTCTTGGGGCGAACATTACCTCGGTCACGTCCACGTCAGCGATCGCGAATGCCACAGTCAACGCCAACGGCTCTTCGACACGGATTTATCTCCAATGGGGGACAACGACTGCATACGGCTACACCAGCACCTCCCAGTTCATCGGTAGTAGCACGAGCGCTATTTCCCTGTCTGTACCGATTGGCGGCCTGGCGCCGGATACGACCTACTACTGCCAGGTCGCAGCCGAGAGCGCTTCCGGAACGGCGAGCCTGGCAATCAGCCCCTTCAAGACATCTCCGGACATGACTCCATTGCCGGATCTTGTAGTGGCATCGTTGAAGTCCTCCAATACAGGAGTCCCCGGCGAACAGATCCCGATCGAACTGGTTATCCAGAACGCAGGTCCGGGTGATGCAGGGACGTTTCGCGCGGGATTCTACCTCTCTATCGACAACGTGATTGATACCAGCGACATCGACACCGGCTGGGTCTGCAACTACGACTCAGGCCTTAAGGCTGGGAGCTCGGGGACCTGTTCAGGATCCATAAGCATTCCGGCGGCTCTTTCGCTCGGCATCTACCTGTTGGGAGTCATTGCTGATAATCGCACCGAACTCGTCGAAAGCAATCGGCAGAACAACACTAGAACCGCTGATACTGGCCCGCTTGAGATAACGGCAGCGGATAGCTCCCGCGCTCAAGTGGCGATCTCTGTCGCGGACGGTGGTGCTGCCTCATTTTCGACGCTCGGAACGTCGGATCATCCCCAGACTGGTTATGCAACAGCCAACAACATCTACGGTGTCTCACCTTACAGTACGGCCGTTTATAGCCTCGTCCAGAACGGTGTCGTGGTCACCGAGGCCGGCGTTCCGGCTTCGCCCCCGACGAAGCAAGCGCGTGTATTTATCGACTACCGCCCGAACGTGCTGACCGGCACGCCGCCGAATACATCCGCTATCAGCGTGAGCACCGGAATCGCTCTTGCCAACCAAGGCAATGCCACGGCAAGTCTAACGTTTCACTTGAAAGACGTCTCCGGCAATCCAATAGCCTCGATCGGGCACGGCATGCTCGCGGCCGGCGCGCATACGGCTAAGTTCGTGTCCGAATTGAACCAGATTGCATCCGACTTCACCTTCCCGACGACCTTTTCGGGCTTTGGTTTGCTCGACATAATCAGCGATCAGCCGGTCTCGATTGTGGCGCTCCGACTGACCACCAACCAGCGCAATGAAACGCTCCTGACGACAACGCCGATCGCTGACTTGACCGCACAACTCAGGTATCAGGCTATCTATCTCCCACAGCTAGCGGATGGCGGAGGCTACAAGACATTGATCACACTTCTGAACACCTCCGACTCGCTCGAGAGCGGACAGGTTGCCTTTGTCGGCAACGACGGCGCTCCGCTCAACGTCAGGACCGAAGGCGCCTCCGCCTCATCCGGTCCAACTTTTCCCTATCGCCTCAGTCCGGGCGGCGTCTTCACGCTGCAAACGGACGGATCCCCTGCCGGCGTACACGTGGGTTCAGTGCAGATTATTCCAGATTCGTCCAACGCTGTGCCGGTTGGGGCAGCGGTATTTAGTTACTCGGTTGGCGGAATCCTTGTGACGGAGTCGGGAGTTTCGGCAACCCTGCCGACAACGCATGCCCGGATTTATGTAGATGGCTCGAAGGGGCATGATACCGGTCTTGCGATTGCAGGGGCAGGTTCTGGCCCCACCGTGTCGCTCGCGGCTTATCTGGCCGATGGCGTCACTCCTGCTGGCGCTGGTCCCACTATCAGTCTTGCCGCCAATGGGCATGTCGCGGCGTTTGCATACCAATTCATCACTGATTTGCCTGCTGATTTCATCGGGGTCCTGGACATTTCGGCATCGCAGCCTTTTGCGGCCCTTGCGCTTCGCTCACTTGTGAACAGCAGAAACGACTTCCTCATGACGACCTTCCCCATCGCGGATTTCACCCGGCCGGCTCCCTCCCCAATCGTGTTTCCGCAAATCGCGGACGGTGGCGGCTACACGACGCAGTTCATCTTCCTGAGCCCCGGCGGAAGCCTCGCATCGACCATCAAGCTCTTTGATGACTCCGGCAAGCCCCTCCGTGTTTACAAGCAGACTGGACAGTCCGATAGGGTATTCTAAAGGCCGGACCCCGGCGGTATAATCCGGCGCGGGGCAAGGTCACGCGCGATGAGGATGGTTCCTTTCGACAAGCATATTTTCGTCTGCACGGGGGGCAGCGTGTGCCCCGTCGAAGGCGGCTCTGCAGCCGTTCATGCCCGCCTGAAGGCGGGTCCTCTATTCAGGCAAACTGGTGAGCTGAAGAGCTAGAAATCGCAGGCCGAGCACAACCGCAGACGCTGTCAGGAAGAATCCTTGCCACTGCAACATGCCGTTGCTCAAGCCGAGGGTCGCGTACCAGACGAGGTCCCACCCTGCATTGAGGCTGCGCTCGTAGAGAAGCACAACCGCATAATAAACACCTCCGGCAGCCAAAATCGCAAGCGCTCCGCCCACACGCGCTGCGACGCTGCGCCCTCGCCCGACCGCTCCCCAGATCAGCGCCGGAAAGGTCAGAAAGGTTGCGGCCCAGTAAGAGTTGTACAGCGAGGCAAGCACGACAAGGATCAGGAGAAAGATCAATAGCGTCAACTTGGATGCACGGAAGGTGCGGGATTGTCCGCGCGTCAGATATCTCGCCAAAAAATGCAGGCCAATCGCGACAGCAGCCGCGGTTCCCAGGATTCCCGCGACCACTCCCCATGCCGGGTTCTCCAGGATAGGATCTTTGAGAGGTCCGGGGTACAGGCTGCTCCGAGGCAGCCACCGCATGAGCCGGCAAAAGAGGACCAGCGAATAAGTAAGAGCGAGGGGCGCCAGCCACGCCAAGAAAAAAACCGCTTCCCGCAGGATTTTTTCGGCGTTCAAAGATTGCCGGCATTCCAACCATCCGAGACCGAACACTGCCAGAAACGGCAGAAATGCGAGGTATTGCAGAACCGCCATGGCCTGCCCGGATACAAAAATGTCGTTACTCCAGCGAAAATCGTCGTTCGTCCCGAGCGCGATCGCAGTGAGCTCGTCGATCGAGCGGAGAATGCGCTCCGCCGCTTCTCCGTACTTGCCGATGCTGGCAGGTTTGATGTTCGCGATCGTGTCGTTTTGGGAGTGGTAGACGTCGCGCACGCGCGCCTCGTCGACGGAGCTGCTGCCCAGGTTGATCGCAGGTATGCCTGCGTTCAGAAAGGGACCCTGGTCGGTGAGTGACAGGGCGATCGCCCGTTGGATGTCCTCCTGAAAACCGGAAGAGGCAACCACCGGCAGTCCTTGAGCCTCGGCGGCCCGGAATGCGATCCGGCGCAGCCACCCCGGCGCATAGCCGCTCCTCTGCCCGTCGGCATCCAGCCGGAGTTCCGACAGGTCGCCGATGCTCACCCAATCGAGAGAAAGCACGGCTGCGATGCGCTTGCGTTCCGGATAACTTGCCGCAATGTCCGCCGCTCCCAGCATGCCCCATTCCTCGCCATCGGATGCAACGATCACCAGGCTGTGACGCAGTGGAGAACTTGCAAACACCCGCGCCAGCTCCAGCAGAACGCCGACGCCTGCACCGTTGTCCATCGCGCCCTGAAAGGTAGTGCGCGCCGTGTCATAATGGGCAAGCACGGCGAGAATTTCAGGCAGCGCACCTGATTTGAATGCTATGACGTTCCTTCCCGCCTGGCGCCGCCCGGCAATGATCGCATCAAAGTAGGAAGGGGTGTCGACCCTGTATCCCAGGCGCTCCAGGTGGTCCTGTATGTAGCCCGCAGCCTGCCGCGCCTCGATGCTCCCGAGAACCCGCTTCGGGTTTCGTGTTACAAACTCCCGTGCGGTCTCGAAAGCCTGATCCGCATTGAAGAGGAGCGGGGTCCTGGATACAGACAAAGACTCCTTGTCTGAGCTCCCCCAATAAGGCGCGCTCAGCCAGCAGAGTGCTGCCGCGACGGTAACTCCGAGAACGATTTTGGCACGCTTCGAGGTCATAGGATTGCCGGACGAAGTCTAGCACGAAAAATCCAACCGCTGCGAAATTGGTGACAGGCACCTTTTTCTAACCCTTGAAAAAAGGTGCCTGTCACCAATTTCGTTTGGGACGGAGCGCTTCAGTTTATTGCAAAGGCCGGCGATCACGAGACGCGGATGGACGGGGAGCGCCGGACAGGCGGCACGCCGATGGAACTGCTGATGGCCGCGCTTGCTGGATGCATGGGCATGGACCTCGTGTACATACTCGGGCGCATGAGATCGGAGCTGAAATCCATGCGGGCGCAGATCGAAGGAGTGCGAGCAGATTCATACCCGCAGCGCTTTATCGCCCTGAGCTTGCACTTCGAGATTTCAGGCGCGGACATCGATGCGGCCGACGTTGACCGGGCCATCGCCCTGTCACGGGAGACGTACTGCTCCGTTTATGCTTCTCTCCGGCCTGACATCGACATGAAGATCACCTACAAGCTGACGGGATAACAACCACCAAAAAGTTTTCGTGTGTTCCGTGCGTTTCGTGGTTTGGACTTGTTTGCGCGCGCATCGTCGCCCATCTTGACGAGGGGCGACCTGTAGACCTCGGAGATTTTCCCCATCATTGCCAATGCGGCCTTAACAGGGATCGGGTTGCTTTCTATAAAGTTGATCTTCATGAGCGGATAAAGCTTGCGATTCCAGGCCCGCGCTTCGTGGGTTTCATTTGTGGGGCATGCTAAATTCCGAGTATCTGTCTAAATACGCTGTGAAAATCGTACAGCCCTTTTCTGCCTGCAATCCACCTGGCTGCCAGGATGGCTCCCTCTGCCAAACCCTGTCGGTTGCGGGCCCGATGCTCCAACAGGATCGTATCCGGCTCGCAGTCGAAACCCACCTGATGGTTGCCGGGAATGAGGCCTGCCCGCGTGCAGGCGATCGAGAGAGTCCGATCCGGAAAGTGCGCCGCCAGAATTGCCTTCAGGTTTAGTGCAGTGCCCGAGGGGGCATCCTTCTTGGCTCGATGATGCTGTTCTGTCAAGAAGGGGTCATATTGCGGGAACTTACCCACGAGCTGGGATGCGCGCTCGACGATTTCATAGAACAGATTCATGCCCACCGAAAAATTGGAGCCGTAAACCATGCCAATCCCCGACTCGCGGACGACACTCTCGACTCTGTCGAAAGCTCCCATCCAGCCGGTGGTGCCGACTACGAGGTTGATCCCAAGTCGCGCAGCAGCCTCGACGTTGGGCAGTACGGCATCAGGCTGCGAAAAATCTACGGCCACATCCACTCCCTCCAAGGCCGCCTTCGTAATTCCCCGCCCTCCGGCGTTGTCTTGGATGTCCAGCTTTGGATCCACCTTCCAGCCTTGATGCAGGGCCAGGGCTTCGACGAGCTTCCCCATCTTGCCGTAGCCGAGAAGCGCAATCTTCACGTTGGCCTCCCAAAAAAACAGGGACTACCGCCCTATGAAGCGCAGGGGTAGTCCCTGGATTAAGAATAAGGGACTGATGAAAAAACTAAAAGGTCTTATCCGGATGCAGTTTCTTCGCTTTCGCAAGAAGCTGATCCTTGGATTCCACGTGTTCCGGATCCTCGACGCAAGCATCCACGGGACACACAGAAACGCACTGCTTCTCGTCGTGAAAGCCCACGCACTCGGTGCACTTATCGGCAACGATGTAGTAGTACTCCTCGGAGAGGGCCGGATGGGTCTGGCCGTTCAGCTCGTAATCCTCACCGCCGGCGTAAATCGCTTTGTTGGGGCACTCGGGTTCGCAAGCACCACAATTGATGCATTCCTCGTTGATGGTCAATGGCATGGTATTCGGTCCTCCGCAATTTAAGGTAATTTCAGTTTTCCACGACTAGGGCACTCTCTCAGTGGCACTCGTGATTTCAGCCCGGCGATTCGGACAGACGAGCCTCTACCGCAACTAGTCCTGAGATTTCGCACGATAATTTAGTGGGTTTCCCTCCAAATTCAAGGGCGAAATGAAATTTTATATCATCTTGACTAGAAATCAATCCCTGACTGGAGACGAAATTGGTGACAGTCACCAATTTCGGCGGCGATATTCTTGCAAGTCGCGCTTGTGTATAATGACTGATCTTGTTGCAGAAAGTCCAGCAGGCAGCCCTTGTGACGTGAGAGGAAGGAATGTCTGAAGCCGTCCCAATTCCAGGACAGCGCGTCCCCTACAAGTCTCGGAATGCGAAGATCGGATCGGCGCTTGCCCTTGCGGTGCTCCTTGTCGCCTTTGCGTTGTATCTGCGCCTTTTTCTCAGGATCCACGGCCGGGCCGATGTGTTCGTTTACTTCTTCGACGTGCTGCTCCTCGCGGCCGTGGGTCACACATTTGTCTTCCTTTTGCTCACTCTTTGTTTTAGGGTCGAAGCGCGCGGCGCCCTGATTTTCTGGTCCCTGTCGGCGGCGGTTTTGTTGTCGTTCGGCGGTTGGACAGCCACGGAGGCCTTCGTCCTGATCTTGCTTCTTGGCTTTGTTGCCTCCAGGATCGGGAACGTTTTCGCCCGGAAATTGCTCCCATCGGACTCTCAGGGTTGGGGGGTATCCCTCGCCTTGGGCATTCTCTTTCTATCGGCGAGCGGAGCATTTCTTGCCTGGTTTCACCTCTTCGAATGGTGGATGCTCGCTCTGTTGATCCTGGTCACGCTTGCGCCGGATATACGCTCCCACCTGTCAATGCTTCGCTCTGAAATCCGGAATGGTTGGAATTCCTTTGTCTCAGGTTGGAACATCCCCCTGGCTTTGTCGCTGCAAGCGCTGTTCCTGCTGGGCGTCTATGCTTTCGTTGCGGCCATGGCCCCGGAGACCAATTCCGATGCCGAACGCTTCTATTGGCCATACATGAAGTTGCTGCGCCATTACTCCGGCTTTTTCGATGGACAGCAGCAGTGGGCCTATATCATCCCTCAGGCTGGAGTGACCTATGGTGCTGCGGTGCTGAGTTTGCTGGGCAAGCACGCGGTTCGGCTTGCGATGCTGCTGGCATGGGCAGCGCTGGTTGGGATCGTGTGCCGCCGAAGGATGGATTATCGCTCCGGCCTCCGATACGCCCTCGCAGTAATTGTGGCCTCATCTCCGATCGTCTTGTGGGTTGCGCCCTCGCTCATGTTGGACATGTTCGTCTGCATCGCCGTAGTGACGCTCGCTGTCCTGTGTTTGGAAGGGCAGGATCCGGGCTCTGTCAGGTTCTGGGTCGCGGTTGGCATGTGCGCAGGGATGGCATGGGCGGCGAAGTACTCTACGCTCGCATACGCTGTTCCTTTAATGGCATTCGCCTCAATTCGCAGCTTTAGGGCGACAGGCCTGATTCAGACGCTTCGTGGTCTGGTGCTTGCGGCCTGTTGCGCCGTTGCCACGCTGATTCCGTGGCTTGTTCACAGCTATCATCAAAGCGGTAATCCGGTTTTCCCTTTCCTCTCCAGCATATTCCCAGCGCCTTTGTGGCCTCGGGGTGTCGGCTTCGCCAACTTGGACACGTTCAGGCTGCCGCCGGGCTGGCGCGGCTGGCTCTTATGGCCGATCGACCTGACTTATCACACAAGCCGGTTTGTCGAAGGCTCCGATGGCAAGCTGGGTCTCGTTCTCCTGGTGCTGCTGATACTAGCGATCCCCGCCATCTGGAAGGGCAGCGCCGTTGTCAGGGCCTTGGCGGTCGCCGGAATCATCGCAACCGCACTTCTGTGGGCCCAGACCGCTTATCTTCGCTACTGGCTGTCCAGCCTTTGGCTGGTAGCGATGGCCGCATGCCATCCACTGGAAAAGCATGTGCGCTCGCTCCCTGCTCGTGTGGGTGTAACAGTCGCCGCAGTGCTGATCATGATTTCGCAATTGCTCTTCAGCATGGTCAATTACTGGCCCGACCCTCGGGGATGGCCATGGAACGTCTATTCAAAGAAGATCAGCTGGCAAGCCTTTGTGGGGCAGAGGCTCGGAGAAATCGAGCCGCTCCTCGCCTTCGGGAACCGATGGCCAAAGATCTGGTTTACAGGCTGGGAGCCGGTGGGCCACATGCAGGTGCAGCCGATGGAAGCAACGGTCTGGGAGCTGTCGCTTCATGCCTTAGATCCGCGGTCGAAGATTCAATATCTCAGCTCGGCCGGCTGCGACTACTGGCTTGTCCAAGAAGAGGATGAGGATGCCTTCTGGTTCAAGGCTGCAGGAATCTCGAACTTCTTCTGGAACGAAAAGAATCTCGTCGTGCGATCCGGACCGTTAGCCATCTATCGGATGCCGTCTGCCGAGGAAGCGCTGCGGGAGTTCGACGCTCGGGCACTGCCGGGGACAGACCTGCTCTTGGATGGCGGTTTCGAGATCGGGAAAGGGGGAAGCCTCAAGTTCTGGAGACCTGACGGAAGCGCGAAGTGGATCTTCCCGACTTCCATGGCCGACGAAGGTCAGGGATGCGTGCTGATGGGTTCCAAGGCGGAAGTGCGGCAGGACGTCCCATTGCCTCCGGGAATTCGTCGCATAGAGTTCGTCGCGAGTGCCCGGTCCGGCCAGATCGGACAGCCGGCGTCGCTCCGTTATCAACTGATCGTGATGGGATTTGAAAAAGATCCGGCAACCATCCCAGCGAAAGCCCAGGTCCCGCCGGAGTATGCTCTGACAGAGAAGGGCGACTCTGTCACAGTTAGAGAACAATGGGAGCAGCACCACGCCATTATTGCGATTCCGAACCTTGCCCGGTATGTCATCGTGAGCATCAGCAAAGATGACGATGTGGGCGAAGTCCGGGTCGATTCGGTCCACCTCTATTCGCGGTGATGCAGAGAGATCAGATAAGGAGAGGGATGCGAGCTTTCCGGCTCGCGAACCTCCGGGCGGGATTCCATGATCCAAGGGAAAAAAATCGCTGTCGCCATACCGGCCTATAACGTCGCCAACCAGATCGAGGGAGTGATTGCACGGATGCCGGCCTGTGTCGATCGCATCTATGTCGTCGACGACGCTTCCCGTGACGATGTCGCCGCGCGCGTGGAAAGATTGGCTGCCCCGCGGGTTGTAGTGTTGCGTCACAAGAAAAACCAGGGGGTCGGCGGAGCGACGGTCACCGGGATGCGAGAAGCACTGTCCGCGGGTTACGACATCGTCGTGAAATGCGACGGCGATGGGCAAATGGATCCCGCAGATATTCCCCGGCTTCTGCAACCTCTTGTAGACGGTTCCGCGGATCACGCCAAGGGGAGCCGCTTCCACCACTTGCGCACATTGAGCAGAATGCCGAAGTGGAGATTTGTCGGAAACATTGGGCTTACCTTTCTGACGAAACTCGCCTCGGGATACTGGAACGTGCTCGATCCGGTGAACGGCTTCCTGGCAACACGCGCGGAAGTGCTCCGAAGCATCCAGCTTTCCAAGATCTCACCCCGGTACTTCTTCGAGACCGACCTTCTCATTCGGCTGAACATTGCGGAGGCTCGTGTTGCAGATGTGCCCTTGCCTGCCCGATATGGCGATGAGAGTAGTGCGCTTTCGGTTTCGCGCGCGCTTTTTGTCTTTCCCCCAAAGCTGTTGGCCGGCCTGGTCCGGCGGATTTTTTGGCGTTATCTTTTCTACGACGTATCTCCTATCGCGATCTTCGCGATTCTGAGTGCAATTCTTCTGGGCTTCGGCGTCGCCTTCGGTTCCTACCAGTGGATCAAACATGCTCTTGCAGGCATTCCCACTCCGATCGGGACCGTGATCTTGGCCGCATTGCCGTGCATCATCGGTTTTGAACTGCTGCTACAGGCCATAGTCCTCGATATCCACAACACTCCTCGGCCCGGAGGTCCTCCACCGCGAAGATTCTCCTTGGAGCGGGAGCAGCAGGAAGCGTGACGTAATTCTCTTTCTGGCCTTGAGAGGCCCTAAGCGCATGCTCAGGAGTCAACATGAAACTCTCTGTCGTTGTGCCGGTCTTTAACGAAAAAAATACCATCCTGGAGATCGTGCGCCGGGTTCGGCAGGTGGATCTCTCCAAGGAGATCATCATCGTCGATGACTTTTCAACAGATGGTACGCGCGCAACTCTCCAGGAGCTTCCTCCTTCCGACGATCTGAAGATCATCCTGCAGCCGAAGAATATGGGAAAAGGAGCGGCGCTGCGCAGAGGCTTCGAGGAGGTATCGGGCAATATTGTCGTGATTCAAGATGCAGACCTCGAATATGATCCGGCCGACTACCCCGCGTTGATTCAACCAATTCTCGATGACAAGGCGGATGTTGTCTACGGTTCCCGCTTTCTCGGCGGTCCCCACCGGGTCCTGTTTTTCTGGCACTCCGTTGGAAATCGCATGCTGACGACGCTTTCCAACATGTTGAACGACTTAAATCTCACCGACATGGAAACATGCTACAAGGTCTTCCGCACGGACGTGCTTCGAAAGATCAAGTTACGAGAAAACCGCTTCGGATTTGAACCTGAGTTCACCGCGAAGATCGCCAGAGCCCGATGCCGAATCTACGAGGTTCCGATTTCGTACCACGGCCGCGAGTATGCTCAGGGTAAAAAGATCGGGTGGAAAGACGGAATCGCGGCTATCTATTTCATCATCAAATATCGGTTTGTCGACTGATATTCGCATTACAAGGAGCCGGCTAGACCCTATGCCAAATAGATTCTCGAAGGTGCTCTTTATCGTTCTTGGCCTGTCATCCCTCTTGTTCATGCTCCACGCTTCGGGTGTTATAAGCAAAAACATCGGTCTTTATCATGATGAGCTCTGGGATTTTATCCCTGCCGTGGGCATGATCAGTGCTCATTCCGTTGCCCGTCCCCAGGAAATCAGGATATTCCACCACCCCGTACCGTTGGTCACCGGTCCTTACCAGGGAGCCTTGAAGACCTGGATTGTCGCTCCTTTCTTGATGCTCCTGGGCACTTCGCCTCGGGTGATTCTTTCGTTGAATGTCCTGTTCTGCGCGATCTATTTGCTCGCTCTCTACTGGGCACTTCTCCCGGCCGTCGGCAAGGGATTGGCTTGCCTCGTATTCACGGCTCCCTTCTTTGATTCCAACTTGTTGCTTACCACGCCTATGGACACGGGGCCTTCTTTATTTCAGGACATTTTCATCGCCCTCACAATCGGGGCACTATTCAGATATCTGTCGAATTCTGAGTTGAAATACTGCTGGCTCGCCTGGTTCTTCAGTGGATGCATCTTGGCCCAAAAGCTCACATCGATCCCGGTGGTAATAAGCTTCACTGTCATTATCGCCACACTATCCTGGAAGCAATTCTTGACGACAGCCCGCGCCAGCAAACCAAAGCGGGCGGTTGCATCGTTTTTCGCCACTCCAGCAGCTCTATTCCTCATTCCCCTAATTCCACACTTGGCATATTTCCTCAAAGCGGGACTTGCCGACTTCTTCTCAATGACCGCAGATGACCGCCGCATCCCATACTTCACTGCGGTTGGCCAGAACTTTTCCTTTTTCCGCACCATGTTTGACGGAGTGGATTGGTATCGCAGGATCACTCTTGATGCCAGATCGGCTATACCCGAATTCCCTTCTCTAGTAATATTCGGACTGGTTGTAATGGCGTTCTCCCTCCTGATATTTCTCCTTTCAGATTACGCTGGAAGATCTGGCAGATATGCCGCGCTCTGTATCGCTTTAGGCATGGGTAGTTTTGCCCTGTTTCCCGCATTCAGGGGGCTGAATCGTCCCTGGCACTTCTATGTCTTAACGCCGATTTTCACCGCCTGCTGCATGACCGCGACTGTTTACTGTCTGTCTTTTTGTGCGGACCGATTCAAGAGGTACGCGACGATGGTGCGCATCTTATTTGCCATTGGTCTGACGCTCGGCGTTGTTCTGTCTGTGCGCCACGGGATTGGGCTGCTGCAGCGAATCGAGAGCTACAAGGGTGCATGCATTACGTCGACGGCCCTCTATGATGCCTACGGCGCCGTGCGAGCATCGAGTCTGAAAACAATATACGCTGTCAATTACTCGTTAGCCTTTCCGATCTTCGTACTCTCAAAGGGGACGATCCATGTTGAGGATCTGGCCTGGTCCGAATTGACGCCGGAGAAAATCGAGGAGCTATTCGGGAAGATAAAAACGAATTCAGGGGTGGGGATTGCCTATCGATACTGCGGGAACAAAGATTGGGATCCAGACTGGATTCATTGGCTTAACAGAGAGCCGCAGATCTTCGACTTCATGAAAAGGCTGGAAATTGAGGGCTCAACGCTGACCGTGGTCCGCTGCAAAGATGACCGGCAGACCGAATATGTATTGATCACTCAGACCGGCGGAAAAAAGGCCCGGCAGTAACTGAAAAATGAGCGGCGCAGTGAAGCGGACGCAAGCGGACCGATGAGCGATCAATCGACGGATTTGCTGGCAACCACAAAGACAGAAAGACCGAAGCTGAAGCTGCCCTTGCGAAGAAATGAAGCCTCTATCTTGAGAACGGATCGCAGAGCGCTGTTTACCCAGGAGGCCCCTCGCGTGCTCGAGCGCACGTCTGATCCCGTTGGGGCCAATCCTGCGCCTTTGAGCATCCTCCACAGAACCGCAACGGGAAAGAGTATGGTGTTGGCGAAGGTCGAGCGCAGCGGTTGGAATCCTGTTTTGAGGATTGCGTCGCGAAGTTCCTTGCCTCCATAGCGGTGGTGGGTTGAGACCCCGGCGTCATGACTGCTCCGGAGCCACTCATAAGCAGGCACTCGGACTACCAGCTTGCCGCCAGGCTTGAGCACGCGCCGGAATTCACCCAAGGCCAGAGCACGCGAGTTTTCATCCTGAACCTCCGACAGCACATCAAAAGCGGTCACCAGGTCAAAGACTTCGTTTGCGAAGGGGAGCTCGGCTACGTCGCCGCGGACAAGATCCTGTTCTGCACGGCGGCGGCACAAGGCCAGGCCACACGGATGACAATCCACGCCTGTAACGCGGGCTCTGTAATGCTCCCGCAACCAACCCATGAAATAACCGGTGCCGCATCCGGCATCCAGCGCCCGCGGGTTTTGCGGGAGTGAGGATGTCGGCAAGAGAGAAAGAACTATGGCCCGCATCCCTGCGTACCACCAGTGGCTTTCCTCCTCCTCGTACATATGGAGGTATTCTCTCTCGTCCATACACTACACCTTGAAGAATCGGCGCACGGTCCGGATCGTATGCTCCAACTCCTCCTTGGTAAGCTCCGGGTAGAGCGGGAGCGAGAAGACTTCGCTTGCCGCTTTCTCCGCCACCGGAAATTCCTGGCCGGGGAGGACGAACCGTCTTAGCGCAGGTTGAAGGGGCAGCGGGGTCGGGTAATGCACGACAGTCTCAATGCCGTGCTCCTTCAGATAGCTTCGCAGCCCCTCACGCCGCGAAGTGCGCACGGGGTAGAGGTGGCGATTCGGCAGCAGGTCCGGCGCCAGGGGCAGGACAGTGAGATCAAGATCAGCAAACGCCTCATCGTAACGCGCTGCCATTTGCCTGCGCGCCTCATTCCGAGTCTCCAGCATTTTCAGCTTGAGCCGGAGCACCGCAGCCTGGAGTTCGTCGAGGCGCGAATTGCAGCCGAGCAACTCGTGGCGATAGGGCCGGTCCTGCCCGCCATGCCGGAGTTTCTTGACTCGCAGGCAAATCTCTTCATCATGCGTAACCACCATTCCCGCGTCGCCAAGGGCCCCCATATTTTTCGTGGGATAAAAACTGAACCCGGCTGCACGGCTTAAGGTGCCAAGCGCTTCCCCCCTCAACCGAGAGCCGTGCGCCTGGCAAGCGTCCTCGATTACAGCAAGATGATACATTTGTGCCAGCTCGCCGATCTTATGGACGTCGGAAGCGTGTCCGTACAGATGGACGGGGAGGATCGCCCGGGTCCGCTCTCCAATCAACGGCTCTATCTGATCGGGATCGATCTGCAGGGTCGCAGGGTCTACATCCACGAATCGAGGGATGGCCCCGGCTCGAGATATAGCCAGAGCGCTGAAGGCGGCTGACAGAGCCGTGGTTACGACCTCGTTATCCTTCCCCGGTCGAACGATTCCCGCAGCCTCAATAGCCAGTGTAAGCGCATCTGTGCCCGAAGCGACGCCAACGGCGAAAGGGACCTTCAGGTAGGCGGCGAACTCACTCTCGAGCGCTTCCAACTCCGGGCCGAGAACATACCAGCCGCTTTTCAGTACACCGGCAATCGCCTGCTCGAGCTCGAAGCGATAGCGGGCAGACTCGCGTTTGAGTTCGAGAAAGGGGATCAACATACTGCCTCATGACTGGAGCTAGATTGCGCCGAAAGCGACCCTCCTGCTTTTGAAGCTCTCATGCAGCTAGTATTGGGAGCGCAGAGACCGGCAAAGCAGGCTGTCCCCTTTTCGCTTCCGAGAGCCATCAAGCCCGATCGCCGCCGTTTCGACTTTCGGCTTTCACTTCCGGGAAAGTCGAGGGGTCCGATAGCACGGGTCGCGCCACGAGCTTCCACCAGGCGGTGAAAAGCTGAATGAAGACCTTGCGCAGATGCTTGAACCTGAAGAACTGGCTGCTGCCATGATAACGATGGTAATGATGCACGGGGACCTCGGCGACTCGGCAACCTCTGTCCTGGAATCTTTTCATCATCTCCACGCAGATCACGCCGCTGTGGCATGTGAGTTGGATGTGCGCGAGCAGACTTCGCCTGAAGAGCCGGAAATCGCAGTCGATGTCCCTGACGTTCAGCCGGAAAAGAAACCGCATGAGGTGCTGATAGATGCGCCCGGCAATAATTCGGTATTTGGGGTCCGCCCTGCTGATCTTGTACCCATTGACGACGTCCACGTCTTCGCCGAAAGCTCCCAAGAGCAGCGGCAATTCTTCGACGTCATACTGGCCGTCCCCGTCGGTGTAGAAGATCAGATCCCTGGAGCAATTCGCAAAACCGGTGATCAGGGCGGCCCCATAACCTCGATTGACTCCGTGATGGATGACCTTGAGAAACGCGTATTCGCGTGCGAGAACGCTCAGCAGGTCGCCGGTCCCATCCGTCGACCCGTCATTCACAACCACGATTTCATAGTCATTCGCCAGTTTCGGGAGCAGCCAAGCCATCGTGTGGATGATCTTGCCGATGGAACCCACATCGTTGCAGGCAGGAAAGAAGGCGGAAATGGAATACTTCGCCCCGTTATCCATAAAAATCCCGATCCTGGAAATTAGTTACTTATTCTCGCCATTTTTTTAACATATCAAGGGGCCAAAGGTAATAAAATTCTAGTTTTTAATCTTAGAGCCGTGCCCGTGTTAGCGCAGACGGCGAATTGATGCGGGGTCGCGTGAGAGATCGGTTCCGTTTTAAACCGGCGCAGTCAACTCCAGGCGACTCGCCTCTGCCTTGCGCCATTGCCTCGCCTCAGAAGACTGTTCTGGTTCTGCTTCTGCTCATCGAGTTGTGGGCCTTTTCAGGCGCATTCCAGAAGTTTTTTACTCATGACAGCCTCTTTTACATGACCCGCGTCCCTCATTCCTGGGGGCAGTTCAAGCAGTATCTCCTGGCGCCTTCCGACGAGAAGTCGTATCGACCTCTCAACCTGGGCTTTATCGCGCTCGTCAGGCCGATCCTGGGAGTGGATCCCCACCCATATCATTGGATCCCGATCGCCTTCCACTTGCTGAACACAGCGCTCTTTTTCTTTCTCGCGAAGCGCGTGCTGGCGAACTCCACGGCTGTCCTCGCGGCAACGGCTTTCTGGGGCCTCCACTCGGTTGCCGGCTGGATCACCTACGACATCACGTACCTATCGGACTTCTTGCTTGCATTTCTCCTCTTGCTCTCTCTACTTCTGGCACTAGAGGGGCGCCGGCGAAAATCGCGACTGTTGATTGCGGGATCGCTGGGGGTCTTTGTGCTCTCGCTGCTGACCAAAGAAGTCGCAACCACCTTCCCCCTGGCCTTCTGGATCTCGCTGGCCCTGGCGGATCTGCGCACGTCGCGAGAACCGGTCACGAGAAAACAGATTTGGCACGCCTTCAGGAAGGCCATCCCGTTGACATCCTTGTACCTCCTCGTTGCCATCGCCTTCGCGGGTCTGTTCGTCCACTGGTTGCGGGCCGGGCTCATTTATGCGCAGGGCTCAAATGCCGCTTACAACATCAATCCCTGGGCGAACCTGGTTGCCAAAACAAAGTATATTTATTGGGCTTTCAATCTCCCAGACGCGCTCAGCATCCCCGATGCGGCGAGCAATCGGGCGGTGGCATTGGGCCTGATGGGTTTCGTGCTCCTGATATGGAGCCTCGATGTCCTGAGGCGGCGCGGCAGACTATCTGTCGTAGAATGGGCCGGGGTCCTCTGGTTCGCGGGCCTGAGTGTTCCTGCTTTGCTCTTGTCGAGCCGGCTGGCCAAATGGTATCTGTACATCCCCTTGTTCGGTTTGGCTCTCGCATTTGGCGTGCTTTCCGAGAACCTGCGGGCGTTCCTGTCTGCGAGGCTGCGGCGGAGCGCCGGCCTTTTCATCCTTGGACTTCTGATCACCCCCGTCCTCTTCTCATCGCTCGTTCAAACTCAGAGCTACATTGCGGCATCGGACTCTGCGTATCAGTCCGATTTGCTGCAATCCTGCCTGCATGATTTCCAGGAAGCGCATCCCACGCTTCCGTCTCAAGCCACTCTCTATTTCCTGCCGACTTTTGAGGAGGGGGTTGCAAATCTGCTCTCGGTGCCTCCAATCGACCGTGGCGAGCTTTTCGGATTGTATTACCCGGGCACACGCTTGCAGGCGATGTTCGTTCACAAAGGGGCTCGACTTCCCAATGACATCGGCAGTCGTTCCGACGTTTATGTGCTCCAGTATCTCGATCATCACCTTTACGATGTTACCGATTTTTTCAAGAGCACCGGCAAGATGACGCTCTACTTGCTTCCCACCTTCGAAGGAAAAGCTGCCCCCCTCCTGAAGAAGGAGCCGGCCGGCGGGAGAAAGCTCTACCAGGAGTATGTGCAGACGTTGTTCGCAGACGAGGGAGCCCGGCTGCCCGACGACTACCTCGGACGCCGGGACATCTGGATTTTGCAGTATATGGACGGGTACTTTGACGATGTGACGCGGTATTACATCAACGGGGGAAAGCAGACGGTGCTCCTCCTCCCCGCGATCGACGGAAAGCTCCCCTCCTTGCGGCTGTTGAAGGAAAACCCGGTCACCGCCGCCAGACTCCTTCAAAGCCACCTACGCGCATTATCCTACGACGACCTGGCTGCTCTGCCTGGCGACTATTTCGCCCGGCCGGACGTGTGGGTCCTTCAATATCTGTGTGGGCGCTTCACCGATGTAACTGACTATTACAAGGGCAGACGCAGGGATGATGCCCGACGTGTCATCCAGGGACTCGAAGGCATCCAATACAGCGTCAATCGCGCGGAGTACTACCCGGATTACCAGCACTTCGACACTCCGACGGGCGCTCCGGTTTTCTTCCCCACTCCTGACAAGGAAATCCTGACTCAGATCGGCGGCTCCACTGTTGTCGTTCCCCTCCATAAGATTCCCGGCGGCTCGCGGCTGCTATTCGATGTCTCGTGGATGTTCGAACAGGGAGACGGCGGCTGGGCAGAAGCAGTGCTCCGCTCGCAGGGAAGAGAGTCCGTGGTCTACCGCGGTTACATGCAACCGGATCCCGAGAGGAAGAGCCTGCTATGGAAAGAAGTCAGCATCGATCTGCAGCGCTTTGAAAATGAGGAGGCGGATCTGATCCTGAAATGCTATAACGATCCGGGAAAGAACACGGCAGCCGACTGGTTGAACTGGCGCGACATCGTCATCGAGCCGAAGCCGTAGATGAACGCTGATCATCATCTGCGTGCATCTGCAGCTCTCCTGTTGAGTTCTTGCTTGCCATCATGTCATCTCTGAATACGGCTGGGAAAGGCCATGCCATTGTTACGGACGGATTCTGGCGCAAGAGCCTGAGCGCCATTCGAGCACTGGGCAAAGCCGGCTACGCCGTGACCGTCCTGGCCGATTCGGTTTTCACAACCGGTTTCTGGTCGCGATTCACGACCTGCCGATGGCGTTGTCCCTCCGCAGCCACAAGTGCCGAGGCATTCCGCAACAGCCTGCTTCACCGGCTGCAGGCATTTGCCGGCGGCGCACTTCCGGTGCTGTTTCCCATGGAAGATGCCAGTCTGATGCTGATCGCAGAAAACGTTGCCGAGTTCGGCCGCTTCTGCCGTTTCCTTCTTCCACCCTGGGAATCGCTGCTGGTCGCCCAGGACAAAGGGGAGACGGCGCACCTGGCGGCGCAAATCGGCCTCCCTGCGCCCCGGAGCCTCATGCCTGCAAATCCGGATGAGTTGATCAAGGTTCTCGCGGATCTTCCCTTCCATGATGCTATGGTCAAGCCGCGCTACGGAAGAGGTGCGGCAGGGAACGTTTACAATCCGGTCCTTCCGGCCGAAGAATGGCGCCGGCACTGGAAGCGGTACGGCCCTCTGCTCATTCAAGAACGCATTCCCGCCGAGGGCCGAGGATTGGGGGTCAGCCTGTTGATGGATGCCGACGGCATCTGTGTGGCCCAATTCGCACATGAACGGCTACGGCAGTACCCTGTGTCAGGCGGTCCCAGCACCGATCGGCGGAGTATTCTCGCTCCCGAGCTGATCGAAATGAGTCTCGCCCTCACGAAGAAATTGCGCTGGCGAGGAATTGTCATGGTTGAATGGAAACTGGACCCCAGGGACAATTGCCCCAAGCTGATGGAGATCAATCCCAGGTTCTGGGGCAGCCTGGAACTGGCGGTGCGGGCCGGAGTGAATTTCCCCGTTCTCTATGCACGGGCCGCGTGCGCCGAATCGCTGCCGCCGCCGCCTTCCTACTCCGCAGGAGTTCGCTGTCGCTGGCTGGTGCCGGGTGACATCCTCCGCTATCTGAGTTCCCCTGCGCCGGATCGAGAATCCCTGGCGGAGTTTTTGTGCGACCTTCGGCTGGCCGAGGAATGGGATCCCGAGGATGTGCGCGGCGGACTGGCCTTGCTGGCCTGCACAGGCGCCCAGGCTCTGAACCCGCACTACTGGAAGTACCTGCGGCGTTGAGTTGCGCCGGGGCTATGGTCATGGTGAATTTCCTGACCTTCGACATCGAAGACTGGTACCACGCAAATTACCAGTCTGTCGACATTTCGAGATTCCAGGGCGTGCCCTCGCGCCTGGAGGCCGAAACCGATCGGCTGTTGGAAATCTGTGCCGACGCGGGAGTGGAATCCACTTGTTTTGTCCTGGGCAGTGTGGCGGAAACTCTTCCCGGACTGGTGAAAAAGATCGCCCCGGCAGGTCACGAAGTTGCATCACACGGCCACAGCCACCAGTTGGTGTATAGCATGACACCCGATCAATTCCGAAAAGACTTGCAGAAATCCTGCGCGATCTTGGAGGAACTCACCGGGAAAAAAGTGTGGGGATTTCGGGCTCCTTCCTGGTCCCTAAAAGAGGACACCCTCGAATGGTATTACCCGATCCTGGAGGAAGCGAATCTGGCTTATTCATCCTCGGTGTATCCTGCTTCCACATTTCTTTACGGGATTCCTGCTTTTCCGAACCGGGTGCACTATCCGGCCATCGCAGGGCGAGATACCACAATCCTGGAGATTCCGGTTCCGGTCGTCCGGCTTCTTGGGAAGACCATAGGGTTTTCGGGAGGCTTTTATTTTCGCCTGCTTCCGGGCTGGCTCATCCGCAAAGCGTTCCGGAAAGTCGGCCCTCAGGGGAAGGAAAGTTTCTTATACCTTCATCCGCGCGAGATCGACCCGCAACAAGCACGATTGCCGCTGCCCTTTCTTGAGTCTCTTATCCAATACTACGGAACCAGCAGTTGCGAGAAAAAGCTAAGGCGCTCGTTGGCCTATCTGGCCGGAAGTTTCGTACGCATGGGCGATTATGCTAGGGCAAGAACGCAGGATCGCCTGCTCCTGCGCAGGTTCAGTCCCGACAGCGGATCAGGACATTAGAGTGCGCAGCTTGGAGACGCTGCCTCCCGGCCTTCCCCGGTACGGAACCACAATTTCTGCTACCTTCAGCCGGTAATAGAGCATCTGAATGGTAAGCTCCGTTTCGACCTCAAAGCCTGAGGAGACAACGGGGATGCGCTGGACTACCTTGTGATTGAAGGCGCGGTAGCCACTCATAACGTCCGTCAAGCCGGCATGGAAGATCCGATTGATCAAATTGCAAACCAGACGGTTGCCGAAGACGTGGAGTGGACGGAAACTCTCTTTGCTCTTCTGGGCCAAGCGGGCCCCGACGACCATATCCGCCGTTCCACAGAGGACCGGCCCAAGAAGGTCGTGAACGCACTCGGCAGGATAGGTGCCGTCTCCGTCTACCAGGACGTAGTAATCAGCCCTGACCGGGTCGAACGTAGACTCCACTACATAGCGTTTGCCCTGCCGGGGCTCGGACATCACGTGAGCACCGAGCCCCCTGGCGATCTCGGCAGTCCGATCGGTGCAGCAGTTGTCAGCGACGTAGACGGAAGCATCCGGCAGTTGGGCACGAAAATCCTGGACGACCTTGCCGATCGTGAGCTCTTCGTTGTATCAGGAAATCAGAATGGCAATCTCAGGTTTCTCTTTTACGGCAGCGGCAATACTACCGATTCCCTCTCTCTTCGTGCCAAGTCAAGAATGATCGGGCCGTGTTCTTTCGTGTATCGAAAGCGCAACTCTTGCGCTATATTTTTTAATTCGTCGATTCGGGCAAGCAGATCCATAGTGAGTACGGATGAAGGCAAATCGGTTTTCTCAAGCCACACGCAGACTTTTCTATGCCGGCGAGACTGACTCCTGCGACCAGGAAAGATCTTCCGGCCCGTACCGGCTCCTTTTGTTTCTGTCGATGGCGACGCCGGCGTACTTTGCCGTCAAGCTCGGTCAGGATATAAACTGGGACCTTCTGAATTACCACTTTTACAGCGGCTTCGCCTTTCTCCATAAACCGCTCAACTACGATCTTGCCCCCGCACAGATGCAGAGCTTCTTTAACCCGCTCCTTCATGTGTTTACTTATCTCATGCTGAATCATCTGCCGAGCAAGTTGGCGGCAGCAATCTTGGGAGCCATCCAGGGGCTGAATTTCTATTTGGTGTTCCAGATCTCGCAAGCTCTGTTTCGGCGCTGGCAAAAGCCTTATCGCCATCTGCTGAGCCTGGGCAATGCCCTCGCCGGCTTTTACGGCACCGTGACCATCATGGAGCTTGGCGCCACATTCGGCGATAACCTGACCAGCCTTCTGACGTTGGCCGGCCTGCTGCTGATCTTGCGCTATCTGCTGTCAGACGGCCGGCGGGGCTCCCTGATTCCGCTCTGTGTGGCGGGGTTGATGATTGGGATTGCATTCGGCCTAAAGTTGACCGTTTTCATTTACGCTGCGGCAATCGCGGCTTCCCTCCCACTTGCCTTCCCTGCCCCGCTGCGGAAGCGCGTGCGTCCGGTGGCAACTTTCTATGGCGGCCTGGCGTTGGGATTCGTGGCCGCATACGGAATCTGGGGGCTCAATCTATACCGCGAATTCCGGAATCCCGTTTTCCCATACCTGAACGCTATCTTCCGCTCTCCCTTCTACGACCTGCACAACACCATGGACGCCAGGTTCCTGCCTCGAACCTGGCTGCAGGCCCTTTTCTATCCGTTCTTTTTCGCAAGAACGAACAGTCTGGCATGCGAAATCGAGTTCAGGGACATACGACTGGCTCTGTGTTATGTTGCGGTCATTTTGCTGGCCGGCGTCGGAATGTTCCGCCTTATTAAGAAGCGCCGCGCCGACTCAGGGGGCAATGGGATGCAGCGGCACAACCATTGCCTGTTGTTTCTCACCGCGTTTTTTGCAATTTCCTACGTCGCCTGGCAGCACCTCTTTTCCATCTATCGTTATCTGATTGTCCTGGAACTGCTCGCACCCGCTTTCATCGCGCTGGCGCTGGCCGCTTTGATCCGGAGGAGGCTGCTCGTGCTCGCGATCTCTCTCAGCCTGGATCTCATTATTTGCGCGAACGTAATCCCGACCGACTTTGGTCGGCAGAAGTTCAATGATGGGTTTCTCAAGGTCGAGGTTCCGTCGATTCGGGAGCTGGATAAGAGTGTCGTGCTGATGGTGGGCAACGAACCGACATCCTACATCGTGCCTTCCTTTCCCGCGAGCACGCGATTCGTGAGAATTTCTTCGAACCTCTATTTCCCGGGGCGAAACGCCAAACTGGACGAGCGAATCCGTGGCCTGCTGGCGCCGTATGACGCCTCGCACACTTATGTCCTCCTGGCCAGCGCTACGGAGGCCGGGCGGGCGCGCCTCGAAGCTTCCTATTATGGACGGAAGCTGGACGACCGCTCGTGCCGGGAGATCGGTTCTCCTGTCGGCATCCGGGGTTATCTCTGCGGCGTGGCTGCGCCCAGCGAACCGGACAAGAGGAATACCGTACCCGCGCCTGCCCGCACGCTGGTATTTCGGAAACTCGACTATGTCAGGCTGGTGGTCACACCGAGCGAAGCCGTAACGGGCCGAGACACACTGCACTATCGGGTAATCGGTCTGAAGGCGCGCACGGTAGACATGCTATATACGCTCGACGGCGAGCTGATGCCGCCGGTCAGAAACTGGGCCCTGGGTCCGCAGCAAAGCATCGCGATTTTTGTCGGAGCTGACACCAGGAAGGGCTTGTACCATATCATCGGGATTCGCAACTCCCGCGATGCGGATGCCGACACGTGGATTGAGGTTGATGTGCGCGCCCGAGTGAAGTGAGGGCGCGCTGCTGCATCCCCCCAGCGGATGAGGCGCATCCACTGACAACGAATACGCACGCGATCCCCCGGCCCAGGCGGGCAGCCCAAAGCGTGGCCTTGCGCAGACTGCGAGGGGCGCTAGAAGAACTGGAAGAGTGGAATGCCCCCTTCGCGCACACCAGACTGCCGTGTTTAGAACTTGATTCCGAGTTCGTGCTGGAGCACAAAGCTGAATCGCTCCTCGGGCTCGAACTTCACCTCCTTGCCCTTCGTGGCCAGAACCGTTGCCGTGCCGGCTCCGCCGCCGACGGCTGCCCCAATAGCTGCGCCTTTCCCTCCGCCGGCGATTGCTCCGATGATTGCGCCTATGCCCGCGCCTATGCCGACCTTGGTAGCGTCCTTCTTTGTGGTTTTCTCAGCTTCGAAAGCAAGGGTGTTGGTCTGGATCGGGTACGATGTCTTCCCCATAGTGATCTGAGCCAGGGTCATCGATAGGGCGGCGCGCCCTTCAACTCGTCCAGGCTGCCTCACCTCCAACAGCTTTCCCGTGACCGTGCTGCCCCGCGGCACGACTACTTTCCCATCAACTTCCAGGTCCTGGTCCAGCGTCGCCTTGAATGTGTCGCCGGACTTGTTCTCTGCGGAGCTGATCGGTTCGATCAGGCGAATTTCGAAGCGGGTGCCGGAGGGAATCCATATCATCTGGGGCTGCGGCGGAGCAACGGCTGCCGGCGCCTCACCGACCTGCTTGGGTGCGACTGACACCGGGGTGGCAGGTGTCACTTCGGAAACGCTGCCCGCGGCCGGCGCCGCAGGCTTGGACGCTGCAGCGGGTGCAGTCGCTCTCGGGGACGCGGCTTGTCGAGGGGTGGTCTTCGCGACTTCAGCCCGCAACGGGGTCGCCGCCTCTTGTTTGGGAGCAGGTTCAGCCGGCCGAGCCTGGGCCGGAACTTGCTGGGCAGGAGGCTGCTGGGCGACTGCCTGTTGGTTCGGCGCAGGAGGTTGACTCTGCGTTTGAGATTCGTCCTTTCTCGCCCTACTGCAGGCGCAGAAGCCGGCAAGCAACAGACCGATAACCAGAAGTGCACTTCGCTTACACATTACCATCCTCCTAGAGAACTGATGTCCAGGTTAATGACTCCCATCAAGCCAAATTGTAACTCTTCTTAATGGTATCTGCCTATTCCTTGGGCCGCCAGTGGTGGATTTCACCAATCATGATTTTTCATTGCAACTGCTCTTTGAAACACCTATCTTGGGGCCAGCTTTGCGAAAACGTCCGCTGCGCTCGAAATGGACGCTCCGGCAGATCCAGCTCGCAGAGGAGGAAAAACCATGACCCACGTTTCGCGCCGCACTTTTGTTGCCCGTACCGCAGCCGCTGCCGGAGCAGGACTGCTGGCGCCATGGCAAAGAACCCGGACGTTCCCACCGGACGCCGCCCCGGAAATTCCCCGCAGGCCGTTTGGAAACACCGGGGTTGAGGTCACCATGGTGGGCCTGGGGGGCGGCAGCCGCTTCTTTCTGCCCGTTCCCGACGACGAGCATGGTGCAGAACTCGTGCGCCGGGCCATCGATCGTGGCATCTGCTTCATCGAGACAGGCGCGAACTACGGAGACAACAACGAAAGCGAGACACGCATCGGCATAGCCATGAAGACGCGCCGATCAAGTGTTTTTTTGGAAACGAAGGTGGACGCACGCGATTACGACGGCGCTATGCGCGAGATGGAACGCAGTTTGAGACTCCTGCAAACGGACCAGATCGACCTCATGCTGCACCACAATATCTCACGCGCGGCCGAAATCACTCAGTTGATGTCGGAGAGGGGTGCCGACAAAGCCATCCGCAAAATGGTCGACCAAAAGCTGGTCCGCTTCCGCGGGTTCTCTTGTCATTCACCGCAACTGCTTCTGGATGGCATCAAGAGGATCGAACCGCAGGCGATCCAAGTCATCGCGAACGCGACCCGTGTCCCCGATGTCGAGTCCGAGGTGCTGCCGCTGGCGAAAGCACGCGGCATTGCAGTCGTCGTCATGAAGTCCTGCGGCAAAGGCTACTTCCTGCCGTACAACGCCACCAAGCCGGACCGCATTGATCAGTACGGCCCGCCCGCCGGTGTCTTCGAGCGGAAGGATTTGCCCGCAGCCCGGGACTACATTCACTACGCGCTCACACTGCCGGTGGCAACGGTTGTCATCGGCATCGACTCGCTCGAAACCCTCGATTACGTGACTCGAGACGCTGCTGGATTCAAGCCGCTGGCCACAGCGGAAATGAAATCGATCTTGGAAAGGGCGCAAGTTTTCAGAACGACGGGATTCTGGATTCCAGGTCGTGGCTGACAAGGGGCAGCAGCGCGTGTTTGAGAAGACAACGATGGCAGTTCCTCCGTCATGAGCAAAGGATAGGAAAAAATGAAATCCGTTCTGTGGCTACTCTGCAGCGTTATCATTGCGGCTTTCCTGTGCATGGCTCAGGAGAAGCCGATCATCATTCGTGCCGGCGCGCTGCTGGACGGCAAGGGCGGCCTGACGCGCAACACCGCCATCCAGATCGAAGGATCGCGTGTCACCAAAGTCGGGCCCGCTGCGGGCAGCGCAATCACATACGATTTTCAGAACCTGACAGTGCTGCCGGGCTGGATCGACACCCATGTTCACTTGACCTGGCACTTCGGCCTTGACGGGCGCTATTCCACCAGAGACAGGACCCAATCCCTGACCATGGCGTTCACCGCGGAAAACGCTTATGCAACCCTCATGGGAGGTTTCACGACAGTTCAGTCCGTCGGCGATGCCATAGACAAAGACCTTCGTGACGTCATCGCGCGCGGCGTCCTGCCGGGACCGAGAGTGCTGAGTTCCTTGGGGCAGCTCACCAATTCAAACATGACTCCGGTACAGATCCGCGATTATGTCAAGCAGATGAAGGCAAATGGCGCTGACTTGATCAAGATCTTCGTATCGAAGAGCATTCGCGAGGGCGGCGGCCGGACCATGAGCGACGAGCAGATTCAAGCGGCCTGCGGAGAGGCCAACGCGCAGGGCATGCGAACCCTGGTGCACGCTTACAGCGACCCGGAAATCAGAACCTGCGTGCTGGCGGGATGCACGAGCATCGAGCACGGCACTTTCGTCAGCAAAGACGTGCTGCAGCTGATCGCGGACCACGGCACCTACTTCGACCCGAACATCGGCCTGGTCAAGCAAAACTACCTGGAGAACCGCGCACACTACCAGGGTATCGGCAACTACGATGACAACGGGTTTGCTGCAATGGAGAAGGCGATTCCGATCGATCTCGCCATGTTCAAAACCGCCTTGTCCATCAAGAACCTCAAGATCGTCTTCGGAACGGATGCAGTAGCCGGCGCACACGGCCGCAATATTGAGGAGTTGATCTACAGGGTGCAGAAGGGCGGCCAGGATCCGATGACTGCTATCATCGCCATGACATCGCTGGCAGCTCAATCGTTGAACATGAGCGACAAGATCGGATCGATCGCTCCCGGCATGGAGGCCGACATCGTTGCGGTCCAAGGAAACCCGTTACAGGACATCACGGCGCTGCGCCGGGTCGTGTTCGTGATGAAGGGCGGCAAAGTCTACAAAAACACACGCTGACTGGAGGACGCCATGAAACTGCAGGTGCTGCTGTCCTTGATGCTGGCCTTTGGCCTGTGTTCGATCCTATTCGGATGCGCGCAAGCGTCTCCACCGGCGGCTCAGCCCCATATCAGAATCGCGGTCGCCACGTTTTCGCACGAGACGTGCACTTTCTGCCCGCAGCCGACCGGCATCGCCGAGTGGGAGTATTACGGCTCTCCCATGCGCGGAGAAGAGGTGCTTCGCCAGGGCGAGTACATTGGCGGCTTTGTGGACGCAGCCCGCGAATACGATGGCGTGGAACTCGTCGGTATTTACTCGCCGCGCGACGCCAAGGGCGGATCTTCGGGAAGCTGGGTCACGAAGGAGGCTTTCGACAAATACACCAACGGCATGGCCGAGGACCTGAAGCAGGCGGGCCACCTTGATGGTCTGTATCTCGCACTCCACGGGGCCATGGCTGTCACGGGCATACCCAAACCGGAAGCGGAGATCGTGCGCCGCATGCGACGCGCCGTGGGGCAGATTCCGATTTTCATCACACTCGACCTTCACGCCAATGAAGATCACGAACTGTCCGACGCGGCCAACGCTGTCTTTATCATCAAGCGCTACCCGCATTACGACACTGCCCTCCAGGGAGAGAGCGCCGCGCGCATTTTGATCCGAACCATTCGGGGAACCTACAAGCCGACGATGGCAACACGTAAACCGGGCGTTATCACTCCCAGCGTGTTTCAGGGAACAGACATGTCCCCGGCGATGGACATCATGGAACGCGCGCGCAAGTGGGAGGACAGGACGAAGGACGCGTTCGTCTCCGTCGCCTTCGGATTTGCATATGCGGACGTGCCCGACGTTGGGGCAACGGTCATGGTGGTGACCAACAACAATCAGAAGCTGGCGGATCAGATCGCAGACGACATGTCGAGCTACCTCTGGAGGGTCCGCGAGCAGTTCGCAGGCAAGAAGCTCCCTAAGACCAAAGAAGGCGTGGCGCTGGCAATCGCCGCAGCCAAGGCCGGAAAGAAACCAGTGGTCATTGCGGACCACGCCGACCGCACCGGCAATTCAACCCACATTTTGGGAGAACTCATCCGCCAAGGCGCCAGGAACTTTTGCATCACCACACTTGCCGACGAAAAGGCAGTCAATGAAATCGCGTCCAAGGCTAAAGTGGGCGATACGGTGACAGTGAGTGTGGGAGGCTATGCCGACCAATTCTCAGGGAATCCGGTCAAGCTCACGGCGAAGGTCGACTTCCTGGGAACGTACGAGCACTTCGACAGGGTGGTCGTACTCCATTTCGGCGACAATAACCGGGTCATTCTGACGCCACTATTGCATGAGGCCACCGATACCAGCATCTTCCCACCCTTAGGAATCAACCTCGCAGACCTCGACATCATCGTCCTCAAATCCCGCGTGCATTTCAGGCGGGGCTACTACGAAAACGGCCTGGCCGGCGCGATCTTCGAAGTCGATGCGCCAGGGCTCGGTCCCGCCGACCTCTCGACGATCCCATACAAAAACATTCCCAAGGATCTTTATCCTCTGGGCAAAAAGATGTGAGTGATCCTATGCAAAAAAGATGCGGGCCAATCGGACTCCTCACGGTGGCCGCCTTTTCCATCCCATTGTACGCAGCCTGCACAGTAACTTCCAGAAAGCCCACACTGGATGAGGTCTGGCAGGTCTTGAAAGCCAAGGAGTTTGTTGATCTGACTCACTCCTTTGAACCCGGGATTCCGCACTGGCCGGGCTTCCCTGATGAAAAAGCAGACACACTCTTCTGGTATCAACCCGGCGTCGCGCCGGGATCCGGCTTCTATGCCCAATACTACTGTCATGTGGGCCAGTGGGGAACTCACGTGGATCCGCCGGCCCATTTCGTTCAAGGCGCGCGTGCGGTCGACCAGATCAGCGTCAAGGAAATGATCCTGCCCCTCGTTGTCCTTGACGTTCACGACAAAGCCGCCCGAAATCCGGACTACACCCTGACGATGGACGACGTGAGATCGTGGGAGGCGCGCCACGGTTCAGTTCCTGAGGATGCCTTCGTTGTCATGAGGACGGATTGGGCCAAGCGCTGGCCCGACATGGCCGCAATGCAGAACAGAGACTCCGGCGGGATCAGTCATTATCCCGGATGGAGTCTGGAGGTGCTCAGGTACCTCTATGAGGAGCGAAAGATAAGAGCCTCAGGCCATGAAACGACCGATACGGACGCAGGCATCGTCGCGAGTAAAGACGAGTTTCCTCTGGAAACCTATATCCTGAAGCAGAACCATTACCAGGTGGAGCTCCTCGATAACCTCGACAAAGTGCCCGAAGCCGGGGCTCTGGCGGTTGTAGCATTCCCAAAGCCGAAGGACGGCAGCGGCTTCCCTGCTCGCGTCTTCGCCATCCTGCCCTAACAAGAGACCGCGAACAGTCTTAAGACCTACGGTCTACACCCTTGTGATATCAGCGGTCGGCCTGGGGGCACGCATGCGCCACATAACGTGCTATAATCCGCACCGAACTGGTCACTTACAGTGAAGAGAGGTCTTTTGTGTTCGACCATATTAAGATTGAAGGATTTCGGAGCTTTAAGAAAATCAAATTGGATCTTTCGCCGCTCTCTGTTTTGATTGGCCCAAACAATGGTGGAAAGACGAACTTCCTCGACCTCATGTCACTCATGGCAGAAGCTGGCCAGGGACGGCTGGCGAAGGGTATCGACTCGCGAGGCGGTTACGGTAGCGTTGCGTTTGGACAGAATTGGTTTAAGGACATTCTGATCGAGTTTCGCTTTCGAGCGATTTCGGCTTACCTTTTAGAACCGCCTCCGGGTTATCCCGGCAAGATAGAACAGGATGTCAGATTTGAAGTGGCCTTGAAGGTTGGGCCGCCTTCTAAGACCGCGAATGTCCGGGATGAACAGTTGACCGCTGACATCACATCTCCATCACCGCGTCAGGTGTCACTCGTGAAGAGAGATGTGAACGGATGCATCTTTCGTTCCGTTAATGCGAGCGGGGACGAGGTCGAAGAGAGCAAGATACTAGAATCTGACTCTGAACTGGCTGTTTTCCAAGTAAGGGACCTCCCTAAGTATCCGACACATCACAACCTGTTGAAACAGCTCCAGGAATGGACTGTATACCGCGACATCAACGTTGGATCGGAAGCTCCCGTCCGCCTGCCGGCGCTTTTGCGGCCAACTTCGCGTCTCTTAGAAAACGGCGCTAACTTGTCATCCGTTCTTCATTCGATCCAGCAACGAAATCCCGACATCTGGGAAGAAATCCTTGAACTGCTTCACACCGCATGCCCAGAGTTTCAAGACATCAGGATTCCGGGCGAAGGTGGTGATGGCAAAGTATTACTGCGGTGGTACGAGCCACCTTTTGAAAAGGAAGGTGTTACCCCAAACCTTCTTTCCGACGGCACTCTGAAATTCCTGTGCCTGATCGCCATTCTGAAGAATCCCGACCCGCCGCCTTTGATATGTATCGACGAGCCGGAGATTGGCCTGCATCCCGATTGGATTAAATTGGTCGCCGAGATGATGCAGTCGGCAGCCGCCCGTACTCAACTGCTCGTCGCGACTCATTCCCCGCAGATTGTGGCGAGGCTGGAGCCCGAGCAGGTGATAATTACAGAGAAAGAACAAGGCGAGACACGTCTTAGGCACCTAGACCGGCAAGAACTCGAGAAGTGGCTCAAAGAGTTCAATCTATCTGATCTGTGGCTGGCCGGCCATTTCGGCGGGCGTCCGTAAGGACCTGGGGAGACGGGTGAGTAGAATCGTTGTGCTCTGTGAAGGTGACACAGAAGAACTGGCGGTTCGGCACTTCGTTGCCAGGCAGTGGAAGTCGGACGGCCTCGGACCCGTTGGCCTGCATAGAATCAGTCTCGATGGCAAGTTGCAGAACGTGGGCAAGTTTGCCAATCATTATCTTGATGCGCAAGACGTCCTCGCGGTATTTGCTTTAATCGATCTGCAGGGAATGACCCGCGTAGATCATCAGCCGCAGGACAGCCTGGAAATAAAGATTCAACGGGTCCGGAATTGGCTGAGTGCGCAAGTAAACCACGCCCGCGCGAAGAATTTCTTTCCTCACGTTTGCGTTCATCAGACGGAGGCCTGGATTTTAGCCGAGGGTCGCGCACTCGCGGCACGGCTGGATGACCCGGAGATCAAGCCGGATCCCGACGCTGAGATCAAAGACTTCCAGAATCCTCCATCCAGCCGCCTCAACCAGCTCTTTCTCAGAAGCAAGAAAAAACGGCGTTACCAAAAGATCACTGATGGTGGGCCACTATTCACTGCAATGCAGTTCGCACCCGTTTACGACTCATGCAGGTATTTCCGGGCTTTTTACGACGATTTGAAAGCGGCGAGGTATGCATGTTGATTTCAGAGCTGGGCAGAGTCTGTGTTTCAAGCTGTCGAGTTGCCAAGAATCGCACCCAGCTTTGAAGATGATCTTCGGAGCTTTGTTGCAAAATAGAGGGCTCTTTGGCGAGGTTCAGCCACAGGGACTCCCACCCCGGCCGTGATTTTTACGACGGCGGAGCAACGGAGCAGCGAGCGCGAAGCGGAGCTTCTGCATTTCTCCAGTGACGACCTTCATCCCTCGTTCCTCCGTGGCCAGGGACGCGTTGATAACTGCGTGGATCGCTTGAACTCCTCCCAAAACGCCTCGGCCAACTCGAACGCCTGCGCCGGCGAAGCAATCGCGATCGTCGCGCTACCGTTCCAGGACAGGCGGAAGCGCTCTTCATATGCCGGCCGAACTACGGCGATCGCCAGGCGGTACGCTTCACTCTGCAGTTCCTGAAGACATGCAGTCATGCCTCTGCCTTCATCCAACTCCATCGGACCGATTTCATCCACTAGCAACAGGTCACAGGGCGTCGCATGGCGGAGTACTCTGTTCCCCCATTCCAGCGCCGCCTCACTGAAGGTCCAACCGCAAAAGCGGAACCCCTCGAGCTCGTCAGGCCGCGCAGAAGCCAGCATCCGAGATGCTCCTGCGCGCAAGTCCAGGATTTCAATCCCGGTCTTGACCCCGCCTTCACAACGTGGCAAAGAAAGGAGCCCCGCCACATCCCAGCCTGATGTGCCGGCCTCTTCTGCAAGCTTTCGGCAGAATGTAGTTTTGCCGACTCCTCGCTCGCCGGTAATAATCCAGCGCTTTGCCATCACTTGCGGAGTCACCACAAGACAATCCTCCGGCGCGCCACCGTTACCACTTCAACCGGCAATCGGTACAGAAGGCTCATATGCTCTGTGGTCAGTGCTTCGTCTGTGGGCCCGCAGAACAGCACTCTGCCTTCATTCATCAACACCACGGCGGAAGCGAGGGCCGAAGCCAGTTCGGGCTCATGGGTAGTCATGACCATGGTCACGCCCTGGGCCTGGAGCTGTTTTAGCAAAGCCACCAAACGGGATTTGTTATGCAGATCGAGATGCGAGGTCGGCTCGTCCAAGAGCAGCAGACGAGGTTGTTGGGCCAGCGAACGCGCGATCAGCACCAACTGCCTTTCTCCTCCGCTCAGCCTGAGCACAGAACGATTCGCGAATTGACTCAGGCCGACTTGTTCCAGTGCCGCGAGCGACGCCGCGTAGTCCTTCTCCCCGGGTTGCTCGAGCGGCGCGAGATACGGCAAACGCCCGAGAAGAACATATTCGAGCACAGAGTATTCAAAAGGGATGTGCTCGCGCTGGGGCACAAGTCCCATGAGCCGGCCCATTTCACGCCGCGAGTACCTCCCAAGCGAGCAACCGTCCAAAAGGATCTGCCCGCAAGATGGTTGGAGCCAGGCCAGCGCCAGGAATAGCAGGGTGGATTTGCCGGCGCCATTGGGTCCGAGAACCGCCGTGATGCCACCCTTCACGATGTCGAGCGAGACCTCTTGCAAGGCCAGCGGCGGGCCGGGGCGGTAGCCAAAGCTGACATGATCGAACCGCATCATCTGGATTCTCCTCGCTGAACGCTGATGCCTTTCTGCATCATCAGGATGAGAAATGTTACCGCACCAACCAGCGAGGTGATGATTCCGAGAGGTATTTCTCCCGCGAGCAGCATGCGGGCCAAGTCGTCACAGAATAATGTGAACAGGCCTCCCATCAATAGGGCGGCAGGCAAAGCGTAGCGCGTGTCGGCCCCGAAGACCCGGCGGGCGATGTGCGGAACAATGAGTCCCACCCAGCCGACCATGCCGGCAACGGAAATCACAGCGGCCGTGGGCACGACCGCCGCCACCAGCAGCAGCAGCCGCTCGCGGCGCACCGCAACTCCCAAGGAGAAAGCCGTCTCAGCAGGCAGAGACAGCGGGTTGAGCCTCCAACGCATCGCGAGCATGACTCCTAAACCCAGAACCACAAGCGGCAGGATGGCGAGCGCTCGCGGCCAGGTAATCCCGGCGAGCCCTCCGAGCAACCAGAATGTAATCTCCGGCAACTGGCGCAGGGGATCGGCGACGTATTTCAAAATGCCGAGGCCGGCAGAGAACAGCGCCGAAACTGCGATCCCGGCCATCACCAGGCGCAGCACCCAGCCGCCGTATCGAATGTTGCGCGCCAGCAAATACGATGCTCCGAGCCCGACAAACGCGAAAAGCGCAGCCGCTCCCTGCACCAGCCAGCCGGCACTTCCGAAACAGACGATGCAAAGGGCTGCTCCAAACGCCGCTCCTTGTGAAACCCCGAGAAAACCCGGTTCCACCAACGGATTCGTGAAGATGGTCTGGAAGACCATGCCGGCCGCCGCCAACGACATTCCCAGCAGAGCCGCTGCCAAAGCTCTCGGGAGTCGGAGATTCAGGATCAGGCTCTGTGACAGCTCATCCGAAAATATCTGACCTCCAGTAAGCATGCGCAAGGTGGGATAGCGTCCGACGAGCAAAGAGAAAAGGAACAGTGCGGCCAGCCCGATCCCCAGGACCGCCAACATGCGCCGGCGCCGGGTGTCCCAAATGCCCCGGGCGACAACCTGGGTGTCACGAGATACCACAAGTTCCCTGCTCAAGGCAGATCCCCTTTGAAGGTCTTGCGGATTTTCTCTTTGAAGAAAGAGCTATCGAGACCGTACGCTACCCGGTAGAAATCTTCTGCCACGGCCATGATATCAACATCAGCGAAGCGTTCCGGGTACAGTTTCTTGGCCATCCAAATCAGCCCGAGAATCCAGCGGGGGCTGGGCTGATCCCAACTGTACAGATCACCGGCGAAGGCATACACTCTCCGCGTTTTCATGGCCCTCAGCTGATTCCAGGTCGGATCAGATTGCAGGCCGCGGACCACATCCTGGGGATTGCGCCAATACGAAATCAAGAAAACGGCATCCGGATCCCAGGCCAGGATCTGCTCAAGGGTAACTGTGGCCCAGCCTTGGCCCGGATTGGCATCTTTCCACACCGCGATGCCACCTGCCGCCTCGGTCATTTTGGTTTGAATCCATGAAACCGGCGGAACCGCGAAAGCCACATTCCCGTCTTTGTCGGAGTAATACAGCAGCAGGACGCGACGCTTTTGCTTCTCCTCCAGTCCCTGCAGATTTCTCTGAACTCGTCGAATTGACCCGCGATAGTAGTCAATGAGTTCGGCGGCCCGCTCGCGCTGTCCCAACAACTGTCCTAGGGTTTGCAGATCGCGGAAGTACTGATCGGGAGTCTCAAAATCCACATAAAGAACGGGGATGCCCAAAGTCTCGATTGGATTCCCGAGACTCCGCGCCAGATAACTCTTGAGAATGACGAGGTCGGGCCTGAAACCGGCAATCTGCTCCGGCCCAGATCCCTCCGTCAGAATTGCCTTCGCTGCAATGTCCGGATCGATCAGCGAAATAAAACTGGCCGCGCCTTGGTCCGCCTTGCCAGCGGCAACAATTCGTTTCCCGGCGCCCGGAAACATATGGATTGCGTCGGCGGTAATAAAGACCGCCTTCCCAGGCAACACGATCCGGCGCGGCGGCTCCCGAAATCTCAAGCGCCGTCCGAGCGCATCGACGACAACGCCGTCTCCCGTCGATTGCAGGATCGCCCGATCTGAATTCGAGGGCGGCTGCGGAGTTTGCACTGAGACGGGCGTCCTGTCGGACGAAGCGCCACTGGTTGTCTCGGGAGGAGCTGGTCTGCACCTCACCAGCAGCGGAGCCAGGCAAAGCATGATCGATACTGCAGTGATTTTGGGGCTGATCATAGGGAGCGGTCAGGTTTCGTAACCATAGAAGCTCAATTTTAGATGCAGATGGCGTATGGGTGCTACTCTATTTTTGCGGCTGCTCCGTTTCCCTTGTCCTTCAGGACTCATGTATCGCCTGGCGGCCATGCGCCGGCGCCACGGGTGCAACACGGTTCGTGATCCCAGATAGGCGAGATGATGCGGACGTCGACTGCGAAAGTGCGAAGGAGATCTTGATGGGAACGACGATTTGGACGCTGAATGACGGGTGACAAGTTTCAAGGCGACTCGTCACTCGCCATCTGTCATCTGCGTCGGGACCAGCTACACCAGTCGAAGATCGCGAACCCAAGAGATGCGGTGAAAGAGCTCGATCTCGTGTAGGAAGCACGCGAGAGGGGCGCCTACACAGGCTTCGGAAGCCGTGCCGCGCTTATGGATTCTTTTTAATCAGAGCCTTGATTGCCGCCGGCAAGGCAAACCGGTCGGCCGGCAGATTGACGTTCTGCTCAATGCCGTCAACCGTTGAAATCCTTTCCGGACCAATGGTCTTGATTACGGCTTTATAGGGCATCAGGACGCCGTCGACGGACCTGTAGTCGCTCAGATAGGACTCCAAAGGGATCGTGCCCGCCTGGCTCTCCATAGTCATCGACACTTTGACCAGCAAGAGTGATCACGACATTTTCCCCCTATACATGAAACGCAGACTAGTGCTGTTTTCTTATCCAATTAACTGCAGCCTCCAGGATCAAATCTCTCCCCTGAAGGAGGGCTTCTCGTGTGTGCTTCACCTCGACGTCCGGGACCAGGCCGTTGCCTTCCAGAACCTGGCCTCCGGCAGTGACGTAGTTTGCAAAGGCGTACATGAATCCGTCGCCGTTCGGCAGTTTTTCGATGGCGCCGCCCAGGGCCGCGCCGCCGGTGCGGGAACCGAAGATACGGGCACGGCCGAGGTCCCGCAAGCCGCCGGCAAAGATCTCAGTGGCACACAGGGAAAGACCGTCCACGAGAATGGCGACCGGCCCCGGGTAGATTTCGGGGCGCGGCCGCACGACCAACTTCAGGGCGTTGTCGCGCGTTTGAATGGTGCCGAAGTGTTTTCCCTTTTCCTGGATGAGCCAACCCGCCATGCCGGTTACGATGTCGCCCTGGCCGCCGGTATTTCTCCGAACATCGATGATGATTCCGGCGGCGCCCATGAACGACTTCATAGCGTCATTGAAGGCCGGCATCAGTATCCCCGGCGCGATAAAGGCATTGAAGGAGACATAGCCGATGTCCGAGCCGATGTTCTTAGCGTCGATCCAGACATGTCCCTGGGGCAGGTATCCGATTTGGAACTTCGTGCCCCTGGCTTCGACAAAATGAAGAGAACGCTGAACGACCTGGTTTTTGCCGTCGAGGAAAGACACCGTGACGCTCTCGCCGATGCTCCCTTCCAAGCGTCCCGCCACGGCATCGGAGAGAACCAGGTCCTTGAGCGTTTTGCCCTCGAATTCCTTTGCGATCGAGGCAAGCCGGAAAGGGACTTCCTGCTGGCCGATCTGAACGATCTCCCACCCCGGTTTCACGCCGACCTGCTCTGCAGGCGAGCCCGGGTCGACAGAAACTACAAGGGCATGACCGTCTACCACCCGGACGTTAATTCCCGTTACGCCATCGCCGGATTGCTTGCCGCCGGGCCGGCCCACGTCCTCATACAACTCGGAAGGTATGATGTTGAAGTGAGTGAGTTGCAGGCGGGAGAGCATCTGGCGCATGACGACACGAGCTTCGCGCTTGTCGCGTGCAGCCTCGATCCGGGGCCGAAACTCCAGGCGTACTGCCTTCCAGTCAATCCCGCCAAAGGTGGGATCAAAGTGGTTCTCGTAAATGGTCTTCCAGAGGTACTCGAACGAATCAATGTCGAGCTGCCGCGCTAACGGAGTCTGTGACGGCTTCTCCTGAGTCTGCGCGAGCCCAGCGCAAAGAAGGAGAGCCGGCAGGAGACTTACCAATGACCATCTAAGGCAAGCGAGCTTTCTCATATTCATAGTTCCCTCGAATATTCTGTACACTCCGGAGCTGATGAAGATCCCGGCACCTGCAAGTCCCGTCGGAATGCCGGGACTCGACACATTCACAGCTGTACGCCAAGCGCCGCCGGGTCACCGGCGCCCGCTTAGCGGGTGGGCCGGCCCGGAAGCACTTCGATCTTCTGAAACTGAGACTGGGCAATCCAGTAGGCACCCAGCAATACAAGAGTGCAAACGATCCATACCGCGAGGTTGCCTCCCGGTGTCGCATCGGCCATATCGCGCATGAGAATTCTCAGGAAAGCCGCACCGACATCCGGCCTGACCACGCCGGCGACCATCGCCGCCGCTTGTCCCACGCTCGACCCTATGGCAACAGCCACCAAGATAGAAAAAATGACCACTCTGCCGGCATCCGTCACGCTGGCGCGGCAAGCGCGGAGATAGACGGTCGTCATGAAAAGCCAGGTGACGCCGATCATCAGCATGAGTGCCGGGAACAGCGCAATCTCGCCTTGCGGCTTCAGGCCGGGATAATTCGCCAAGAGCGACAGTTGCCCCTGTTTCAGCCGGACGCCCTGGTTGTCGCTGACTTCAAGATAGCGATTAAGGATCTCCTGGTAAGGCACCGTCTCGCCGTAAATGGTCCGGATGGCTCGGCTGATCTGCAGGGCGACGAATTGGGGTGAACTGCCTTCGGGCGCGCTGAAAGGCGAATAGACGGTGATGCGGCTGCCCCGGTAAAGGGGAAGCTGATACACAGGATGCGATTCGCCCCAGGGAGATCTGATCTCCGGAGGTTGTCCGTCCCAGGCAATCTCGCAGTACTGGCCGGGAATCCGAATCATGGGAGACTTCGTACGGTATGGGGGAAAATACTCCGAATCCGACTCCTGATACTTGACCAGAAGCTTCGACTTCTCAATGACGATCGCGCCGATCCTCCCTGCGCCGCAACCGATGGATAGCGCCAGAAGACTCGGGAACGTCAGGAAGGCAAAAAGAAGTCTTCGCGAGACCGGCAAAGCGTCGATAAGCGGAAGCCGCTTGGTCTGTGTCGGCAGAAAAGACAGCAAGAGATAGCCGGAGAGAATAACGTAGGAGAACTGTGGCAACTCTATGTCTCTCCAGGCTGACAGAAAACCCGATAGGAAAAATCCCCACAAGATGATAATCGGAAAAAGGAAAAGAGCCGCAAAGGTGTTGAGGGCCGGCTTGAGGTAGAGAAGCCGGAACAGAAACCATCCGAACCCCGCGCCTCTTGTGGCTCCTGGTCCGGCCTGATCCCAGGCTCGTGCGCGAATCTGACTGGATACTGCTCCAACCTGAACTGAAGAGGCTGCGGCTTCGCCTCCGTACGCCTCAAGAGGGATCAGCGTGAAAGCCGCCGGCACGGATCGGTAGGTCCGATAGCCGAGCCAGACGGCGATGACGAGGGGCGCGAGCGCGGCAAGGGGCGGCAAGACCGCGAGGGCAAGAATCAGGCCAAGGCCGGCACTCGCGATCCCGATCCAACAGATAAGGTAGTAGTGGCCTAAACGTACCCGGTACAGTGACGGCCTGATGCTTTGAAGGAGCACCACGACGAGAATCAACGTGACGCTTACAGGAATCACCAAATCCGCCAGGGCCTGTCTCAATTGAGCGGGATTTAAAGGAGTCTTTCCAAGAGCCCGGAAAAGCGCCTCCAAAACGCCCCAGGCTAAAGCCAGAAATGTCAACCCTGACAGCACGAGTGCAAGAATATGCGACAGCCATAGCTTCCGCCCCGAAATGGGCAAGGCCATATCGAAGGGCCTGCATCACTCCATTCCTTTCTGGATCTCCTCCAGCAGACTCAAGACTTCCTCGAAGGGAACCGTGCTCAATGCTGCCTGCCTGAGCAGGCGCTGGGCAGCGTCGCGCAGTCGCTCACGTCGCTGGGCAGGTTCCACGGCAGGGAGCCGTTCACAGACGAAGGTCCCTCGCCCGCGCTGCGTTACAATGAGCCCTAGCCGCTCGAGCTCGTCGTACGCCTTCTTCACAGTCAAGGGCGCGATCACCAATTGCCCGGCAAGGTCCCGGTGTGACGGAAGCTGCTCGCCGGGCGCCATCCGGCCTCCGGCGATCGCATCAGTGATCTGGTGCATGATCTGTCGGTAGATGGGCAGTTCGTCGCTGGGATTGACATGGAGTTGCATAGACCGCCCCCTTACTTTGGCTCCACGGGACGCGCAACCAACAAGGTCACATCGTCTCTCAGGTGACAACCGCTGAACCTCCGCACTGCCATCGCCATCTCGTGCACGAGCGCCGAAGGCCGGAACGCTCCAATAGGCGCCTGAATGGTCTCGATGTATTCGTTGCCGAGCTGCGTGTCGAGCCTCCTTTGGATATCTGCTATATAACACTATAGCACTATATCTGAATATTGCAAGATAAAAATCGATAAAAAATGCTTCGAATTATTGGGATTGGGTGGAAGCCAGCACGACGGGAGCTGGATAGAGCGTTATGCCAGTGTTTTGACGAAGTATCCGCGGGAACGTGTTAACGGCCGGAGTGTCTTCCTTGCCAATGAGAAAAAGATCACCCACGCGATCGCCCGGTATCACCTGGGCCAATACAACTATGCGTGGGAAGAGGGATTTCCACCGGCTGCACCTTGCGGATGACTACCACGATACGCGATGAAATACCAGACGGCATCGGTGAGAAACTTGGCGATGACCAGGCCCCAGACCTGCGAATACCTGAAAAGTCGAAACCAGAGAATTCCCGGCTCTTCCGGTCCGCGCACGGTCATTACTTCCTGAATTTCACTCTTTTCGGCCCTGGAAAGCCAGGGATGATGCGCCGGCGGGTAGTACGCCCGCAGCCACCACACCGTCCACGCAAGTCCCAGAGCCCCTGAAAGGTAAAAAACCCAGGGCCAGCGGGCGGACAACAGGATGGCGGCAATCGCAGGTGGAGCAGCGATGCCTCCCACGGCCGTTCCGGCATTAATAATGCCCATCGCCGTCGAGCGCTCGCGCATTGGGAACCATTCGGCTACTGCTTTGGTGGCAGCGGGGAAACCGCCGCCTTCTCCGATCCCCAGCATGAGGCGGCTGGCGGCCAGCATCGTAAACCCTGTTGCAAAACCATGACTGGCGCAAGCCAGCGACCACCACACCATAATAATGAAGAATCCCAGACGAGTCCCAAGCGCGTCGATCAGTTTTCCGCCAATGACGTACATCAGACCGTACGTGATCAGGAACGCCGTATTCAGGTGCGCAAATTCTTCGTCCGGAATGGGGATTTGTTTCTTGATCTCCCCAACGGCAACTGAAAGCGTCTGCCTGTCGAAATAGCTGATGGTAATGGCAGCGCAGAGCAGAACAGCGATCCACCAGCGCGTAGAAATACGGGGTATCTTGATGTTCATGTCCTCCGCCAATCCGATGGGGCCGTATCTCCAAAATCCAAAGAATCAGCCGATTTCCTGGATTTTGGAGATACGGCCCCTTGCTGCCGGCGTCGCACTTCCACCCTGGCCAGGTGCTCGTAAAACTGCACGAGGCCGCTGTGGTCATCCTTCGCTTTGCCGTCCACCTTGAGCGCCTGCATGATTTCCAAGACTTGGCTGGAGAGCAGGATCGGCACTCCCAGGTTGTGCGCAGTGTCGAGTGCGTTCATGAGATCTTTGATGTGGAGCTCGATGCGAAAACCAGGTTTGAAATTGCCCGCCAGCATCATGGGCATCTTGGCATCCATTACGGTGCTTCCGGCGAGTCCCGCGCGGATTGCCTGGAAGACCTTCTCGGGATCGACGCCTGCCTTTGTCGCCAGGACCATCGCCTCGGATAGAGCTGCGATGTTCAATGCTACGATGATCTGATTGGCGAGCTTCGTGACGTTGCCGCTGCCGATCTCGCCGACGCGCGTGACCGACGCCCCCATGACGGAAAGAATATCCTTCACTTCGTCAAAAGCCTGCTGCGAGCCGCCGACCATGATAGCGAGGGTCCCCTCGATGGCCTTGGGTTCGCCGCCGCTTACCGGAGCATCGAGCATGGGGACGTCTTTCTTCGCAAAGCTGGCGGAAATCTCCCGGCTCACCAGGGGAGCAATGGAACTCATGTCGACAAAAATGGACCCTGGGCGGATGCCTTCGATGACGCCCTCTTTGCCGAGCGCCACCTCTTTCACTTCCGGAGAATTGGGCAGCATCGTGATGATCACTTCGCTGCGCGCCGCCACGTCCTTGGGCGATTTCCCAATATTGGCGCCAGCTTGGGCCACTTCTTCGACGGGCTCGGGCCGGATGTCGCAGACCACCAACTCATAACCCGCCTTCAGCAGGTTCTTCGCCATGGGCTTCCCCATGATTCCTAAACCGATAAAACCGACTTTTTTCATGGCTGGCTCCTTAATCTAGATATGTTTCACCGTGTGTGATTCTGTGTTTTCAGCCCCAGGTTAGTAGCTACCAGTGCTCACCTCACACCTCAGCCGTTGTCACGGTCTTTCCTGCATTCGTTTCCATTGCGCAGAAGGCGATGTGCTCGGCTGTGAGGCCATAGGCCTCCTGCAATTGCTGATAATTCTGGGCTGATTGACCGAACTGGTCTTCAATGCCCACACATTGAATGGGGATGCCGCACCCGCGGAACGCGAACGTGATCACGCTTGCCAGGCCGCCAATCAACGAGTGTTCCTCGGCTGTGACGATCCCTTTCATGCCGCGGGCAAAGACCTTTAACGCCGCTTCATCCACCGGCTTCAGCGTGCTCACATTCACGACGCGCAGCGAAACTCCCCTGGTTTCCAGAGACTCTGCCGCCCGGAGCGATTCGGAAACCATCTGGCCCATTGCGAAAACGACCACGTCCTTGCCGTCGCGAATGAGGCCGGGTTTCCCGATTTCGAAGGGCGCATCTTCTGTGGTGACGTCGGGCAGATCGTTGCGCGTGATGCGCATGTATACCGGGCCGTGATAGGCGGCGATTGCGCGCGTCATTCTGCGGGTTTCGCCGGCATCTGCGGGAACGAGAACCGTGAGGTTGGGGATGGCCCGCATGATGGCCACGTCCTCGACCGTCTGGTGCGACGAGCCATCGCCATAATCGGAGAGGCCGGCGCTCGAGCCGACGATCTTGACGTTAAGCTTCGGGATGCAGATGCCCTGGCGGATCTGGTCGAAGGAACGTCCAGCCGCGAACACCGCGAAGGAGTTGGTGTAGGGAATCTTGCCGGCCAGCGAGAGGCCTGCGGCGAATGAGGTCATGTTCGCCTCGCCAATCCCCATCTCGAAAAAGCGCTCCGGAAAAGCTTCTTCGAAATAGCATGTCATGGTTGACTTGCCCAAATCGGCCTCAAGCACGACGACGTCCGGGTTTTCCCTGCCGAGTTCGACCAGTGTCCGGCCATAGACCTCACGTGGATTCTGCATTTTCATGATCACCCTTCCATCGCAGCGGCGGGATCGGCGCCCAGTTCCCGGCAAGCCTGTGCGTACTGCTCGGCGTTCAGGAGGCGTTGTGAAACTCCGGCCGGTTCTCCGCGAATGAAATCCCCGCTCCCTTGATCGTGTGCGCGACAATCAACTTGGGCTTTCCCCGGATCTGGTCCACGCTGTCGAGCGCCTCCAGGATCGCTGCCATGTCGTGGCCGTCGATCTCGAGCACGTGCCAGCCGAAGGCCCGCCACTTCTCAGGATACGGGGCGGTGTTGTACCGTTTGGCGATCGGGGCGGTTGCCATCAGTCCGTTGTTATCGAGGATCGCCACGAGGTTATCGAGCTTATAAATCGAGGCTGCGTGTGAGGCCTCCCAGACCTGACCCTCGGCAACTTCTCCATCGCCGAGAATGCAGTAGACACGGCTTCTCCGGCCGTCGATCTCGAGCCCGGCAGCCATGCCGCATGCTATCGAGATGCCCTGGCCCAGCGAGCCCGTGTTGGCCTCGATGCCCGGTGTCTTGAGCCGGTCAGGATGGCCTTGCAGCATGGCCCCCAACGTCTTGACCTTCTTCGATTCTTCTTTGGGAAAGTAGCTCCATTCGGCGAGGGCCGCATACTGGGCGAGTGCGCTGTGTCCCTTGCTGAGGAGAAAACGATCGCGGTCGGGCCAGTTGGGATCGGTCGGGTCATGATGCATCTTGGCAAAATATAGGGCGGTGACGATGTCAGCGGCGGAACATGAGCCACCCAGGTGTCCCCTCTGACCCACGCCGACCATCTGCACAATACGAAGGCGAATCAGAGTGGCGATCCGCTCGAGTTCCTTGATGTCGCGTGTCTGATGAACCATTTCATTATCCCAGCGATTCCAGGATTTGACGGATCTTGTTAAATGCGGTGCGCCCGCTGTTGTACACCGGCACCTTGGTGCGATCGAGTCGCGGCTCGAGCGCCGTCATCGAAACCTGAGCCATGACGATGGCATCGACTTCGTCGGATAAGTGAGCGATTTCCGCGAGCAGCATTTCGTTGTGCTTCACCGGATTGCCGGCCTTCAACACCTGGAAAGCCTCGCTGCAGAGGCGAAGCTTGACATCAATCTTCTTCCCGGCCTCTTCGGCTGCGAGACGCAGCAGGCGTTCGGATGAGGGGACGGTCGTCGGCACCGTGGCCAGCAGGCCGATCCGGCCGCCGTCCTGGACCGCGAGGTCCATCATCGGCCGGTCGATCTGTAGCATCGGCGTGTCGATCATCGGCCGGGCATATTCCGCGGCGCGGTTAAACGTAGAGCAGGCGAGCAGGATCAGATCCACGCCGTATTCTTGTTGCGACAAGGCGGCCTGCACAAACTTGGCGTAATTCTTTTTAGGGATCGTGCCCGGCTCGCAGGCGAAGTTGGTGTTCTGGATAGTGTCATCCACCCAATGCACCACCTCCACTTCGGGGATGATTTCGTCGATATACTTCTGCACGGCGCGCGTGGCGATGAGCGCGGCATGAATGATGCCCAGCTTTCTTCCCTTAAGATTTTTTGGCATACGATCACTCCTTAACCCGGCTAAGACGGGATCAAATACAAACCTCAAAGACCTCAAAGAAATCGCTCCAGCTGACATCACCTCTGTTTTTCAGCAGCGCAAGATGCGGATCGCCCGACGGGCGTCGGTGGGGAAGTCATGTGTATAGGCTTCGATGCTGCATCGGCCGGAGTACTGAATGCTTCTCATGGCTTCGAAAAAACGGGCATAATCGAGTGCCACATGCAGATGAGCCTCTGCTCCGGTCAGGCGGATTGTGCGGGGGAAGAAATTATTGCAGGCCTCGCACTGGATGCGGGATCGTTCCACGCGCCGCGCAAGATCGGCAAACGCTCCTTCCGGCAGTGCGGCGATATCGGACAAGGACAATTCGGTGTAGTCGAATCCAATCTCGGCCATCGTCTCGACAATTTCGATGCCGATGGGATCCGTCGATGGCGAGATCATACTGCCGCAGCAACCCATGATTTCGCCGGCATGGTCCGAGCCACGGCTTGACTTCATTCGCAGACCGGCGATAGCATGCGCTGCATGTCGAAACCTCTAACTCGTCGTGATGCGTTGAAGCAAATTGGTGCGGCCGGCGCCGGTGTCATCCTGGCGCGCGGCATCATTCGTGGACAATCCGCAGATATCATCGTGGCCGGCAAGCCGGTTGAGATTGCGGTCGCCACGCTGAGCCCCTCAACGGTCCGGATTACGGTGCTGCCGCTCGAGAGCGAACGCACGGCCGCAGTTCCGGTCGACGGCGCCCTCGTGCCTGAAGGCGAGGGGCGCGCGCTTACGCGCGGCCGTGCGCGCTTCGGCCCCGTGCGCGCCGGCAATCTCGTGGTGCGGTTCACAGCTGAACCGCCGACGCTCCTCGTGGAGACGAGCACGGGCAGATTAATCCAGCGGCTGACGCTTGATGCGAAGGCGGCCGGGATGTCGTTTCTTCTGAGCAGGGGGCCTCTTCTCGGGCTCGGCCCGGGCGGACCGCAATTCGATCGCAAGGGGACCACGGACAGGATGCGCAGCGGACAGGGCGGCTATCAGCTCGGCACGAATGGCGGCCGCGTGCCGATCCAGTGGCTCGTGGGCACGGATGGATGGGGCATGTACATTCATCAGCCGCTGGGCACGTTCGACTTCACCGGTTCGGAAGGGAAGTTCGCAGCGCCAAACGACGGTCTGCCACTCGATGTATTTGTGGTTTCCTCATCCAATCCGGCGGAGATCATGCGGGAGTACGCCCGCATCACCGGCCACGCGGAGCTGCCGGCGCGCTGGACACTCGGCTACATGCAGTCGCACCGAACGCTTGCGGGTCCGGAGGAGATTATGGGCGTCGCCAGCACCATGCGCGAGAAAAAGCTGCCGTGCGACGCACTCATCTATCTAGGCACCGAGTTCGCGCCCTCCGGGTGGAACACGCGCAACGGTGAGTTCACGTGGCATAGCGGCAATTTCCCGGACCCAAAGGGCATGATCGACAAGCTGCACGCGCAGCACTTCAAGGTGGTATTGCATATTGTTATCGAGGGGAGTCGCCTGACCGGCACAGTGCATGAGCCGTGCGATCCGAAAAACGCCGTTCCCAGCGGCCGGACGCCGGACAACCGCTGGCCCGAGGACCGCAACATCCCGTGTTACTGGCCCTACCACAAGCCGCTGTTTGACGTTGGTGTCGACGGCTGGTGGCCCGATCAGGGGGACGGCTACAATGCACCATCGCGCCTGAACCGCAACCGGATGTATTGGGAAGGCTCACAGCTTTACCGGCCGAACGAACGTCCCTTCGCCCTGCACCGCAACGGCTACGCCGGCATGCAGCGTTACGCCGCGTTCCTCTGGTCGGGCGACGTGCAGTCGCGCTGGGAAACGCTGCGCACCCACGTGCCGGTCGCGGTCAATACCGGCCTTTCCGGCATTCCCTACTGGGGCACGGACATCGGCGGGTTCATTCCCACGCAAGAATACACGGGCGAACTGCACGTGCGCTGGTTCCAGTTCGGCGCATTCTGTCCCTCCTTCCGCGCGCACGGCCGGCGTTGGCACTTGCGCCTCCCGTGGGGCTGGAATGGCGGCGATGGCGGTCCGCTCGAGGAAGCCCCTGCCTACAAGCCGAATCCCAACGAGTTGAAGAATCCACAGGTCGAACCGATTCTCAAAAAGTACCTTGAGCTTCGCTACCGCATGCTGCCGTACACCTACACGGCGGCGCGCGAGTGCTGCGACACGGGCCTGCCGGTCATGCGCGCGCTCTGGTTGCACTATCCCGACGACGCGGCAGCAGTGACGCGCGGCGACCAGTACCTGTGGGGGCGCGACGTGCTTGTGTCGCCGGTGGTAGAAAAGGGAGCCACAAGCCGCCGTCTATACCTGCCGCGCGGGACGTGGTTCGACTTCTGGACCGAAGAACGCGTCGAGGGCGGCAGGGAAATCGACCGGAAGGTCGATCTTGAGACGATGCCGCTGCATGTACGAGCGGGGGCCATCCTGCCGCTTGGTCCTGTCAGGCAGTACGCAGACGAGCCGGCCGACGCCCCGATGACTCTCGTGGTCTATCCCGGCGCCGCTGGCGCATCCACCCTCTACGAGGATGACGGCAGCACGTTCGATTACAGGAAGGGTGCGTGGATGCGGATCGAGATGGCTTGGCAGAATTCAGGACGACGTCTGACGTTGCGCCTTGCGCGCGGCTCCCGCATGCTGCCGCCAGCCAGGCGGACAATGGAAGTGCGGGTCGCGGGCGAGCGGGCTATGCGCACCGTCGTATTCGATGGCCGCCCGGTGGAGGTGCGCATATGAGGAATTCGGTGACAGGCGCCCTATTTCAGTAGACGGCAGTGCCGAGCACGAACATTTTCACGCTGAAATAAGGCGCCTGTCACCGAATTCCTCACCGCAGACCTGGCGGGAATCGGGGTTAGACAGTATGCGAACACAATCACAAGACACTGACCCGAGAGCAGAAGAGATCCAAATCGAGCTGCTGCGCAAGGCGACCGTCGCACGGCGTCTGTCGCTGGCATTCAGCCTGAGCCAAACGGTTATCCGCATGGCCCAAAGAGCCATTCGTCGCCAGAACGCGGACCTCAGCGACCAGGACATCCTGTTGCGCTTCGTGGCGATTCATTATGGGCAGGATCTGGCGGAACGACTCGATATCGACCTTCGGCGGAGGCTGCAGTGAGCGCTTCCCCACTCCTACAGGCCCTGGAGCCGGTGGTCCGGGTTTTCGAGGCACTGGGAATTGCCTACTATATTGGAGGATCAGTTGCCAGCTCCGCTTACGGCATCGCTCGCGCCACGCTTGACGTCGATCTCGTAGCAGATATCAGCGGGCACCAGATCAAGCCCTTGGCTAATCAACTGCGGGATAACTACTACATCGACGAAGACCGGGTCGGCGACGCGGTCTCACTGCGATCCTCTTTCAATCTCATCCACCTCGAATCCATGATCAAAGTCGATGTGTTCGTGGTGAGAAACCGATCCTACGATCGCCTGGCGCTCACCAGAGCCCGTTCCGAGAGCCTGGATGAAGCTCAACCGGACATTCGGTTCTATTTCGCATCGCCCGAGGACGTGATTCTCAACAAGTTGGATTGGTATCGACAGGGAGGCGGAGTCTCTGAACGGCAGTGGAACGACGTGCTCGGAATTTTCAAAGCCCAGCAGTCGGCCGTCGACATCGGATATCTGCGGCGCTGGGCCCACGAATTGGGCTTGTCGGACCTGTTGCTCCGCGCCTTGCAGGAAGCGGGAATGAGTGCATAGCTCGCGTGCTTGTCAGACGCTGCGCGCAGTGGCTGCCCGGTAGAAGCGGCAGGCGCGGTGCATGTAATAGATTTCTGAAGTGAAGGCTGCGGTCAGTGCGATCGCGGCGGTCGCAGTTCCGGGCGCGTGGAAGAACACTCCGGCAATGACCAGCGCTGCGGTTACGGCGAGGTTAAGTCCCATCCCCCAGTAGACAGCGCTCGTGGCATGGGCCGCCACCAACAAGCCGCGTAGCCAGCTGTGGATCGAGTTTATGAAGGGCAACGCCAGGCCGAGCAGCATTCCAGGAATCACATAGCGGGTGAGGTGGGCAGGGAGGCCCGCGACGTATCGCAGATAGAGATCCAGGAGCGGCGTCACCGCCAGCAGCAGCATTGCAATCGATGATGCAATGCCTGTCCTGCGGCAAAATGTTCGAACCGCACCTTTAAGATGATCCTTGGTAGCAAGAGCAATGACGGCTTCGGGCAAGGCGTATGCAGGGCTCCGAAACAGCGACAGGATGCCCCAAACGACCGGCCATGCAGCAAGGGTTTCCTCAGGATTCGGCATGCGCGCAAGCGCCGCACCAATGAGCGGCTGGGCGAAGAGTGTGAGCAGCGACGTCGCCGCCAATGGCGCGTGGAAGCGCAGAACATCCCGCACGCTCAGCGCATCCGTGCTGTGCTCTTCTGCGCCCGCTAGAATCCGGCTAGCCGTAGGCCGAACGGCCCAAGAGACGAACAATGCCTCCATCGAAACCCCTGCCATAAGCCCGATGCTTCCGACATAGACGCCCGGCAGACGGGTAATCAGCGCAAGCAGAATCCCCGTCCCCCCGGATGAACATAGCCGCACGATCGTGCCGTATCCGATCGAGCGCGTCTGGCCGTGGCGGATCATGACTCCCTGGTAGAAGCGGCGCACGCCAATCGCCGCCGTCCACAACGTCATGATTCCCATGCCCGGCCGAGCAGCGCCGGCGATGTTCGGCGGGATTCCCATCAGGGAACGCACGATAAAATCGTAGAGGGGAGTGAAAGCCATCAGGAGTGCGACCACCGTCGCAAGAGCGATGGTCCAGATCATGAACCGGCGCAACGCCAGGTAGTTTCGGCGGCTGGTAGACAGCGCAGTGCTGGTGGCGAGCAGCATGATGACGGGGCTCTCGATCGCAATCTCCAGGCTCGTAACAATGCCGAATGCCGCCAGTTGCGTTTGCATATCCGACAGGCGTGCGATCGCAGCTTGAAGCACCGGCACTTCAGCGCACATAAGCAGCCAGCTGGCTGCGAGTGGAGCCCAGAACAAGAATATCTGGCGCTGAGTCGATACGGATCCCGGCAAGGTCACAGCTCCTACAAGACCAAACTCAAAACATTAACCACGAAGTGCGCGAAACACACGAAAAATCGGTGCCAGGCTACCATTTCACCAATTTCGCCGAGGAACATCTTTCGTAGTTGCATCCTCAGAAATTGGTGAAATGGTAGCCTGGCACCGATTCTTGCTAGAAGATGTCGCCGAGGGCGAAGTGGATCGAGCCGCGCGGGTCAGCCAGACGCAATGGCGAGCCGCCGCTCTGAATGATCTTGTCGAGCCGCAAAGGATTATAAGAAAATATCAGGCGGCCGGGCTGGTGGATGACCGGAAGCTGCAAGCGCAACTCCCCGCCGACCGAGGCGCGCAGCAGACGGTTGGTTCCTTCGATCAGGCTGGTAGTCTTGTCGAGGTCGATGTTCTTCTGCGATACGCTGCTCCATCCCAGATCTGCGAATGCCGTGGCGCTCAGCGGTCCCTGGATTGGGATGCGGTACTCCGCTGAGAACCCCAGCACCGTGTCGGCGCCCACCGGGAGCGTGGACGACTGAGAGTCGGGAACATAGGCCCATGGCGACAGGCTCCCGCGCCTAAAACCGCGCACAATCTCATCACCAGGGAAAAAACGCCGATCCAGGGTCAACGGTATGCTGTTCTGCGGACGCGTCACCGCAGCCTGGAGATGAAAGGCAATGGAGTTTTTCCCGTTCGTGATCGGATCGCCAACGTATTGGGAAAAGCGGAAAGATTGCGAGGTGGTGTCGATCGTTCGTAGGAATATTGTGCCGGACCAAGAATTGACGGCGGCGAACCGGGTGCCCCGCATCGCAGGCCCAGTCCCCGTAGTTGAGTCCAAGACAAAGGAGGGCGAAACGTCGGTTCTTCTTTGTACCGTGTTCAACGCGCCGGTGCTTTCTGCCGCAGCGTCCCCGGCCACCGAAAGTCGTTCAAACTGGGCGCCCAGGCCAACTTGCACCTTGGAAGTCACCGGGTAAGCCCCCGACAAACCCACGCCGGCGGAGCGGTGTCTGAGGACCCCGACCAGGTTTGTGGCATCCGGCACAACATTCGCAACGTTGAAGTGGGTGAGCCGATCAAAAACCGAGAGGCCCAAGGTGAAGGGAAAACCAAGGAAACGGCTGCCAACGATGTCGAGCAGCATATTGGATTGCGCTGCTCCGCTGTCCAACTGCAGCGAGAGCGACTCGCCCAGGCCGAGCAGATCGAATGCGCTGTATATAATCCCGAGATATCCTCCCCCGATGCCACCAGTCCCGCCCGTGCCGTAGAAGCCTTGCCGGTCCTTCTCCTTAACATTGAATGTAATGTCCAGTGCCTCGGTTTTTTTGTTCATCTCCAGGGATACATCAGAACGCTGGATCTCCTTGATCATCCCGCTGCGGTTAAGGCGCTTGATGCTCTCATCCAGCTTTTCCGAATCAAAAACTTCTCCCTCGCGAGGTACTATTTCACGGCGGACAAACTTGTCGCGCACTCGTGTATTCCCTTCGAAATTGATCTTGCCGATCGCAACCGGATCGCCGGCAGAAATCCGGTACAAGGCATGAACGACACAGGCGCCGTCGTCGACGGTTTGCTCAAGTTGTACCTGTGCCAAGGCGTAACCGGCATGCCCTAAGGCGTCGACGATCTTCTGACGCGTTGCTTCGAGCCGCAAATAGTCGTATTCGCCGGGAGCCTTGACCGTCGCGAGAATCTCCGCCGCGTCAAGAGCGGCAAATTTCGCGTTGCCCTCGCATTCCACCGATGCCAGCTTGAAGCGGGGCCCTTCGGTAATCGGAATCAGAAGCACCAGCCGTTGGATCGATCCGCGCATCTTCGGTATGGGAATCCACCAACGCCCTTTGAAACTCCTGGCAAGCAACTGCGGCTTGCCGATGCGGACTGCCGCAAAACCACGCGATTGATAATAACGACGCAGGTCCTCCAGGTCCGCGATGACGGTCTCGGGCGCGTAAACGCCCTGGTTCGTCCACAGCGCATAAAATGGGGCCGGACGCGTATGCTTCAACTGCTTCAGCAATTCAGCAGAAGGGATGGATTGGTTGCCGCTGAAGCGCACCTCACCGATGTCCAGGTGCGGACCAGGATGAATGCTGAGACGCACGCGGGTAGTATTGCCCTTGCCATCCTCCGTCACGACGCGCACTTCCGATAATGGGTACTTGCGGGTGCGCAGATAGGTGCGCACGAGGCCGGCTGCCTTGTTGACCGCTCCGGGATGAAAGGGCGTCGCCGGCTGCACGAAGAGCTTCTCCTTTACCAGCAGACGGCGAATCTGGTCTTCCTCGGCAGGACTCACACCCTCGATCACGAATTCGGAGACGAAAGGTTGCTCGCGCACCTGATAGATCACGTCGACTCGTCCTTCCCCGGCATCCTGAGTCTCGACATCAACGGTTTGAAATACCCCAAGCTCAAAGAGTCGAAGCAAGTCGTGGCGAGCCTGGCCTTCGTCGTACAACTGGTCGGGCGCAGCGGAAACATAGTGGAGGATCGTCGCAGTCGGAATGCGCACGTTTCCCACAACCTGCACGCTATGGATCGTTAGCCGGGGTCGAGCTTGGGGAAACAAGTCGGGAGCTGCCCAAAGGAGGCAGCTCGCAATCACGAGACGTAAAATCTTCACAGCGTAACCTTGGTCTATATACTCCTTCAGGCCCTTCAAGTTCCACTAATTCTCTTCCCTGCTCTCCTGCGAGAAGGAGTCAGGAGCCAGAATAAAAGAAACGCCGGGCCATTGAGCGTCTGGTGAGAGAGACCTCACTCAAACCTACGATGCGGGCGGATGCCACCTTGCCGGTCGGTTTTTGTTCTGGCTCCTGGCTTCTGACTCCTGACTCCTCGTCACTTAAGAGCAATGCCTGCGCGATTCCCGCAGACATGCACATATGACTGTAACTCTTGTGTTTGCCATAGTTTTGGAAAGTACATTGTAGCTTGACTCTCCCCAATAAGAGTGTTAGATTCCGCATGCACTTTTCGTCTCTCGGCAAGACTTCAGCAAAAAGGGAAACTTCGTGGGACGGAGTTCAACGTTGTGAGTCGCAGAAAGTCAGCTAAGGCCCGAGCTATTCTGACGCCATTTTGCAGGAAAGTGACAAAGTCATACGTCGGCCCGTGCGCGGGTCCAGGAATTCAGCCAGAGCGGAGGTTTACCCTATGTACCCCGAGGAAAACCTGTACACAAAGGATCACGAGTGGATTCGCGTCCAAGGAGATGTGGGAATCATAGGCATTACCGACTACGCCCAGCATGAACTCGGGGACGTAGTCTATGTGGATCTTCCGGAAATAGGAGACACCTTTGAGGCTAACGAACCGTTCGGCTCCGTCGAATCGGTCAAAGCGGTTTCCGAGGTGTTCAGCCCTGTTGGCGGCGAAGTCATCGAGGTCAACACCAAGCTAGAAGACAGCCCGGAGCTCATCAACGAGTCCCCTCATCAGAAGGCCTGGATGATCAAGCTCCGCATCTCTAATGCGGAAGAGCTCAAGGAAATGCTCAGCGCTGAGGAGTACGAAGAATATCTTCAGGGGTTGTCCGGCAGCTGATCGGATCGAAATCAGAAACTGTTCCTTACAGGGCTTTTTCTTTGATTTGAATCCTAACCGGTAGTTTATGTCCCCGCGCACTTCCTCTTCACGGGCGCAAGACTGCAAACAAGATGGCGGTCGCCATATACATTGTCCACGCGGCCCACTGCAGGCCAGAACTTATTTTCACGGGTCGCTGCTGCGGGATAGGCCGCCTCAAGGCGGGAATAGGGATGGGTCCACTTTTCCGACAAGAGCGCTTTGGCTGTATGAGGTGCATTCTTCAGCGGATTGTCGTTCGGGTCCATCCTCCCCTGCTCGATCTCCTCGACCTCCTTGCGGATCGCGATCATAGCTTCACAAAACCGATCCAGCTCCTCTTTCGATTCGCTTTCCGTCGGCTCCACCATCATGGTGCCGGCAACCGGGAAAGAAACCGTAGGGGCATGAAATCCGTAGTCCATGAGGCGCTTGGCAACATCGTCCACCTCAATCCCGGCGCTCTTTTTCAGCGGCCTTAGATCAAGAATGCACTCGTGTGCGACCATTCCATGCCGGCCCTTGTAAAGCACAGGATAGTAAGGGTCGAGCCGCTTCGCAACGTAGTTGGCGTTGAGAATGGCATACTTGGTGGCCTCTGTAAGTCCCTTCGATCCCATGAGTGCAATGTAAACCCATGAAATCGGCAGGATGCTCGGGCTTCCCCATGGGGCTGCCGAAACCGGCCCGATGCCCTTCTCGCCGCCGACCGCAACCACAGGGTGACGAGGCAGAAAAGGAACCAGGTGCGGCGCAACCGCGATCGGCCCCATGCCGGGACCTCCGCCGCCGTGCGGGATGGAGAAAGTCTTGTGCAGGTTGAGGTGACAGACGTCGGCGCCGACGTCGGCGGGACGGCACAAGCCGACCTGAGCATTCATGTTGGCGCCGTCCATATAAACCTGTCCTCCGTGCGCGTGCACTATGGAGCAGATCTCTTGGATCGCTTCTTCGAACACGCCGTGAGTCGAGGGATAGGTGACCATCAACGCCCCGAGATTGGCGGCATGAGCCTCCGCTTTCGATCGGAGGTCTGCGACATCCACGTTGCCCATTTCGTCACAATCGACGACCACCACTTTGAACCCGGCCATGACGGCACTTGCGGGATTAGTGCCGTGGGCGGAATGCGGAATCAGGCATACGATACGGTGTCCTTCTCCACGGCTCTGGAGATACTTGCGGATCACAAGGAGTCCGGTGAACTCACCCTGTGCGCCGGCGTTCGGCTGCAGTGAAATCCCTGCAAAGCCGGTGATCTCAGCCAGCGACTTCTCCAGCTCCCCGAACAGCGCTTGATAACCCGCGGTCTGATCCAGCGGCGCGAACGGGTGGATCTGGCTGAATTCCGGCCAGCTCACGGGGTACATCTCTGCGGTTCCGTTGAGCTTCATGGTGCAGGAACCAAGCGGGATCATCGAGGCTGTGAGAGAGAGGTCCCTGGCCTCTAGGCGGCGCATGTACCGCAGCAGCTCCGTTTCCGAGTGGTAGCGGTTGAAAACGGGCTGCGTCAGGTAGCTGCTCGTGCGGGCAAGCGGCGCCGGGTAGGACGCATCTTCTGCCTTCGCCAGCCGTTCAATCTCCTCTTGTCGCAGGCTCCCGCCGAAAACCGCGAACAGGTCTTTCAGATCTGCAACGGTAACGGTCTCATCCAGACTGATTCCGACTGCGGTGTCATCGAAAACTCGCAGATTGATCTTGCGCGCGTGCGCTGCATCAAGGATCCCGCTAAGACGCCGCGTCCCCAGCTCCACCCGAAGCGTGTCGAAGAAAGACTTTGGCCCGACTGAATATCCGAGTTTCTCCAGGCCCTTGGCCAGGATCGATGTCAGCAGATGAATGCGCCGGGCAATATCTCGAAGTCCGCAGGGACCATGATACACGGCGTACATGCCGGCCATGACCGCGAGCAATACCTGGGCCGTGCAAATGTTGCTCGTTGCCTTTTCGCGTCGGATATGCTGCTCGCGCGTCTGCAGCGCAAGTCTCAGGGCATCATTCCCATGTGGGTCCCTGGACACACCCACGATTCGGCCCGGCATCTGGCGTTTGTACTCGTCGCGGGCAGAGAGGTAGGCTGCGTGCGGCCCGCCGTAGCCGAGCGGCACGCCGAAACGCTGCGTGGTGCCGACGGCGATATCCGCACCGAATTCTCCCGGGGGCCTCAGGAGCGCAAGGCTGAGCAGGTCGGCTGCCACTGTCACCAACGCCCCGGCCCCGTGCGCCCTCTCGACAAAGGCGCCGTAATCATAAATGGCGCCGTCGCCGGCTGGATACTGCACCAGCACGCCGCAAACGGGTCGCGCGAAGTCAAAGCTCTCGTGATCGCCGATCACCACATCGATCCCTTTGGCGTCCGCCCTCGTCTTGACTACTTCAATGGTCTGCGGGTGACACTTCTCCGAAACGAAAAAGCAATTGCGTTCCTCCTTGCTCAACGCGTAGCACATGTTCATGGCTTCGGCCGCCGCCGTCGCTTCATCCAGCAGAGATGCGTTGGCAACGGGCAGGCCGGTCAGATCCGCGATCATGGTTTGAAAATTGAGCAGCGCCTCCAGCCGCCCCTGGGCGATTTCCGGCTGGTAGGGAGTGTATTGTGTGTACCAGCCGGGATTCTCGAGGATGTTGCGCTGGATGACAGGCGGCGTGATGCAGTCGTAATAACCCATCCCGATGTAGGAACGGAAAACCTTGTTCTGAGAAGCAAGCTCGCGAAGCTGGGACAGGACGGCATACTCGCTCCGCGCCTCCTCGAGCCGCAACGGCGCCTGAATTCGAATCGGCGCCGGCACAGTCTTGCCGATCAGTTCGTCCAGGCTGGTAAGGCCCAAGGTTCCCAGCATGGCCTCGCAGTCCCGTTCGCTCGGCCCGATGTGGCGATGGACAAAGCTACCGGCATCCATCGGGAGTTCCCGGACAAAAGACCGCTTTTGATTTGCAGCGTCATTGAAAGTCATAATTCATCCAATCAGCATGAAAACCAGTAAAAATCATAGCTTCACGGGGGGTTACTATACAGGATTCCCAGCGCTCATTTCTAGCACAAGCGGGTTTCGAGATCGGTCCCGTAGCAGTCCCTCACGCGCCTGGGGCGCACCCGTTGACGCATGAAAAGGGTCGGGATCGGGATCGCAATCGTGGTCGCAATCGGCTTTTGCAGACCAACAACTTCGATAGCGATAGCGACCCCGATTCCGATGCCGACATTTGTTGCCTGTTGTCTCTATTTTCGGAACAGGGATATGCCAAAGGAGAGGACTGCATTCACCTGCTTGTGCCTGCGGTTTCTCTCCGTGGTCCGTAGATCCAGCGGAAGACCGGATCCTCACACTCCTCGTCGTCGCGCCGGCGCTTGCGCAGCTCTTCCAGGTTCCGGCTCATAATCTGAAAAACGTCATCCATAAGCCGACGCTTTTCGAAGCGGCCGTAGCCCGTTACATCGATAGGCTGGTCGATTTTGATCCGGATGATCACCCCCGGATTGACCCGCAGTGTTTTCGGCATTATTACTCGATAGCTCCCCTCGAGTGCCACCGGTACCAGCGGCACGCCGGTGCGCAAAGCGAGCACAAACGCGCCGCCATAAAAATCACCCAGCTCACCGCTACGACTGCGCGTCCCTTCCGGAAACGCGATCGCGTTGACTCCTTGCTGAATGATCCTGGCAGCCGTGATGATGGTCCTCGCAGCCTCCCGCGGATGCTCCTGGTCGATCGAGATGTAACCGGACCGGCGCATGTGCCAACCCATGAATGGAACCCGGAATAGAGATCTCTTTGCTACCCAGCGAAACTGGATGGGCAGATAGGCCGCGAGCGCAAGAATGTCATGCAGACCGCTGTGGTTGGCCACCAGAAGCTGAGGCCGGGACGCGTCGAGGTGCTGCATGCCTTCGATCTCAACCCGGGCGCGGCTCAGCCACAGGTTATCGCGCGACCAGCGGCGCATGCAGAACTGCTGAAGCCGGCCGCTGCCGGAAAACAGGCTCCCCAGAATCGAAACCGTGGCCCAGAATGCCGTGCTCAGGCCGCAGCCAGTCCAGCACCCGATCGTGTAGATCTTCGCCTTGAAGCGTTCCATCGATTCAATTGAGAATCTGCTGCCAACCTTTTGAGATTCCTGCCAAGACGCCAGCCGGCGCCCTCAAGAGCCATTAATATGCTGCTTCCCTCCGATCAGTCAACGACTTTCGCTGAGCTACTCGGGAGGGCGAAGCTCTTCGTCGGCGCGGTTCGCTGGACGATGCGCTCTTGGGATTCCTTGTGCCTTTGTGCCCGGATGGTGAGCTCTTGAGAAACTACCGCCAACCCGCAAATGCAGCAAATTTCCCTTGGTCCAGAAAGATGGAGCGTCCTATAAATCAAGCTCTGGACCTGTCGATTCTCGCAGCGAAGATCTTTTGAAAAGGCGGCGTGGAGTGTTACGCTGTTCGGCGCGAATGAGAAAGAGCATCCGAAACATCAGTGATCAGGAGATGCCACCCGGGAGGTTGCAGGATCCGCATTTGCCAGCAGGACCTCCGGCATTACAAATGAGATCCGGTATCCAGGGTACCGGCCTTGCGGCAGTTTCAGGACAGGAGCAGTGAGCCTCAAAAGGCTGTTCGGCACACCGGAGATCATGCTCACTCCGGAAAAAATCAAGGCCTGGTTTCAAGCCGAGCGTACGCCCCACCTCAGCGATGGAGACGTGCAGGCACTTCTCTCACTTTTTCACCCGAAGGCCGTCTTCTTCAAGAACCTGCCGTACAATTCGTGCGTCCTAGACGTCGGAGCTGGAGACGGCTCGCTTCACGTCTTCCGAAGCTGGCCCTTCCCACCCAGGCCGGACGTCAAAGTCTATGCTTACGGGCTTGAAAAGGGGCGCTACTACGACAATCTGGATGGTTTTGAGCTCGGACGATGGCCGGAGAAGAAACCCGACTTTCCAGGCGTCATGTTCAACGCAATATTCTGTTCCCACTTCATCGAGCACATCGATTTTCCCGGGGAATTCATTGCATGGTGCGCCGCCAGGCTGCCGCGGGAGGGACGCATTTATCTGGAGTGGCCGTCGCCGTGTGCTCTCACTTTGCCCGGTAGAAACCAGTTGCTGGCGGAAGGCGTCGAGCTGATGGTTTCCAATTTCCGGGACGACCCTACACACCGCGAGTTGCCGTCGCGCCAGTCGATCATGAAGGCATTGGTAAGAATGGGATTCTTCATCGAGCAGACCGGAGTGGTTCGGCTCCCGTTTCTCGAAGACGAGCTTCTGGCTCACTTTGCCTCCAACGAACGCGATCCGTACGGCCGCCAATCCGCGTTCTGGTCAAAGACCTACTGGGCGCAGTTCATCGTGGCCGCCAGGTTAGCGCAAACGGACTCGTTTTGGGCGAGGTGGCGCGGGCGTCTGGCCTGTTGCGCTTGGCCGAGGTTCCGTTAACATGTAAATCCTTTCGAACCGCGAATTTCTCCCTAATTTGACGGGCAACCGCTGGTTGCGCACCGTCCCAAGGAACCACAGGAAATGGACTCGCCTGTTAGCTTCGTGATCTCCGCTCCAGGACTCGTCACAGCGGTCGTCGTCGCTGCCGTGTGGTTGTCGGTGCGGCCACGATCGCGCGCCGCTCACCGATTCCTGGTGCTCGTTGCGCTGGCGTAACTGCTCGCCAGCATTTACGCCCTCCCGCATGTCGTCGGCCGGCTGCTGTTGGCCCGCGGATTCCATCCGTTCTCACAGACGGATTTGCCGCCCGGGCGCACCGCCATCGTGATTCTGGGCGGCGGCGGCGACACTGTTCGCGCCGGCAGTTTGCGGCTGGGGATCATGTACGATGACACGGGCGCACGTTTGCTCGAAGGGTTTCGCGTCTACGCGCTGTCCGGCGCCGACTGGATTATTAGCTCTGGCGGCGTGACGGAGACGACGAAACCTCATGAACCGACCGCAACGATGATGCGCGACGCGCTGGTGAAGCTCGGTGTTCCGGCCTCGAAGATCCTGCTGGAGTCCGTCTCACAGGACACTCATGACGAAGCGGTTCTGGTCCGGCAGATGCTCCGCACGCTGGGCGCCGACCACGTGGTGCTGGTGACGTCCGATATCCACATGCGTCGCTCTCTGGGAGCGTTTCGCTCGCTGGGTCTGCAGCCCATCCCGGCGATCGCACCAGACGGCTGCTTTCCAGAAACTCTTCGGCAATGGGTCACACCCACCAATCACGGCCTCGAGTACACGCAGGCCGTCGTCCACGAGCTGCTCGGCATCGCGTACTACGCGGTCCGGGGGTGGTTCGCCTTCCGCTCGCCCACCCAGCGGGCACATTAATGCAGCGAATTTCCCCTTGTCCAGAGAGACGGAATGTCCTATAAATCAGGGCTCAACCGCGCCGTGGATCGCTCATCATTCGGAATTCACTTAACCGGAGGTAAGAACCAGAGCAAATGATCAAGACGCTCTTTCTCGTGGCACTGTTCACCATTGCTGGTCTCTATATCGCGGCCTGGGGCGTAGTGGTGCGTAAATCCCGTCGCACCGATGAACACCCCGGCGGCTACTCGCTGGAGCAATCGAGGCCGACTCTCCTGCAAGCCTTCATCGGTTTTTTCACGAATTTCCTCGACACCTTGGGGATCGGATCGTTCGCCACCACGACTTCAGCTTTCAAGTTGTCGCGCATGGTGCGAGACGAGCAGGTACCCGGCACGCTGAATGTGGGGCACGCACTGCCGACCATCACCGAAGCGTGTATCTACATCACGATTGTCCAGGTCAGCCTCCCCACGCTTCTGTCCATGATCGCCGCGGCCGTGCTCGGCGCGTGGTTCGGCGCAGGAATCGTATCGCACTGGCCGCGGCGCATGATCCAGATTTCCATGGGTTTTGCGTTGCTGGCAGCAGCCACGCTGATGCTGTTAAGGCAGCTCAACGTTATTGCAGCGCTCGGCAGCGGTACAAGCTTGGGGCTCGATGGTTATCTGCTCTGGGTCGGCTGCTTCGGCAACTTTGTGCTGGGTGCGCTGATGACTATCGGGATCGGCCTCTACGCGCCTTGCATGGCGCTGGTATACATGCTTGGCATGCAGCCGTTGGCCGCGTTTCCCATCATGATGGGAAGCTGCGCTTTCCTGATGCCCGTGGGCAGCGTTCAGTTTATCCGCGCCAAACGCTACAACCTTCGCGCTGCGCTCGGCCTGACGCTCGGAGGCATCCCGGGCGTACTCCTGGCAGCTTACCTTGTAAAGTCGCTGCCGCTCAAATACATTGTTTGGCTGGTCGTGATCGTAGTCGTATACACGGCCATCAGGATGCTTCACTCCGCAAGGGCCGAGAAGTTTGCCGCCCGTCCAGCAGAAGCGCAAGAGTGACAGCGCAACCACGAAATACACGAATGACACGGAAACACATTCGCATATTTCGTGGCCTCTAGATACGGTCCCGCTAATTGCTAGCGTTCGAGCTTGAAGCCCACCTTGAGAATAACCTGAAACTCGTCAACCTTGCCGTCCTTGATGTGGCCGCGCATTTGTACCACTTCGAACCAGTCCAGATGCCGTATCGTCTTCGCAGCCTCTGCAACCGCCGACCTGGTCGCTTCGGCGTAGCTGGCAGGCGATGTTCCTACAACTTCCGTGATCTTGTATGTTCCAGGCATATCATTCTCCTTCTCCTCAGCCGTAGTTGTTGATGTTGCAGCCCCAATCTCTGGTGTCTGGTCTTCCGAATCCAATTTCTGCCCGTCAGTCGGCTACAGGCCATACTCTCTCAAAACAATGGCAAAGGAAATTCGGTGACAGTATCTCATGCGCGATTCGAGCACCCAAGTGCATGAAAAGCGTCGGAATCGGCATCGGGATCGCAATCGTGGTCGCAATCGGCTTTTGCAGACCAACAACTTCGATAGCGATAGCGACCC
>Ga0315280_10000433_pt1 | contig 77561 bp, 51 predicted proteins | sample YL17G06_40_MG_FD_203697 | JGI IMG/M metagenome (GOLD analysis project Ga0315280, IMG submission 203697) | Sediment microbial communities from Yellowstone Lake, YNP, Wyoming, USA - YL17G06_40 | ecosystem: Environmental > Aquatic > Freshwater > Lake > Sediment | place: USA: Wyoming | collected... | reverse complement strand
GCGCTCAGTATCACCGCCTCGCGGGACGACGGGGCAAAAAACGAGCCCTGGTGGCTGTCGCGCATGCCCAACTGAAGGTCATCTACCATCGGCTCCGCTCCGGCGAATCGTATAAGGACCTGGGTGCCGACTACTTCCTGAAGCTTAATGCGGAGCGCGCCGTGCACTATCACCGCAAGGTACTGGAATCGCTGGGATACACCGTCATCCCACCTTCGGCCGACCAAGCGGCGTGAAATTTTCGGAAGAGGAGTGCAACGACGAAGCAATCTCAACCCACGGAGGGGAGATTGCTTCGCTACGCTCGCAATGACACGCAGGGCCGTGTTGTCGAACGCCTTTGCGTCCGCCTTGGTTCGCTCCTTTGCCCGCTCCGGCAGCAAAAAAAGTTCAGGCGGCGTGCCCGGTCCGGTTGCCCGATCGCTGCGCCGGCAGTAGAATCGCGTCCTTGGAGTGCCCAACGGAGGCATCAGAGAATCGTTGTTGAGACGCGGGGCAGCATGAAGAAGGCATTTATCACTGGCATTACGGGTCAGGATGGATCGTACCTGGTCGAGTTCTTGCTGGGCAAGGGATACGAAGTTTGGGGCCTGATCCGGCGGAGTTCCTCGTTCAATACCGGCCGGATCGACCACCTGTATATCGACCCTCACGAGCAGCCGCGGCTGCGGCTCGTCTACGGCGATATGACGGACGGCAGTAATCTGGCGGCCCTGATCGGCGAGATCAAGCCTGACGAAGTGTACAACCTGGCGGCCCAGAGTCACGTCCGCGTCAGTTTCGATCAGCCGATCTACAGCGTCAACGTCGGGGCGCTGGGCACACTGCGGCTCCTGGAGGCGATCCGGTCGAGCGGACTGCCGATCCGGTTCTATCAGGCTTCCAGCAGCGAGATGTACGGCAAGGTCGTGGAGACGCCGCAGACGGAAAAGACGCCGTTCTATCCCCGCAGCCCCTATGCCTGCGCCAAGGTCTACAGCTTCTGGCAGACGGTCAATCACCGCGAAGCCTATGGCCTGTTCGCCTGCAACGGCATCCTCTTCAATCACGAATCGCCACGCCGGGGCGAGACCTTCGTCACGCGGAAGATCACGCGGGCGGCCAGCCGCATCAAGTGCGGCCTGCAGGAGAAGCTCTTTCTCGGCAACCTCGACGCCAAGCGCGACTGGGGCTTTGCCGGCGACTACATCGAAGCGATGTGGCTGATGCTCCAGCAGGAGCAGCCCGATGATTACGTCATCGCTACCGGCGCATGCCACTCCGTGCGGGAGTTTCTTGACGAGGTCTTTGGCTATCTGGACCTGGATTGGCACCGCTGCGTCGAGATCGATGCGCGGTACTTCCGGCCCAGCGAAGTGGACCTGCTCCAGGGCGATGCGAGCAAGTCGCGGCGGCTCCTGAACTGGCACCCGCGCGTGGGCTTCAAAGAACTGGCGAAGATGATGGTGAACGCGGATATGAAGGCCGCCGAGCGGGAGCAGGCCATGCGGGACCACGATGCCAGAAATGGGACAGGCAGATGAACGATTACTTCGCAAAGAGGCGTGTGGTTGTGACCGGCGGAGCCGGATTCCTCGGGCATTATGTGATCGAGGGCCTGCAGAAGCGCGGATGCCGGCAGATCCTGGTGCCCCAGATCGAGCAGTATGACCTGGTCGATCCGGCCGACATCGCGCGGATGTACGAGGACATGCGGCCGGACGTGGTGATTCACTTGGCGGCCATAGTAGGCGGAATCGGGGCCAACCGGGCGAAGCCGGGCGAGTTCTTCTACAAGAACCTGATGATGGGCGTGCAACTGATCGAGCAGGCCCGGCTACGCGGCCTGGAGAAGTTCGTCGCCATCGGCACCGTCTGTGCCTATCCCAAGTTCACGCCGGTGCCCTTCCGCGAAGACCACCTGTGGGATGGCTACCCGGAGGAGACGAACGCTCCCTACGGCCTGGCCAAGAAGATGCTCTTGGTGCAATCCCAGGCCTACCGGCAGCAGTACGGCTTCAACTCGATCTTTCTCTTGCCCGTGAATCTCTACGGCCCCGGCGACAACTTCGACCCCCAGACGAGCCACGTGATCCCGGCCCTGATCAAAAAGTGCGTGGACGCCCTCGGAGCCGGCGACGATCACATCACCTGCTGGGGTACGGGCGAGGTCTCGCGCGAGTTCCTGTACGCCGCCGACGCGGCCGAAGGCATCCTGTTGGCGACAGAACGGTACAATGGGCCCGAGCCGGTCAATCTCGGGGCCGGACGTGAGATTCGCATCCGAGACCTGGCCGAGAAGATCGCCAAGCTGACGGGCTTTACCGGCCAGATTCGCTGGGACCCCTCCCAGCCCGACGGCCAACCGAGGCGTTGCTTGGATGTCTCCCGAGCCAAGGCCCTCTTCGGTTTCGAGGCCCGGACCTCGTTCGACGAGGGACTGGCCCAAACGATCGACTGGTACGTGAAAGACCGTCAAGCGGCGGCTAAACCCCTCACGTAGGACGTCAGGCGTCCGACGAAACGAGCCGCGCAACCGCCGAACGTTCGACGCTCCATTACCCTTAGGCGCTCTTCAGCACGCTGGCGGCCGCCGAGGTGTCGTTTTTGATGTAGATCTCCTGTGTCGCGAACGGGATCGTGAAGCCCTGCTCTTCGAGCACGACCTTCAACTTCTCGGTAAGCTCGAAGTACACGGGCCAGTAGTCGCTCGTCTTCACCCACGGCCGAACCGCGAAGTCCACGCTGCTGTCGGCCATTTCCTTGACCGCCACCTGGGGCGCCGGCTCGGGCAGAATCCTCGGCTCGGCGGCCAGGACGCTCTCGATCACCCGCCGGGCCTTCCGTAGATCGTCATCGTAGGAAACGCTCGCCGTCAGATCGATACGGCGGGTCCCGTTGATCGTGTAGTTGAGGATGTTGCCGCTCGTGACTTGGCCGTTCGGAACAATGATCCGGATGTTGTTCGGGTCGTTGAGGACCGTGTTGAACACGTGGATCGCCTGCACAGTCCCGCCGATGCCCGAAATCTCCACGTAATCGCCCACACGGAAGGGCTTGAACACCAGAAGCAGCACACCGGAGGCGAAGTTGGCCAGGGAGCCCTGCAGGGCCAAGCCAACCGCCAACCCCGCGGCACCCAGCACGGCCACCACCGAGGCCGTCTGGACCCCTACCTCCGCCAGGGCGGCAATGACCACAAAGATCAGCATGGCCGTGTAGGCCAGATTGTCGATGAAAGGCACGAGCGTCGGGTCCATTTTTGCTTTTGTCAGGGCCTTGCCGAGCAAGGACGAGACGAGCTTTGCCACCCACCGCCCTACCAGGAAAATCACCAAGGCGCCAACGATGTTCATCCCGTATTGGGCCAGCATGACGTAGATCCGGCTCATGAGCTCGTGAATGCTGCCCGACACAAGACCGCGACTCCCTCCGTCCGCAGCCTCGGTCGGTGCACTGGCGGCCGCGAAAGCCGCTCTCGACCCTAGCAGAACAAACACCAAAGCCAACCGTGACGCCTGCTGCACAATCCCTCGTGCAATTCTCATGTTCAGTCACTCCTATTTCAAGCCAACCTGTCTAGTAGTCACGTGTTGCCACCACCGCGGCATGGTTCGACCGGAGGCCTGCCAAAAACTCAACCGCCCAAACGGCCCTCTCGTAAACTATTGATATCGACAACTCTCCCTCATTTCCTCCACCGTGACCTTTGATTTTCCGCCGGCCCACCGCTATCATGCTCCCCCGAACGTCGATCGCAACGATTCTAGGGGGTGAGTAGCCGTCGGTTCAGCATACGCTCCGGAGTTGGAAAATGATTGGGCCAAAATTCGGGTCGGTGAGCTACTTTCTCGGTTGGTTTCCCCAGGTTCTGAAGCTCGGCAGTCTTCGCATTCGCGGCCAGGCACGACTCCTGGCGTTTGCCGCCCTGGTAGGTGTCGTAGCGGGACTGGGCGGAATTGCTTTCTATGTTGCCACGCGTGTGGTGGAGCACTACGCCCTGGGGGTGTGGGCCGGCTACTATCCCCAGCCGCACCCGGGGGGTGAGGCCGTCTTTTCCTGGTTGGCCATAGTGAAACATCCATTTCACCCGTGGCTCCTGCTTTTGGTACCGACACTGGGCGGCATCATCAGCGGACTGCTCGTCTTTACACTGGCTCCGGAAGCCGAAGGACACGGCACCGATTCGGTGATTGCGGCCTATCACTACCGCCAGGGCCAGATTCGGCCCCGCGTCCCGTTGGTCAAGATCGTGGCCAGCGCCATCACCCTCGGGACCGGCGGCTCCGGCGGCCGGGAAGGCCCCATCGCCCAGATCGGAGCCGGCTTTGGTTCCTTGCTGGCCAACCTTCTTCGACTGCGTGCCGCCGAGCGCCGCGTGCTCATGGCAGCCGGGATGGGAGCTGGCATTGCGGCGATCTTCCGGGCCCCTCTGGCCGGGACGATCTTCGCGGCGGAAGTGCTGTACCGGTCCCCCGAATTCGAACCCGAGGTCATCATCCCGGCAGGGATTGCCAGCGTGATCTCCTATTGTGTCTTCGGCGTCTACACGGGATGGCAACCCATCTTCACCGTCCCCAATCTGACCTTCCACGATCCGCTGGAACTGGGACCCTACCTGCTCCTGGCCCTGTTCATGGCCTTGCTGGCCCTGCTTTACACCCGCTGCTTCTACGGCTGCAAACGGTGGTTCGGTCGCCTGCCCCTCCGCCGGCATTTCAGACCGGCTGTCGGCGCCTTCCTGACCGGGCTGGTGGGGCTGTTGTTGTACTTCCTTTTGGGCCGGCAGCAGGGCGTGCTGGCGGTCCTGGCCTTCGGGTATTCCGCCATTCAACAAGCCATGACCCAAGACGTCGACGTTGGCGCGGGACTCCTGTTGATTATTGCCTTGGGCAAGATCGTCACCACCAGTCTGACTATCGGCAGCGGCGGCTCCGGCGGTGTGTTCGGCCCCTCCATGGTCATCGGGGGCTGTGGTGGCGGCGCGCTCGGGCTGATGCTTCATCACCTGTGGCCGTGGGCGGTCCCGCATCCGGCCAGTTTCGTCGTCGTGGGCATGGCCGGTTTCTTCGCCGCCGCCGCGAAGACGCCGTTTTCCACTCTCATCATCGTCAGCGAGATGACCGGCGGCTATAGCCTCCTACTGCCATCTCTTTGGGTCTGCACCCTTTCCTTCATTCTTTCGGACGAGCAATCGATCTACTCGTCCCAGGTGGAAAGCCGTTCCCGCTCACCGGCCCATCAGGGGGCGTACGTGCGGGAGGTCCTGGCGGGGGCCCGTGTGAACGAGTTTCTCTCACCCCAGCGGGTTACGGTCGTGCTCCACCCAGGCGATCCGCTCGACCTGGTGCTCGACCGGCTGGAGGCCGCACCGCACGCGATCTTGCCGGTCGTAGATGCCGGCCGTCGTTTGCTGGGTGTGGTCAACCTCGAGGAAGTCCATCAAGCCTTCGTCGAGCCGGCTTTGAAGCCCGTGATATGCGCCGAGGACCTCATGCGAACGGACATTCGGCCCCTCACTCCGGACGACACCCTGGACCGCGCGCTGGAATTGTTCGTGGAGAACGATCTACTGGTGCTGCCCGTCGTAGATGATCTGGAACGCCGACAGGTCGTCGGGATGGTGCACCGGCATGAGATTTCCAGTGCCTATCTCCGTCGTGTCCAGGGACCGGCATCGACTGACTGAGGGAGGGCATTGTCATGGCAAACGATCACGCTGTCGAGGACAAACAGGACATCGCGCGGGTGTTGCAGACCAAGAGCGAGACCAAGGCATTTTACAACAAGATCGCCAGAGTGTACGACTTGCTGGCCGAACACTCCGAACAAGCGATGCGCGAGATCGCCTTACAGATGCTGGCCCCAGCCCCGGGGGAGCACCTATTGGAAATCGGCTTCGGAACCGGTCACGTTCTGGCAAAGCTCGCCCGAGCCGTTGGTCCAACCGGCAAGGTGTTCGGCCTCGACCTCTCGGAGAACATGCTGGCTCAGGCCACAGAACGCCTGGAGCAAGAGGGTCTGGCGGACCGCGTGATGCTCGCTTGCGGTGACGCTGAGGATCTGCCTTACCCCTCGGATTCCTTGGACGGGATCTTCATGTGCTTCACGCTTGAGCTTTTCGACACGCCGGATATACCCCGCGTCTTGGCACAGTGTAGACGCGTGTTGCGGCCGGGCGGCCGGATCGTGGTGGCCGCCGTGTCGAAGGAAGCCGAGCAGGGACTTGTCATCCGGGCCTTCGAATGGACACACCGGCATTTCCCCAACCTTCTGGATTGCCGTCCCATCTATACCCGCCGGGCCCTGGAGGCAGCAGGCTTCGTCATCGAGGATGCACGGATCGAATCCATGTGGGTCCCTGTAGAGGTTGTGCGGGCTGGAAAACCGGGCCAATGACTTGTAGGAGGCACCATGCGCACCTACCCGGGCGTGCAAAGATCGACCGAGAGAATCGTGTGTACGCCACGCCCTACGCGCGGCTCTGGACGGCGCGGCGCAATCGGTCGAGACCCTCCAGGAGGAGGAGGCGCGGGCAGCCGAAATTCAGCCTGACAAAGCCTTCGCCCTGGAAATCCCGCCCGTCAAACAGCGCGACGCCGAATTGCTCGAAGAAGCGCGCGGGCTTGGGCAAACCCAGGCTCCGGGTGTCGATCCAAGCCAGGTAGGTCGCCTGAACCTCGTCCATCGACAATCCTGGGATTTGCTCGTTCACGAACTGGTAGACGATGTCCTTGTTGCCCCGCAGGTAGTCGAGCAGCGCGAGTCGCCAGGGTTCCCCGTCGCGATAGGCGGCCAGACAGGCGGTGAAACCCAACACGTTCGTGCCGGGGACCGTTCCTTCCCGCGTTTTCTTGAACCTCGTTCGTAACTCGGCGTTGGGAATGATAGCGAAGGCACAGTTGAGTCCGGGGATGTTGAACGTCTTGCTCGGGGCCATGAGCGTAATCGTGCGTGCCGAGACTTCGGGGCTCAGGGTCGCGGTCGGCACGTGGGGCCCGCCGTCGAGGATCAGGTCACAATGAATCTCGTCGGAGCAGATCACGATGTCATGCGCAACGCACAGATCGGCGATGCGTTCGAGTTCCTGGCGCTCGTAGCGTCTGCCCACCGGATTGTGGGGATTGCACAGCAGCAGGATCCTGGTCCGTGCGGAGATCTCCCGTTCAAATCTCTCGGCATCGAACGTATACCGGCTTCCCTCCCTTCGGAGTGGGATGGTCCTGAGTGCCTTTCCGAAGCGCGGTGGGGCCGCCAAAAACGGCGGGTAGATGGGAGTGAACGTCACGACCTCGTCGCCCTCATTTCCGTAGGCCCGGCACACGACGTTCAGCGCCGGCACCGCCCCCGGCAACCACACGAGCCACGACGGCTCGATCTCCCAGCGGTACTTCTCCCGCACCCAGGCAAGGACGACCTGCATGAGTTCCTGGGGCGCCGTGGCGTATCCGAAGATCCCGTGCTCCACACGCCGGCACAGCGCCTCCAGAACCGGTGGCGGCGCCAGAAAGTCCATATCGGCGACCCACATGGGAATGACGTCCCGCCCCCGTACCGGGCCCACTTGAGACTCTCGGTGTCCTGCCGATTGTGCACCGTGTCGAAATCGAAGCTCATGTTCATCCGATGCGAGAGAACGAGCGGGACACTCTCGAGCGCGAGGCCCGGCGGCCCAAGGGTACGACTCCCGGGCTGACATACGTCTGGCCCCGGCTGACGGCTTCGATCGCTTCGAACACCTCCTCCATGTCACCATCCTTGAGAACGTAGGCGCGAGCTCCGGCGTCGAGCATCTGCTGCGCGTAGAACCCAGAGTCATGTACGGATAGTCCAACAATGTGAATATTTGGATGGGAGCGGGTAATACGGCGGGTGGCCTCGATACCGTCGAGACCGGGCATGCTGATGTCCATGAGCACTATGTCCGGCTTGACCTTCCCGGCCAGCAGGACCGCCGCATAGCCGTCGGAGGCCTCGCCCACCACTTCGATCCGGGAATCACACCGCAGAGCTCGCGCCAGGGCCGTCCGCACGGCCGCGTAGTCATCGGCGATCAAAACACGCACGGTTGTCATTTTCGTACCCCTTCAGTGGACCGGAACGCACGATATCGCGTTGAGCCCGATCCATCCGCTGCACTTGGCCCCGAGACCGCAGCGAGCCCGCCGTCACCAGGCATTCTCAGGAATCCGCTCTTCACGTCACATGCATGTCACTGTCATAGGGGATATACGGTTGCCGAGGCCGGTGACCTGTTGCGGAATTTCCTTAGTCGGCGATTTTCCTGCGGGTGCCATCCGCCAGGCACGCATGGAAGAGCAAATCAGGATTTTCGGGTTCGCGGGCAGTCTGCGGAAGGGCTCGTTCAACAAGGCTCTCCTACAGAATGAAAGTGCGACAAAGACCGCTTCCATGTCATGGCGAGCGAAGCGCGGCAATCTACTCCGCATAGCCGCCGAACCGGCCCAATGCAACACCCCTGGTCACCGCATTCGCCGCGCGGCGCCGTTCATCTCGTCGAGGTCGGCCCGGCGGCAGTGCGGACAGCGGTAGTGCCCTTCGGCCACAAGCAGCTCGTATTCCCGTGCCCCCGCGTGAGGCCCTCGCGCCGGGACCGAACGAATCTCACTGGGTCCTTTCTGCCCGCCGCACGGCCCATTGAATTGTACCTTCTTACCATCCATGATGAGCTCCCCACCTAGGAACCATTCTAAACTCGAAGTTGCTATTGTATGCTGATAGTGTCGCGACATCAAGCCATCAATTCTTTTTTTTGCGCCGCGGCAACCTCGTCCACAGCCCCGGAGCCCACAACCGCTTACCGGCGAGTGCGATCCACCGGGCCAGCCACACAGGCCATGATACCCGGTAGTTTTTTGTACGCCTGGGGAGGCACTTTGTGCGGAAAAGCGAGGCACCAAACAAAAGGAGCGTGGGCCATTCTCTCGCCCACGCCCCTGACGCGTGCTATCCCAAATCAGCGGAATCGTTACTCCTTGTGGATTGGCGGAATGACAACCTCCGTCGATGCGTCATCCGAGTCGGTACTGTCGTCACTCTGGTCACGGGCGGCCTTGGGTGGCTCGGTGAAGAGCAGGAACGACAGGTCTTCCGTCTGGCCGGTCTGGTCGAGAAGCTGCGTCCAGTCCCAGGTATCGACCGCACTCTTCGTGCTCACCTGCGCAGCCACAGCGCCGTCGTTGCGGCCGGCGCCGGCCAGCATCAGCGCCTCCTCGGCGTCCAGAGCGATCTTGAAGACACGGACATCATCGATGAGCCCGTTGAAAAACTCGTCTTTGGCCGAGCCACAGGCACCGATAATCAGGGTGGACCGGTACGGGGTGGTGAAACCCTTCGGACCGGTGGCCGTGCCGTCGAGCACGCCGTTGACATAGAGGTTCATTGTCTGCGTGCCGGCATCGAACGCCGCGGCCAGGTGGTACCACTGATTGGGCGTCAGGCTCTGCTGCGAATGCCACGTATTCTGGCCCACGCGGAAGTGGAAACGACCCTCGGTATCCAGCCACAGCCCGAAGCGGTTGCGATTGACGCCGTCGCGGTCATACTCCAGAAGCGCGTGCCATTGCCCCCTCGTCTCTCGGGGGTAGACCCAGGCCGAGACGGAGAATGAGTTCGGCGCAAAGTCGAAGCCTTTCGGCTGATCCACCTTGACGTAGTCGCCGCGACCATCCAGGTCGAGGGCTCCGCCGATCCAACCGCCGGAGGGCCGCCAGACCGGGTTGCCGACCACGACGCCGTCGTTGCCGCCGGCGCTGTCGGAGGCGACTTTGCCCGCCGTCTCATCGAGCTTCCACCACGCCAGCGGCGTGAGGGTTTGCCCGCTCCACGAGGCACTCGGATGATTCGTCCAGCCCCACGAGTAGGTGGTGCTCTTCGGGTCCTTGTAGACGGCGACGACACTGAGCCAGTAGGCCCTGCTCTGCCCCTCCGGCCGGAACCACTTCTCCTGGGGCAGGCCAACCGTGTAGCGGTATACCGGCTCGAAGCCCAGCACGGAAGAACTCGTCGGTTTCGGGTCCTTGTCAAAACCGACCAGGACCTCGTCGAATTCCTCCGCCTTGTACTCCCAGATCTTCTTGCCGGGATGGCTAAAGCTCTTGGCGTCTTTCTGGTCGGAGCCAGGGACGTCCGCCCAGATTGACAGCAGGAAGTAGTCCGGCGGCACCGGCGCGGTCATCTGCTGGCCATTGCCAGGCAGATAGCCGTAGCCGAGGTAGGAGCCCCACCAGACCATGCCGGTGACCGGCAGACCGTTGCGAGACATCCAGTCGTCCGCCACCATGCGGCGGAGAGCCGGGCTGACGTCCGCCTTCTGAGTCTCAATCGTGAACGCCAGGTCGATCGACTTGCCGCTGAGCGTGTGGCCTTTCGGATATTGCGACGGGCCCCACGCAAAGCCGTCGTACGACTCCTGGGCCTTGACCCAGGCCGCCGCATCGTTCCAGTGATTCGTGGAGGTCCGCCAGCCGAGCCGCGTCGCGACGGTGCCCGGCGTGTGAACCACCTGGGCCTGGGCGGTTAGCCAGTAGATGACCGGGTTCTTCTCGGTGCCGGTCTGGTGGAAGGCCTCGCTCGGGCTGATTTTGAAGGTGTACTTGTAGCCTGTCAGGTGGTTGTTCTGCTCGAAGGTCCCGTTGGCCGGACTGTAGTAGCCTTTGGCCCGCCCCTCCACCGGCTCGATGGTGAACTGGCCGCGTGAGAATTGCCTGCGCCAAAGGACCTTGCCGGGCATGCTGCGCCCCGTCGAGCTGCGGTTGGCCGGAACATCCTGCCGGAGGCTCAACGTAAAGGTCGCGTTATCCGCGCTGTCGCCGGGCAGTATATCACGGTACCAGGAAGTCCACAGTGTAATCCCGGTGATCGGCCCCGTCGTCCGGCACTCGAAATCGTCCGCGGAGATGGTCGCAGGCCAGGTTGAGGGCGAGTCCCTCGTCATGTCCACGTCGATCCCGGTGGCCGTCGTGTCCGGTGGCTGGGTCCATTTGGCCGTAGCACTAGGGCCTTCGATCGCCAGCGACTCTTCGTCTTCGTACTGCGCCCAGCAGCGCAGGCCCGTGAATGGCTGCTCCCATCCCAGGTATTCGGGGGCCGTATCCAGCTCGAAGGCCATGTCGTACAGGTCCTGCCGCTCACCAGCCAGCGGGCTCGTGATCGGACGGATCGTCGAGGGGTCGAGCGTGAATCCCGCCCGCAACTCATCGCATTTGAACTGGGCTTTCACGGCCCCGCCTGTCCAAGGCTTGGGCCGGCTTTGCCAACCCCAGGGATTCTGAGGCTCCGGCGCGCCGGTGTAGACGGCCGCAATGCTGATCCAGAAGATGTGGTCCCGCGTGTCCGAGTCCGCGAACCGACTTTGCCAAAAGTACTCCTGTGGCTGGAGCTTCAGCACGTACTCGAATGCCGTATCTGATTGCTTCTCCTGGAGTCCTTCGGTCCCGGCCTTTTCCTCTTCTACTCTGGCGGCGGGCACATTGACCACCCAGAGCAGTTTGTCCGGCCGGCTGAAGGAGGTTCGCTGATCCGACGGTACATTGCTCCAGAATCCGATCCGCCAGGATTCCGGCCTGGCACGCGGCGGTTCCGCGCCGGTCCAGGTCTGGTAGGAGCCCCACCAGTGCACCGATGCCACCGGCATGTCCCCGGCGCACCGGAAGTCGTCCGCCACCAGGGTCCAGGAGGCAGCGGTATACGACAGCAATCGGCTGGCATAGGACGCCTCGCCCCATCCGCAGTAGGTCGGCCGCGTCTCTCTCGGGTCCTTCTCAATCGGCGGCTGCGACCACTTCAGATGCTCCGTTGGTGGCTGGGCGGGCGCTGCACCATCGGCGATCCGCACCTGATAGTCTTCCACCTCCCCATCCGGGGCCGAACCGTCGTAACTCAGGCCGCGCTGCGTGCTGAAACGGAAACGCGCCATCGTCTGGCCCGGCGCCGCCTTGGCCGGCACGTTGAGTGTCAATGTATTGATGCCGGCGGAGAGGATCTCATCGGCAAAGACGTGTTCGCCCGGGTCGTCCCAGTCGCCGTCGGCATTCCAGTCCACCCAGGCGTTGAGAGCACCCTGTGCGGAGGCGATTACCTGGACGTCCGCCGTCTTGCCAGGCGCCAGATCGGAGGCAAAGAGCACACCGTCTTCGTCGGCGCCGATAACGTCGTCGCCGGTGGCCGTCGCGTTGGGTTGGCCGTCGATCTCGCCGTCCACCATCCTGCCCAGGCACAGGCCCGGCACGACGGTGTGGCGGGCCCCGTTGCTGGCCAAAAGCGTCGGATATGCCGGGTCGGGAGCGTCGCCAAAGTCCTGTTCCTTCAACGCCGGCTTCGTCTCTTCCTTGGGCACGCAGTCGTGCCGAATCCGCCCTTCCACGTGCACGTTCTGGCCGCGAACATCAATCGACAGCCATTGCGGACAGAACTCCGCAATCTCAAAGCTGACGTTGATGACCCCCGGTTGACGCACTTCGGTGCGCGGGACAATCACGCGCGCCTCGATGTCCTTTTGCGTCTGTCCCGGGTTCTTGGGGTCCGGCAGCGGCGGACTCTTCTGCGTGCCCGACCAGGTCAGCTTCGTCCAGTTCACCGACGCCTCAATGGTGCCGACCGAACTGGCCTTGGGGTCGAGAACGCGGATCGTGAGGTCCACGTCGATGACGTTCTTGGCGTCCCGGCTCAGGCCGCTGTTCGGGAACCATTGGGCCAGCCAATCCGTGGCCGGGTAGTAGTACCACGAGCCATGATTGAACCCGGTCCCCTCTCCCTTGACGATCTCTCCGGCCTTGCCCACCTCCACCGTGAATTGGTCTTGTGCGGCCCCGGTAGAACTCCATCCCATCGCCAGGACGATCAGGGCCAGCGCGGCCGCAGGCTGGTGGCACAGTCCTTTCCACGTGCTCATAACATAGTCCTCCCAAAAGTAACCTTGCGTACAGTCCTCACAACTCGGTGACGAGTGGCTTGACTGCACCCCGAGGCTCCCGGACGCGAGACCAGGCGATCGGAGGGTTTTCTGCCGGCGCACGGACTCCGCGCGTCCTTCCGTGGAATCGACCTGAGCGGGCCTTTCCTCAAGCAAAAAAGTGCAGAACCGAAGTGAAAGTCACTTCGACCACCCCCATTATGTCATTGAACCTGATCGTTACTCTATCACCCCGGCCCAGGAAAAGCAAGAGGAATCTTATCGGACGGCCGATGGCATGGATGGGTGGCAGACTCTGGTGGCTCTTCGTAGGTCGCGCGTCCCTGCACGACCTCTTTCTTCAGCACGGGGCGAACGTTCCTCCGCGCGGGTCCGGGGACGACCCCATTTGCAGAATTAAGGAGTCTGTAATCTCCTATTCTGCGTGGCCCTGTGCTGCCGGGGCTGCCGACCGCCTTGGGGTGGACCATTCGGGATGGGGCGGCACACGCCCCTTTCTACAACGTCGGCACCTTCTCGGGCGAGTTGGCCGCGGTCAACGACTCGGATGCCTGGACCGCCTCGACCAGCGGCAGCCAGATCTGAAAGGTCGCTCCGTGGCCCGGCTCACTCTGGACCTCGATTCGTCCAGCGTGAGCCTCGACAATCTGCTTGACCACGTAGAGCCCCATCCCCGTGCCTTCCGCGAGGGTGTTGGCGGACCGGCCCCGCCCAAAGGGCTGGAAGATCACTTTCAGATCGTCTGAGCCGATGCCCGGACCCTGGTCGGTGACGCTGAGCACCACCTGCGCGTCCTCCCTCTCGACGCGCAGGGTTACGCAGGTATTCGACGGACTGTATTTGACGGCGTTGGACACCAGGTTCGTGAGCACACGCTCGATCCGATCCGCATCACCGCGGATGGTGCAGCCTTCGTCCGTTTTCAGCACGATCTCGTGGCCGGCGTACGCCTTGCTCCGCGTCTCGACAAAGCGCCGAACCAGAGTGCTCAGGTCCAGTTCCGTCGTATGAACGGAGAAACGGCCGTTCGCCACTTGGACATCGTCGGTGAGGTCGCGGATGATTCCGCGCAGACGCGTTGCCTCCTCCCGGATGCCGTCGAGATAGGAACAGCATTCTTCTTCAGTGGTATGGGATTCCAACAGCACGCGTGTGGCCATTTCGATGGCGAGCACTGGGTTCTTCAGATCATGCACCACCATCGCCACGAATTGCAGCCGGTCCTTCTCTCGATCGGCGATATCGCCGGCCATATTGTTGAAGGTTCGCGCCAGGGCGCCCAGCTCGTCGTCGTGCAGGGCCGCTGCCCGGGTGGAGAAATCGCCTTGGCCGAACGCTGCCGCCGCATCGTTCAGGGCCAAGGCCGGGCGGATGATCCGCCGCATCAAGCCCAAAGCTCCTCCCAGCAGAAGGATGGCCGTACCCACGGAAAGACCCATCGCATAGTCGCTTACCTTGTCCTGCAAGCGGCCGGCCACCTTGATCGATGCCTCCATTTGGTCTTCATTTTCCTTCTCAAGATCATGAACTACGCCTAAAAGGTCATAGGCTGACCCGGATTCGACCTCTGTAGACTGCGGCCCGACCAATGCCAGTTGGCTTCTTAGGACCCGGAGCTTCTCCCGGATCGTCGCCAAAAGGTCCGCCTCTTTGGGGGTGTCGATATAGGGGCTGAAGCTGTCAACGATCTGTTCCGCGGCCGTCAGGTACCCCTGCTCGCCTTGTTGGTATTGGTGCTGGTCGGTGGCGTGCCACAGCAGATCGTCATGCCGGTAGGCCAGAATGGCTGCTTCCAGCCTGTGCGTGGCGTCCATGGCTTCAATATCGGTGGCCACGTGGTTGCTGATCCGCGACAATTGGTTCTTCGCCACGAACCAACCCGACACCAAGATGACCCACGCAAGCAGCACACTACCAGCCCATAGTGCAACGAGCGTGCGAATGGTGGGCGGCCGGAGAAAACTGCGACGAAATCTTACGTCCATCTGACGATTGCCTTAGTTGCCCAGTCCAATGCCAATCAGTCCTCTCCTTGGCCTACTACGTCGAAACCGGCCCGGTGGGTCGATGGCATAGGCAAGTCGGCGCGAAGAATGTGGGGATTTGCCAATGCACATGAACCGCACCTATCCGCCACCTTGGACTCAAGTGGGTCAACAACGGAATGCTCCTACCAGGAAATTGAGGTGTGCCATGATGAATGCAATTGCTGTTCCTTTGCTGGAAGCCAAAGTGGAGGCGTGGAAAGCCTGGACGCTGGAGTGTATGGGCCCCCGGCGGGAGGAATTCGACGACTTCAATGAGCGGATGGGACTCACTCTTCATCGCGCGTGGCTGGCCCAGAGCCGTCAAGGGCCCCTGGCGATCGTCGTCTTCGACGGGGCGGGTGCCGAGAGCTTCCTGCGCAAGATGGCAACTTCCCAGGAACCGTTCGACAAGTGGTTTCGCGAACGCGTCTCCGAGTTCCACGCGATAGACTTCTCCAATCCAGACATGCTGCCTCCCACCGAGATGTTCCTGGATTGGCAGGCGCTGCGCTACGCGGAAATCCCCGGCATGAGCCTCTAAGAATCGCCGTTGTCGATTCCCAGGCTCAGATAGATGCGTCCCCGGCAGACGACCTGCAGCGCCTGGATGAGTTCCTCCATGCCGCCGTCCTTGAGGACGTACGCGCGAGCTCCGGCTCGCAGCATCTGGGCGGCGTATCTTTTGGAGGAATGTACGGATAGTCCGATGATGCGAATCCGCGGCCGACGCTCCAGGATTCGACGCGTGGCATCAATCCCGTTCACCTGTGGCATCGCCACGTCCATGATGACAACGTCAGGTTCGAGCTCGAGCGCCAGTCGAATCGCCGAGCAACCGTCCGTAGCCTCACCCACCACGTCCAGATCAGGCTCGTGTCTCAAGACTTGCGTCAAACTTTCCCGCATTACGGCATGATCGTCCACAACCAGTACGCGCACACTTACACCCTCAGTTTGGATCTCCAAACGCCATCCTTCGCGTCTGGAGCCCTTTTCTTGTGAGTGCCCTCCTTGGCAGACCCCCAAACCCTTTTGGGCCACACCTTGGGCCCAGGCAACAAATTCGCCCATCCGTAGGCGTATATAAAATACAGGGAGCGGAGAAAGATGCCACTAAGGGATTTCCTCAAAATGGGCTTCGCAATTGCTTAGGTGCACAAGCGCCGCACTATGTGGATTTCCGCAGGAGCTTGGCAACCTTTTTGGCGAAATAGGTTAGAATGAGATCGGCGCCGGCACGTTTGATGGAGGTGAGGACTTCCATCATGCACGTCTCGCGGTCGAGCAGACCGGCGTCGGCCGCCGCGTTGAGCATCATGTACTCCCCGCTGACGTTGTAGGCGGCGATGGGGCAATCGAAGCGATGCCGGGCTCGGCAAATCACGTCGAGATAGCTCAGGGCCGGTTTGACCATGACGAGGTCCGCGCCCTCTTCGATATCCAGCGTGATCTCACGCAGGGCCTCGCGGGCGTTGGCAGGGTCCATCTGGTAGCCTTTGCGGTCACCGAAGGCCGGGGCCGACTCGGCGGCATCCCGGAAGGGACCATAGAACGCCGAGGCGAACTTGGCCGCATATGACAGAATCGCGACGTCGTCGAAACCGTTGCACTCCAATACCTGCCGGATGGCGCGGACCCGGCCGTCCATCATGTCCGACGGCGCGACGATGTCCGCGCCCGCCTGGGCATGTGACAGGGCTATCTTGGCCAGGAGTTCCAGGGTGGCGTCGTTATCGACCTTGCCATTCTTGATGACGCCGCAATGCCCGGTGCTGGTGTACTCGCACAAGCAGACATCGGTTACGACCAGCAAATCGGGAGTCCGCTTCTTGATGGCGCGGATCGCCTGCTGCACGACCCCATTTTCGGCCCACGCCTCGGAGCCCTGCTCGTCCTTGTGCGCGGGCAAGCCAAACAGCAGCACGGCAGGGATACCGAGTCCCGCCACCTCCGCTGTCTCCTCCGCAATGCGGTCCGGCGAGAAATGGAAACAGTCGGTCATGGAAGGGATCGGCTTCTTCAATCCCTGGCCCGCCCGAACGAAGAGAGGGTAGATCAAGTCATCGACGCGCAGCGAGGTCTCGCGGACCATCCGCCGCATGGTCGCACTGCGACGCAGCCGTCGCATTCTGATTTCCGGAAAACCCATAGAACACTCCAGTTGTCAGTCTTCAGTTGTCAGTTCTCAGTCAACTGTCCCCTGCCGACCATGAACTGTCAACTGCGAACTGACGACTCCGCAATTTCAAGGGCGTCGAGCAAACCGTCTACCGTGTGCTCCGCCGCCTCGACATCGATTCGAACACCGAGCTGGGCCAGTCCCTTCGACGTGACCGGGCCGATGGAGGCTGTCCTCGTCGTACTGGCGTTGACGAGTTCGGGCCGGAGTTGTTCGAAGAAGCCGCGTACCGCCGAGGGACTGGCAAACGTCAGCCAGTGGACTCGGCCCTGCTCGATCTGCTCTTGGAGGCCGGCGGCGTCGCCCCGCCGCGATACGGCGGTGTAGATCGAGACATCACGCACGCGGGCTCCTCCCTGCTTGAGCACACCGACCAGTTCATCGGAAGCAAGCTCGGACCGCAAGAGCAGGACCTTCTTATCACGGAGGTTCGCATAGGACGCCAATTGAAGACCAAGGTCCCGGCCCGTAAAGACGGTCGGCACAAAATCGGCCCTGATCCCATACCGGGCGAGACACTCGGCAGTCTTGGCCCCCAGGGTCGCCAGGCGGACCGAAGCAAAGACCCGGGCATCCTTCTCAAAGGCATGGATCGCGTCGAAGAACACCTCGACGCCGTTGGGGCTGGTGAAGATCACCCAGTCGTAGCTCGTCAGCTCCGTCAGCACTTCGAGGAACTCGCTTCGATGGGTCAGCGGTTGGATAGCCATCGTGGTGAACTCCACAGGAGAGCCACCCCTGGCGACGATCTTCTGCGCCATCTCCGCGTTGCCGGCGGCATCGCGCGTCACGACGATGGTCCGACCGAACAGCGGTTTTCGCATGAACCAGTTCAAGCCGGGATCGCCCTGGGCCGCTGCGCCCACGATAATCAGGGCCGGCGGCTCGATGTGCTCGCGGCTGCACACCTCGACGATTTGAGCTAACGGTGCCTGCACGACTCTCTGGGTCGGCAGTGTAGCATTGGCCACGAGTGCCACCGGCGTATCGGCGGACATGCCGCGGGCCGCGAGTTGCGCGGCGATAACGGGCAGCGTGCCAATGCCCATGTAAAAGACGAGCGTGCCCGGGAAATGCGCCAGGATACTCCAATCGATATTCGTCTCCTCCTTACCTTCGGCTTCGCGGCCCGTGATAAAGGCGACCTGCGAGCTGTACCGCCGGTCCGTCAGCATGATGCCCGTGTACTCCGCGGCGGCCAGGGCGGCGGTAATGCCCGGCACGATTTCGAAGCTCACCCCCGCCTCGTTCAAAAGTGCCGCCTCTTCCGCGCAGCGGCCGAAGATGCACGGATCGCCGCCTTTGAGGCGAATGACAGTCTTGCCCGCGAGCGCCTTTCCCACGAGGAGTCGATTGATCTCGTCCTGCGTGAACGAGCCGGGGCCGATGCGTTTCGGCACATGGATAATCTCAGCGTTCTTGCGGGCCGGCTCCAGTAAGGCCGGGCTGGCCAGCTTATCGACGATGATGCAATCGGCAATCTTGATCAGCTCGGCTCCGCGCAGGGTAATCAGGTCGGCCCGTCCAGGCCCGGCCCCCACCAGGTACACCATGCCCTTCTTGGCCGCGTGGAGCGGGCTGTGCCCACCGGCTTCCACTGACGCAGATGGAGTGTCGTAGGATGTAGGGTGGGTTCTCAACCCACGCGTCAAATCTGCATCGGTCGGAGGAACGCGTGGGTTAAGAACCCACCCTACCGACCCGCTCTGCTCCTCCTCCAGTTCACGAAGAATCTCTCGGCCACCAGCGTTGAGCAGCTCCTGGGCGACCTCCTTGCCCAGTTGCACCGCCTGCGCCACGGGACCAGTGACCTGCTTCCGGATGACGTTACGGCCCTCGATATCCGCGATGAACGCATGAATTGACACCGTGCCGTCTTCGCACTCAGCGTAGGCCCCCACCGGGGCGTGACACCCGCATTTCATCGTGACAAGAACCTGCCGTTCCGCCAAGACCAACGCTCGGGCCGACTCGTCCTCTATGCTCCGCACGATCCCCACCGTCTCTTCATCGTCCCTTCGGGTCTGAATCGCCAAAGCACCCTGCGCTGGAGCCGGGATGAACTGCCGTGGATCAAAGACGAGAGATATCTTCTGGGCCAGGCCCAACCGCTCCAACCCCGCCCGCGCCAGGATGATCGCGTCGAGGTCCGTGGTCTGGAGCTTGCGAATTCGTGTTTGGACGTTGCCGCGCAGCGGCACCAACTGCAGGCCCGGCCGAAGGTGGCGCAGTTGTGCCGCCCGCCGCAGGCTTGAGGTTCCGACCTTCGCCGACGCGGGCAGTTCGTCTACGGAATTAACCGGTCGCTTGGCCAGCAAACAGTCTTCGGGCCATTGCCGGTCATAGATCGCCGTCACGACCAGACCCGCCCGCTCCTGGGTAGGCAAGTCCTTGAGACTGTGCACCGCGAAGTCGGCCTCGCCCACCAACAAGGCATCCTCCAACTGCGACGTGAAGAACCCGGTGTCTTTCAGGTCCCACAAAGCAGTGCGTCGGTCCTTGTCGCCCGTGGTGGTGATCTCTCGGATGCGAATCTCGACCTCAGGATGCTTCGCCCGCAGAGCAGCGATCACGGCTTGGGTCTGGGCGATGGCCAACTCACCCCGGCGGGTAGCAGCAGTAAGAACTCTCATAGCAGCAGGCACCATCTATCCGGTATACCCGCAGACGCCGACGCGCGGGGAATTGACGACGGGCAGGAATATCGGATCGCTACAGTCGTGCTTGGCCGCGCATTCCTCGCAAAGCCAGCCTTTTCCCGAGTACATACATTGCGTGCAGACCTGTGCGGCGGGCTTGCCACAGTTGTCGCACGGGATCACCGGAGGCTCATTCCTGGCCAGTACTCTGATCTCATTTCCCTTCAGAGCACTCTCATCCTCCGAGACGACCTTCAGTCGCAGGTGCGTAGAGCTCCCAAAGTCGTAAACGTGGTCGAACCTCATTCCCGGCGTGAGCACGTCCTTGAGCTTGACATCCATGAATTCACCATCCATATCCATAGGTTCGACGGAGTACCTTCTGCCCTCGATTTCAAACTCGCTCATGTGGCCGCAGCATTCCAGCCAAGTATTTCTCAGGAAGCCGTCGAGCGTATCAAGCGTTGCTTCGGCGGGCACCTCCAGGTGCATCCAGTACTCAGGCAGATAGCGACCTTCGGCAACCAGGTGGAACGCCTTTCTCTTCGCCGTCTTCTGCGGTGCCTCGGAACCGCCCGCCTTCTTCTTGCAGGACTTGAGATGACTGGTCATCGCTGCCTTGGCGAAGACTGCGCCACAAAGATTACATTTTCCGTTTGAGGTCGGTCTTTTCCCTGCCATCTTCATACCTCCCAACCAATACGTACACGTGCCGAAGCCCTATCCGACAGGTTCTTCTCCTACAGGATACTCCCCTTGCCGTACGCCGTGTTCATCTCTTTGTGCTGATCGGCCGGTCACGGGCCTTGGTCCCGGGAGAGGAACATCTTGTTGACCAGGTCGATGGCCTGCAACTGCTCGGCGGTGGGCTCGCCGCCGCCGTTTTTGATGAAGCCGATCGGGCCGTGCAGGATCTTCTTGACCAGCGACTCGGCGAAGGACTGGAGCTTTTCGCTGTTGCCGTTGCCGAAGTCCTTGGCGTAGCGTTTGGTCTCGCTGCGGGCCAGGTCGAGTCCCATCTGCGTCAGTCTCGAAATGACCGGCACCAGATCGAGCGACTCGTACCACTGCGAGAACAGAGCGACGAATTCCTCGACCACCGCTTTCGCCTTGGGGATTTCGTCGTTGCGCTTGGCACGATTGGCGCTGATCTGCCCGTCCAGATCGTCGATATTGTAGAGGCGAACGCCAGGGAGCCGCCCAATCGCCGGATCGATGTCGCGCGGAACGGCGATGTCCACGATGAGGAGCGGTCGGGACCGATCGGCCAGCGACCACTCGACGCCATCCCGGGTAAGAATGCACTGCGGAGCAGCCGTCGAGCTGATGAGCACGTCCACTTCGCCCAGCCTCGACACGATATCGGAGAGACCGATCGCTTCGGCCTTCTCAAACAGGCGGGCCATTGCCCGTGCTTTCTCGATGTCGCGATTGGCGATCATCAGGCCGGCGACGCCGGATTTTGCCAGATACCTAGCCACCAGTTCGGCATTCTCCCCGGCTCCGATGACCAGGGCCCGCGCCGTCGCGAGATCGGTCTTCTCGCGTGCCATCTCCACCGCGGCCAGGGCGATCGAGACGGCGCCACAGTTGATATTGGTGCGGGTGCGGACGGCCTTGCCCACTCGGAAGGCGTTGTGAAAGAGCCGATGGAAGACCAGCTTGCTCATGCGGGCTTCGAGCGATTCGGTGTAGGCCGCCTTGACTTGGGCGAGGATCTGGTTTTCGCCGATCATCTGGGAGTCGAGCCCGGCGGCCACCTCAAACAGGTGCCGCACGGCGTCCAATCCGGCCTTCTCCCCGCCGTGCGCCGTCCACGTGTCCACGGCCTCGGCTCCGCACGGCCCGAGCAATCCGCACAGAAAGCCCCGGCAGTCGAAATCCTTCTTCGCATACAGGTAGAGTTCGAGCCGGTTGCACGTCTGCAGGACCACCGCTTCACTGATCTCCTGCTGATGGTGCATTTGCCGAAGCATCGCATGCCGCTGCTCGGCTGTGAAGGTCACCTTCTCCCGAACCTCTACGGGCCAGTCGCGGTACGTCAGATGATGGACAACGAGCTTCATGTATCTGCTTATATTCCCTATTCACCGAAACCGTTACAGTGTATTCCAAGAAAGCCCCCTCATCAAGAACATCATGAGTGCGCCGCACACAAGGATATTGATTATTGCGGCAGGATAATGGATTATTGGGTCTGCGTGTGTAAGGAGAATAGATGAATCGATTCAGGCGGGGCGTGCTCTGGGCCGCTCTGATAGCCATCCTGCTGCTGGCTTCGCTGTCAATCTACGGAGCCTTCCTCGGCGCCGAGCGAGCCCAGGTGTTCTTCAACTCCCTGCCGCTGGCGGTCTACTGGCTCGGCCTGGTGGCGCTTCTATTCGCAGGGATTGCCCTTTTTCGCCGGCTTCTCCAAGTCCCCGCCTTGTTGTTGTTGCACATCGGGTCCATTCTGGTGCTGATTGGCGCCATGTGGGGCTCCAACGGCGGTCACGCCCTTGCCAGGCAACTCTTCGGCATCGACAAGATTCCGCAAGGTCTGATCGGCGTCCTCGAACAGACGCAGGAGAATCGGGTGGTCTTCCCCGACAGCAACGAGGTCCGCGAACTGCCCTTCTTCGTGCGCCTCAAAGACTTCCGCATTGAGTACTATCAGCCGGGTGACCTGCTCATCCGGGGCCCCGCCGGGCAGCAGTGGCGTCTGCCCGCCGAGGTGGGCCGAACGTTGCCGCTGGGCGAGGAATTTGGCACGGTCAGGATTCGACGTGTGTTCGAGAACTTCAAGATCGACCTCCAGGGCGACGAACCCGTCGCCTATGACCAGCTGGGCGGGTCCAATCCGGCCCTTGAGGTCTGGGTGGAGAAGCCGGGGGCTGCTCCGGGCCGACGGTACATCTTCGACCAATCGCGCGGCCACGCGGATCCCAATGACCCGCTGCGTATGAGCTACAGCCGGATGATCAGCGATTACATCAGCGATTTGGAGATCGTCAAGGACGGCCAGGTGGTCGCGGCCAAGAGCATCGAGGTCAACCATCCCCTGCACTATGGCGGCTACCACTTCTTTCAACATTCGTATGGCGAGGACAGGCTCGGCGAATACACCGTCCTGATGGTGGTTTCCGACTCGGGCTTGAATCTCGTCTACGGCGGCTACATGATGCTAATTGGCGGCGTATTCTGGCACTTCTGGGGCCAGCGCGTTCTGACCGCGATCCGAAGCCGTCACCTGATGACACCCGAGGTAGTGGGCCAACACACCTAGCGAAGGTTCGCATGGCGATCAAATACACAGTTCAAGGCCTGTTTATCTACATCACCATTGCGGCGTACCTGCTGGCGCTCGTGGCAACCGTGGTGGGTCGTAGGAAAGCAGGACAGATGTTGTTCATCGGCGGCTTTCTCGTAGCCGTCGCCTCTTTTGCCTATCGCTGGTACGACGTCCGACACGTGCCTCTGCAGAACCTCTTCGAGGTCTTCCTGTTCCTGGGCGCGATCTGCTACCCGATCTCATGGTTCTGCCGGCAGATTCTGCGGATTGGCGGTCAATGGGCCGACGCCTTCATCGGGGCGGTCGTGCTGGTTCCGGCGGGCTTTGTCTTCAACGCCCAGCCGATGCACCTGCCGCCGGCCCTGCAGAGTTGGTTGTTCGGCCCGCACGTGGCGGTTTACATGATGGCCTACATCTTCATGGCCAAGGCGGTGATCCAGGCAGTCGGGCAGTTCCGGCGTGCCCAGCCGAATGCTGATGCCACTTGGTTGCCGTCGGAGCAGGCGACGTATGAGTTGATCGCCATCGGCTTTCCCCTGCTGACGCTGGGTCTGGTCCTGGGCAGTTGGTGGGGCAAGCTCGCCTGGGGCAACTACTGGGGTTGGGACCCGAAAGAGCTTTGGTCACTCGCCTCGTGGCTGGTGTATCTCGGCTACTTTCACTGGCGGTACATGTTCGGCAAAAAGCACCCGGCCCTCAACAGCCTCTGGGCAATCACGGGCATGGTCGCTATCATAATCACGTTGCTGTGGGTCAATCTGTCCCGCTTGTTCGCAGGCCTGCACAGCTACGCGACATAGAGGCCCTAATGAAATGAGCCGCGTGGGTGCCCCCGCGAAGGCGGGGGTCCAGGAAACCCACGGCGCGCATGGATTCCCGCTGGCGCGGGAATGACACGCAGAGAGGGTTGCCGGATTGTTGTGCGACCGAGGACAAGTCAGTAATCGGCTGAGATAAAGCATATTTGGAGGTGACGGTATCATGCTGGGGAGAAGACAAATCTCGTGTGTGTTCGTTCTCATCGCCTTATGTACCGCTCTCGCACCGTCGGCCGTCACCATCTCGCAGGATGGCAAGGCCAAGGCGGTCATTGTGATTGCCTCTGATGCAACGGAGCCCGAGCAGCACGCAGCCAAGGACCTGGCCGCCTTCCTCGGACAGATCACGGGCGCGACGTTCGAGTTGGCCAGCCAGGAGAAGCCGGATGCTTCCTGCATCTTCGTCGGGCCTGGCGCGGCGAAACAGGCGGATAAGCAGTTCTCGACCGATGGACTCGGGGCCGAAGGCATCGTCATCAGGACCGTCGGCGAAGATCTGATCCTCGCGGGCGGCCGGCCGCGCGGGACGCTGTACGCTGTCTACACCTTCCTCGAAGACCAGTTGGGCTGCCGCTGGTGGTCCTCGACCGAGAGCAGCATTCCGAAGAAGCCGACGGTGAGCGTGGACGGAATCAATACCAAGTATGTGCCGCCGCTGGAGTATCGCTCGGCGTTCTGGTTCGACGCCTTCGACGGGGATTGGGCGGTGCGGAACAAGTGCAACGGCCAGAGTCACAGACTCAGCGACGAACAAGGCGGCAAGCACATCTACGAAGGATTCGTGCACACGTTTTATCCGCTGATCCCGCCGCAGAAGTACTTCGCCGAGCACCCGGAGTGGTTCAGTGAGATCGACGGCAAGCGTACGACCGACCGCGCCCAACTGTGCCTGACCAACGACCAGATGCGAAAAGAACTGGTCAAGAACCTCAAGGAACGCCTGCGCAGCAATCCGGCGGCCACGATCGCCTCGGTCTCCCAGAACGATTGGTATCGCAACTGTCAGTGCAAGGACTGTGCCGCCATCGAGAAGGAAGAGGGTAGTCCTGCCGGCCTGATGCTGCGGTTCGTCAACGCGGTGGCGGCGGACATTGAGCCGGAGTTCCCGAACGTCGCCATCAGCACGCTGGCCTACCAGTACACCCGCAAGCCCCCGGCTATCACCAAGCCGCGACACAACGTTATCGTCCAGTTGTGCAGCATCGAGTGTTCCTTCTGTAAGCCGCTGGCCGACGAACGCAACAAGGCGTTCCGCGATGACCTCGTCGGCTGGTCAAAGATCTCCGACCGGCTGTACATCTGGGATTACACGACCAACTTCCGCCACCACATCATGCCGCACCCGAACCTGCGGGTCCTGGGCCCGAACGTGAAGTTCTTCGTGGATCACAACGTCAAGGGCATCTTCGAGCAGGGCGCCTACACGACCAACGGGGCCGAGATGGCGGAGCTGCGCGCCTGGGTGCTGGCCAAGCTGCTGTGGGACCCCAGCCGCGACGGCGAGAAACTCACCAACGAGTTCGTCGAGGGCTATTACGGCCCCGCCGCAACGGAGATCAAGGCGTACCTCAAGACGATGCACGATGCCGTCGAGCAAAGCGGCGACTGGCTCGGCTGCTTCGAGAATCACACGGCCAAGTTCCTGAACTTCGACACGCTCGCCCGCGGTTGGCAACACCTCAAAGCCGCCAAGGCCGCCGTCCAGGACGATCCGGCGCTGCGCTTCCGCGTCCAGGTAGCCGAGATGCCCGTGCTGTACACGTTCGTGATGCGCTGGAACGACTTCCGTGAGGCGGCCAAGACCGCGAATGCCGACTGGCCCATGCCGCCGACCGCCAAGGATACCTGCGATCAATTCATGGCTATCGCCAGGCAAAAGAACGTCACACGGCTCAACGAGGGCACGCCGGGCTTCGCTGCGTTGGAGAAAGCTGTCGGCCGAGCCACGAATTGAGCCGGCAGCTACAAATAGGGCACGGCCCGCGATGGCTTGTAGGGTGCGTACCACGCACCATCTTCTTGCCCAGTCCGTCGCGTCACCCTACAATGGCCTCGCGTTGTACGCAGTCGTTTGGACTCTGATGAAAGGAGGACCAAGCCTCATGGGAGTCACTATTCGGAATCTTCGGTCGATCAGGAGCTTGATGCCGCCTGCTCTCATCGTGCTTTGCCTGGGTCTATCGCCGCGATTCTGCAACGCAGGTGACCGGCCAACAGCCGAGAACAACGTCATTTCGGCGTCCCTCAACGCCAGCGATGGGACGCTCTCTATCATCGACAAGAGAGCCGGTCAGAACTGGCAACAGAAGGCAATAGCAAAGGGCAAGATGATCGACGTCGTCAGCAAAGGACGCGGGATCGAAGCCACATGGCAGGACGCTCGCACAAGCCTAAAGGTGCAGATGAGCCTGCAGGTGGAAGAGAGCAGACCGGAGTTCACGGTCACGCTTTCGGCCCAAGGCGACCTGAAACAGTCGCTGCGCTACACCCAGCCCTTCGTTACCGAGGCGGGCACCTATCTCGTCGTCCCCATGAACGAGGGAATCTCCTACCCTGTGGATGATGCCACGGTCGAGACGCGTAAGCTCATCGCCTATGGCGGTCACGGCATCTGCATGCCCTTCTGGGGCGCCACGGACGGGCAAAAGGGCTACATGGCCATCATCGAGACGCCGGACGATGCGTCCATTTCCATCACCCGCAACGATGGCAAGCTGTGCATCTCGCCCGAATGGGACCCGCAGATGGGCAAGTTCGGACCTGCTCGGAAGCTGCGCTACATATTCTTCGAAAAAGGCGGCCACGTGGCGATGTGCAAGCGGTACCGTGCCTACGCTAAAGAAGTCGGTCTGCTCAAGACGCTCGATGAGAAGCGGCAGGAGAACCCGAACGTGGATCTGCTGATTGGGGCGGTCAACGTGTGGTATTGGGAAAGGGATGCCCTCGCCATGCTGCAAGAGATGCAGTCGAAAGGCATCGACCGCATCCTGTGGAGCAATCGCCAGAGCCCCGAAGTGATTCAGACGATGAACCAGACCCGCGGCGTCCTGACGAGCCGTTATGACATCTTCCAGGACCTGATGGACCCCACCGTAGTCAAAGAGCAGCTTCGCGGCGTGCACCCGGATTGGACACAGAACGCCTGGCCGAGGGACATCATGCTCGACGAGAAGGGCGTTTGGCGCAAGGGCTGGGAGGTCCGAGGCAAGGACGGGAAGATGTACCCGTGTGCCGTCCTCTGCGACAAGCAAGCCCTGAAGTACGCCGCTGAGCGTGTACCCGCGGAGTTGAAGAACTCCCCCTACCGCTGCCGTTTTATCGACACGACGACCGCCGCCCCTTGGCGCGAGTGCTACGATCCCAATCACCCGATGACCCGCAGCGAGAGCCGGCACTGGAAAATGGAGCTGCTGCACTACATGTCGCAGGACATGCACCTCGTGACGGGCAGCGAGACAGGTCACGATGCCGCCGTACCGTTCGTGCACTACTTCGAAGGCATGCTCAGCCTCGGGCCGTACCGCGTGCCCGATTCCGGCCGACAGATGCAGAAGATCTGGGATGAAATCCCCGAGCGTGTCGCCAAGTACCAACTCGGCCACCAGTATCGCCTGCCGCTCTGGGAGTTGGTTTACCACGACTGCGTCATCGCCCAATGGTACTGGGGTGACTACAACAATAAGCTGCCGGCTCTTTGGATCAAGCGTGACCTGTTCAATACCCTCTACGGCACGCCGCCCATGTTCATGTTCTCCCGCAGCTTCTGGGAGCAGAACAAGGACCGCTTCGCCCAGAGCTATAAGAACACCTGCACGGTAGCACGGGCCGTCGGCTACGCCGAGATGACGGACCATCGCTTCCTGACAGCGGATCGCACCGTGCAACAGACGCAGTTCGCCAATGGCGTGGTCGTCACGGTCAATTTCGGCGACAAACCGTTCCGGCTCCCCGACGGCAGGGAAATAGCCCCGATGAGTCACGGCGTCGCCGGGATATGATGCGTCCGTAAGGATGTAGGGTGGGTTCTCAACCCACGCGTGACTGTGCAATTCGATGGCGAAACGCGTGGGTCAAGGACCCACCCTACCAGTGGTTCTGCGCTCTATTGCGAATGGGTCTGTAATCGCTGTCGGTCCCAGCCGAGGTTTTCAGCGACCGACGTCGCGAATTGCCACACGGCTTCATTCCGCCCGCCGAAGACAAAGCTGGTGCGTTCCGCCGCGAGGGCCACGGCCTGCGGCATATCCAGATATCGAAGGACATTCAGGAAGATGGGCCCGTCACGGTGAGTCGCCGGCAGATCCACCAGACTAAGGCGCACGATCTGGGGATCGAACAGCGAAGCATACAGGGCCACACCGGCCATATTGCCACGTGCCAGGATTGCAGGAGCCATACCCCTGATCTCGGGGATCTGCCCGAGCGCCTGGATGGTCCGGTGAATGTCCCAGACCCGCATGCCATCGAGCGTCTGTCCGAGCAACATGAAGCGCCGTCGAATCTGCGTTTGCTTCTTCTCGTCGCCCGTCCAGGCAGTCGCTCCGATCCCGCGCGGGCAGAGGAAAGCGAACAGGCTACGCTCCGACTTGAGCATCCCTTGGAGGGCCTCGAAACCCGCCGGATCGGCCTCGGGCAGGCTGTAGACACCCAGCCGATCCGCGAATTTGACCCTCATTCCCGACAGCCACTGCGTCCAGGTGGATTCATCCAGCACGGTCAGCGTAACACCCTTGGGGTCTGCCAGGTCAGTGAGACCCATAAGGAAAAACCGCAGCCGCACGTTGGGTTGGCTGTTGAAGTCATACGCCGTCAGACGGACGCCGTCCGCCTGGGCCGTGAAGACCTGATCTACGTCGAGAGGACCGGCTTCGCGGTCCGTCGGCCAGCCGCGAAAGACCTTCTCGCGCAGAGCCTTCATCCATCCGTCCCGCAGAGCTGCCCATTCCTCTTTCGATTGTGGCACGCTGCACGGTGATGCCATGGGGACGAAAGTCTCCTGAATCTTCGTGTTGATCTCATCGGTCGGCAGCTTCTCAAAGACCCTCAATTGCTGGGGCTGAAGCAGTGGCTCGGCCGGCACACGGATGACCGAGTCCTCGCCTTTCAGGAACCGGTTGAACCAGACGAAGGCGTGGGTCCTCAACTCCTGCGTGTCCTTGTGCGGCCCTTCGGTGATTTGCAGGCCCAGGTTCTTCTCGGCCCCGTACAGCTTGTAGATCCGGCGCACCTTTTCGTGCACACGGAGAACGCCATCGAGTGGGAAGATCGTGTCCTTATCGCTGTTTGAGATCAAGAGTGGCCTCGGTGCCACGAGGGCCGCCACCAGCGGATAGTCCCAGCGATAAGTGTTCACGATGAACATGCAATCACAGTGCCCCTCGACGCAGCCATCGACGACGTGGTTCTGCAGATCAGTGATCCCGGCCACCGGGACCGCGACCTTGATGCGGTCATCGATCGCGGCAATCCACCAACTGTACGCCCCGCCGCCGGAGCGACCGGTCACACCGATACGATTGGCATCGACCTCCTTGCGGGTCTCCAGATAATCGAGCGCCCGGATGCAGTCCCAGGCTTCGACGCCCGCCGGCGTGTAGCCCCGGCAGTTCCACCACCACATGTTGTACCGATACGTCCCGTGATGAATGCCCTCGATCTCGCCGAGTTGCAGCGTGTCGATGGTCAGGCAGACGTAGCCATTGCGGGCAAACCACTCGCCGTGGTGCTGATAGGAGACCTTGCAGCCGTAGCTGACACCGTCCTTCTTGACGCCTCCATGGCCGCAGACGTAAAGAACCGCTGGCACCGGCTTGGTCAGGCCCTTGGGGATATACAGATTCGCGGTGACATACAGTCCCGGCAGGGACTGAAAGTGCAGGTTCTCCACCGTGAACTGCTCCTGTTCGCCGGTTCCGGTTGTGGTGGCCTTGAGCGGCGTCTTCTCCGGCAACGGATCGAGGCCAAGCATCTCGAGCAATTGCTGTTTGTAGACCGGCCGCTTGGCCTTCCACTCCTCCAGCGTCTTGATGTCGCTGAGACACCCATCTTGCAGCTTCTTCGTCTCGCTCTGAAAGTACTCCGACAGCATCCGGTCCGCCGGGCTCGGCTCCTTCGTCTGTTGGGCGAAGGCGGCGTCGCTGGCAAGGACACCCCCCACCAGAACAATAGCAGCAACCCTGCACATCGCATTCATGAGTTTCCTTCCTTCGGTTCAAACCTTCCCCAAGACCAAGACCACGACGACGGATGGCAACAACAGCGTCCGGTTTGTAGTGACGCCGTCAGGCGTTTCCTCTGATATGCTCTTACGAGCACACTACGAACCACGACCTTCGGCCACGCCGCTGCCACTCGGAAGACAACGCAGCTTCCCACACGCTCTCAGACTTTCTCCGGGACGACGAAAGGTTCCCGGCAACTCCCGCGGGCCAGCTTGTTGGCCTCGCCGGCCAACGCGCCGGTGAACTTCTCCGTCTGCGGGTCCATCGTCAGCCAGGGGCCGAGCATGCGCGGCGTCTGTTTGACGTCCACGCCATTGACAAGCAGGTGTTCCTGGAACCGCTCGAACGACTCGCCGAGATCCGGGTTGCCCTTGAAGCTCGCGGCAATCTCGTCGCGCGAGACCTGCTTGCCCAGGCGCTGGGAGATATTGCCCATGTGGCATAGCGCCGCCGAGAGGTATCCTTCCTCTACATCGGCGTTGAGATCGCTGACCTTGCGGCTGCGGACGGCCTGAATGAAGTTCTCGTGATGGCCGGTGCCCTCCGTCAGGCGGAATTGCTTGATCTTCTGGCCCTTCCAGTCGTAGGCCCAGCCGCCTGCCAGATAGCCGCCCTCGCAATCGACGATGACGCCGTACCGGACGCCGCGATAATGATCCACCTCCGAATCACCTTTGACTCGGGGCAGATTGCGCAGCTCGAGAAGGATCGGCACCGGCTGATAGTCGAGGTACACGATCTGCGTATTCGGCGTCTGGCCGTCGTCGACGTAACCGAGACGCCCGCCCAGACTGACGACTCGCGGCGCCAGCTCGTTCTTGCCCGTGATCCAGCGGCAGATGTCGATGTAGTGGATACCGTTGTTGCCGAAGTCCCCGTCACCGGTCGCCCAGAACCAGTGCCAATCGTAATGCAGACTCTTCCGCATCAGCGGGGTCATCGGGGCCGGACCGCACCACAGGTTATAATCCACCGATTCGGGCACCGGCTGCGGCCCTTCGACCTTCCCGAGGCTGTTTCGGATCCCGTAGACGAAGCCGCGCACCAGCCGCACCTTCCCGAGGTTGCCCTGGTTGATATAGTCGATGGCCTCGCGGAGCCCTGTATCCGACCGGCGCTGCGTCCCGCTCTGCACGATGCGGTTGTACTTGCGGGCGGCCTCGACCATCCGCCGGCCCTCCCAGAGGTTATGGCAGACGGGTTTCTCCACGTAAACATCCTTGCCTGCCTGGCAGGCCCACACGGTGACGAGCGCATGCCAGTGATTGGGTGTCGCGGTAATCACCGCGTCGATGTCCTTGTCTTCGAGCAGCTTGCGGTAGTCCACGTAGGTGGCCACCTTCTCATTCCGCCTGGCGAACTCCTGCTCCTCCCGTTCGAGGAAGCTCTTGTCCGCATCGCAGATGGCGACGACCCGCACGCCGGGGATATTACGAAACCAGTTGATGTGATTACGGCCCTGGCTCCGGATGCCGACGACGGCCACGCGAATGTCGCCATTGGCCCCTCTGACGCGTGAGTACGGAACAGCCATCGAAAGCCCGGCCGCGACCGACGCCTTCACGAAGTCTCTACGGTTCATGCGTGTACCTCCCGAAAGCACCCTTAGTGACATCGGCCATGCTATCGGCGCAGATGGTATCTGTCAAAGCGCAACAGAGGTGTGCGTCTCGCTACTCCGGGTGGCAGCGTCAAGGCCGAAGGCCTTGGCGATGGCGAATGGGCAAACCGGCGGCAAGCCGGCGCTTGCCGCTGCCACCCAATGAGCACAGACTCGGGAATGTGAGATGGTGCCAGCTCGTTTGACCGCGCTGCCTCCACATGCTCACACAACGGACGCTTCGTCAATTGTGCGGCACAGCGTTCGCATCTGGTGCCGTGGGGCGAGAGGACATGTGCGGCGGTCCCCCTCTGCCCGCCGGTGGACCTCGCCAACCGCCCGGCGGCGCGGGGCCACGGCCGTAGCCCGGACCAAGCTCTTGCGGAATATGCCGGACTGAGCCCGGTAGATCCAGAAAGAACCGCTCCCACAGATGCATCTGATCCTCCGTCAGCACGCCCGCCATCTCCTGGCTCATCAGCCGCAGTTCTTCCGCAATCGCCTTTTGGCCGTCGCTCCGGATCTGGCCCAATCTCGCCATGTGCCTTTGAAGAACTGGCTCAACTTGCTGCCGTTGCTCCGGCGTCAGATGAAGAGGCCCGCTCAGCCGGCCAATCATGGGCTCGACCAGGGCTCTGTCGTCTATGACCGGATGTGGCCTAGCTTGTCCAACCAGCAACAGAGTCACCGCCGCGCCACCGAGCATGCCTGCCAGGAGAATGACGACGCCGAAGAAGGCCATGCGCCAATGGTGCAGCCTGCGGAGCAAGACGGTCGGGTTTTCGCTGCTCTCGTTTGGATTCATTGCACTGCCCATGAAATTGCCTCAGCGATCTCGTTCAGCGGCCCGGCGGATCGGGTGTAGAGGATGAAGGCCGCCGCCGCGGCAGGCACGGCTACCGCCGAGGCCGCCGCCGCCAGCCACATCCAAAGCCGTTCCGTCGCCGTCAGAGGCTGAGCCGGCCCCACCGTCAGGATGTGCAGAACGCTCTGTGTCACATCCACGCGCGGCGTCTGCTCCGCCTGGGCCCGAGCCGCCAAACGCTCGATCTTCCCTTCCCAGTTCATTGGACCAACTCCGTCCCACTTTGCTCGATGAGTTTCCGCAGTCGGTTGCGGGCCCGCAACGTCTGGACCTTGACCATCGTCTTGGTCCAGCCGGTTCGTCGGGCCGTCTCGACCACATCGCACTGCTCCAGATAGCGCAAGGTCAAGACCAGCCTGTCGCGGGGCGACATCTGGGCCAGAATCTGGTGCAGCAGGGCGCCGGCGTCATCCGGTTCGAGAGCGGCGGCCGTATGGCCGTCCCCTACGGCCTCGTCCCACTCCTCCAAATTGAAAGGCTCCGTCCCTTGGCGCCGGGCTTTCTCCTTCCAGTATCGGTAGCCGACGCGGGTGGCGATGCGTGCCAGCCAGTGGTCGAGCGGCGCCTTGCCGTGGTAGCCGCGTAGGCTCAGATAGGCTTCCACGAATACATCCTGAACCAACTCTTCGTGGACCCGGCGGTCCCGGCTGAAGCGCCAAAGCAGCCGGGCCACATAGTCCTGGTGGCGTTCGATAATCCGCCGATATGCCTCCGGATCGCCCCGCCGCGTCCGCTGGACATCATCCAGGTCACCCGGCCGGGAATCCAAAGGGATGTCCTGCGGCTGCGCCGGCAGAGCCTCTGCCAGGGCCCGCACCGACTCCGCAAGGGCGGCCTTGATGAAGGTGGCAAACTCCGGCAGTAGGCAATCAGCACCAAGCATAGTGCACACAACTAACAAAGCCCACGATTCTCAGCAAGCCAATTTGGGTCCCCGCCGGCAGTCCCAAACCTGCGGCGGGAACGAGACGCCGGCCTGATGGTCGAACCATCAGGCCGGTCGTCGTTCATCAGCGATGGCGGTTATTGTTGAGGAACATGCCGCCACGGCGGTCCGCCCGCCCCTCGGTTCGGCCCGCCCCGACCGCTGGCAGGGCCACTCCCAGCCATGGGACTTCTTCGGTGCTGCAGCGGCGTCATCTTCGTCTGGATCCTCTCAAGTTCCTTACGCTGCTCGTCCGTCAGCACGGTCTTGGCCGAGGCCAGGGTCTTGGCGGCCAGAGCGGCCTGGTTGCCGATGGCCGTGCCCAGTGCTGTCGCGGCGGCCCGAATCTGCTCTTCGGTCGCCCCGCTGACCACAGCTTTGTGCAGGGCGTCTCTGGCGCTGACCACGGCGTCCGCCGCCGTGTTGGCATCCGCCCGACCCTTGTCATAGATCGTTTCGAGTTGCTTGGTCTGCTCCTCGGTCAGGTCCAGCCACCAGCCCAGACGCAGCAGTCCCCCCGGACCAGGTCCCAGCGGGCAACAGAACGCGCAGCCGCCTCCCGGCCCGCCCATCCCCAACCCCATGGGGCCTGGCGCGTGCGGGACAACGCCAGTTCCCGGCCCTGCCGCATGACGCGGACCCGGGCCCCAGCCATTCCCCGGCTGTGACATGACTTGACTGCTTGCCAGAGCAACAACCACTCCCACAACGATCAGTGTCTTGCCTCCGGTTTTCATATTCCGCTCCTTTCAATTGCTCATGTTCCTGTTTTCCTGTCGTTTACTACGTCAGGGCCCTTTTGACAGGATTGTGGAAGGAGCGATGTCGCAGGTTACACCCCCGTGAAGAATCTTCTGAGCATATGTAGGGTGGGGTCTTACCCCACGCGTTTCGTGCGCATCGGCCGGGTGAACGCATGGGTTAGGAATGCGTCCTACATGGTCACTTCTTCTTGTTCGCCTTGGGTGGTTGCAGAGGGAAGACGTCGGATTCGGTCCGGCCATTCGTAAGGATATCCCGCATGCGTGCGACAATATCCGGATGCTGGTCGGCGACATCATTCTTTTCACCGATGTCGGTTTTCAAATCAAAGAGCTGGATTTTCTGGTTCGGCTTGAGGCGCACGGCTTTCCAGTCACCCAGGCGGACCCCCTGCTGGCCGTTCAACTCCCAGTAGAGATATTCATGCTTCTTCTGGCCCGATTGTGCGAGGAGGGTCGGCAGTAGGGAAATACCGTCGATGCCTTTGGGCGACTGCTCGCCCAGGAGTTCCGCACAAGTCGGGAGAAAATCCCAGAAAGCCGCGATGTGGTCGGTCGCGCGGCCTGGTGTGATCCGGCCGGGCCAGCGAGCGATGAAGGGGACACGCACGCCGCCCTCCCACACGGACGCCTTCAAACCGTGGAAAGGTCCCGCGCTCTCAAAGAAGGCCGGGTCCTCGCCGCCCGAGGGGGTCGGTCCGTTGTCACTGGCAAAGATGACGAGTGTGTTCTCTTCCAGGCCAAGCTCCTTGAGCAGGGCGGTGATGCGTCCAACGTCTTTGTCCATGCGCGAGACCATCCCGGCGTAACACGCGCGTGGGCTGGCGTGCGGAACGTAGCCGCGCTTGCCGTCATACGCCGGGTCGGGCCACTGTCCTTGGTAGGGAGCGAGCGAGTCCTCCGGTACCTGCAGGGACACATGGGGAATCGTGAACGGTACGTACAGGAAGAAGGGCCGATCCTTGTGCGTTCGGAGGAACTTCAATGCCTCTTCGGCGATCAGGTCGTGCGAGTACACGCGCTCGGCGCCATCCTTGTTCTCCTCGATCCACTGGACCTGGCCGTCGCGCCAGAGATGGTTCGGATAGTACGTGTGAGCCTGACGCTGACAGATATAGCCGAAGAAGTGGTCGAAACCCTGCTTTTGTGGGTCGCCGGTGGTACCGACGCGGCCCAACCCCCACTTGCCGAACGCCCCGGTGGCGTAGCCGGCCTTCTGGAACAGATGCCCCACCGTGAACGTCCCCTCTGCCAGCGGCCACTGTCCCCCGGTTGTCACTCCGAGCGTCCAGGCGTCCGGCCCGCCGACTTGCATGTTGCTTCGCACTTGGCCGTGGCCCGAATGATATCCAGTCATCAGGGCACAGCGCGACGGCGCGCAGACCGGATTGCCCGAATAGAATTGGGTGAAGCGCATGCCCTCGGCGGCCAATTTGTCGATGTTGGGCGTTCGAATCTTCTCTTGGCCATAGCACCCAAGATCGGCATAGCCCAGGTCGTCCGCCAGAATGAACACAACATTGGGCCGCCGCTTTTCGGCCGTTGCCCCGAAAGCGCGAAGCCCGGCGAGAGAAGCTGCACTCCATCCTGCTACCTTCAGGAAATCGCGTCGTCTCATGTATCATTCTCCTTATCGTGCATTGGGCGGGCTCGTGACACGGATATCATCGAACCAGAATTGCATGCCTACGAAGTCGTGGTACTCGGATACGATCTCGAAACGATCGATCGCAGACCAGTCGAACAGGCCTTGCTGGTTGAACCAGGTATTGTCCCATGAACCGCGTTCCACGAAGCTCCTGAGCGGAATCTGCACGTGGTGCCATTGGCCGTCCCAGACGACCGATTTCTGGTCGATGGCCATGCCCATGCGCCACGGATGGTCCCGGGGATCGTTGGTCTTGGTGTCGATGAATCGGACCTCGATGCGGCTGCCCGGCGTATCGCCCCGAATCCACAGGTCGAGCGTACCGCCTTTCTGCACGAGCAAGGTGAGGTCCTTGTCCGGCCGGAAGTCAAACCCGATGGCGTTGTAGCGGTCAAACCCCGTGCCGCGAATGCAGTACGCCCCCACCGCCGGAGCGATATCACAATAGAAATCCAGCGTCCCGTGGCCTGTGTAGCTGGCGTTCCGCACATTCTCGGCCATGTAGTCCGTGTAGATGTCGAAGCCTGTGCGCTGCGGCGTTGGGACAAACGGCGTCTGCGCGGGCGGATTCAACCCAAGGGCCTGCACCATTGGTATGTTGAGGTCGTGCTCGAACTGCTCGTTCGTGCCCTTCTCAAACAGGCCGAAGCCCCCCTCATAATCCCAGATCGTCCAGGCGATCTTCTTCTCCTGAAGATAGCTTCGCACTCGCTCATACCAATAGACCCGCTGGTCGTGATTACTATTGAGCCGATACACGCCGAACTCGCCGCAGAATACGGGGACTTGCCACTCATCCCGGAACTTGACCGCCACGTCGATCAGCTCCTTCACGCGCTTTACCGTGCCGTCGGTCACGTATGACTTCAGGCTGCTCTCGATCCAGGTCCCCTTCAGTCCCGGCGGGCAGACGGGCATCGGGCCGGCCCCGTAAGGGAACGGCACCCCGGCCAGCGGCACCATGGAAGGATTGGTCCAACTGGCGCCTTGATGCGTGAACATGAAAGGATCGTAGAAGTGAAACGTGTAGATCAGGTTATTGTCCCGATAGACGGGCAGGAACTTGAGATTGTTATAGCTGCCCCAGCCCGCCCCAGTGACTACGATCGTGTGCACGCGATCCACGGCCCGGATGGCGTTGATGACCTGCTGCTGAATCTGGCCCCACCTCGCATCCGCGATCCCGTGCGGCTCGTTGAGGACCTCGTAGTAGAGGTACGTCGAGCGGCCCTGGTAGTGCTCCGCCATCTGCGACCAGACCGGCACCAGGACCTTGTCGATATTCACGTCGGTATTGGCGTCCACGTCGAACGTGTGGTTGTCGAGGATCAGGTGAAGCTCCAGTCCCTCGCACCAATCGACGATCTGATCGAGAAAATAGAAGAAAAGCGGATCGACGGTATAGTCCGGGGCCCCGCTGGTCATGTAGTGCAAATTGATGGGCAGCCGGATCACATCGCAGCCCAAGCTCTTGATATTGACGAGGTCCTGCCTGGTGAACTGGGTAAACTGAATCTGCCGGGCGCTGCCGACTTGCAGCCAACTCGTGAGATTGACCCCGCGGTGGAAAGGAGCCTCCGTCTTGCCAGCAGCCCCCGCCCCGCCGCCGACACAAACCGTGGCCACTGCCACCAGCATCGCTGCCATAGGTGATCTCATGTGCGATTCTCCATCTCAACGGACGCCATTCAACTACCACCCCCTCTCACCCAGATTCTCCACAGCGCCATCATACCGCCTGAAGCACGTATTTCCAAGCCAAGCACCCCGGCTCAGCCGGATAGATTGGCTTTGTTTTGGAGAGCCGACCACTATCGGAAATCCACGGAGAACCAACCACCGACGTGCCCCCGTCCCGTGCCGCATCTACCAAACCACTTTTCCCGTTGACAGCCCGAGGCACAGAGCATAGAATTTGCGGCATACAGTACCATATGCGGCCGTAGCTCAATGGTAGAGTGCTACCTTCCCAAGGTAGATGTTGTGGGTCCGAATCCCATCGGCCGCTTTTGCCTATGGCGCAACTGCCCACGATCATGGGGCCAAGTGAGCAGCAGACAGGACGCTCAGGATTGCGTTTTCAAACAATCGCCAACCCACCTCCTGACCTCCAGAAAAGGATACCTTTCCAGAACGCCGAAGTGACGGAGTCTTTTGACGCTCAGTTTGGCCAACATGGGAGAGGAGACGCCGCAAAGGAACTTGGTGGCGTTCAGCGCCGAGCAGTGATCGCCGGCCACCTCAAGGAACTCATCCGTCAACTCGCGGAAACGAAACGCACTGAGGGGGCGCAACTTCACCGTCCGGGGAATCGCAGCCCGGCCGGACCTGCAAAACGAACAGTGCCCGCAACGGTCCGTTTCGATATCGTCACCAAAATAGCGTGCCAGTCCCTTGCTGATACAGGAATTGCTTTCGAAGAAATCAATCATGGCGTGGATTCTCTGGATCTCGTGGTTTTCCTTCGCCACGAAGAGTGCACACATCTTTGCACTCAGAGCCTCCACATCGAACTCGCGCGTCAGGATCTCGTAGGCTTCGACCTCCTGTTTCGCCTGCAGCTCGATCCACCCCTTTTCCGAGAAGTACTCCAGAGCCGTAATGACCCGTTGCCGGTCGGCCCGATCGTAGCGGCGCAGAATCCCCGGCATATCCACATAGGTCCAAATCTTCTTGGTACAGCACCCGTTCAGAACCTCCTGGACAAACTCCCTTCTCTCCCCCTCAAACTTGTCTACGATATCCGAAGGCTGAACCCGATATTGGAACGCGTATTCATCGAACCGCGTGTACCTGGGTTTGATGATGCCTTCCATGTCCAGGTACACCAGCACGGTTTTCAGCGGTAACACCCTGATATCCAATTCATAGGAGAGCCCAATCACCTGGATTTCCCATGTCCGATCCTTCTGGTGTTGGATCGTGCGAAGCAGCTTACCGATCGCCTGCCGGTCCGGCGTGTCTCCGTAGATGAAGTTCTCCAATACGTTGAGGTGGTCCCGGTTCCCCAATACTTCGCAAAACGACGGCCCGCCGTCTCTGCCGGATCGCCCGATTTCCTGGCTGTAGCCTTCAATGGACTTCGGCAAATCGTAGTGGATCACCCGCCGGACATCCTTCTTGTCGATTCCCATACCGAAAGCGATGGTCGCGACGACGCAGGCAACCTCACCGGCAAGAAACTGATTCTGAATATGTTCCCGCTCCTCAGAATCCATCCCCGCGTGGTATGGGCAGGAGACGATACCATTCGTACGCAGGAAATCGGAAACCCGCTCGGCGGTCTTCTGCAGAGTCACATAGACGATGGTCGGGGCCTGCGGCGACTCACGAAGGCGCTGGAGCAGGTGCGGGTCTTTCTGGGATTCGCCGATGGAGGTTACCTGCAAAAAGAGGTTGGGGCGGTAGAACCCGGTGACCGTAACGTGTTCTCTGGGCACTTCGAACTTGGTGCACATGTCCTCAATGACGGGCTCGGTGGCGGTCGCCGTCAGCAATAGCACCTGGGGGATGCCAAATTCCCTGCGGTACGTGGGGAGTCTCAGGTATTCCGGACGGAAATTATGCCCCCACTCGGAGATACAATGCGCCTCATCGACCACCAGCAAGGAGGTCTTCATCTTCTGGAGATGGGAACGGAACCGCTCATTCCGGAACCGCTCGACCGAGATCATCAATATCTTCAGGTCTCCGCCTTTTGCCCGGCCGAGAACTTCATTGAACTCCTCTGTGGTAAGGGTGGAATCAAGACGGGCGGCAGGGATCTGGCGGCTCGCCAGAAAGTCAATCTGATCTTTCATCAGGGCCAGTAGCGGCGAGACGACCAAAGTCATGTGCGGCAGCATCAGGGCGGAAAGCTGATAGCAGAGCGATTTTCCTGCTCCGGTAGGGAAGATCGCGGCGGCGGACTGATGAGCTACAAGCCGCGCGATGACCTCTTTCTGCCCCGTTCGAAAGGAACTGAATCCGAAGTACTTCTGCAACTCTCTCTCAAGCATACTCCCTCCGCGCCATCGCCCGAGTCTTCGTGTCAAAAGGAGTACACGGGCACGCAGATTTCTCTGTCCGCCTTACGGCGGCCTCGAATGCTCTCTTCAATGGTCTTGAGCACGTTGGCCGCATAGTAATGCGTCCCGCACTGTCGGCACACGCCTGCCGGCACGTTCTCAATCAGTATGTGGCCGCCTTTGGCTTTGCGGTGGAGAGTCACGCGTCATACTGCACCAACCATGTTCATTACACAAGCTGACGCAGAACCCGATCGCCCGTAGCGAAAGCACAGCGACGGGAATAGACGAGGGGACATAGAACCAACCCCAACGCTTGAGCCAATTCGCGTTCATAACCGGCTCCTTCAGTGCTCGTTCGACCTGATCACGAAATGCCGGGCTTGATCACTTCCTCGCGCTTGACTTCATAGGTCCTGCCTTGCCATGAGAGGGTCGTTGGGCCAAAGCCATGGAAGACGCGGACGCTGGCGGAGTCCTTCAGGTCCTTGTTGTCGGTCGGTCGGAGTGTGAAGAGGGCTCCGTTGCCGTAGTCGTGGCCGTTCCAGGAACGGGCGTGGAAGGCGACGAACCGGGGCGCTTCCACGATGAAGCCCCAAGGCGGCAGGACCGCGCGCCCGCCGGTTTCTGTCTTGACCTCAGCAGGGGTTTGACCGAAGTTGACGGTGACTTTCACCACTTGGCTGCCTTCGCCATAGGTGGCCCGTCGGACGTTACGGTCGTCGGTGAGATACTCGAAGGCGATAAGCCGGTTGTAGGCCGTCAACTCATGCAGCGGGCCCAGGATCTCGTGCGTATTCTTCACGAAGACGTCGACCGGGTGCATGCCTTGCGCCCAGCCATTGTCGCTGCGTGTGTAAGACGAGCGATCCGATGTCCCCGGGGTTCCACCGCGACGCTCGCTGGGCTTATTCTGCCAGTAGAGATGATCGGGGAAAGAGTGGTAGTACAGGGGGCGGGCGCACAGGACGTGGTGTGCCACGTTCTCGGCGGCGTCCTCGGCGCGGTAGCCGTACTTGCCGTAGCAGATCTGGCAATCGTGATAGACCATTTCGAAGAAGGGGATCACCTGGGCTCCCACTTCTTCTTGAAGCTTGGCATTGGCATAGTAGTGGCCACTGACGCCGACCAGCCCCTCGAAGAAATCGCTGTGCGGCAGCGCCCATTCCCGGCCGCACTCACTGCCGAAGATGCCGAACACGTTGCGAGCGTAGTCGCTCAGGCGAATCTTCCAGGCGATGTCCTCGTTGCGGCCGATGGGGTGGTTCGGGTCGAAACACTCGCGCGGCCCGACCGCGTAGGTCGTGTCGATGAAGTAGCTCCACGGCCCAAACAAGTCGCGAATGGCGCCGAGGTTCTGCGGCCGCTGCGCCAGCTCCAGTTGCTTGGACGCACAGACCATGTAGGCCCGCCCACCGTTCCAGCGTCCCCCTTTGATCAGGGAGCCATCGCGATTCTTCTCGATGAAGCTCGGGCTCCAGCTCTTGGCGTCGCGGTACATATCCTGGACGTTGTCGTGCAGACAGCCGACGTAGCCCAGCTTCTGGATGCGTTTGACGGCATCCGCCAGGGCCGCATTGCCGCCGCACTCGGGGTTGGCCGGCAGGTTATCGGGGTGCCGGACATCGTACCCCCCTTCCGTCCAACCGCCGACCATGAAGAAACACCGCTCGATCTGCAGATCGTTCCGCAGGTGCTCCGCGACCCGGGCGGCCTCGTCGAATGTCCAGTGGACCCGGGCCGATTCTTCGGCGGTGCTCTCCTCGTTCATCCGGCGGGTCAGGCACGACCACAGCTTGGCATCCGGCGCACCGACCATCAGCTCGACGTGCGGATCGCGGCGGATCTTCTCCCGCAGGGTCACGGCATACCCGCGTTTCGCGGCATATTGCCGGTACGCGCGGGCGATTCCATTCCAGTCGCCTTTGCCCAGCGGCATCAGGCGCAGGAACTTCGCGCTGCCCCGCAGCTCGAAGGTCGTAGCGAGTCGGTTCGGACTGCCGGCGGAGACTGTCCTTTCCAATTCCGGAAAGACATAGGCATCGTCCCACGTTACGATCAGGGCCGAGTCCTTCTTCACGAGGCCCAGCATGTTCATGTGGCAGCCTTCGTACTCGGAGGTCCCGAACGTTCGTTTGAACGCCTTGTCGCCCTGGACCGGCACCAATAGCCCCTCCCGGCTCGGAACGATCACGTAGCCGCCCTCCGCATCGCCCACGGAGAGGGCATCACCCAGGACCCGCATCGTGCCATCGCTGGGCTTCTCGTAGCGAAGCTCCAGGGCTCGCCCGGCCTCGATCAGCGTGAACACCACCGCTCCCCCCTTCTCACCGGCCAATCTGACCGAGTCACCGCGTTCGTTCCCGGCTCGCGAGAAGTGGCCCTGCAGCCAGGGTACGTTGCCTGGCCGAGCCATTCCCTCGGACGGCCACAACGCGCCGGACTGCTTGTCCAGCAGCTTCCACGCGGCCGTACCCTCATCGACCTCCAGCGTGAGCAAGTCACTCTGCAGACGGACGATATCAGCACGGCCCGTGACAGCGGTTAGCGGCACAACGATGCTCAGCAGAAGAACCCCACCCTGGATCAGACTGATGCGGTTTCGTGATGTCATGATAGCACCTCCTGTAGTTTTCTATCGGCTGCCTGCAGTAGCATTGCCGTTGACCGTCCCGACAGGATAGCTTGCGAACAGGCGCAAGACAAGCACTTCGCGACGCCCGTTTGTAGTGACGCCGTCAGGCGTTATTCTGTATACCCTTACGGGCCCACTACAAACCGGCTCCTTCAGCCTCGCGGCTTTCACGCGATCTGCTCACGGCCTCGCCATCGGATCGGAATAGATGAAGCTTCTCTGGATCGACGGAGACGTGCACCTCAGCGCCGATCTTGAGTTGGATTCGCGGTGGTGCGGAAACGATACACTTCTCTCCGGAAGGGAGTGCCACGTGAACATCCGTTCGCGAGCCGAACGGCTCCAGCAGGTTGACACGACCGGAGAGTGCGACCTCACTCTGTTGTGGCAATGGCTCCAACGAGAGATCGTGCGGCCGGACTCCTACCAGGATCGTCCCTTCTTTAGGGCCAGCCACGTGCGAGGAGAGAGAGCCGGTCATGGGCACCTGCGCGGTTGCCACATCCACAAATCCGGTTCCGTTCTCCCACCGGAGGCGGCCGGTCAGGAAGTTCATCGGCGGCGCGCCGAAGAAGCCGGCGACGAAACGGTTCGCCGGCCGGTCGTAGACTTCCGTCGGCCGGCCCACCTGCTGGATTTGCCCATCCCGCAGCACGCAGACGCGCTCGCCCAGGGCCATCGCCTCGGACTGGTCGTGCGTAACGTACAGCATCGTGGCGCGCAGTCGCTGGTGCAGGGCCTTGATCTCTTCCCGCAGCGTCAGACGAAGGGCCACATCCAGACTGCTGAGCGGCTCATCGAAAAGGAACACGGCCGGCTCACGCACGATGGCCCGACCCAGGGCGATCCGCTGCCGCTGACCACCCGAGAGGACCGCCGGCCTGCGCTCCGCCAGGTCCGCGATGCCCAGCATCCCGATCACCTCTGCCACGCGCCGGTTCACTTCCGCCCGTCGCTGCCCGCGCATGCGCAAGGGGAACGCCAGATTGTCGGAGACGGTCATGTGGGGATAGAGAACGCCGTCCTGAAAGACCATCGCGACGTCGCGATCCTTTGGCGACACGTCATTGACACTCCTGTCCCCGATACGGATCGCGCCGGACGTCGGGCTCTCCAACCCGGCGATCAGGCGCAGGATGGTCGTCTTGCCGCAACCGCTGGGCCCCACAATGACCAAGAGCTCGCCGTCAGACACGTCCAATGTCAGATCGGAGACCGCCGTCGTGCGGTGGCCGAAAACCTTGGTGACGTTCTGCAGCGCGATGGATGCCATGATTCCTGCCAGGAGGTGCCTAGAACAGATTGACTCGCAGCCGGGACGCCGCCCGCGTGAGGAAGATCAGTCCCACTGATACGTACACAAGGAAAGTCAGGACGATCCAGCCGGTCGCATCCGGCAGGCTCCTCATCCCCGCCTGCATCCAATCGTACTGGGCCAGGCCGTTCTTGCGGGCTGTCGCGAGCACGATCACAGCCGCTTGGGTGAAGGGAATCAGATCCACATACGCCTTCAGGAAATCGGTGCCGGTCCTGGCGATGTCCAGCATAATGGCCAGCAGCAGTGGAACAATCGCCCACAGCCCCGCCGCCAGTCCCATGTTGGCAATCACCGCCACCGTCGTATGCCGCAGCCGCGTGCTGAAGTACAGGCCCGTGCTCGTCAGGAACAGGAGCACCCAGACCACCAGGATCCCCAACTGAAGGATGGCGATCGGATGAATGGTGCCCAAGGCCACGAAAACAGCCACGTGACCGAACAGGAGAAACCAGGCCGGCAGGCACCGACGGATGGACCCCAGGAGCTTGCTCCACAGGATCTCCCAATTGCCGACAGTCGTCGTCAGCAGCAGCGTCCACGTCTGAGACTCTTTTTCCGTGGTGATGCACGTCGCCGGGAGCACCATCGTAAAGAGGAGGCCCACGCTGAAGAAGACGATGGTATACGCCACGTGAACCTCCGGCTCCTTGATGGCGTGTTCTTTCACGCACAGCCAGTACGTCAGGAGCAGCACGCCCAAGATGATGATTCCGGCAATCATCTGCGAAATCTTCCGCCGGCCCAGCAACGGGGTCCTCTGTTCCTTCCACAACACGGGCGGACCTTGGACACGCCGGATCATGGGGGCCGGGGCAGCATCGGAGCCCGGAGACGGCTGGGGTCCGCGTTTGACCACCTGTCCTATCGCCTGCCGCAGGGCCGCCCGGCGTACAAAGATCATCGCCACGAGCAGCAGCAATGACGACGCTCCGAGCATCACGGCGCAGTGCAGCAGCCAGAGGTTGAAGAGTCCCGGCCGTGCCAGATACAGCGATTCCGTTACTCCGCTCATCACCATGTACGGGTTGAAGCAGGCAAGCCCCTCCATGAGGGCCTTCGAAGGACCCTTGGGGGAAATCAGAAGGACCAGGATGATAGGAAGGAACGCGAACAGAGAAGCAATCGCCAGGATCGTTTGGATAATCGCCGTGTAGGCCCGGCGGGTGAAGATGGAAAAGAACAGACTCAGAGAGCCGACGAAGATGACCGTGGTCAATGTCACGCACAGACCGGACAAGAGAAAACTCCACGGAACGCCGCCGAAGACACGCACCACGGCCAAGAGCGGCAGCGAAATCGCCAGGAGCAGCACGATCTGCAGCAGCTTGCTCATCAGCTTTCCGATTACGATCTGGAAACTGCCGATCGGCGTCGTCATGAGTGCGCCGAGCGTGCGCTTGTAGATCTCATCGCTGATGGACGTGCTGAGCATAACGACAGCAATGACCTGGGCCGCGAGAAACTGAAACCACAGGACACCGGTGATGATGATCTGGCCCGCCGAAGCCATGCGCGAGATCTGGTAGACGGTGGCGGACCCGGAGGCCGTCGCGTGCGAGACTCGGTCTATCCAGAGAACGGCCACCAGGAAGGTGAACGCGCCGATGTAGAGGAAACGCAGGACATAGTTGCGCCGGCGCCGACTGGAGACCCGCATCTCCTTGTCGAAGATCGGCCCCGTCAGCCATCCGATTCTCAAGTTGGTCGTTTCCATGTCCATCATGGTTTTCCTTCGTCAGTATAGCGCGCGGAGCGGCCCTTCGCAACGGCGGGTCTCCTGGGACCCGCGGTGGCCGCACCACGCCCGGCCGATCATCCGAAGACGCGCCGCCGCAGACACCGCCTGGCACGCCAGAAGAAGAGGAATCCTGCCAGAGTATACCCGGCAGCGACGCCCAGCAGGGCACAGGTGGCGGTCCCAACGCCGATCGCCCCATGACCGGGACCGAAGACAGGCACGGTGTTGTAGTCGAGCGACCCCAGGGACATGCGTGCGTTCTGCGAGCCCGCCGCCGCACCGACGATCAATTGCGTCTGGAGCGCTGGGTGGGTCCATACATATTTGGCGAACAGGTCGGTCTTGCCCCCGAGGGCCCCTACCAGACCGGCCAGCGTCGGTCCGATGACCCATAATCCGATCACCAGGGCGAAGCTGGCCACCACGGCCGAGGTGGTGCGGGCGAATCGGGCACTGAAATAGAGGCCCGCGCCGGTAATGAAACAGGTCAGCCAGGCCACCAGCATGAGCAGATGCAAAATGGCAATCGGATGGATGTAGCCGGCCAGCGTGAACACGATTACGTGTCCGGCGAGCAGTCCCCAGATCGGCAGGCATCGGCGAAACGCACTGACCGCCTTGCCCAGCAGGATTTCCCAGTCGCTCAGCGGCGTCGTCAGCAGCAGCGACCAGGACTGCAACTCCTTCTCCGTGGTGATCCGCGTCGCCGAGAAGACGACATTGATCAGCCCGCCGATGCTCAGAAACAGCATGACATACACCACATGAGTGAAGTCCGCATCCAGGGACTTGGCATCCGCCGAAGCCCAGTAGGTGAACACCAGGGCGGCAATCGCTACCGCCAGGCCGATGTAGCTATTGCGGCTGTTGATGCCCTGGATGAAAGGCGCCCGGAGCTCCTTCCAGACCACCGGCGGTCCCACCACGCGACGGACCGTGGGCGGCCGACCGAGTACGGACGACGGAGGACCGCCCTCTGTCATCGGTCCTCGGTCATCCGCCCTCAGCGTTCTGTCCTTCTTCTTCCGTCTTCTGTCCTCCGGACCCTGTCCGACAGCCTGCCGCAGGGCCACTTTGCGAACGACGGCGACGGCGCGGGCGAGGACCAGGGCGGACAGGCCAAGCATGACACCACAGTGCAACGGCAGGAAGAAGAGCATCGGTACGCCGGGAGCGAGCATCTGCCCGGTGACCGCGAACATGCTGGAGAACGGATTGAGGCTGATCAGGATCCAGATCAACGGCGGCCAATTCGCCGGCGCGCGGCCGGTGATCAGGCTCAGGCGTAGCGGAGCATAATAGGCAACAACTCCGAGCAACGACGGGAGGATGAAGTAGAGGGTGGCCAGGACAAACATGGTCCGAATGATCACGCCGTACGCCAGTTGGTTCTTGATCGAGAATAGCAGACTGACCGAGCCCGCGAAAACCGAGGCGGTCAAGGTGATGCAGAGCCCCGCCAGCAGATAGCCCCACGGCACGCCGCCGAACACACGCACAATCGCCAGGATGGGGAGCGAAATCGCCAGCAGCAGGACCAGTTGCAGCAGCCGGCTCAGGAGCTTGCCCATGACGATCTGAAAACTGTTGATTGGCGTGGTCATGAGAGTCCCCAGCGTACGGTGGTAGATCTCGTCGCTGATGGCGCCGCTGAGCATGACGATCGCCAGGATCTGCATGGCACAGAACTGAAAGAACACGGTGGCCGTGATAATCCGCTTGCCCGCCGCTGCCATGCGCGACTGCACCAAGGCGGCATTTCCCCCATACTGGGCCACGCTCAGCCAGACGACCGCCGCGAAGGCCGTCAGCGCCAGGATGTAGAAGACACGCAGGGTGTACTGCCTCCGCCGGCGGCTGGCGACCCGCAGTTCCTTGCCGAAAATCGGTCCGGTCAGCCAGCCCGGCCGGCATACCTGCCGCAGCGACTGCCATCCGTCCTTCCGTGCGAACACCATCAGATACCCTCACCAAACGCGTCGCGTCGAAGCTCGTGGGCCGCACTCCAAAGGAAGTACGACCCGAGACCACCATAGATAAGTGCAACCAACATTAAAGACGCTGCGGCGCCAAACACGTTAGCTCCGGCAGCCTGAGCCGGCAGGCCAAGTACACCGGCCGACAGCGGACTTGAAACGAACACCAGGCCCAGATAGGTTCCAAACACCGTCGCTACAGCTCCCGCCATCGTCCGGCAGTGGATCCCCGCAGACAAGCCGGCCCCGAGCAGAAGCACGATGGAGCCCAGCAGATAGACCACCGGCATACCCACGCTGAGGACCAAACGGGGCAGATTCCGCTCGCCGGGCCGGTCGAACAGAAAGGCCAACAGATAAAGCCCCAGCAAGGGGATCAACAATGACACATTCCGGCGGAGAGCCCCTATGGCCTTGCCGGTGATGATCTCCCGGTTGTCCAAGGGCAGAGCCAACACAATCGGCCAGGTGCGGGCCTCCTTCTCCCGGGCGATCGCCCCGGCCGCCGCGACTCCCAGGCGGATCAGGAACGCCCATTGCAGGATCAAGATCGGGAGGCAGAAGCCGCCATACCCTGCCGGCTTGGCCCAAGTCATCACGACCAGGACAATCACCGCAACAGCCAGCCACAATCCCAGGTGGAACAGGACCTGGTTCTGCGTCCGGAACAAGGGGGCATTCAGATCCTTCCACACCAGCGGCACCCCCTTGACGGGACGGATCGGCTGCTCTGGCGGCCTCAGCCACGCGGTCTCCCACGAGTCGATCGGCGGAGCCGTCGCATCTCCTGTCCCGCCCTCTGCCTGGTCGTGAGTCAAGGGGCGAGCGATTCTGCGAACCCGGCGAGCGGAGAAGACCAGAAAGGCCGCCGCGGCCAGGAGGATGGTCAGACAGTGCAGTGTCAAGGAGACATAGGGACTCGCGGGAGAAGGACCCGTAAGCATCGTCTGGGTTCGGATGTACAGGGCGTGGAAAGGACTGATGAGAGACCACAGAAATGCCCCGGCCGGGTTGCCGGTGAGACTGGTCCGTGGCAGCACCACCAGGATGAAGGCATCGAGACCCCAGAGCGCCAGGTACCAGAAACCGACAACCAAAACAGCCCGATAGGCGTCGCGATAGAGGGTCGAGCACAGCAGACTCAGGGCCCCGGCGAAGACCGCCGCCGACACCGTGATGCACAGACCCGAGACGACGTAGTCCCAGGGCACGCCCCCGAAGACACGGGCCACAGCCAGTACGGGCAGGCTGATGGCCAGGAGCAGGATGACGTGCAGGAGTCCGACCAGGAGCTTCCCCGCTACGATATGGATCGCGCGGAGGGGCGTGACCAGAAGGTCGTCCAGGGTCCGCCGGCGGATTTCCCCGCTGATCGCGTCGCTGAGCAAAACGGTGGCGAGGATCTGGGCCGCGAGGAATTGGAACCAGAGGATCGTGACGATGATCCCCTTGCCGGTCTGGCCCAAATGGGCCACCTGGGCTGCGGCCGGGCCTCCCCCGCCGACGCGTACGAAGGAGTGCCAGAAACGAAGGATCACGAGCGCCAGCAGACCCACGTACGCGGAACGCAGGAGATAGTACTTCCCCCGCCGGCCGGCGACCCGTAGTTCCCTGTCGAACAAGGGCCCGGCCAACTGCCAGCCGCGGGAGACCATCCGCCACGTACTACCCGCGCGATCCATTCATTGTCCCCGAAGAGTGCGTCATGAAAGACTCCGCCTGAACCTGCGCACGGCAAGCCACGCAAACACGAGCGACACCAGCAGGTATCCGACTAGCGAGCCCAGCATCAACTTCGCCAAGCCCAGCGCGTTCAGGGAAGGATCGAACCATCCCCCATAGCCATCGAGCGTGGTAACCACCATGGCAAACGCCTGGACGAAAGGAACGAAGACCCGCGCGACCGAGACGCCGAGATACGGGGCTCCTTGCATCCCAAATTCCAGCGCCACGCCGAGGAGCGGGACAATACACCACAGGACGCCGGCCAGTACGATATTCGCCGTGACGGCGTCGGTCGTCCGGCGCATACGCAGGCTGAAGTAGAATCCCGTAGCGGACAGAAACAGCACCATCGGCGGAATGAGGAGCGCCGCGTGGACGACGGCCATCGGACGAAAGCAGCCGGCACACGTGAAGGCGGCCACGTATGCCAGCAGCGCCAGCCATACGGGTCCGCAGCGCCGCAGCACGCCGACGAACTTGCCGACCAGAATCTCACGTGCCGTCAGCGGCGTCAGGAGCAACATGGACCAGGTGCCTGCCTCGCGCTCCGCACAGATCACAGAGGCCGACGCGGCGATCGTGACGAGCACGCCGAGCCCGAGAAACGCCCAGACACAGAGAAGGTGGAGGAACTCGTACGAAAAGATACCCATCATCATCGGGAACAGATAGGCGATCAGAATCAGCAGGATCTCAATGCCTACGACCAGCCGCGTGGCAAACCGCTGACGGCTGGAGAGCGTGCAGGTCAACTCCTTCCAGACCATCGGCGGCCCGACCACGCGCCGAGGGACAGAGGACGGAGGACGGAGGACGGAAAACAGCGAACCGCGCCGTCCGCCGGCATCCGTCTTCCACCGTCCAAAACTCACCGGCTCCCCCATGGCCCGGCGTAGCGTCACACGGTTGACCAGCCACGCGGAGCACGCGAGCAGAAGGTCTGCCGCCACCAGCAGCCCGAGGCAGCAGGTGACCGCCGGTGGGGAAGCAACCGTTAGATTGGAGCAGTACTTCAATAGAGCATAGGGATTCATGGCCACCAGCCATGGTGGAATCACCCGGGAGGTCTGCCAAGACCAACCCAAGAGGACAGGTACGATCACAAATGCAAACACGACGCTCAAAGCGCCAAGAAACACGACGAGGTGCGCCCGGCGGCACAGCGAGGAAAAGAACAGGCTGACGGAACCGACAAAGAGTACCGTGAAAACTGTCACGCATAGACTCACGATGAGGTAGCTCCACTCGATGCCCCCGAGCACGCGCACAACAGCCAGCATCGGCAGGCTCACGGCCACCAGCAGAAAGACCTGAAACAGCCGGCTGAAGAACTTGTGGACGACCACCTGGAAACTGCTCAGCGGCGTCGTCATCAGAACGCACAACGTCCGGCGATGAACCTCCTCGCTGATGGACGTGCTCATCAGGATCAGCGCGACAATCTGAGCCCCAAAGAACTGAAACCAGATGATGCTCTGGGTAATCCTATGGGCGGCGACCTGCATCTGCGAGCGGGACATCGCGGCCCACCCCGGGAGTTCCACCGCGGGAATCCAAACCGCCGCGATGTAGATCGTCAGGAGAAGAACGTACATGCCGCGCAGAAGGTAACTTCGCCGGCGGCGGCTGGCCACGCGCAGCTCCTTCGCGAAGACCGGCCCAACCAGTCGGCCCGGCCGCAGCAGCCGCCTCAGCGAGAGCCATTTGTTCATCACAGCGGATACCATCGGATACCCCGATCAGAACACATTGCATCGCAGCCGCCGAATGGCGGCACGCAGGCACAGTAGACCGACGGTCCCGGAGACCGCCGCCGGCGCCAGGGAAAACGCCAGCGTCCCGGCGAGGCTGCCGGCTGGCGACCCGGAGTTCCTTATCGACCAAGGGACCGGCCAGCCCTCGAGGATCGAGGTACCGCACCAGGTTCGTACTCGCCATCGCATACATAGTCTCTTAATGCACGATCCCCTTCGTCAATTGGAGGAAGGCGTCGTCGAGCTTAAGCTGCTCCGGCTGGAGGTAGACCAGATCCACACCGCCGGTGACCAGCGTGCGGGCAATCAGGCCGTCTGAGGTCGCGCCTTCCTTGAACGTCACCAGCAGTGCGGAACCGGCTGCTTCAGGCGTGAGTCCGGCCGAGGGCGGCTGGGTCCCGATCAGCTCCACGCTTTGAATCTGCGGCAAGGCTGACAGCAGCTCCATCGCCCGACTCTCGTCGCCCAGCACCTTGACGCGGACCTTGCTCTGGATGCCGAGTCGCGGCCGGATTTCCTCCAGGGTTCCGCTGAACACGAGCTGACCGTGCTCGATGATGCCGATCCGGTCGCAGATCTCCTCCAACTCGCTGAGAATATGGCTGGAGATCATGATCGTCTTACCCATGCGCTTGAGTTCGCGGAGCAGCTCGCGCATCTCGATCCGCGCCCGCGGGTCGAGTCCGCTGGCCGGCTCATCCAGGATCAGGACCTTGGGGTCGTGGATCAGCACCCGGGCCAGCCCCAGGCGCTGCTGCATGCCTCGGGACAGGCTATCCACCAGTGCCTCCTGCTTGGAGACCAGGTCGGTCAGCTCCAGCACGCCATCGACGATGCTCTTGCGCTTGCGGTACTCGATGCCGAAGGCCGCCGCGAAGAACTCCAGGTACTCGAAGACCTTCAAATCGTCGTAGACGCCCATGAAGTCCGGCATGTACCCGACGCGCCGGCGGACCTCCTTGCCCTTCTTCCGCACGTCCAGATCGTCAATGTACGCCGCGCCGCTCGTCGGTTCCAGCAGCGTCACGAGGATGCGCATGGTCGTCGTTTTGCCCGCCCCGTTCGGTCCGATGAAGCCGAAGATGTCGCCCGCGCCGATGTGGAGATCGAGATTGCTCACCGCCACGAGGTTGCCGAAGCTCTTCGTCAGTTTTTTGATCTCAATCATTCGCTTTGTCCCCATTAGAGTTCTGCAAAATGGACGTTAGGCCTACATTCTTCAAGGAAAGCGTGTCGTTCGATTTCCTTGAAGAATCGGCCTGACGCGCGCCCTGTCCGACCACTCCGGTCTGGGGAGAAGAAGAAGACGATGCACCTCTCTCTTCCCAAAACAGGCCTAACGTCCATTTTGCAGAACTCGATCCTCACTCTTCTTTGGCAACACAAGCTGTCTTGCGACCTGCACGTGATTGACCGCATACGAGCGATCTTTGACGTCAACTGGCATCGGGGCATTCTCGAAGGCCACGCAGACCAGGGCCGCCCCAGCGTTCAGGCAGGTATGCATGGCCAAGGTCCGGCTGATACAGCCCTGCGCCAGAAAAGCGTTCTCCGCCGGCCCGCCGAGCTGACCGGGGTAGCGCGGGACATCGACTCCCGGTATCGTGCCCATCGGCTGGCCCCTCGCGACGGGGCCCGGGCGCGGTCCCATCTGCTGCCAGGACCGGAAGGGGCGTGTCCGCACGTCAAACCGCTTGGTCGCATGGGGCGGGACCGGCCCCAAGTCCGCACACGTATCCCCGAACAGGACGTATCCCCGCTGAATGGCGCTGTCGGAGGCATTCCTGATCTCGACCGACGCCTCCCCCTGCCGGCGGTCCACCGTCGCGGCGAACGGCATGCGGTCGAGAGCCCACTCGGTAATCAAAGGCTGCACGGTCCACATGTTGATCGGCAGGGACACCGGGAGATTGCCGCCATCGACCTGCAGACAATGAATCTGCTGCATGGCAGAATCGCGCTGGTAGGCGTAAAGCTCGTCCCGCATGGGCGAGATGCCGGACCACCACTGATTGGGCAGCAGGCCCGCGAGCCGGTAGTCGCCGCTGCGCGGAGCAAACAGGCCCGTGTAGGAGGTGCCCCAGGCACAGTTGCTGTCGGCGATGCCATCGAGCACCGTGACGGCCCGCACCTCCATCGCGCCGCCCCGGAGCCATTGGACGCCGAAATAGGCGCCGACGGTGAAGACGACGATCCAGCCGGTGCTGGTCAACCACGTGTACGGCAGCTTGTCCAGCCGCTTGAGCACGAGGTAGTCCACCGGGCCGAGCAGGACGGCCAGTGCCATCAGGGTCAGGACAATCCACCAGATACTCAGGGGCTTCATCTGCTCCAATTCGTACAGGTATTCCATCACCTGGTTGCTGGCACTCTGGGAGGTACTGATCCGATAGTAGTTGTTGTTAGGATTGAATCCGCGCGGGTCGCCGGTCGTCTGGGGGGCCTGATCCGCCGGAACCACGCGGCGTCCGCTCGCAGACGACGTGCCGGAGGTCGTGGACGTCGAGGGCCTGCCGCAGGCCGCGATCTGGCGCGTCCAAAACGCCACGCTGTGGGGAACCTGTTCCTCACCCAACTGCGAAGGACTGAATCCCAGTACGGCCACACGTCCAAAGCCTGCATACCCTGCGCCGTGCAGGCAGCTTCCATCGGGCATCTCGATCTTCCGGTCGATCACGGCCCCGGGCTTGGGAAAGAGAGACCAGGCCGTCACCATCGGCGTCTGGTTCGAATCCAGGCCCCACTCCGCCAGATTCTGTGACGGAATCTGCACCTGCTTGGGCCCTTCGATGCGGAAGGGAAGGAACCTCGCCAGAGGGCTCTCCGTCGGCAAAGGGTGCTGCCCGAGAATCAGCAGCACGGTCCCCCCGTTGGAGATCCACTCACAGATCGCCTTGACCTGCTGGGCCTGCAAGAGCGACCAGTCCAGATCGCAGATCACCAGCAAGTCCAGGCTCACGTAGCCCGTCCAATCCCAGGGCACGACGCGCGGCACCTTGGACCCGAGGTAGACTTTGCCCGTGCCGCGGTCGGACAGACATACGGTCTCCTGGGGCAGCCGCAGTAGTCCGAACTGCGCCTGGCCGATCAGACCGATGAGCACGTCCTGCTCCTGAACCACGCGCAGGATGCGGTTTTGGATCGAGAAATCCCAGAGATTGATCGACTGCTGCCAGCGGGTCCGCCCGTTCTCATCCCGAATGACCAGCGTGCACCGGTCCGTGGCGAAGGCGAGCTTGGTCGCCAGAGGTATGGACAGCGGGCGGTCGGGCGTCAGAACGAAGGTGTGAATCACGTTCAGCGTGTTGATCCCATCCTGGCGGGCCGTCATTGTGAAGGACCCGGAGAACGGTTCCTTCAGGGCGCCGATGTTGACCTCCACCGACGTCCATTCCATGGGCCGGTAGTAGCCATCCCAACCACAGAAGAAGTCCACGTTGAAGTCGATGTCGCGAGCGGCCTGAGCCGATGACAGGCACACCAACAAAAGCGAAGCCACGCAAAAGATTCTGAACATGGGACAACTCCGCCTACCGATAGTCGCACTCAAATCCGGACCCTGAGATTATACGCCAGCCATTCGAGGCAGACAAGCACGAGGGCCGCCAGAACCAGCAGCGGCCAGAGCGGCACATTGGCCCGCTGGACCACCTGCTCCTGGGCCGCGATGGTCACGCTGGAGAACTTGATTTCGTCCTGGGGCTCGATGCGGCTCTCCTCGGCATCGAGCAGATTGACCGCGTAGAAACGCCGGGATTGATCCGGCGTCCCCACCGCATACACGCCGACGTGATAGGTCCCCGGGAAGCGAATCGTGCCGCTCGGGTCAGGCGTCAACTCCACCTCCGTGGCATCCGGTCGCGTCAACAGCAAGGTCGTTTCCGCCGGCACGCTCTCGATGGAGATCGGCTCGCCCACCGCCAATTCATGCCGGCCGCCGCTGCCGACCTGGGCCCCCAGGAAGCTCAAAGCGTTGTAGCAGAACAGGACAAAGCTCGGCTCGAAGGGCCAGTTGCTCTGCAGAACGTCGAAGCCGGCCAGCAGATACGTGCTGCCCTGCCGTCGCACGAGGGCCAGGGCGGGCGACTCGTTGAACTCGGCGAGCACCTCCGCGTCGCGCGGCAGCTCCAGCCGGTGGCACTTGGCGACAAAGAGATTCGTCAGGTTCACGTATTGCAGCACCGGATGCTGGGTCCGCCAATCGACGATCACCTGATTCTCCAGTTCGCGCGGGGCATTCACATCGATCCCCTTCGGGGGCGACCCCAGGACGAGGTATCGACAGAGCGGCAGGCGCGCCGGCACGTGATCGTCCAGCACGACCACATCGTACCGCTGCTGAACCGTGAAAACCGCCGGGTCCAAGGCGTCGAAGCCGGCCGGCGTGCACGGGTCCAGCCGTGCCAGCGGACAGGCCTGCAGCGCCGACTCCAGCACGGGATTGCCTTTCGTGACCAGCAAGACCGAAAGCCGCTTGGGAGGTTCCAGAATGCTCCAGGCGACATCATCACGGGATAGCGCGTCGGTCCCCAACTGCCGCACTTCCAGCACGCCCGCTTCGCGGTGAGAGAGCGAGAAGTTGACGGCCATCTGGCCGGGCTTGAAGGGCACCTCGCCGGCCTGGGCCTGGCGGGCGGGTACCGTAACGGATCGCACCGCTTGGACATTGCCGTCGATGGCCAACTGGACGTCCCGGGTCACCGGCTCGGCCCCGTAGTTCGCCAGGGAAGCAAAGACCTCCACCTGTTCCGGCTGCTCGTAGGACCTGCGCGCATCCATGGCCGTGACGGCGACGTTGTCCGGCGTTTCCCCGATGCGGTGGAAGACCAACTCGTCCGGCGCGACGACGACGCCGTCGAGGTCCTGGATGCGGCCATCGCTGAACAGGACCAGCTTGGCCGTCTCTTCCGCGCTGCGAATGTTGGCCTCCACGCCGGGCGATTGGGCAAAGGCCCGGGCGACGGTGACCACCTCGCTCAGCCGGGAGGGGCCGTCACTCGGCTCGATGGCATCGAGGGCCGCCAGGAGCTGACGCTTGTCCAAGGTGAAATTGCACATCACCTTGGCGTGCTGGTCGAAGGCGATCACCATCGCGTGGTCGGACGCATCGTGCAGGGAAATGGCCGATCCACCGCGCATCGATTCGATGAAGACCTTCGCCTGCTCCTTGGCGGCCTCCAACCGGCTCGGCTTGACATCGGTAGCGCTCATACTGGCGGAGCGGTCGATCAGAACGACGTAGCGTTGCCCCGGTCCCCGCTTCCAAGCCAGTACCGGCCCCGCCAGCGCGACCAGGACCGCCGCCAGCGCGAGCAATTGCAGCAACAGCAGGAGGTTGCGCCGGAGTCTCTGGAACGGGGCATTGACCTGCAAATCCTGCACGGCCCGCTTCCAGAGCAGCGTGCTCGACACGAGCACCTCCCGCCGCTTGAGCTTGAGGAAATAGAGCAACAGCAGCAGCGGCACGGCCGCAGCCGCCGCATAAAGCCCAACGAAAGGTGAAAGCCATTCCATATCGCGTCCGTCCTACCGGCGTCTCACAAATCCCATTGGTCCTATTTGTCCTATGGGTCCCATCGCACAGGGTGCCATGTCCACGCTCGCGTGGACATGTCTCTCGGATGTTGAGAACATGCCTACGCGAGCGTAGGCATGGCACCCAACCATGTCATTCCCGCGCAGGCGGGAATCCAGCGACCCATCGTCCGATCGTGGTCCCCCGCCTGCGCGGGGGTGACAAGCTCTGGGCAATCGCAACATCATCATGCCGCCCGTTTCTCTTATCGCAGCAACTGCACGCGTCGGAGGTAATTCAGAACCAGGGATTCGATCGAGTCCGCGGAATTCGCCCGCACGTAGATCGCGCCCCGATGCGTGCAGAAATCGCTCAATTCGGTACAATACGCGGCCAGATTGCGTTTGTAGTATTTCAGCAGTGCGAAGCTGACGGTGATCTCCGCCAAGTCCGCGTCCTCGACATCGAGAAGTTTGAGATCGCCCGCCAGTTCGGGCGAGATCTCCTGGGGAGACAGCACTTGAATCACATAGAGATCGTACCGGGCGCCGATGAGTCGCCGCAGGGCGTTCTCGTAGCCCTGCTTGAACAGAAAATCGGAGATGACAATCGTCACGCCCGAGCCGATCCGGCCGGCCGCCACATCGCGGCAAGTCTTCTCGAAATCCGAGGAGCCGTCGCACTCGGCCGTCAGGAGCATCTCCGTCATTTGCGGCAGGTAGCTGCGGCCCCGCACATTCGCCATGCGGGCCCGGACCCCCTCGCCGAACAGGCTGATCGTCAGGCGGTTGTTGTTCACCAAACTGACGTAGCCGAGGGCGGCAGTGAGTCTCTTGGCGAACAGGGCCTTCGACGGGTCTCCCACGCTCATGGACGCACTCGTGTCGGCGAGAATGTGCACCGTCAGGTCCTGCTCCTCCAGGAACAGCTTCAGGAAGAGCTGGTCGAGCCGACCGTAGACGTTCCAATCCACGAAGCGGAGGTCGTCGCCGACGACGTAGGCCCGATGGTCGGCGAATTCCACGCTCTGGCCCCGCCGCTTGGAGCGCTGCTCGCCTTGCAGCTTGCCCTGCAGAATCTTGCGACTGAGCACGTCGAGCGCGTCCAGCCGGGCCATGAACTTCGGGTCCAGCAGATCGGTCAGCTTGCGAGTTGTCGGCTTGGTGGTTGTCATGCTATAAGACTCATAGGACGCATGGGACGAATAGGACCCATGAACTTCACGCACTCAGTTTCTGGCCCAGAGTTTTTGGCACGTTTTGGAGAATATCATTCAGGATGTCGTCCGTTCGCGTGCCCTCGGCCTGGCCCTCGAAGTTGAGCAGGAGCCGGTGCCGCAGGGCGGGCAGGACCGATCTGGTGATGTCGTCGAAGCTCACGTGGTACCGCTCATCGAGCATGGCACGAACCTTGCCCGCCAGGACCAGGGCCTGCACGCCGCGCGGCGAAGAACCGAAGCGAACGAACCGGTTCGTCATCTCCGTCGCGAATTCGCCTTGCGGATGTGTCGCCAGGACCAGCCGAATCGCGTAGTCCTGCACGTGCTCGGCAATCACGACCCGCCGGACCAGCTTCTGGGCCCAGAGAATCTTCTGGGCGTCGGCGACTGTCTCCGCATGTGGCTCCGCTCCGGTCGTCGTGCGGTCCAGAACCGCCTTGAGCTGCTCGCGGCTGCTGTAACTGACCAGCAGCTTGAAGAAGAAGCGATCCAACTGGGCCTCGGGCAGCGGATACGTGCCTTCCTGTTCGATGGGGTTCTGCGTCGCCAGGACCATGAACGGCTCCGAGAGTTTGCGGACTTGGCCGCCGCTGGTCACGGAGTGCTCCTGCATCGCCTCGAGCATGGCCGATTGCGTCTTGGGTGTGGCCCGGTTGATCTCGTCGGCCAGGATGATCTGTCCGAAGATCGGCCCGTACTGGAACTGGAACTCGCGCCGGCCGCTGGCCTGGTCTTCCACCACGATGTTCGTGCCCGTGATGTCGGCCGGCATCAGGTCCGGCGTGAACTGAATCCGCCGGAACTCCAGCGAGAACGCCGAGCTGAGCGTCCGCACCAGCAGCGTCTTGCCCAAGCCTGGGACGCCCTCCAGCAGCACGTGCCCGCCCCCGAACAGGCTGATCAGGACGTCATCCACAGTCTCTTCGTGGCCCACGATCACTTTGCCGACCTCGCGACGCAGGGCCTCGAACATCTCCCGGAATTCCCGGCATTGCCTCTCGACCTCTTTCTCGTTCATGGTCATTCTCGCATTCTCCTGCTTCTCACTCATCGGTGGCCCCTTTATCTCTGTCGTGGCCCGTCTTCTTTCGTTTGGCCTGCAAAAGCTGATCGATGTAGGTCGTCTCCGGACGCTTTTTGCCGCTGGGCGGTTCTTTCGTCTCTTCTTCTTTCGGCGCGTCGGGCTCGCGTTTCGGCTCCGCCGTCAGAAGCTCGCCTTCATACTTGGCGGCCCCTTCATAGTGTTTCGAGCCCGGCGCCTCGGCGGTCTTCGTGGACCACTGCTCGCGCAGCCTTTGCCGGCGCGCCTGCAGACGGGAAATGGTCTGGTCCTCCTCGCGCTGCACCGCCCGGGTCAGCCACGCTTTGACCCTCCGCCCCATTGCCCGCACGTCGAGGACCACGCGCCGGGTGGCGACATCGAGGAGGAAGATGACGAGCCACGCCAGCAGGAGCGGCCGCAGCAAGGGCAGATGCGTCTGCGGAAACGTCAGCCCCGCATAGTCATACAGATTTGCCTGATTCGGGTCGGCCGAGAGCGAGTATACTCGGCCGCCCGTGATCCGGCTGACTTCCCGCATCAGCGGCGCATTGTCACACAGATCGCGAAACTCCGGCGCGAAGGGCATGGTGACAATGGCATTGGCCAGCCCGGATGCTTCTTCGGCACCCGACTTGCGATAATGAAGGTTGACCACGTAGCTGCCGGAAGCCGGGGCCTTGAAACGGCCGGAATACTGGCCCGGGCCGGTCTGGGTCAGTAGCAACGGCTCGGCCTTCATTTCCGGGGTGAGGACCTGCCCTTGAATCGCGGCAAGCTGCACGGACTTGCCCTGGTTGTCGATTGCTTCCACGCGAACGGTGGCCTCCTGGCCCTCCACGTCCGTCGAGATCTCGCACTCGGTGGACTGGGCGGGCCGGCCGGCCCAGCGGACCACCTGCTCCCAGAAGCGGGCGAAATCGCCCCATTGCAGCCATTTGCCGGCCCACCGACTGTCGGCCGAGCTGGTAAAGGCAACGCAGCGGCCCAGCCCCGACTGGCATGTCGCCAGCAGCGGGTCCGCCTGGTGGGTCGCCAGCACGAGCTGATTGAGGCCCCCTTTCGGACCCGTCAGCACGTAGCCGTCGAGGTTCGGCAACGGCGGCGTCACGCCTTTGAGAATCTCGCTGAGCCCGAAGGCGACCTGCGGCGCAAAGGACTCTTCGACAATCAACGAACGCCGGACGACCTGGGCCTCTTTGATGAAAATCTGTGGCAACGTCGCAGGATCGGTCACATCGTAGTATCTGCCGTTGGTGGCCATCGCCAGTTGTTGCAGACTCTGTTTGCTCGCCGGTGAATGGGGGTAAATACAGACGCCCGTGCACGTGATCCGCGCGGCGGCGAGCTGATTCAGCAGTTGCGGGGTCGGCGCCGCCGGATCGCCGTCGCTGATGGCAATCACATGCTTCTGTGCGGCGTCGCACTTGACCAGGGCATCGTAGGCTTGCTGCAGGAGGTCGTGCAGGCTCGGCATGTCCCCCATTTGCATCTGCTCGATGGCCGCCACCACTTTATCCTTATCACCGACCGGCGCCAGGTTCCGCACCCAGTTGCCGGCGCCCATTCCGGCCCCGTCGTATGCCAGAATGCCGACCAAATCGAGCCGGCTCAGCGTGCCGACGGCTGCCGCCGCAACCTTCTTGCCCCAGAAATTGCCCTGAGGCATCTCGCAGGCGTGCATGATCAGGGCCAGGGCCCCTTTCGGAAGCTGTTTCTTCTGCGGCGGGTCCAGGTCGACCGGCAGAATCTGGGCGACCGGCGAGCCGATCCACCCACCCGCCCCGAAGGCATTCGGGCCGCCCGTCACGATCAGTCCTCCGCCGAGATCGTTGACGTACCGGCACAGCATCTCTTGCTGCTCGAACGTCAAGCTCCCGCAATCGACATTGGCCAAGACGATGGCGTCCGTATCGAGGAGCAGGGCCAGCTCGTCCGGCAGGTTCGCCGCATTGAGATAGCGCACCCCCATGTCCGTGCCCCGCAGAGCCTGGAGCAACATCTGCGCGGAGGCGTTATCCGTATCCACCACGAGGACGTGGCCGGGGCCGGCAACGTAGGTGATCGCGCTGGCGCGATTGTTCTCGACAATCCGGTCCTGTTTTGGATCGTCCGGGATGAAGACGGCGCTGAAGTTGTGGATGCCCCGCGTCCCAACGGGGATGGACACCGTCTTGACGCTGGTGCCCGCGCTGAGCTCGACGGGAACCGCGACCTCCGGCGAGTCGGGCACAAGATCGACGGGCTCGCCATTGAGAGTCAGCATGAGCTTGCCGCGAACATCGGCAGTGCTGTTCAGGACGAACCGCAGCGAGACGGTCTGGCCGCTGCGGGCCCGCGGCGGGGCGACCACCCGCTTGAAGAGCACCTCCGAGTCGTAGCGGTACTCCAGCGGCAGGACGTCGATCGGAATGCCGTTGGCCGCCGCCGTCTGGGCGGCCTCTTTGAGGTCCCCTTCCGTCTCATTGCCTTCGCTGAGAAGAACGATACGCGCCGCCGTATCGGGTGGCGCGATCGCCAGCGCCATTTCGACGCCGGCGGCCAGCCGGCTCTGGCGGCCGGTCAACGTGGTGTTTCGCTTGCGAATCGTCGTATCGCCCGAAGGCAGCTTGGAGATGCTCGCGGCCTCCGCCACGTCCACCACGGCAAGCTGATTCGTCCCTCGATTGGCCGCCACGGCACGCGACAGGTAGTCCAGGGCCGCATCCGCGAGCGGCGCCGGGATGGATTGACTGCGGTCCACCACGGCAATCACCGTCGCTCGACGGCTCTCCCGGACGAGCATCGGCCGGGCCAGCAGGACAACGAGGACCAGTACGGCCAGGGCGCGCAGCACGACTGCTGCCGTGCGCCGCCCCGCGCCCAGCACCGCCAGGTTGCGGCGGGCCAGCCAGATCATCGGAATGATCACCAGGCCGGCCACCAGCCACCAGGGCTGACCAAGATAGAAGCCGTAGGCATTCATCATTCGTGGCACGGGCATCTTGCCCGTGATCCTGAAATCATGGGCGGGACGCCCATACTACTCCCTTCACAACTGCCACACCTGGATTCGATTATTGCCCGCATCGACGACAAAAGCCCGGCGGTGGGCATCGACTGCCACGGCCCAGGGATACGCGAGTTGTCCCAATTGTCGCCCGGCCTGACCGTAGATGGCAAGCGACTTGCCTTCCGGACTGAACAACTGGATCCGATTGTTCCCGTACTCGCAAACGGCGAGAGTCCCATCGGCCAGAAGCGACAGGCCGTAAGGGTAGCGAAGCTGCCCGGGACCGAGCCCTGCTGAGCCGACGTAGCTTTGAAGGCGCCCATTCAGGTCGTACACACCGATCCGATGGTTGCAGGCATCGGCCACATACAGCCGGCCGCGGGTCTCGTCCACGCAGAGGGCCGCCGGTCGTGCGAATTGCCCTTCTCCCGTGCCGAGCGAGCCGAAGCTGGCGAGGAAGCCGCCCGCGCTCGTAAAAATGCTGATGCGGTCGTTCCCGCCGTACTCGCTCACGAAGATTCTCCCATCCGGGGCAAAGGCCACATCGGTCGGATAGATGAAGCAGCCGCCTTCCTGGCCGTACTTGCCGAATTCGCCGGTTTGCCGGCCATCGCGCGAGAAGATTACAACCCGGTGGTAGTGCGTATCGGCCACGAAGAGCCGGCCATCCCTGTGAACGCTCATCCCCGTCGGCTTGCCGGCCTCGATCAAGGGCATCCGGATGGTGGCGAGACACTGCCCATCCTGACTGAACCGTTGAATCCGTCCCGTCTTGTCCACAACGAATACCGAACCGTCATCATCGAGGGCGATAGCCCTCGGGTACAGGAACTCGCCAGGTCCGGCTCCCGTCTTGCCGAAAGACTCGACGACCTTCGGCTCCCCGACTCCCTCCCTCCGCCCGCAGCCTGTGACAAGAACGATCAGGAGCAGCACGACCGGCATCGAGCGCCGGAGGGAAGCCATCCGCAACAGCAGAACAACCAGGCCGGCCAGGACCAGGAAGAGCAGCACGAGCACCAAGCAGGAGGCAATGACCTGCTGATCCCGCGCATAGTGCATCTGGTTCAGCAGCCTTTGGGCGAAGTTCGGCAGACCGGCCGGCAGCAGGATCATCGTCGCGGGAAGCTCGGTGAAGCCGAGCATCGTCACGAGCAGAAACGTCCCGACCAGCACGGGCCACACCCGCGGCAGGTGAACATGCCGCCAGGCACGCAGAGGCGAGGCCCCATCCAGTGCGGCCATCTCCGCCAGCCGCCGGCGGTCGGGATAACGAGTCACCAGCAGCAAAACCAACGCCAGTCCGGCAAAACGCGAGGCCAACCCCAGAGACATCAGCAACCAGCTTTGCCGCACGCCCGGCATAAGACCACCGACGGCCGATAGCTTCAGCAGCGAGACAGCCGGCAAGGAGGCGGGCAAGAAGAGCGTCAGAAACATGCTGCCGCAGACGACGAGCGATAAGAACCGTCGGTTCGAGGAGAACAGTCCGCCCAGAGCCAGCAAGCAACCCAGGAGTGCCGCCACACCCGCCACCAGGAGCGACCAGGTGAGATCGTCAAGGTGAAGCGTCAGGAACTGGCGGAAAGGCTGCCAGGTGGTGACGTTGCCGACCAGCAGCAGCACCGGCGCAAGCCACGAAACCGCCAGTAACAGTATCAGTGCTGTCCACGCCGGCAATCTGGACCCGACGGTGGCGGTCCTCACGATCACCGTGGTCGGCGTCCAGCGCTGGGATGACCGTGTTAAAGCGACAGCCGCCAACAAGGCGATTAGCAGGACGGGCCAAGCCGCCTGCGCCACGGGGGCCGCCGCACCGGTCAGTTCATAGAGCACGGCCAACTCGGTCCCCATCGTCTTGACGCCGGCCAGGTGAAACGTGGCGAACTCCGACAGCGAAAGCACAAAGCACACACCGAACGCCAACAGAATGACCCGGGAAAAGAGCGGCAGCGTGACATGCCGGAAGGCCTGAAACCCGGTCGCCTCCAGCGCAGCGCTTTCCCACACGCGACCGTCGAGGCTGCGCCAACCCTGGGCAAGCACCAAAGCCGCCAAGGGCCAGTACCAGCCAACCAACACGCCGGTCGAAGTCACCGAGCCGACCAGACGAGCCAATTCCGGCCTGGACGCCAGCTCGCGCCCGAGAGGCGTGGTAGGGCTCAACAGGAGCGTCCACGCGTAATAAAGAACATACTGAGGCAAGACCAACGGCATCAGAAGCAGCAACAACAGCAAGCCGCTATGCGAGGTCGATGTCCCCAGCAGCCTGCCTGGCAGCCAGCCCAACGCCACCGCCACTACACCGATGATGCCCGCCAGAACGCACGTGCGCAACAGAGACGCAAACACCGGTCGCACGACTTCGGGCTGCGGCGAAGATGATACGACATCAACTGTCAGAGCCAACAATGGCAGCGCGATGACCAGCAGCCAGAGCGTCCAGCAGACGCCTTTGACGAACTTGGTTGGAGCGAAATCCAAGCTCACTCAAGAATCTCCCTGGCTGCCTTGATCGCCTCCGGCAAGAAATCCGCCACGCGGGCATAGTCCACTCGCAGCGGATTCACAATGGCATACTGCGGGTACTTCTTCGCAACCTCCACGTGGACGGGGCTGTTGTGCGAATCGCTCTCCGCCAGCATCTGCTCCAGCTCTGCGCTGAGCAGGAAGTGCATCAGAATCCTGGCGTTCTCCGGATTGGGCCCGCCCTTGACCAGCGCCGCCGTATTCGGGATGGCCAGCACACCGTCCGCGCCCTGATGGAGGTAGTTCATCGCGACAGGCCAGCCATTTCGCTGCCCCGCGCAGATGTCGTCGGTATCGGTAAAGCAAATATCCGCCTGGCCGGTCGCGACCATGCGGACCGCCGTGCTATTGCCGGAGACGAGCCGCACGTCATTGTCTTTCAACCGTTGCAGAATCTGCCGGGCGCGGCCGGGTCCGTAATGAGCAAACCAACTCGCGACATCCCCACCCGTCGTGCCGAACGCCGGCGACGCCATGACCAGCCGTCCTTTCCATTTCGCGTCCAGCGTATCCTCCAGGGACTTCGGCGCCTCCGCCGCCGGAACCTTCTCGGTATTGTACCCAATCACCCGGGCCCGCAGGGCAAAGCCGTACCAATAGCCGTTCGGGTCCGAGAACGTGGCGAGGCCATCTTGGCCTTGCGTCGCGAGGGCGTCCCGCCCTCGAGCCGCGGGCAAGATGCCCGCGACACGCAAGGGCGGGACGCCCTCGCCACCATACTGCGTCAGCAATCCCTCGCGGGCCAGCCGGATCGTATGAAAGACCTCGCCCGACCAGAACACATCCGCCGCCGGCGCCGCCGCTTCGGCTCGGATACGCTGGGCCAAACCGACGGTCTTGCTCGCTTCTGTATCGTACTTGGCGAGGACCTTGATCCCGCTCTGCTCTTCAAACTGAGCGACGATCGGCTCGGCAACCTCCTGGTCCACCGAGCAGTAGAGCACAACCTGGGCCCGGCCGGGTTCCTTCTTGCAGGACAGGTCCATCACAACCCATCCCACCGACAAGGCCATCATCAGGGGACGCAGAGCATGGAGCGTATCTCGTCTCAATGGCAAATACCAAATCGCAAATCGTGAATTTCTATGGTTGCGGCTTGCGCTGCTCGAGCTGGCCGAAGTATTTCTTGACCGCGTCCTCGTACTTGCGCGGAATCTGGTTCTCACTGATCGCCTCGGCGGCACTGGCCCGGCCCGCCTGCACCACTTCGGTGAAGTCCCGCCGGGCCTCGCCCTTGACCTGCGTGTCCTTGAAGTACCAGCTTGCGATCACCTGCCCCTCGCCGGAGGCATTCTTCGCCCGCGTGGACTTGGTACCGGTTTGGCCATCCGTATCGCTATCCCTGGGACCGTGACCTATCCCGGGCCCGCCGGAACCCGATCCCGCGCTGTTGGACCACCCTTCCTGCCATGGCCCCTGCCCCCCCAGTTTGTCACCCATCCCATTGCCAAGACCGCCGATACATTGCGAAATCGCGTCGAGGCCCGCCCGCAGAAGCACGGCCTGCTGGTGCATGGCTTCGAGGGCGTTGAGTTGATCCATCGCGTCGGACAACTCGTCCGCCGAGAGCCCTCCTGCTCCCGAGCCGGCGGCGGCCATCGCCTGCGACAACGCGGCGCACTTGCCGGACGCCGTCTGGCTGGCCGCCATCTTCTTCATGAGTTGCTCGATCTGCTCCGGCTTGAGCCCCTGTTGCTGCAACGCCTGTTTCAACTGCTGCTCGCCCATCTGGGCCAGTTTCCTGTCCAAGCCGAGCTTCTCCAGCTCCTGTTCCAGATCGCGCTTCTGCTCCGACAGCTTCTGTAGTTCCTTGGCCAACTGCTGCAACTGCTGGGCCATGTTCTTACGTTGCTCGTCCGACAGCTTGCCCGCCGCCAGGTCCTTTTGTAGTTGGCTCAGCATATTGGCGGCTTGAGCGAAGTCCCCTTTTGCCAAGGCCGTCCGCATCTGTTGCGAGAGGGGATCGGTCGAGCCGCGCAGCTTCCGGAGCATCTGCTGCATCATGTTGGCGGCATCGACCTGGGTGTTGCCCTGCATCTGCTTGAGCTTGTCCGAGAGATCGCCCAGGGTCCTGATGGCCTCGCGTTTGACCTCTTGCGGCTGACCGGTCTGTCCCAGCCCCGCCAGCTTCTTGAGCTCCTCCTTCAGGACCGGATCGTCCAGCTTCTCCACCACCGCTTTGACCGCGTCCGTCGTCTGCTTGACCTCGGCCTTGGCCTGCTCGACCTGCTTGGTCTGCTGCTCCTGTTGCTGCTTTTTCTTGAGAAGACCGAGCAGATCCCTTTGCGGCAAGAGAAAGACCAGGGCAATCGCGATCAGCCATGTCCCCGCGTCGTAGTACCAGGTTCGAGATAGGCTAATGGGAAAGTGCCCCCGTATGTTCACCCGCTGCACCGCCGCCAGCGATTCGGTCCGTGCCGCTTGGGCAAATGGGTCGTCGGACTCCGCCAGAGCCAGAGTCGTGCTGAAACGCTCGCGCAACCCAAGCCTCTCGTCAAGCAACAGCGACGCCTGCATGCCGTTTGGCAGTCTGAGAACCCAGAGAAGAAACACCACTACCGCCGCAACACCCCAGAATACCCAGAGAACCGAAGATGTCAGGATCGCCAGTGCCAAGAGCCGCTGCACCAACACTGCAAGTGCGGCGAGGACCCCCGCAACAGCCAGGATCCTACCGATCTGCTGGAGGAGCAGATTCAGGCTGCATCGGACCTGAACGGCTCTGACCTTCTTGCGAAACGCCTTTGTGAACGACATGGCATCCTCTCCTCGGAGGGCCGCTCTTCATCGGTCGTGGCCCCGCCTACACGAGGCTCGGCTCCCCCGCCAGGGGGAGGGTCCCCGCACGACCTTTTTGCGCGAGCGAGGACGCTCGCTTTACTCCAATAGACGGACAACTCCCCTAAATGTTAGCGACTTCCAGGGGCTCTTCCCTGAGAAATGTCGTCTCCTGGCGAAATCCGTAGTACGTTCTGCCCGCCATTATATCGCACGCTGCCGGCATGGGACAGCCATTCCTCGCCGTTCTCAGGCCTGTTATTGCACCGTAGACCCCGACCGCTCGATCTTGAACACGAGATCGTAGGTCTCACCATAGTGCAGCATCTCAAGTGCCTCGGCGTTCTCCTGAACATACCGCTCCAGCACATTCCCGATGTCCTCCGGAAGAGGTTGATTCGGGTCCGGTCGCGCGCCGCTACGGTTGAGGATTTGCTCCAGATGCCGCGAATACTCCTGGCGTAGCTTATGATGGAGCGCAGCGGCGCCAGTGATCCAGTACGCAGCGTTCTGGCCGGACGGTGGCCACGGGTACCACGCGTCCAACTCCTTCCCTGTCACCGGGAAACCCGCCGCCCGAATCGCCTCGATCCGCACATGGAACTGTGCTCGCCAGTGCCACCGTATCAGCAGCGCACTGGCAACGGCAAGACACAATAAGACGATGCCGATGTGCCAGAGCCGCAGCTTGCGCCGGTGCCTCTCAGACGTGTGGATCTCGCTCGACCCCATACAACGTCACTGCTCGACCGTAAACGTCATGTCGTACGCAGATGAACTGGATTTGCCTTTCGCCGAAGGTGGCCTTTCTTGGCCGCCGTCGTCTGTCTCGTCCGGGCCCACGCTGTATACCGTGTAACCCCGCTCCAAGTGCTTGTACCGCAACGGTTTGCCGTCAAAGGGGTCCGGCGGCACCCCCGGCAGGAACCTGGGGACAAGCTCGTCGAGCGTCTGAGGCAGAGCACCGCAGGCCAGGCGGTAGCGCTCGACGGCCAAGGCACAGCAGACAGTCCGCCGTCGCGCGATCTCCATGAGCTCCCATCCGACCACGCTCACCGCGGATGGCATGAATTCGTGAACAACGATATGATTCTTCGGCAGAGCATTCCGCGTCTCGTCCACCGCGCTGGCGGCCTTCAGCCGCTCGTGCAAAGGCAGATCGCGCGCCTGCAGCAGGCGGTCCATCAGGTCTAACAGGACGACGCCGTTGCGATCCGCCAGTCCGAACTCCTTGCGTGCGTTCGCAAAGATCCGCAGCGGAGTAGAGCGGGAACTGGAGTCATCCATGAGTCCCGGCCGCTCGCACAGACTGATCAGGATCGCGCGCTCGCCGATGAGGGCCCGAGTCCAGCCATCCGGATCGTGGGCCCCCGCCACGGCGTCGCTCAGCGCGAGCAACTGCCCGTCGGTGAATCCCTTCGTGCGGTTCAGCGCACGTTCCAGGGCGAACAGGGCATTCCTCTGGCACGTCAGCCGGTTGATCTGGCAGAGCACCATAGGCTCCGGGGCAAGAGACCGAGCCACCGCCAAGGCTGTCACGATAGCCTCACAGGCTCGAGCCGGATCGCCATTCTCCGCGTGCAGAACCGCCGCCAGGCTGGACAGAAGGCTGGCTTTGTTCACCACTTCGCCCAAGTACATCAACGGAGCAACGTAAGCCCGTTTCGCATCCATCGGGTAGCGGCTGTCCGCCATGGTGGCGGCCTCACGCAGGAGTCCCAACGCCTTGGCATTGGCCCCGATGAACTCCGTCAGCAGAGTACGAGCGCGTTCCCCCAGGGGCTCGACGCGCCCGGCGGTCTGCCCCCGCAAGATCGGCCACAGCATGTCCCCGGTATTGCCATCGGTGGGCCTGACATAGGCATAGCAGGAAGCGGCGCCCAGAATCACGGCCGCCGCATTCTCGTCCGACTGGGGCCATCGGTACCACTTGTCGAGTTCCTCCACTGTCACAGGGTAACCGGCCGCTCGGATGGCCCGCACCCGGCCGGCCAGTGCGTGCTGCCAGCGGTAGCGCAGACTCCCATAGTACAGACCCCCGGCCAGCAGAGAAAGCAGGAGAATGCCCGAGAAGCACTTCATCCAGCGCCGCCGTGGACGCCGGTCGGTGTCCGACAGGTCTGTCCCTTCGCCACGGTCTTCCGCCATGAGCTTTCCTCCAAATTCAGCGATGGATTGTATCGCCAATCGCCCCGTCCTGTCAATCGGCCGCTTCCCTTCCCGTGCGACGCTTCACACCCTTTGCACCTGCGGCTCCGGGCCGCTTTTCCCCTTGCCTGACCGGCACCCTCCGGCTACAGTGACATTATGGATGCCAGCTTTGAAGCCAAAACCTATGCCAAGGTTGACCGTCGCCTGATTCCGTTCCTGTTCCTGTGCTACATCCTTGCCTACCTCGACCGGGTGAACGTCGGGTTCGCGAAGCTGCAAATGCTCAAGGACCTTTCCCTGAGCGATGCGGCCTTCGCCACGGGCGCCGGCATCTTCTTCATCGGCTACTTCCTGTTCGAAGTCCCCAGCAACATTCTGTTGAAGCGGTTCGGGGCCCGCACGTGGATCGCCCGCATCATGATCTCCTGGGGCATCATCTCCTCCGCGATGATGCTGGTCCGAAACGAATGGACCTTCTACGGCGTGCGCTTCCTCCTGGGTCTGGCCGAGGCCGGGTTCTTTCCCGGGATCATCTTCTACTTGACGCTGTGGTACCCATCGAGGCTCCGCTCGACGCGGACCGCGTTGTTCGTCTCCGGCATCGCTGTCTCCGGCGTGCTCGGCAACCCGATCTCCGGCCTGATCATGGAGTCACTATCGGATAAGGCGGGACTGGCCGGCTGGCAGTGGCTGTTCCTGGCGGAAGGAGTGCCGTCGATCCTGGTCGGGATAGGGGTCTACTTCTACCTCGATAGCGGCATTGCTGAAGCCAAGTGGCTCAGTGACGAGGAGAAAGCGCTGCTCGCGCGGAATATCGAAGCCGAAGACTGGCACAAGCACGAAGTCCGGGTCATCGACGCCTTCAAGAGCGGCAAGGTCTGGGCCCTGTGCGCGATCTACTTCACCCTGATGATCGGCCTGTACGGGATTTCGTTCTGGCTGCCGACCATCGTCAAGGCCTTCGGCGTCCAAGGCTATCTTCCCGTCGGCCTGATCACTGCCATTCCCTACGCCGTCGCGGTCGTCGGCATGATCCTCCTGAGCTGGCATTCCGACCGCACCGGCGAGCGGCGGATGCACTACGTGCTCAATGTGACGGCCGGCGGCCTCGGCCTGATCCTGAGCGGGCTCTTCGCGGCCCATCCGGTCCTCGCCATGATCTTCCTCTCCGTGGGAACCCTCGGTGTCATCGGTTCCATGCCCCTCTTTTGGCCGATTCCCTCCGCCTTTCTGGCCGGCACCGCGGCCGCTGCCGGCATCGGCATGGTCAATTCCATCGGCAATCTTGGCGGCTACGTCGGCCCGAATGTCCCCGTGTGGGTGAAACGCATCTCGGCTGACCCCTCCGCCGCCCTTTACGTCATCGCGGCCGCGCTCTTCCTCGGTGCTCTCCTGACGTTCGCGCTGCTTCCCGCGAGTCTCAGCAGAAGGACCGGCCGGGAACACCGAGGCTGACCGAACGATAGCGGCAATGCGCCGGTCTTTCGCGTGGGCGTGCCACTCCCACCGTGTCTCGCCTGAAAAGCGGCCCGGACACTCCCACGGGATACCCAAGAGCCTTTAGCGCGTGCAATACGCCGGATCGACCTTGCGGAGAAGGGCACTACCCATTTGGTAAGAGCAGTACGTCATGAAGAAAGCGCCGAACACGTCGATGCTGTAGTGCACGTGCATCGCCAGGACCACGACGCCCATCACGATGGAGCCGACCAGATAGACATAACGGAGGCGATTTTCCCGGAAGAGATAGAAGCCGAGGAAAGGCATGGCGGTATGACCAGAGAAGAACATGTCGTTCTCGAAATAGAGCCGGCTGAAGAGCCCGGGGAAGTGCACGGCGACGGCGCCCTCCGGCGTGCCCACGTGCGTGAAGATCATGAACAGGGAGCGCACGATCAGAAGCAGGCTGAACTGAATGGCCACCACGTGCAGCATCCGGATACGACGAAAAAGCGGATAGACGAACATGCCGACAATCAGGGCCATGTATCCATACGTGAAAAGAAAACTCAGGTCGATGGTCGGCAGACGATCCAGGATGAGGTCCGGGACTTTGACGGCCGGCCGGAACGTGACATAGACCCCGCACTGATAATCCGCGAACAATGCCGCGGCGATAAAAACGCCCGACAGGGCCAACAGATGCCGGCACTGCAGCAGTTCCCGAGTCCACGTCCGCACCCCGACGTCGAGGTTCTCTGAGACCCACGGCACCCCACGGGCCTGTTGCGCGACCTTCAGTCGTGGTCTCTGAGCTGCTGCAATGGATTTCTCTGCCAGTACCGCCATGCCTGCCCCTTCTGCACGTACTCCGCCATTTCCCTGGTCCCCGACCCCGTGTTCCAGCGACGTGACGAACTGGGGTCTACTCGATCCGGTCGAGTATATTCATATTATTATCGACGATTTTCCTGCGTTCGTCAAGCACTCTACCATTTTTAGACGGGCGACGTGGCAAATCATTTCTTCCTGGTGGATCAGGACCGTGAGGCGTGGTAGACTGCGGCGCGTCCCATAGGAGACCGGTTGATGTCGGCTTCGATCTCACTAGATGACATTCTGGGCGGCCGTGACGAGGCCCTGTATGATCTCGCGACCCGAGCGGCGGGGCCCGCGGGCGAATTGCCGCTGACGGGCGATCTTCTCGCCGGGGCGCCGAGCGGTGACCTCTTCGGCCTCATCCAAGACGTGGGCATGGGATGGCCCGCTTCTAAGGTTTTGGCTGATGCCTTCTTGTTGTTGAGCCATCAGGGCGGGATTCGCGGCACGGACGGCAAGCCCATCGCTCTCGGGTACCATGTCGGACACTATGAGTTGGGCCTGCTGCTGGAGGCCGCGGCACGGGAATTCCAGGCGCTCGACTGCATGCCGTTCGCCGCCTGTTGTACCGACCCCTGTGACGGCCGAACGCAGGGCACGCCGGGAATGATGGACAGCCTGGCCTACCGCAATGAGGCGGCCAGCATCTTCCGGCGGCTGATCCGCAGTCTGCCCGGGCGCCAGGGCGTCCTCGGCATCGGCACTTGCGACAAGTCCCTGCCCGCGCTGATGATGGCTTTGGCCTCCATGCACGATCTGCCGGTCGCGATCGTGCCGGGCGGCGTGACCTTGCCGCCCGAGAAGGGGGAGGACCTGGGGACCATCCAATCGATCGGGGCTCGCTTTGCCCAAGGGGAAGTGACGCTGGACTATGCCCGGCAGATGACGTGCCGTGCCTGCGCCGGTGCCGGCGGAGGCTGCCAATTCCTCGGCACGGCGGCGACCGCGCAGGTCGTTGCGGAGGCCATGGGGTTGGCTTTGCCTCACGCCGCCCTGGCTCCTTCCGGCCAGGAGATTTGGCTGGACATTGCCAGACGTTCGGCCCGCGCGCTGCGCCGGCTCTCCCAGCGGAATTTGACCGCCGGCCGAATCCTGACCAACGCGTCGATCCAGAATGCTATGACGGTGTTCGCGGCCTTCGGCGGCTCGACGAACCTCCTGTTGCACATCCCCGCAGTCGCGTTCGCCGCAGGCCTCAACCGCCCGACGATCGCGGACTGGAACGCCGTCAATCGCAGAACGCCCCGGCTGGTGGATGTCCTACCCAACGGGCCGGTCGGTCATCCGACAGTTCGAGCCTATCTTGCCGGGGGCGTGCCGGAAGTGATGCTCCATCTGCGCCGGATGAATCTGCTGCACTTGGACGTGCTTACCGTCACCGGCGAGTCCCTGGGGCGAGTGCTGGATTGGTGGGAGCGGTCGGACCGGCGTACTCGCCTGCGGGAAGTACTCTCTCAGAAGGATGGGATCGATCCCGATGATGTGATTATGTCGCCGGAGAAGGCACGGGAGCGAGGCCTGACGGGCACCATCACGCTTCCACAGGGGAACCTCGCCCCGGAAGGCGCGGCGATCAAGAGCACGGCCATCGACCCCTCCTTGGTAGATGCGGATGGCATCTACCGGAGAACCGGCCCGGCCCGGGTCTGCATGGGCGAGCGAGCCGCTATCCGGGCCATCCGAGAGGGCGCCGTGCGACCGGGCGATTGTCTGGCCGTGATCTGCGCCGGACCTCTGGGCAGCGGCATGGAAGAGACTCTCCAGGTCACAGGTGCCCTGAAGAATCTCTCGTGGGGCAAGCACGTCGCCGTCCTCACTGACGGCCGGTTCAGCGGCGTCAGCACTGGGGCGTGCATCGGCCATATCGGTCCCGAAGCCCTCGTCGGCGGCCCCATCGGCAAGCTGCACGACGGCGACGTCATTCAGATCGTGATCGACTGCAAGCGTCTGGAGGGCAGCATCGACCTGATCGGCCAAGCCGATACACCGCCGGACCGGCAAGATCCGGAGTTGGGCAGTCGCATCCTGGCCCAGCGCCCGCCTCGGCCCGATCTGGCCGCGTACTCCGACCTGCCGGACGATACTCGGCTGTGGGCGGCCCTCCAGGCCATCAGTGGCGGCACCTGGGCCGGCTGCGTGTACGATACAGGACAAATCCTACGCACCTTGGAGGCCGGACGGCGTAGCCCCTAGGGAAATTTACGAATCATGATTTACGATTTGAGATTTGCAGTTTCGAAGCGCGGGCAACCTTTCCCGAATCAGCAATCGCGAGTCGCGTTTGACAGATCTTAAATTGTAGATCTTAAATCATAGATCAAAAGGGGATAACCATATGGATCACAATAAACAGAAACTCTCCGGCGTTTTCGCCCCGGTCGTCACCCCCTTCCAGGGGGATCAACCCGACCTCGATGCCCTCGCTTTCAACCTGACGAAGCTGCGCCAGACCGATCTGGCCGGTTTCCTCGCGCTGGGCTCTAACGGAGAGATCGAGAGCCTCACCGATGAGGAGCGACTGCTGGTTCTGGAGGTCTTCGCCCAGGAGAAAGGCGACAAGGTCGTGATGGTCGGCACCGGATGCGAGTCCACGAAGGAGACCATCGAAAAATCCCACGTCGCCGCACAGATGGGCTTCGATTATGCCAGCGTCCTGACGCCCCACTACCACGCCAAGCAGATGGACGGCCCGACGCTGCGGCGGTACTACGAACGGATCGCAGAGGCCATTTCCGTGCCCCTGCTGCTCTACAATGCCCCGCAGTTCGCCGGAGGGGTGCAGATCCCGTCAAAGATCGTCGTCGAATTGTCAGGGCATCCTAACATTGTCGGCATGAAGGACTCCGCCGCGGCCGGGCCCGGGCGATTCCTCGCCGACCTCGACCCGGACGAGGACTTCTCCGTCCTGGCCGGCGGGATTGGCTTCTTCTACTCATCGTTACATGTGGGAGCGGCCGGCGGCGTTCTCTCTCTCGCCAACGTGGTGCCCGATGCCTGCACCGAGTTGTTTGACCTCTTCAACCGCGGCATGTACGACCGGGCCCGGGAGTTGAGCGCCGGCCTGATCCGACTCAACCAGGCCATCTCCGGAGCTTGGGGCGTGGCGGGCGTCAAGGCGGCGATGGACCTGGTGGGCCTGCGAGGCGGCCGGCCCCGCGAGCCCTTGATGCCGGTCCCGACGGAAGCCGTTGCCCAGATCAAGCAAGCCATGATGAACGAGGGCTTTCTGGTAGCGAGCCTGTAGAGGGATTTACGATTTACAATTTACGATTTAAGATTCTCGACCGGGATTCGAGAAGGTCCACCTGCGATCTTCGGAATCCTAAATCGTAAATTGTAAATCGTAAATCTCAAATGGTTGGGTCATGTGGGTCTTAGGGGTTGACATTGGCACGACGAACATGAAGCTGGGCGTGTTCCGCCTGGAGGGGGACGCACTTGCGCCCGTCCGCCAATTCTCGCAAGCCTACGCGATTAACGTCTACAACGACGGTCTGTTCGCAGACATCGACCAGCACAAATGGCAGGAAGCCTTTGTGGCGGGTTGTCGCGCTCTGGCACCGACCATCGCCGAAATCGACATCATCGCTCTCAGTGGCACCACACCCGGCCTGACAGCGATGGACGCCAGTGGCGACCCGCTGTATCCCGCCATTCTCATGCTCGACCAGCGTTCCCACCAGCAGGCCCGCGCGATCATCGACACGGCCGGTCTCGACCACCTGCTCGCCGCGACAGCGAATATGCCCGTCGCCGGCGGCTGCTCGCTGGCCGGCATCCTCTGGCTCCGGGACCACGTTCCTGAAGTATTCCGAAAAACGCACAAATTCGGGCACTCCAATACCTACTTCGCCCGGTGGCTCACGGGTGCGTACGCCATTGACCCATCCTCCGCCTCGCTCACGGGTCTGTACAATACCACCCGCAATGACTGCACGTGGAACGCCGACCTCGCCCGAACCTTCGGCCTCTCCACCGACCAACTGCCCGAGTTGATCGCTGCCTACCAGAGCGTCGGCACCGTCCGCCCCCCGCTCGCCCGCGAGCTTGGTCTGGCCAAAGAGCCGCAGGTATTGATCGGAGGCAATGACGCGGTGCTGGCCGCCTATTCCGTCGGTGTCCGGGAGCCCGGCGAGGTCATCAACGTCAACGGCACCTGCGAGATCAGCCTCGTCTGCCTGCCCAAATGCCTGCCGTCGCCGCACTACAACATCCGTGCCCACGTTCTGCCGGACCGCTGGCTGACGCTGCACGTAATGAACGCCGGCGGCAAAGCCCTGGAGTGGTTCAAGAATGTCTTCTGCACCGAGCTGACCAACGAGCAGTTCTACGATTCCTTCATCCCGCAAGCCGTGGACACCTGGCTCGACCGCGACTCCGGCGTGACCTACACCCCCTACTTGATGGGCTCGCGCTACTCCCTGGACCCGCTCAAGGCCGAGTTGCTCGGCTTGACCCAGACCACGACTCGCGAAGAAATCCTGGCCGCCATCATTCGCGGCCTGTGCCAGTACCAAAGCCACCACCTCCGCGACATCGAGCGTCATGTCCCGCTCCAACGCACGATCCATCTCACTGGCGGCGCCGTCACCCCCGCCCTAGTCCGTGCCAAACAAAAATGGTTGCGTGACGCCAACTACGTCCACGAAGAAGACTCCTCCGTCAAAGGCGCCGCCATGCTCGCCCGGCTCCATTTGGCGAGTCTCTGAGCGTATCCGGCATCCCCGCTACGACGAAGCCGACCGCTTCGACCGGCATTACCACTACATCAGCCGGGCCAAGAAGATGCTCAAGGAAGACCCCTGAAGGCTTCAGATCGTGTCATCTCGGTAAGGGCGTGGGGGAGACTGTCAAGTGTGCAGGGCAAGCCGCTCTCACCGCCCTCAGCACTGCTGTTCACCCCAATTTGGGCGTTGAAATAGGTCTGGGGTGCCCCGGTGCCCAGACCAACTCCTATCCCGGCGTTCCCCAGGAAACCGAGACTTCGTAGAGCTTGATTGATGGCGTCCTGGCAGTCAGTTTCAATAAGGTTTGGAAATTCGTCCTTCAGGCGCGATAGAGTCGCGTTTATCATTGTCTGAATCTCGTCTGGGAAGCCAGTCAGTGAATCAAAAGCATCGAACCGAGGAAGAGTGGCGCGGTTCACAGGAATCGCGACCTCGCGCAGGGTGGTGCTCAGCATCTCTTGGGCGCGCCTCTGAATGTCGGACTCGCAAACGGGCTCTGCTGAGCCATCCAGTCGCGATGGAATTGTAGGCGCTGTGGATTCGGCCAGAGCCGGAGGCTCGCCGATCTCGCCCAGAGGGGTTGAAGAGAGATCAACGGAGAGTCCGTTCAGTGCGCTTGAAACACTCTGAGATAGACGGTCAGCTATGCGCGGAGGGTTCTGCACGCGGGACATCGCCACCGAGATCGCAGGCACGTTCGCACCCGTCCGCGCCCGCGCATTCCCAAACCCAACCGGAGCGGACGCCACGGCCTGTTGACATTGCTGGAAGACCATCGGCATCGTGATGCTTGTCGGAAGGCTTACCGATCGTGGGTAGGCCGTACTGGGAGCCGGCAGACTCGCGACGACGGCCCCGCTGTCCGCTCGCGAGGTGATACCCTCACGCAGGTGACTCCACATCCACGAGAACGGAACAACGGACGGACCGAGCGGCGATGAAATCGCATTCGCCGTGGCCGCGTGGTTCGAAGTCGCGCTGGGCACATCGACGGGGCCACCCCGATTCGGCGAGGCGGTTGGTCTTGCGGATGGCTCCAGGTCCGACTTTTCCACGGTTGGCAATCGTGGGTCACGCTTCGCAGGCACGCCAGATATCGTATCCGGCTTCGAACCGTTGGCCGCCGTGACTTGGTCCTTGTGGCTCAGCCCACATGCCTGTGGCGGAAGATTGGGTGTCCTCCGGCCCGTGGTCGCTTCGGGTTTCGCGCCCAGCCTGCTTGCTCCATTGACCGGACCCCAGGGACCCCACAACAGGAGCCACGGCGGCATT
>Ga0315280_10000432_pt1 | contig 77677 bp, 79 predicted proteins | sample YL17G06_40_MG_FD_203697 | JGI IMG/M metagenome (GOLD analysis project Ga0315280, IMG submission 203697) | Sediment microbial communities from Yellowstone Lake, YNP, Wyoming, USA - YL17G06_40 | ecosystem: Environmental > Aquatic > Freshwater > Lake > Sediment | place: USA: Wyoming | collected... | reverse complement strand
CTTCCCTTCGCGAGAGACTGGTCCCCCGCGGCGGATGTAGTCCTGGAGCATCTGCAGTGTCTCGCTGTCCAGGGGCAGAGTCCTCATGCGGCGGTGCTCCTGTTCTCGAATCAGCGCCTGCTCCACTTTGGTGCCACACTTTGGACAGAAGGCATGCGCCTTGCCCAACCGAGCGCCACATCGAGGACAAGAAAGATGCATCCTAGCCTTCAGGTGCTGGATGGTGACTGTGCCCCGGGCGAAGTCAACGTCACCGGTTGTCATGGCCAGTGCCTCGCTCACGCGGCAGCCGAGGCGAAAGAGCAGCTTGATGAGCAGTTGGTCCCTGACACAGGTGGCCTGCTCCCCTATACGCTCTACCTCGGGTGGTTCGAGGTAGGCCTTCACGACTGTTCTCCGGCTTCCGTCATGGAACCGGTGCACCCGCACATGGTCCAGCGGTGGGGAATCATTCTGAGCCTCCATCGACCTCTTTCGGAAGAAGTCGGGTGGGAGCTACCGGCAAGGCCAAGATTCCCCTAAGTACCCTGTCCTCCAGTTCTTCCGTGACTCTAGAGAAGGTCTCTGGTGTCATGGCACTGTAGCCCTTGGCTTTCAGTACTGCCTCAACCTCGGCTTCCCCTCTATCTGACTCCCTGGCCCACCGCGATACCGGGGCCACATGCACATCGTCGGGTACGCCTCCAGGTCCCACTGCTACCAGCACGGTGCCAAACGGTTGCGTCCTCTCAAAACAGACCTTTGCCAGCCGAGCTCCGACAGAAAGAGGGTGCTCGTGGCTACCTGCGACAGCCGCACCGATGGTGCCGATGGCAAATCCTACCGTGCCAACCCAAAACGTGACTTTGTGGAAGGCACGGGCCGCATTTCTTTCCCCTCGCCGAATGTCCTCCACTTCTCTCATTACCTCAGACATGAGGCTATGCAGACGCCGGGCCTGATCATGCCGGCGCAGACTCTCTGCTTCCCGGAGAAGGACATCTCCCAGAGCTGCAACTGCCTCATGTTGTTCTTTAGCTCGACGGTACAGTGCCTCCAGCAGTTGCCGGCAGGCGGTCACGGCATCCATCGTTCCAATTCCTCGATAGCAGAATTCAGTCCTAGCATGAGCGCGGCTGGCAGTGAAGCTTGGCTCTCGTTCTGGTGGAGCCATCCCTTGACACCACGCAGTACTACCAGCCCCACTGTTCTGACCTCCATAGCAGGGGCGCTGCCATCCCCTTTAGTCAGCGCAAGTAGGGTCTGCAGCCATTGATTGGCCTCAACCATGGCATCGTAGCGACCGAACTCCTGCCCCAGCTTAAGAGCCTGGCTCGTGAGCTTCCGAATCTCGGCCAGAGTCTGACCTGTTACATCCCCAAGGTCTTGCCGCAGCTTGGTCATGGTATCTACGGCGATCTGGGTTACACCCTGCATCCTTTTGCGAATAGTCGCTTCCTCTGCTGCCATAGTTGCCTGCAAGCGCGCCTGCTGCTGACGTAGCTCTTGTAATGCCGAGTCGAGCGCTGCACGTTCATGCTGCGCCTTGGCAATAGCCTCTCCATTCTCTTTGAGCTCGCGTCGCCTCAGTTTCACCAGTGACTCCAACCCCAGACCTGCATCCAACCCTTCCAGCTCATACAGGAGGCGGTCCCGTAGAGATCTGGGCTCAATACCGTGCCGATGAGCCACCATGGCCAGCCTTTGGGTTAGGCCAGTAAGGTCTTCTACTGTAAGTCCCAGCGAGGCCAGGGCTTGCAGTTGTTTTCGTGCCGCAGTCAATCGGTCATCCGCTGACTGAGCCCTTTGCTCGAGGTCACTGACCCGTCGGGAGAGTTCTGCCTCGCGCTGTTCTTTTGCGATGAGACTCTCCCTAATCGGCCTGGAGCGCTCTTCAAGCTGTCTTATCTCATCAGCCAGACCTCGCCGCCCTTTTTGCAGTTTCTTGAGTTCGCGCTTGCACCTTCTTAGTTCTCCGACAAGAGGTTCCAGTCGGGCCGCCTCTTCCAGCAGCGTGTGCACCTTGTCTTCCAGGACCGCGGGGCCAAGACCGCTACTTTTCTCAAGTTGATGCAGATACAGCGCTGCCCTGACGAAAGTCTGTGTCTCGGTTCCTTCAGCCAGGCGACGGCACACCGCAACCAAACGCTCGACCTCATTAGGCTCGACCCCCAGTTCTTGAAGTTGGGAAAGGATATAAACACCTGTTACTGCTTGGCCAGTGGTCAGCCCGGCCCGGCGCACCTCGCTAGCCAAGCCTCGCAACAACTCGAGCTGCTCTGCTGGCTCCTGCACATCCAGGACTTGTCCAGCCTTCAGGTCAGCAACCACGTTGGCCACTGAGCCTTTACTCACTCCAGCTTGGGCAGCGATTCCATCATAGGGGAGACCACCGAGGTAAAGACGGACAATAGCCAATTGCCTATCCAATGATAGCTTCTCCATTTTTCACATCACCTCCCTCGGTACATGGCACTCGCCACCAGCTCTTTGAACGCTGTGATGGTGATTTGACCAAACGCTTGAACGATAAGTAACCATGTTGGACCATGGACCATATGAAACCTGCATTAGGGGAATCGCCGAAGTTGGATTTGCTGACTGTGAATCTAGCATCCACGAGCGGTCATGCATGCCTTGAAGCCCGCTTTCAGTACGATGGTAAGTGCGTGCCCATCGTAGGCCCTGGTTAGCAGCCTCGATCTCGCGTGCTGCTTCAGTGGTGACGCTTGATCTAGAATTGGGATTTCCTTTACTATTTCCAGTAATTGTGGAGAAACCTGCTCTGTTTGCTAAACCCTAAAGGGCTGCTGTCCATGCGACGTGTCGGTAGACTGTCACAGGTTGGGGCAGGAGAGCACTGCTTGCAAAGGCGGGTCCGCAAGCCTCCTTTCCGAAGAGTTGCCCACCTGCCCCTTAATCTCTCCGAGATGTGGCTTTCGCGGTCGTCCACCCATCTTCCCCCATTTCGGTGCCATGTCAGGGTATTTCCGGCGGAGCACTTGTTGCCCCTTCTTCCCAATCTCAGCATAGAACTGGCGAGAGTTTCTCCTTAGGCAGGACAGCCCACCCTTCCGGCCAGCTTCGCTAACAGTCATTGCCATGGTTTGTGCTGCTCTCTCAACAAATGTGTCATCACAGGAAAGAGGGAACCTCATGCCTTTTGAGCATTCTCATCAGTGCAGACCAGCCATTGAGATCTCCTTTGGCTGTCGGGATTCTTCCGCTCTTCTCCAGCCAACAGAGGACGGTCTCAGAGCTCAGAAGCCCCCTAGCCACATAACAAACATGGAAGATGTACATGCTTCGCGTTGACTGCGTCATCTTGACTAGGCAGATTATTATGCTTAACATGAGCCTATCAGATAGGTGTGGAGAAATTGACGCTTGATTTTGTGCAGCAAGAATAGGGATGAGTCTGTATGACAACTGGGGATTGGGAGTGTTTTCAGTGCGACAAGTGTAACTCAGGAATATTGATATCGTCAGATTTACGGGACAGTATTACCTGCAACAGGTGTGGCTACATTTACCGCCTCGCTGAAATAGGGCGACGGCATGAACCACGAGGCATCGTGAGAGTAAAGCGACTAAGCCGAGCGACCACGGTCAAAGAGAGGTTAGAAGAGTTCAAGAACGACCCTCCCGAACTACCGATTTCCGACTGCAACTGTGTGGAATGCTACAGGGGCATCATTGGTTTCAGACAAGCAGTGTTCGAACTCTACAGTGAGGATAGATTGACTCGGAGCGAAGCTCTGGCTTTGCTTGTTTCTTTCAACTATAGTAGGCGCAACGAATTCGGAGAGGCAGTGAAGTTGACAAGGCAAGTAGCAGACTTGCATGTTCTTGCAGACAACCGAGAGCTAAAGCGTGGTCGGGGACGGCCTCCTAGACGAGAGAACTTGGCATTAGTTCTCGACGCCATCGCCTTGTCCCTTTGCCCAAACGGGAACGGCTATGTGCATCTTCTTCGTGATGCCTTGACGCTCCGTGCGAAAGAATACTGCGCAGAAGGAAACTCCCACTTAGCAGATAGAGCGCGATGGGCCAAGTTTCACGCAGTCAGGAGAGCTGCTGAGGACCAGTGCAAGAGAATATGGAAGATCGCGGTGAACAAGGAACCTCCTCAGCCCTCAGAGGATTGGTGGTATGGAGTAGCTGCTCAGCAAGGTCTGCTTTCCTCACGACTTCTCTACTTGAGATCAAGGAGATCGGCAGGGCTTGCTCTCTCGTGAGCTTGGAGAGCGTCCTCCATTCCTAAGGTCAACGTGTAGCGTCGAACCATTTCCAAAGAACTATGACCAAGCAGATATTGCAGGTTAAAGGGATTATGATCCGCTCTAAGAAAACTCAAGGCAAATGTGTGGCGAAACCTGTGAACACAACCTTCTCCATTGATACCAGCTCGTTCTTTGAGTCTACCTACTGTTGACTGGATTCCTGAAGTGCGCAGCGGCTTCCCCTCTTCAGTTAGCCAAAGCTCCTGGCGGTCATTCTCACCACGATACATCAGGTAGCGCCACAAAGCCTTTTGGGTACTCTTGCCTATGCGGACTACCCTTTCTTTCGCTCCTTTACCCAGAACCTTGATCCAACCTGTGTCTGTATTCACATCCTGGAGTTTGATGTTACCTATCTCCGATAACCTGAGTCCGCTGTCTAATAGCATCAAAATGATTGCCTTGTTGCGACTGGCGAGGAACTTGGCATTGTGTTGGTAGTCGTGGTCACAGATAGCTAGCATCTTGGCTATATCTCCTGATGTGTACGGTTGGATGACCTTTGGCTTCGATTTCGCTACCTTTACTTTGGCAAGGGGGCTTTCCGCGAGAAATCCTTCTTTGATAGTCCAATTGAAGAAAGCACGAAGCGCACTGTAATAGTGGTGAACCGTTCTTACTGATGCCTTGCGTGAGCATGATTCCGAGCCGTTGCCTTGCTTTTGCCAGCGATTTATCTCAAAGCCGACATAGCCTAAGAATTCCCGTATATGCCACTCATTCAGAGATCTCGTATCATCTGACCACCCCACCTTTTCGGCATACCACAGGAAACGACCCAGAATACCGCGATAGTATTCTACTGTGTGCGAGCTTGACCCCTCGGTTTGCTGGCTGAGAAGATAGCCTCGGACTAGCGACTTGAGTGAGGTTCCTCTGGGTGCCTCATCTTTGATGGACAAAACCATTTCTTCATTTGCGGACCCGCCCCGAAACAGACCATGAGGTCTGATTCACTCTCGCTCATATTCAGCCTGCTGGGCCATCCATGAGGTCCAGACAGCCCAGATCACGTTCATGGTCGGGGTGAGAGGATTTGAACCTCCGGCCTCATGGTCCCAAACCATGCGCGCTAGCCGCTGCGCTACACCCCGCAATTGGGGAATATACCATTCTGGTGAGGCGAAGTCAAAGGTATCTTCGCTCTCCAGCTCACACGGTAGACCCCGCATGCCGCGAGTCTTCAGATGGCCCGTTTCAACCCCCTGGCCCCCAGTCTTGGGGGAGACATAGGCAGACCTGGGGACACCCCAGACCCCGGCAGCATCCTGCTGCACCGTTTTCTGTCGTTCCAGCGGAGGCGGGAATCCAGGTCTCAAGACTGGTTTCAACCCCCTGCCCCCCAGTCTTGGGGGTAGATAGGGAGGTGGGCTGAGGGACACCCTCAGACTCCCGGCAGGAGATAGTCTCCTTGCACCTCTGCCGCCAGAGGTTGGATTCCTTTGGTCCCCTTATCCCCGCCCTCTTGTAGGGGCATGATTCATCATGCCCGGTTGCGGACACACCAAACCCCGTCAGAGATCAGTCCCACCGCAATGGAAGGCGACGGTTTCACCATGACCAAATCCTCTACCCGGCCCCAGGCATGGCCGCCCGTGAGAGGTCCAGGACACTTCCTGGCGGGGGGGTAGATACCCACGGGCAGAGCCCGTGGCACTCCTTGATGACAAGCTTTGCTTGACGCCCTACGGGCGAGTTCTCATTCCCCCACGGGCAAGCCCGTGGAACCCTGCCCTTCGGGTTATTGGGGGTACCCCCCAATTCTCTCTTCTTCTCATCCCCCAAGATTGGGGGATTAAAGGGGGTTGAAAAGGAAAGGGCGTGTCAGGGATCCGACAGTCACCAACCAGCAATTGGGGGACGCTCCAGGCCTTGAGAGGGACAAGCGCCTCGCACTCCTCTTGACGCAGGCATCTTCCACACCCCCGGCAGGAGGTTCCTTGTACCTATCTGCATTTTCTTGGTAGGATCATGTCCACTTTGCCGTTGTACAACCCCTCGGACATATTCTATAATTGAATTCACTCATGATCGAGATCAGAATCCACGGCAGAGGTGGGCAGGGCGCCGTCACCTCTGCTGAAATGCTAGCCTTGGCTGCCATCGGCACCGGCAAGTACGCCCAGGCATTCCCCAGCTTCGGCCCCGAGAGACGCGGTGCTCCGGTGCAGGCGTTCGTCAGGGTGTCCGACAAGCAGATCCGCGTTCGGGGAGAAATCAAGGAGCCTGACGTGGTGGTGGTACTTGATCCGGGACTGCTGAACATCATGGATGTGAGCTCCGGCTTGAGAGAGAAGGGGATCATAGTCGTGAATACGAAGGGATCTGCGGCGGAGATCAAGAACCGCTTCAAGAACAAGTGGCCGGCGGCCGTGGTGGACGCGTCAGCCATAGCTGTGGAAACGATTGGTGTCAATATCGTCAACACTACCATGCTGGGCGCCATTCTGAAGGCTTGTGAAGTAGTGCCCATGGAGGCGCTGGAGGAGCCCTTGAAGCATCGTTTCGGGGGGCGGGCAGCGGCCAACTTCGAGGCCTGCAAGAAGGCTTACGAGAAGACGGTCACAGCCTGAACGATACAAGAGACAGAAGAATATCCAGGAGAAGGTTTTGAGCGCAAGAAAGAAAGACTCCGAAATCACCTGGCAGGACATTGACATCGGCGCCGTCATAAGAACGCCGGGGAATGCTGCCGAATACAAGACAGGCGACTGGAGATCTGAGAAGCCTACCTGGAACAAGGATAGATGCATCAAGTGCGGTATTTGCTACCTCTTCTGCCCCGAAGGGTGCATCCATCATGACAAGGAAGGATATTTCGAGGGTGACCTGTACTACTGCAAAGGCTGTGGCATCTGCGCCAGAGAGTGCTGGACTCAGGCCATAACCATGGGACCGGAGGCGTAACAGGATGGCAATGGTAGGGATGGAAGGCTCCCTGGCCATGGCTGAGGCCGTAAGGCTGGCCAATGCCGATGTGGTAGCTGCTTACCCCATCACTCCGCAGACGCACATAGTGGAACGTCTGGCAGAGATGGTGGCCAACGGAGAACTGAATGCAGCTTACGTCCCCGTTGAGTCCGAGCACTCAGCCATGAGCGCCTGCCTCGGCTCCTCGGCCACCGGAGCCCGGACTTTCACCGCAACGGCGGGACAGGGACTGGAGTTGATGCACGAGGTCCTGTATGTGGCCTCCAGCCTGAGACTGCCCATAGTCATGGGTGTGGCGAACAGAGCGCTGTCATCGCCATTAAGCGTATGGGGCGACCATTCCGATGTCATGGCAGTCCGCGACACTGGCTGGATTCAGATATTCGTCGAGAACGGGCAACAGGCCTTCGACCTCACGCTCTGTGCGTTCCGCATCGGCGAGGACCCCAAGGTCCTCTTTCCGGTCATGATTCACATGGATGGCTTCCATGTTTCTCACGTAGTGGAGCCGCTCTACTTGCTCAACGAAGAGCAGGTCAAAGGGTTTCTGCCTCCGTACAAGCATCCGTTCCCTCTAGACACCGACAACCCGGTAACCATGGGTGCCTTCGCCGTGCCCATTCTATATACCGAGGCCAGGAAGTCCCAAGAGACGGCGCTGCGCGGCACGAGGGGCATCATCAACAAGGTATGGAGCGACTTTGGCAAACTGAGCGGACGCCACTATCAGGCGGTCGAGCACTATCGATCGGACAATGCCGACACCCTACTGCTGACGATGGGCAGCTACAGCGAGATCGCCATGGAGGCCGTCGATCAGTTGAGGGAGCGTGGAGAGAAGGTGGGCCTCATCAGGCTGCGCCTATGGAGGCCGTTTCCGTTCGAGGAACTCCGCCAGGCTACTAAGGCTTGCCGCACCCTGGTGGTCCTGGATCGCTGCATCTCTCCTGGAGGACCGCCCGGGCCAGTTTGCTCGGAAACGAAAGCGGCGCTGTATTCGCAGAAGAAGAGACCGAACATCGCCGGGTTCATCGGCGGACTGGGTGGCCGGGATCTTTCGGTGCCGGAATTCGTGCAGATGGTGGAAAGGGGCAGGGTGATTGCGGCGGAGGGCGGAGAGGAAATAGAGATGATCGGGGTCAGGGGATAGTCAGTGGAAAACTTCGCCATATACGTTCCGAGACTACTGCCTCAGAAGGAGTATTTCGCCCCGGGGCATCGGGCCTGTATCGGCTGTGGCGAGGCGCTGGCCCTGAGGCTGGTTACCAAGGCGCTGGGCCGAGAGGTCATCATATCCAATGCCACCGGGTGCATGGAGATCGTCTCCTCGCCATTCCCCACCACTTCGTGGCGCGTGCCCTGGATTCACACACTTTTCGAGAACGCTTCAGCAGTTGCCTCGGGGATTGAAGCAGCCTTGAAGATCATGAAGGAGAAGGGCATGCGAACGAAGATGCCCAAGGTGGTGGCCATGGGTGGGGATGGGGCGACCCTCGACATCGGCCTTCAGTCGTTATCGGGTGCCTGGGAGCGAGGGCATGATTTCATCTACGTGTGCTTCGACAACGAAGCCTATATGAACACCGGCATTCAGCGCTCCAGCGGCACGCCATTTGGCGCCGCCACCACGACATCGCCGGCTGGCAAGCTAAGCATCGGCCAGACGACCTGGAAGAAGAACATGCCCGCCATTGCCGTGGCGCATGACATTCCGTATGTGGCCACTGCCTGTCCCAGTTATCCCTTCGATCTGATGGAGAAGGTGAATAAGGCCGTGGCGACCAAGGGACCCTCTTATCTTCACGTACTATCGCCGTGTCCCACAGGCTGGCGGCATCCACCCGATGTCAGCGTCAAGATAGGGCGTCTGGCAGTGGAAACCGGCGTCTTCCCGCTCTACGAAGTGGAAAACGGGAAGTACAAGTTGAATGTCGATTTCCCCAAGCTGAGGCCAGTGCGGGACTACCTGAGCCCGCAGGGCAGATTCCGCCACCTGCCCAAGGATGAGGTGGAACGGATTCAGCAAGGTGTGATCAGGGAATACCAGAAACTGAAGAAGAAGGTGGAGGCATAGGTGGCCAGCAAAGTACAGGAGATTGTGGAGAAGTATCGAAGGGATAAAGGGCAGTTGGTGCCCATTCTCCAGGATATTCAGACCGAATACTGCTACCTGCCAAAGGCAGCTCTTGAGGAAGCCGCGAAGCTCCTGGACATCCCGATAAGCCGAGTGTATGGCGTGGCCACTTTCTTCAAAGCTTTCAGCCTGACGCCACAGGGCAGACACCTGGTCCGGGTTTGCCTGGGCACCGCCTGCCAGGTGCGGGGAGCGCCGCGTCTCCTGGATAGAACCGCAGAGGCGCTGAAGCTGGCACCGGGTGAGACGTCGCCGGATATGCGTTTCACCCTGAGCACGGTGAACTGCCTGGGCTGCTGCGCTCTGGGCCCAGTAATGGTAGTGGACAAGAAGTACCACAGCAACCCGTCGACGTCGGAACTCCAGCGCATAGTCGAGGCTGCTAAGTGAGTGTGAACGTGCTGCCCAGAATCTCGTCGCCAGAAGAGCTGGAGAGCCTCAGAAGGGACATACTGTCCCGCAGGGACCCCAACAGGCCGCTGATCACAGTTTGTGGCGGCACAGGTTGCCAGACCTATGGGGGCAGCGACGTCTACCAGGCCTTTGTCCAAGAGGTGAAGAAACAGGGCTTGGAGGCTGGCGTAGGAGTCAAGGCCACCGGCTGCCACGGATTCTGCGAGAGGGGCGTCCTGGTCATCATCTTTCCCCAGGACATCCTGTATCAGCGCGTCAAGGTCGAGGATGTGCCGGAGGTCGTCGCTGAGACCATTGTCAAAGGCAACATCATCGACAGGCTGCTCTATGTCGATCCCGCCACGAAGAAGCGGCACACCAAGGAGCTGGACGTTCCTTTCTACGCCCGTCAGCATCGGCTACTGCTCGAGGGCAATACCAGGATCGATCCCACCTCGATAGAGGACTATCTGGCGATCGGCGGGTATGCGGCGCTGCCGAAAGCCCTCTTCCACATGAAACCCGAGCAGATCATTGACGAAGTCAAGCGATCGGGATTGCGGGGAAGGGGTGGGGGTGGATTCCCCACCGGCCAGAAGTGGCAGTCCACCCGCAAGGCCCACGGCGATATCAAGTACGTGATCTGCAACTGCGACGAAGGTGACCCGGGCGCGTTCATGGATCGCAGCTTGATGGAGGGCAATCCCCACAGCGCTCTGGAGGGCATGATCATCGGGGCCTTCGCCATTGGCTCACATCTGGGATACGTCTACATCCGCCATGAGTACCCCATGGCTGTCGAAAACGTGACCACGGCCATCAAGCAGGCCGAGGAACTGGGTTTGTTGGGTGACAACATCCTGGGCAGCGGCTTCAACTTCAGGATCACGGTGGTCCGCGGCGGCGGCGCTTTCGTCTGCGGAGAGTCCACGGCTCTCATGGCCTCTCTCGAAGGCAAGGTGGGTGAGCCCAGAGCCAAGTATGTTCACACGTCTGAGAAGGGGCTGTACGACCGGCCGTCGAACCTGAACAACGTGGAGACCTGGGCCAACGTGCCGCAGATCATCCTCAAGGGTGCTGACTGGTTCAACAAGATCGGCACCAAGGGCAGCAAGGGAACCAAGATATTCTCTCTCGTCGGCAAGGTGAACAATACGGGCCTCATCGAGGTCCCCATGGGCATGACGCTGCGGGAAATAGTCTACGGTATCGGCGGCGGCATACGCGGAGGCAAGAAGTTCAAGGCGGTCCAAACGGGCGGCCCATCAGGGGGGTTCATACCCGAGAGTCTGCTGGATCTGCCGGTGGACTTTGACGAACTGACCCGCGTCGGTTCCATGATGGGCTCCGGCGCCATGATCGTCACGGACGAGAACACCTGCATGGTGGACATGGCCCGGTACTTCGTCAGCTTCCTGCAGGAAGAATCCTGCGGCAAGTGCCTGCCCTGCCGCGAGGGCCTCAAGCGGATGCTGCAGATTCTCACCGACATCACCAAGGGCAACGGCAGAGATGAAGACATCCAACTGCTGGAACGCATAGCGGACACCCTCCAGGATACTTCTCTATGTGCCCTGGGCAGCACCGCAGCCAATCCGGTCCTGACCACCATTCGCTACTTCCGGGACGAGTATGAAGCTCATATTAAGGAGAAGCGCTGTCCGGCTGGTGTGTGCAAAGACCTGATCACCTACAGCATCATCGATGAAAAGTGCCCAGGTTGCGGCCTGTGTGTGGAACCCTGCCCGACGAAGGCCATCAAGTTCGTGGCCAAGAGGAAGCCGGTTATCCTGGATCAGAAGCTCTGCATTAAGTGCGGTACTTGCTATGACCTCTGCAAGATGAAGGCGATAGCGGTGAAATGAAGAAGACGGTTAACCTGACCATCGACGGAAGAAACGTTGAAGCCGAGGAGGGCAAGACCGTTCTGGAAGTAGCCAGAGACAACGGTATTGACATTCCCACCCTCTGCTACAACGAAGAGCTGGAACCGTACGGCGCCTGCCGCTTGTGCATAGTCGAGGTATCCAAGAACAAGCGCACCAGGCTGGTCACCTCATGCCTCTACCCTGTAGAAGAAGGCCTGGTGGTGAAGACCAACACCGAGAAAGTGGTGGCCAACCGCAAGATGCTCATGGAGCTGCTGCTGGCCAGATGCCAGGGAGTCAAGGTGATCGAGGACATGGCCCGGAATATCGGCGTGGACAAGCCATCGTTCAAGCCCGAGTATTTGGAGCGCGAGGAATGCATACTGTGCGGCCTCTGTACCCGAGCCTGCGCTGAGGTAGTGGGCACCAGCGCCATCAGCCTGGTCAACCGCGGCGTCAATCGGGAGGTAGCCGCGCCGTTCCTGGGTACAGCCGACGACTGCATCGGCTGCGGCTCTTGCGTCTACATCTGCCCCACCCAGTGCATCAAGATGGAAGACACCGGCGACACCCGCACCATCGTGAACTGGAAGGCCACGTTCAAGATGCAGAAGTGCAAGAAGTGCGGGAAGAACTTCGCGCCGGAGAAGCAACTGGAGTACATCCGGAAGAAGCTGAACCTGCCGCAGGGCTTCTTCGACGTTTGCCCCGACTGCAGGTAGGAAACGCCCCTAGGGCGACTCGAACGCCCGCACCCGGCTCCGGAGGCCGGTGCTCTATCCGACTGAGCTATAGGGGCATGGCACTACCATCATACCCCGCCTGAGGCAGAAGAGGCAACCGTCCCCCGCACAAGGTTGACATCCTTATCGCTTCTACCATAGGATTCAAGCTATTGTGGCAGCGAGATGAAACGGAATGTTAGGGCTATTTCACTCATGTTGACCCCGATGCTAGTCCAGTATTTAGTTGGTTTATGCTGCCTCCGGCGTAATCCGGACGCCGTCGATGTTACCGTTGGGGACCTAGTCCTGGATGCTGCTGCGAACAAGCTTCGGGATGTGGACATTACCGTTACTCTCCATGAGGACAACGGAGAGACGCATGCCTTCAAGGCCTATGAGGTCAAACGCGAGGGGGAACCCTTGGACGTCGCCGCGGTCGAGCAGCTTTGCATCAAGCTCCGAGACATGCCAGCTGTAACGCACCGCACAATTGTCTCAGCTTCAGACTTCACGAATGGCGCGATCGCAAAGGCATCTGCGCACGATGTTCAGCTTCTTGTCTTGAAACCGTGGACCGAGCCGTTGTCCCGCCAGTTCCCAGAGTTCAAGGGGGTTGGCAGTCCTGCTGAGTTCTTGCGTCGCTTCGAAAGCAATCTCTTATATTGGGTGGATTACCGATTGTGGCTCCATGCGCCCGAAGGGCCGCCATCATTCAACTATGAGGATTCCGAGCATGTTTTCGCCGCGGATGGCAGTGTTCACAAACAGTTCTCGAACCTGGCCAAATACAAGGACGCTCTTTTATATCGATCAACCGAAATACTCTTCCCGCTAGAACCGGCTCAAATGATTGCTCGCACATTCCCTCCCGAGCCAATGGCGGATAACGAGGAGTTCGTGGCTACTCCAGCTTGGCCGCATACTCATACACTCGGGACTGTCGACGACAAAGTCTTTCTCAAGTTTAACAGTGGCTTGGCTCTGATTCACTCAGTGACCATTTCAGGGCGTCTGCAATGGCAGAAGAGGAAACGCGCACCTGAGTTCTATGTTCTTGAGCACATCCCGTCAGGGGAGGCGTTTGCTGGAGCTGCGGTGGCCGACTGGGGTAGTCCTGATGGCAAAATGTTTGCCATGGTTTTCTCGCCGGATTCTCGCACTGTCGGAATCCATACAATCCTACTGGAGGAGAAGCACAAGAACGCCATCCGGAAGCTCAAGATCCCACTCCCAGCTGCCGCGCGCGAGCCGAAGCTCTAACAAGCGGCTCCACGGGATCGCCGATGAATCCGGCTCCCAGTGACCCTTAGTATCGTAAGGTGGGCTCGGCCCACCATTCCCAATGTGCCATCCCCGGTTGACATCCTTCGGCACTTCACCATAAGATTCAGGCGTCTGTGGCAGCAAGACAAACCCAAAGGTCGCCAGCAGGGGAGATGAAATGAATGTTGCAGCGATGGAAAGTATCCAGCGGGGATTGGCGATTCGCTTTCAGCAACTAGCCGACGTGCAACGCTCCATAAGGGACGAGCTGGTTGCTCACGCCGACGGAAAGAATCTGAAGGGCAACGAACTCGTTGGCTGGCTCGGCGAGATCTATGTCAAGAGCCTTTTGGGAGGCCAACTCGTCAGTGACGCTCTCGAGCACGACGTAGAGACACGGGCAGGGTTCAGGGTCTCCGTGAAGACCCGAAAGGGGTGGAACTCGGGGTGGCGGCAGACGAGCGCGATTCCGAAAACCAGCGGCCCAACCTGTCCAACACATTTGGCCTTCGTCCACTTGGACGACGAGTATGCGCTCGACAGAATATGGATGTACAACTGGCAAGAGCTCGAGAATAGCGGACGCTTCAAGAAGCATATCGTGCGCGGAGAGTTTCGGTCCTACATCTTCTCTGTCGACGAAATTAGAGACAGGAAGCGTGTCATATACGAGGCGGCGGCTGTGAACACCCCTCAGCGGCGGATTGCTTCCAGCGCCGGCGCTCCTCCAGCATCGCGCTGAGGGCGCGCGTTAGCCAGAGTTGGGAGGTCCAATAGACATGGCAGAGTATCGTAGGGTGGGCTGAGCGCACCATCCTCAATACAGACGTCCACGTTTGACATCCTCTGCCACTGCACCTAGTATTCGGGCCACTATTGCAGCAAGATAGAAGGGCATGTTGGATTCTGAAAGTTCATGGGACAGATTGTGCTGAACCACACCGGGGTAATCTTGGAGGGTCACCCATGAAAGCAATGGTATGCACAAGATACGGACTACCTAAGGCAATTGAATTGAAAGAGGTGGAAAAGCCTGTTCCCAGGGACAATGAAGTCCTGGTGGAAGTTCACGCGTCGTCCGTTACTTACAGCAACCTGATTCTCGTGAGTGGGAGACTGTTCTTTCTCCGCCTGATGTTCGGGAGGTTTCTGATCCCGAAGTCCAGGATACCCGGAACCGACATGGCCGGGCGGGTTGCCGCGGTTGGCAGAAATGTCAAGCAGTTCAAACCCGGCGATGAGGTATACGGGGACCTGTTTGGTGAGAATAAGGGCGCCTTTGCCGAGTATGTCTGCGCTCCGGAAAACGTACTGGCTCTGAAACCGACCAACATATCGTTCGAGGAAGCTGCCGCCGTGCCGGAATCGACGCTCGTCGCCCTCCAGGGTCTCCGCGACAAAGGACAAATCAAGAAGGAGCAGAGGGTCTTGGTCTACAGCGCGTCCGGCGGCATCGGGACATTTGCGGTACAGATTGCCAGATTCTATGGGGCGGAAGTGACCGGCGTGTGCAGCGCGAGGAACCTGGACATGGTGCGCTCGCTCGGCGCCGATCACGTCATCGACTACAAGAGAGAAGACTTTACCAAAAACGGGCAGCATTATGACCTGATTTTTGCTGCCAGGAAGACCCGTTCGATCTTTGCTATCAGGCGCGCCTTGAGCCCCCAGGGAATTTATGTCAGCACCGGCAGTCCTTCCATATCGCGACTATTCCAGGAGTTCCTCGTCGGGCCGCGGATTTTCAAGAACGGCGACAGAAAAGTGGTAGTAATAAAGCTCGATATAAACCAGAAAGACCTGGTCTTTATCAAGGAGCTTATTGAAGCGGGCAAAGTAAAACCCGTGATAGACAGGCGCTACCCGCTAAGCGAGGTCCCCGAAGCTTTCCGGTACTATGCAAAAGGACACGCTCGGGGAAAGGTCGTCATAACTGTGAAACACAACAACTGAACCTTACGGAGAACCGCAGGGTGGGCCCGCCTCGCCATCCCCAATGATGCGATCCCCGGTTGACATCCTTTGCTACTGCACCATAGTATTCGTGCCACCATCGCAGCGAGATAACGGAATCTTGACCAAAGAGGGATCACATGAAGAACAGAACCGAAACCGCAGTCTCCAAGTTCTCCGAGGGCTACAACTGTGCGCAGTCGGTCTTCTACTCCTACTGCGATGACCTTCATTTTGACCAGAATACTGCTCTGAAGATGGCCTGCGGATTCGGGGCCGGGATGGGGCGCAAGGAAGAAGTCTGTGGAGCGGTGACCGGCAGCATCATCGTGATCGGAGCGAAATACGGGAGAGGCGAAAGGGACGCCCCGGCCGCCAAGGAACTGACCTACAAGAAAACGCGGGAGCTCATGGACCGGTTTGAGAAGAAGCATGGCACCTTCATCTGCCGCAAACTGCTCAACGGTTGTGAACTGACAACAGAAGAAGGCCAGAAACGCTTCAAGGAAAATAACCTGTCGAACACCGTATGCAAGCCATGCGTCCAGAGCGTGGTGGAGATCCTGGATAGCATTATGGAACTTGACTGACAAAGCAATCCAGCGGACGCCAACTCGCCGCTGATTCTTGTGTTAGGCCGATCGAGGGCACAATCTATGCATGAACCACCCATCTTTACATACCCCGAAGCCATACTCTTCTGGATTGTTTTTATCTGGTTCTTCTCTCTGGAGATTCTTCATTCTGGTATCGTAGCAGGAGCTCCTTCCAACACGCAGGATGCCGGCACCTTGCGTCTCATCAACATTGGAAGTAACGTTGCCCTTCTTCTGGCTTTCGTCGCGTCATTCCTGCCGTGGTTGGTCATTCCCTATCCGCGCATTGCCCTGAACGCCGGCACCGGGCTACTAGTTGTTGGCGGTCTGTTCCGTCGATACTGTTTTCGGATTCTAGGCAAGTACTTCACTGCAGCGGTCACCGTCAGCCCCGATCAACCGGTTATCGAAAACGGTCCTTACCGCTGGATACGTCACCCAGGGTACACGGCGGGCTTCATTGTCTTCCTAGGTATTGGTCTCGCTCTCGGCAACTGGCTCAGCTTGGTCATCTTCTTCCTCGAAATATGCCTTGTTTACAGTCAGCGGGTTAAGGCGGAAGAGAAAGCCTTGCTCGACACAATCGGCGAGCCGTACCGGGCATATATGGCACGAACAAAGCGGTTCATACCGTTCATTTTCTAGAGACATCGCGTAGGGTAGGCTGAGCCCACCATCCCCGCTGATGTCATCCCCCATTGACGTCCTCCACCACCGCACTCAGTGTTCGTGCCATCATTGCATCCAGATGGTAGGCGGTGCTACGGCTCTGAAAGGCATTCCAGAACAACACACGCCTGCCACCCATAACGCTTGACGTTATTACTAGAACGAGTTATCATCACCTCATGATCCAGAGCTTCCGCGACAAAGAAACCGAAAGGGTCTTTTCGCGAAGAGGCTCTCGCAAACTGCCAGAGGCTGTCCAGCGTATCGCACTGCGTAAGCTCGCCATCCTCGATGCAGCCGATTCACTCAAGGACCTGGCTCTGCCGCCAGGCAATCGGCTGGAGAAGCTGAGTGGCGATCGCGCCGGTCAGTACAGCATCAGAATCAATGATCAATGGAGAGTCTGCTTCCGCTGGAGCAATGGGGATGCCCATGACGTCGAGATAGTGGACTATCACTAGGAGGCAATATGCCGGAAGAGAAGCTGCAACCAGTACATCCGGGTGAGATTCTGTTGGAGGAGTTCCTGAAGCCGATGGCTATCAGCCAATATCGCCTGGCCAAGGACATCAATGTACCTCCACGCCGCATCAATGAGATCATACATGGTACACGCGCCATTAGTGCCGACACAGCTCTTAGACTCTCACGCTATTTTGGCACCTCGGAACGGTTCTGGCTTAACCTGCAAGTGCGTTACGATATCGAAGTAGAGAAAGACCGCCTGGGAGATAGCCTGGAAAAGGAAGTCCCTTCACCAGTGGGTGCCACATAAGGTGTGGCAGACAACGAACAACGCGAAATAACCATTGGCTCCTCCTCTCAAGGACGGCTGCTAGTCGTGGCACATGCAGAGAGAAGAGTCTGTACGTATTATCAGCACAAGGCCGGCGACTGCGCACGAGAGGAAAAGACATGAAGGATAACAAGAGAGTTTCTGATGAACTACGCCCCGAATACAGCTTCGATTACTCAAAAGCCGTTCGGGGGAAGTATTACAGAAAGCTGCTCCATGAGGGGGCCAACGTTGTCGTGCTTGATCCGGACATAGCCGAGGCCTTCCACGATTCCGCCTCAGTGAACGAGGCATTGAGATCGCTATTGGAACTGAGTCATTCCACGAAGCGCTTGACAAGCCGCTCAACCGGACGCGCCAAGAAACTGCGCGCCGGTTAGCTCTCAAGTTGAAGCAGGAGGCAGGGGTGGGCTCGGCCTGCCATTTTCACTAGCAAGTGCGCTGCGGGCTGATGTCGAGCCTCGGCTTATTTTCAAGTGACCGCAGTTCCAGTCCACCGCGGCTGACCTTGGTCACAGAGGCCGTGAGAAGGAAGGTGAGTGCTATGAAGGCTGTCGTTGTCTACGAGTCCCTCTGGGGAAACACCGCCTCAATCGCCCGGGCCATCGCGGAGGGCATTGGCCCCGAGGAGAGAGCGCTGACCACCAGCCAGGCGTCAGGCGAGGCGATAGCGGGTGCCGACCTCATCGTGGCGGGCGCTCCGCTTTTCGGCTTCAGGCTTCCCACCGATAGCGTGCGGAAGGGCATAGGCCAGGACCGGAAGCATGCGCAGAAGCCACCCGATCTCTCGCAGCCATCGATGCGGTCGTGGCTCGCGGCGCTTCCCAAGGGAAACGGCCGAGCGGCTGCGTTCGAGACACGATTCCGCTGGTCGCCCGGGAGTGCCACGGGAGCGATAGTCAAAGAATTGGAGAGAGCGGGATACCGCCGCATTGCCAGGGACCAGCGCTTCATCGTGAAGGGCACATACGGGCCGCTCCGCGACGGCGAGCTGGAGCGAGCCAAGACCTGGGGAGCAGAGCTAGCCCGATTGTGTAAGGCAGGCTGAGCCACCAGCTTCCATCACATGAGTGAACTTTCGCCAAGGAGTCAACTATGGCAGTGCGCATTGTCCGTCTCGGGACGCCGAGAGTAGAGGGTGAAGGTATTCGCATCGGGACGGTCAGGCGTCCGCCCCGCGGCGTGCCGAAGACCCAGTACGCTTCGCAGAACTGGTATGATGTGTGGTTCCCCAACCTGGCGCCAAGTGCTGAATTGCTGAAGCTGGGCCAGAGTGCCCGGACCGAGGGCGAATGGAAGAGATTCTTGCAGAAGTACCGGGCCGAGATGTCCGACCCGGAGAAGAGCCGGACTCTTGACTTGCTCGCCGCTCTCTCCCACCAGACCAACTTCTCCGTCGGCTGCTATTGCGCTGACGAACGGCGCTGTCACCGATCAATGCTCCGCGCCTTGCTGCTCGAGCGAGGCGCAGAGGTAGAATGAAGGCCTGGTGGATCGGCTCCAGTATTCGCCGCTTCCAGCTTTCGGCCTGGACGCTGACATCGTTGAGACAGTCCCGGCCGCTGGCTGGGCCTCGTCGTCATACACTGTTCTGGAGGAAGAATAGCCTTGTCGTCAATTGAGATTGGATGCTGCGGTGCCTATTGCGGAACATGCCGGGCGCTATTAGACGCCACATGCCTTGGATGCAGATTGGGTTACGACACCGGCGAAAGAGACATCAACAAAGCCAGATGCAAGATGAAGGTCTGCTGCATCACGAGACTGGGAACGGCATGTACCTGTGCTGACTGCCCCGACTGCCTCACTTGTGCCACTCTTCAAGGTCTCTACAGCAAGAATGGCTACAAGTACCGGAAGTACAAGGAATCGATGGAGTTCATCAGAACCCACGGATACGACCGCTTTCTCGAAGCAGCAGCGAAATGGAAAGGGTCCTATGGCAAGTTGCCTTGATATGGATTCTGCCGGATGCATTTCCAAGACCGGAATGCGAAGTCATCAACCCCCTGGCCCCCACTCTTGGGGGGAGAGTAAGAGATCTGGGGGACACCCCCAGACTCCTGGCAGGACGTTTCCTGCACCTCTTTCTCTCTATAGGGGGATACCCCGAAACCCTCGGCAAAGGGGCTCGGCCCCTCTGCACACCCTTGCACTCACAAGCCGACAGCTCTCTGAGTGAGGAGGCCATCCCGCACCCACATGACAACGTGCTACACTGCACCAGGTGTAATAGAACGAATCAGGAGGCAAGAATGAGCGATAATGAGAAGCTGATGAGTGATGCCTTCCAGGTGTTCATGAGGGAAGCGCCTAAGCATGCCCAGGCGTGGATGATTGCGGTTCAAGGTCTCAGCAAGGCCAGTGCCTTGGACAAGAAAACCGAAGGACTAGCGTATCTCGCGGTTCTGGCCGCATTGCGCCTCGAGAGCGGCGTTCCCTTCCATGTGGCGCTGGCAAAACAGGCAGGCGCATCGCGGGAGGAAGTGATCAGTGCCATACTGGTCGGCCTGCCTGCGGCGGGCAATGTGGTCACCCGGTCTCTGCCCATCGCTATTCAGGCTTACGACTCTTAGAAGGGGTGAATCATGAAGAAGTCGAAACTGAACAGAGAATGGCATCTCAGCCACCGAATGCCGGTGAAGGCGACGTTGGAACAGAGACTGGAGTGGCATCTCGAACACGCGAAGAACTGCAAGTGCCGTCCCATCACGGGCAAGATCGCTGAGGAGATGAAGAAGAGGGGCATATCCCTGCCCAACAGTTAGCTCGGCATGAGTCTAGTCGCTGAGCACGAGAGATGGAAATGGAGATCAGACCTTACCGGAACGAGGACGAGGCCGCAGTAGTGCAACTGTGGCGGGACTGCAACCTGGTGGTCTCACACAACGATCCGCACAAAGACATCCGGCGCAAACTAGCCTTCCAGCCTGACCTGTTCATGGTTGGTCTCGAGGGCGCTCGCATCGTGGCCACCATCATGTCCGGATACGAAGGCCACCGTGGCTGGATGAACTACCTCGCCGTGGTCCCCGACCGGCAGCGTGCTGGCCTCGGCAGGCAGATGGTGGCCGAGGCCGAGAGACAACTGCGTCGCCTGGGATGTCCCAAGATCAACATCCAGGTGAGGAGATCGAATGCAGCAGCAATGGAGTTCTACCGCAGACTCGGTTTCCTGGAGGACGACGCGGCCAGCATGGGGAAACGGTTGGAGAAGGACTGATCTAGCCGTCTGATACCCTGTCAGAGGCCGAGCAGGTTGAAGTGCCAGTTCCGATCCTGCACGACAACGCTTGAGCTTGTTGATATAATGGATGCGACAAAGGTGGGGCACATCACAGCATGACGGTGCTGTGACGCAGAATATGAAGTTTTATCGAATACTCGTAGCCGTGGACGGCGGGGATGCGGACAAGGATACGATCCAGTTGGCCTGCAGGCTGGCCAGAGAGACCAAAGGCAAGGTCTTCGTCGTTCATGTCATCGAGGTGAAACGCTCGCTGCCCCTGAATGCCGAATTACAGGCGGATGCTGAACAAGGAGAACGAATCCTGCGTCGCGCTCAGGATTGCGCTGACGAACACGACTGTAAGATCGACACTGATCTCCTCCAGGCGCGGGAGCCGGGCCCGGCCATAGTGACCGAGGTTATGGAGAAGCAGATTGACCTGGTTCTGATGGGCATGAGCTACCGGACGAAATTCGGCCATTTCGAAATCGGAGAGACCATACCGTACGTACTTAGGAATGCTCCCTGCCGCGTCATGGTTCTGCGGCAACCCTTGGAGAACGGTGCCAAATGAGAGTGCTTATCATGGGCTGCAGTAGAGTCGGGGCACACTTGGCCTCCCTCCTGGAAACTGATGGGCACGAAGTGACGCTCCTGGATGTTGATCCTTCCAGCTTCGGCAAGTTGTCTCACACGTTCAGAGGTAATGCGTTGCTGGGCGATGGCACGGACGAAGACTCCCTCCGCAGAGCGGGTGTAGAGGGGATGGACGCCTTCATTGCCTTGACCGAGGGTGACAACAGCAATATTATGGCAGCCCAGATCGCCAAAAGCGTCTTCAATGTGCCCAAGGTTATCTGCCGAGTGTACGACCCGATACGCGAAGAGCTGTACCGAGAACTGGGACTCGACACCGTCTGCCCCACGACGCTCCTGGCGGAGTCGCTCAGAAAGAGACTCTGACAGAGGTGCACCAAACAGGATGAATAGGTAGGCCATGTATATCGTCATCATCGGCGCAGGCAATGTCGGGTATCACCTGGCCAAGGCCGTGCTGAGCAAAGGGCACGAAGTCCTGCTGATAGACAGAGATGCAACGACGCTGGAGCGCATCGAGGATGAACTGGGCAGCATTAGCTTGAAGGGAGACGGGTGCGAAGCCAACACCCTCGAGGAAGCGGGAACCGCCAGAGCGGATCTGTTTGTGGCGGTCACGGACCAGGATGCAGACAACCTGGTAGCCTGCCAGATAGCCAAACACAGATTCAAGGTGCCTCGGACTATCGCTCGCATGAGCGACGTCAAGAACGACCCCCTGTTCAAGAAACTGGGCGTCGACGTGACTGTCAGCAGCACCATTCTCATCCTGCAGTACATCGAGAATCAGACGACCAGACCTCCGTTGCTGACCCGCCTGGCGGTTCTGAGAGGCAGCGACCGGGAGATAGTCGATGTGAAGATACCTCCAACATCAGCGGCTGTCGGCAAGAAGATCAGAGATATTAGCCTGCCCCAGAACAGCCTCATCATCTTGCTGATCCGCCAGGATGAGAGAATCCAGTTGCCAACACCGGCGACCGCGCTCGAAGCCGGCGATAGAGTTGTCGTTGTAGGCGATCGCGCCTCCGAGGAAGGGTTGCACCGGGCTCTCACCGGTAGCTGAATATGAGCAAGAAGAGCATCGCGTACCTGGGACCCCCGGGCACTAACACCGAACAGGCTGCCCTGAAGTACGACTCCCAAGCCCACCTCATCCCCTTCCCCAGTGTGTCAGCCGTCGCTTCGGCTGTGGACACCGGAATGGCCAGCGAAGGCGTAGTCCCCATCGAGAACAGCCTCGAAGGTTCCGTCAACGATACGCTGGACCTCCTGATTCACGAGTCCCGGTTGCTCATCTGCCGGGAGCTGGTGCTCGATATCGAGAATCACCTGCTGGTGAAGCCGGGGACTTCAGCAGCAGGGCTGAAGGTCATTTTCTCTCACCCCCAGGCGCTGGCCCAGAGCCGGCGTTTTGTCGAGCGGTGCTATCCCAAGGCGCAAGTGGTGGCCGCACTCAGCACGGCCGCCGCGGTGGAGGAGATGATGGCTTCCAAAGAACCTGCAGCGGCCGTTGGAAACGCCAGGGCTGCCGAGCTGTACGGTGCACAGATACTGGCCCGCAACATCCAGGATCGCTCGCCCAATGTGACTCGTTTCGTAGTTCTGGCGGCAGATGATCACGCGCCAACCGGGCGGGACAAAACGTCGCTGGCCTTCACTTTCAACGATGACCGTCCCGGTTTGCTGTACGAAGTCCTGGGGGAGTTCGCCAAGCACAACATCAACCTGGCCAAGATAGAGTCGCGGCCCTCCAAGGAGGCCCTGGGAAGGTACATATTCCTCATCGACCTCGAAGGCCACCGCCAGGACAAGCTCATTGACGAGGTGCTGGACAGAGTGAAAGTGAAGACGTCATTCTTCAAAGTCATGGGGTCCTACCCCAAGTATCAGGCAGTATCATGAGAGAGGTGCCAGATACATCATGCAGGTGGTTCGGCGGTGTCACCCGGATTTCACGAACTCCCTGGAATCCCCCTTTGGCAAAGGGGGAGTGAGGGGGTTGGAACAAAGAGAGTGCAGGAATCCTCCTGCCGGGGCTTGGGGTGTCCCCAATTTCCGTCATCTCCCCCAAGAGTGGGGGCCGGGGGGTTGATGAGATTCAGACAGTAGCGCTCAAGTAGTAATATGATCGACGAGATGAACAACAACAAGAACACTCACGACAGCGATTTTGACCTGGATTGGGACGACCAGCACGTCGTACCCAAGGTCGTCTTCCCAGATTTGGAGTTCTTCTTCGATCGCTTGAGCGAGGCGACACTGGACGCGGTGAACCCCCGAATCGGCGAGAGGGTTCTGGACGTTGGTTGTGGACGAGCCAACGATGCCACGGACTTGGCCCGGAGGGGCGGAAGCTGCCTGGGACTAGAGCCCTCCGAGACTATGATCTACCATGCCAAAAGGGAGATCGCCAAGGACGGCACGGGCGTGGCACTGCTGCGCGGCATCGGCGAGGACATGCCCCTCAAGACCCATTCTTTCGACAAGGTGGTCTGCAAAGGGGCCCTCGATCACTTCCCTACGCCGGAGAGGGCCGTGAAGGAGATGGCCAGAGTGGTCAAGCCGGGCGGCACCGTCATCATCACGGTAGCCAATCTCGATTGCCTGGGATTCAGACTGGGCCGGACCTTCTTTGTGAGATTCAGGAAGCTGCTGCGCCGGGAAGAATCTATCTACGAGAAGATCTGGCAAACACCGTTTGACCATACTTTCAGGTTCGACTACAAGACGCTGAACAAGATGGTCAAGCAGCACATGAAAGTGGACGAGTCGATTGGAGTCTCTTTGTTCTTCGCGTCACCGTGGTGGGGTTCAATCCTGTCGAAGCTGCCCCGGCCCATCTACAGGGCGATATTGAGAATGCTTGACGCGGTCGCTCGTCACATTCCGTCACTCAGCGATGGGGTGGTGCTCAAGTGCAGCTTGAGGACAGGTGGGGATGGCACGCGCTAGCGGACGGCCCGGGTATTCTCACACTAACGTTTAACCAGGAGCAACGTAGTGACCCCACCCCTGCCTTTGATCTCCTCGATCTCGGCTATCTGATCCCTGTGATCTGAGACAATCTTGTCCACCGCCGGCGCAACCTCAGGCCAGTCATCAAACTTGTAGTCGTGAAATCCGATCGCGCCTCCGGACACCAGGTGGGACCATATCAGCGCGAAGTCATTCTCTACGTACGACTTCTGGTGACAACCGTCAACGAATCCAAAGAAGAATCTCTGTTCTTCCGGGAAACTCAGATGCCTGGAATCCTTTCTGATGGTGACTATGTTGTCCAATCCCTGTGTGGTCTTCTCATAGACCTCGAACATAGAGGGGCCTTCGAGGAACGCCTGATAGACCTCCCCCGCAGTCACTCCTCCCCGCCCGACCGTCCGGTCAATGCCCGGATCAAACGTGTCAACAGCGAATACTTTCTTGTGGTACTTCTTGGCGAATCTGGCGAGCTTGACCGTGCCTCCGCCCATGTAGGCACCGATCTCAATAATGTCGCCGTCTAGGTGCTGGAGCGCCCGGTCTTCGATGAAGCGAATGAGGTTCTCGTAGCCAACATACTCCTCAGGGCACATGCAAACCTTCGATTGTCAGTCCTTCCACCTTGGCCCAGGCGGAAATCGCCATGATAACACCGGCCGATGTCCAAGTGTTCTTCTCCTCCGGCCATATCATCTGATCCGGCAGCTTCACCCCGGTCTCAAAGCCACCATCGTGGTCTTTCAGCCGGAGCATCCACTCCATGAGGAGGCTGCCCCTGTCACGTTCGCCGATACGATATAGGGACATGATCAATTCAGAGGTCTCAGCCACGGTGACCCATGGCGTTCCGGTGACGCACTTGCATCCCCAGTTCTCCACCACAAAATCGTGCCATTTGTCGACGATCAATTTGCGGGCCTCTTCTCCGTCAACGACTCCAGTGAGAATCGGATAGTACCAGTTAGTAGCAAATCCCTGGCTGTCCTCGCCGTACTTGTCGAAGCACTCCCGGCGTTGTAGCATAGCGTCGAGCAGCCTGGCGTTGGCGATCTCCCAATCGGGCCTCTTGACTCCCGTCTTCTTCGCGATCTTCAGGCCGCTTCTGACGCTCTGCCAGACGCAGGTCGATGCCGCGTAAATCGCCCCCGGCCAGGTGCCTTTGGCTCCGTTGCAGGCCCACAGAATCTCGCCGCCGGGCTGTTGCAGGCCCAGGGCGAAGTCTATGGCGGCCTGTACGCTCGGCCACATTTCCCGCAGGAACGCCTCATCTTTGGTGACCAGGTAGTGATACCAGACGCCAGTCGCTATGTACGTGCTGTGGTTGGTGTCCCGGGTGAGATCTTTGGGCTTGTCATCAACATAGCCGGAATACCAGCTCCCGTCCGGATTCTGTTTGTTCTTTAACCACTGGTAGGCCATGGCGGCCCGGTCAAAGCGACCCGTCAGGTCCAGAGCTATGGCGCACTCTACATGATCCCAGGGATCGGTGATGCCTTCGTCATACCACGGAATGGCTCCCGAAGGGAGTTGATGACGGCTGATGTAGTCCGCCAAGTCGCTAAGCAGCCTGGGGATGTCTTCCATTTTCTCCCTTCTTGGCATAGAGCACGATACTCTTGGGGAACAGGTGGTTGCAGAAGTCATCCAAGAGACGCACCGGCGCCGTTCTGGTCTTGAGATCCCACACCAGGAAGCTGTGATACATACGGGGGATCAGTGCCTTCTCGTTGTTCACGCCGAACATGCACCGGAGCAGCCAGTATATGGAGTGCAGGGAGTGTTTGTGCCGAATACTGTATATCTCCAGGTTATGATCTCGCAGCAGATGGATGATTTCTTTGGCTTTGTACTTCCTCACATGGCCACCAGGATTCCGGCTGTACTGCTTCGATATCCGCCAATATATGCTTTCGGTGAGGCGGGTCGGCACGCTGACGGCGATCACTCCATCATCCTTCAGCACCCTCACCAACTCACCCACACTCCGTTCGTCATCTCCCACATGTTCCAGTACTTCCGAACAGATAACCCGGTCAAAAGAGCCACTCTTCAGGGGGAGACTCATGGCGTCCCCCCTCACCGCCAGCCAACCATTACCCCGCTCCTTGTCGTTGTCCACGGTGTAAAGCGTGTACCGGGTCTTCTGCAGATCCTCTTGGAGCATGTCCAGTGCCAGCACCTGGCAATCGTACAGACAGTACGCCGCCCAGGTGTGCCGTCCATTGCCGCAGCCAACGTCCAGAACTCGCTGGCCTGTTCCCACTTCCATCAGGTTGTAGTCAACGGTGAGCATCGGCAATCAGCTCCTCGTACACTCCGGCTGTCTTCCTGGCCGCCTGCTCCCAGGTAAAGTGCGTCTCTACTCTCCGTCGTGCGGCCGCGCCCATGCGCCGGCGAAGTCCCTCATCAGCCATCAGTCTCTTTAACGCCGCCGCTATGGAATCGGCATCGGCCGGTGGCACCAGGACTCCGGCTTCACCATCCTGCCCCACCACTTCAGGGAGGGCGCCGGCACTGCTGGAGACAACGGGCAGTCCGCAGGCCATGGCCTCGGCAGCCGGAAAGCCGAATCCCTCATACAGCGACGGGACCACAGCCACCTGGGCCGCCGAATACTGTTTCACTAATTCTTCATGACTTATCCTGCCGGTGAAAGTCACCGAGTCCTGCAACCCATACTCCCTTACCAGACCACCCGAGTACTTGCCATCGGGAGGCCCGCCGATAATGGTCAGTTTCAGGTCCAAGTCATTCCTCAGAAGCGTCATGGCCTTGAGCAGATGCGTCAGACCCTTGATAGGGCTGTACCCGCCCACCACGATGAGGTTGTTCTTTTGCTTCTGTACGGAGTCATCCACATGGAAGAGTTCAGTATCAATCCCGTTGTACACCACCCTGAACTTCTCTCTTGGTATCTTGAATGACTTCGCGGTATCGTCTGCGGGGCTCTCAGCCACGGCCAGAATCCTGTCCATCCGCCGGGCCACAAAGCGCTGCATGGTCAGGAAGGAATACCATCTGAACAGCTTGAATTTCATCCAGCCCTTGGCGTTGCGTATGTCCAGTTCGCGGTCCACCGAGACAGGATGGTGAATCGTACAGACAATCGGGATCCTGAACTGTTTCATCAGCAAAATGCCGTAACCCAGACACTGGTTGTCGTGGATCACGTCGAACTTGCGGTGTCTAGAAAGCCACCAGAGCTTCCGGTGAGCTCTTATGCTGAACGTGAAAGGCTCCGGGAATCCGCCCAGCAGCACCGAGGCAACCTCATAAAGGTTGAGCGGATACACAAGGCGCAGCGGCTCCGGCGGAAGATGACCTGTCCAACTGTAGGCATCGAGACTCTCTAGCTTGTGTACCCTGACCGCGTCTACGACGACGGGATGCGGATTCCCTGACAGAAGGTCAACTTCATGACCGAGATTGACCAATGCCTTGGAGAGATTGTGAATATAGATACCCTGTCCACCACCAAAGGGATGCCCTCTATATGATAGGAGGCATATCTTCATGGACAATGGTTCCCCCCGTTTTCGACTTGCCGCACTATCTATTGGTAGGACGACCCGGTCCCCTGTTCTCTGAATACCGAAAAGATGTCTCCCCCCAAACAGTTTAGCGAACGCCCACCAATAATACGGCACGCTAGTATAGCATATTCGTTCTAGCGCAGCCAAGCACGGTGACGTTTCGCATCTTGCCATCCATGATAAGGCGACATTCTGTAATCATGGCGCCATCAAACATGGCAGAAACGCAACCACAGGCAGCCCCCACACTCCACTTACCGAATCTATTAGCACACCTGGCGAACGGATGTTATAATCGTTATCGCATCATGGATTGCGTTAGTGCATTCGGCAGTTTGCCCGGTGAACAATGACCTATTCGCTAGGTATAGATATTGGCTCCGTCAACGTCAAGCTGGCACTGATCGACCAAGAAACCAAGATAGTCCGGCTCGACACTGAGAAGGTAGTCACCAGTTCCCAGGCCGCAGTCGCCTCCCTCCTTGGCAGACTGGAACAGCAGTTCCCGCTCCAGCAGATTGGCTGCGCTGCCGTGTCCGGCTCAGCCACCGCCGTAGTGCCAAAGGAACTGAACTGGTCGCACTACAGCAGTTCGCTGTCCATTGCCTCAGGCGTCCTGCACTTTCACCCGGATGCCAAGACCATCATTCAGATCGGCGGCCAGAGCTCATTCGTCGTTGAGCTTGTTGACGGACTCCGCAAACCGTGGCGCGTAGCCTCCAACCCCCTGTGCGCCGCCGGCACAGGGATGTTTCTGGAACAACAGGCCTATCGCCTGGGCATTACCATGCAGGACTTCGCCCGCCTGGCGCTGGAATTCCAGGGGCAGCCACCCAGGATAGCTGCCAGGTGCAGCGTTTTCGCCAAGACCGACCTCATCCACTTGCAGCAAAAGGGCGTCCCGATGGGAGCTATGCTGTACGCGCTGTGCGGCAGCATCGCCAGGATGGTGGTCTCTCTCAAGAAGGGCCCCTTCGAGGAGCCAATCTACTGCGTCGGTGGCGTGGCTGGCAATGCGGCCATCATCAAGGCACTCAACGAAGTGCTTTCGGCCAGGAGTGGCCCGCAAGTGAACGTGATCGTTCCTGACAACCACTTCCATATCGAAGCCGTAGGCGCAGCACTTCTGGCCAAAGCCTCCGGTAAGACCTCGACCTTCGCCAAGCTGGCCGACGCGGAAACGGCGCTTCACTACTTCGAGATGCCCCGGCTCCAGAAGACAGCTCAGCAGAATGATGGCTGGACTCGTCCGCCGATCGAGGACTCGTTCACCGGCTATTTGGGTGTGGATGTCGGCTCAACCAGCACCAAGGCGGTCGTACTCGACGAGTCCGGAAAGAAGGTAGTAGCCAAGAGCTACCTCATGACGGCCGGAAGGCCCATTGACGCAGTCAAGGAAGTCTTCCGCAACCTTATCCAGGACGTGGGAGACAAGGCCAAGATCGCTGGAGTGGGGGTCACCGGCTCAGGACGGTATCTGGTGGGCAGCTTCATTGGAGCCGACCTGATAAAGAACGAGATCACGGCCCAGACCAGAGCGGCGGCAGAGCTCGATCCCGAGGCGGATATTATCGAGATCGGCGGACAGGACTCGAAGCTCGTCATAAAACGACACGGCGTTGTTGTCGACTACCAGATGAACAAGGCCTGCGCCGCCGGCACCGGCAGCTTCATCGATGAGCTGGCTGAGCAACTGGGCGTCAGCGTCAAGAACGGTGACTTCGCCCGGCTGGCGTTCGAGGCGCCCCACACCATCGACCTGGGAACCAGATGCGCGGCCTTCATGGGCCAGGCGGTGGCCTCAGCCCAACAGGGAGGAGTGCCTCTGGAGGTCATCTCTGCCAGCCTGGCCAACTCCATTGCCGGTAACTATCTCTCCAAGGTGGTGGAAACACGAAAGCTGGGTGACAAGGTCATACTCACCGGCGCGGTATTCTATAACGAGGCGGTGGTCTCAGCATTCCAGCGAGCGTTGGAAGGCAAGGCCACCATTGTCCCTCAGCACAAAGAGGTCAGCGGCGCCATCGGCGCAGCACTTCTGGCTAAGGAGAGGAGCAACGGCGACGGCTCCAGGTTCAAGGGTTTCCAGAAGGTCGTCGACAGCAATCACAAGTTGAGCACGTTCGTCTGCAAGAGTTGTGATAACAACTGCACCATCAGTCGACTGGACATACCCGGAGAGAAGGCCACCTTCTACGGCAGCCGGTGTGACCTCTACGACAGCAGCATCACCAACAAGGAGAGGGTAGAGACGGCTTTCGACGAACGAGAGAGGCTGCTGTTCGGAGAGTATGCGGAAAAGGACGGCCAGCCGACGGTCGGCATTCCCAGAGCGCTTCTGGTATATGACTACGCCCCGATGCTCATCGGTTTTCTCAACGCGCTAGGCGCCAAGGTGGTGCTTTCCAGCAAGACCACCAAGCACATCACAGAGGAATCCACAGAACTGGGCTACACCGACAGTTGCTTCCCGGTCAAGCTCCTCCATGGTCATGCCGCCACACTGAAGGATGTTGATTACATCCTTTACCCCTGTGCCATTCGCCTGGGACTGAAGGACGGGGATGAGAACCAGAAGTACTCCTGCCCCCTGGTGCAGGCTTCGCCCTATATCATTCGGGAAGTCATGGATCTCGAGAAGAAGCTGCTGGTCCCGTCGCTGGACTTCAGCCGTGGTGATGAAGATGCCATCAAGAACCTGGCGCGCGGCGCCACCCAAATGGGGTTCTCGACGAAGCAGGGCCAGGCCGCGGCCATTGCTGGACTAGCGGCTCAGAGGAGGTATGAGAAGTCACTGCAGGACAATGGTCAGAGGCTGCTGGAACAGCTCCGCCAGAGCAAGCAATTGGGCGTGGTCATCTTCGCCCGTTCTTACATGTCGCAGGACTCCGGGGCCAACATGGGCATAGCCGAGAAGCTGGCGCAATTGGGCGTCGTACCTGTACCGCTCGACTACCTGCCTCTGGCTTCGATCAACGTCAAGGAGTACTCCGACCGGCCGTACTGGTTCTACGAGAGCAAACACATAGCCGGTGCTGCGATCGCGGCCAAGGACCCTCTGCTCTACGGGCTGGTGCTCACCAACTTCGGCTGCGGGCCCAACTCGTTCATACTCAACATTGTCAGAGACATCATGGGTGACAAGCCTCTGGGGCAACTGGAGATAGACGAACATGCGGCTGAGGCTGGCATTGTGACGCGTCTTGAAGCTTTTGTGGACACGATAACAGAACATGCGCGCTCGTCCAAATCCTACAGTTTCCCCACCGATATAGAGGCCATCCGGCGTGTTTCCCGAAGCAGCATCAGCTCCAACAAGGTGGTGCTGATACCCAACATGGCCAGTCACGCCACGGCATTGGCCGCCGCTATGCAGCACTTCGGCGTCAAAGCTGTGCTTCTGCCAGAGTCTGACGAGAGGAATCTCCTCTATGCCAACAAGGTCACTTCGGGCAAGGAGTGTCTGCCCTATCGCGTTAGCCTGGGCGACTTCATGAGGTTCTACTATGAGCACGATGAATACGACTTCGGCCCCCAGGACGTCGAGGGCTTCATGGCCAGCGCCTACGGCCCCTGCCGCTTCGGCAAGTACGCCGTGGAGCAGGCTAGGCTACTGAGGGAAATCGGCTTTGATTTCCAGATACGGACCACTGTCTCTAACAACGCCTACCGTGACCTGCACCTTGGCCCCGGCTTCGAGCGCCTCGCCTGGAAAGGCATCGTGGCGGTTGACTACCTGGAGAAGCTCCTCTGGCGAACCCGTCCCTACGAGAAGGTACCGGGGTCTACTGAGGTGCTATTCCACGAATGCCTGGCCGGAGTGGCTGATCTCATACGCCAGGCTGAACCCACAGACGACTACTTGAGACAAGCCACTCACAAGTTCAGACTCCTCATCGACCCCGACAGGCCGAGGCGCCCGGTGGTGGGCATCAACGGCGAGATATACCTCCGCTCGAACACGTTTGCCAATAGCCACCTGGTCAGAGAATGCGAGAAGGTCGGGCTGGAGGTGGTCGTTTCGCCGATAGGCGAATGGCTGAACTACATCACCCACAGGAGCCTCGAAGATGGCATACGGGATAGGGATCTGAAGAAGACCATCTTGAGCTACCTGAGGCAGGTGCAGCAGCATCGCGATGAGAAGTCGGTCACCGTCAACTTCAAAGAACTGATCGACACCGAGGAGCCTTCACTGAAGGAGATTCTGTCCATATCTGAGCACCACCTCTCACCCAAATGCGGCAGCGAGGCCGTCATCAGCATAGGCGCTGGAATCGAGTGGATGGAGAATCCGCACTTCGCCGGAGTGATATCCGTGATGCCGCACGGCTGTATGCCCGGAGGCATCGTCGCGGCGATGTCCGAGAAGTTCAGCCGCATCTACGGCAAGCCGTGGATCAACCTCACGTATGACGGCTTCATGGAAACCAACAACCTGGTGAAGCTGAGCAACTTCGGTGAGATCATACGCTTCTGCAGCAAGGGCGACGGCTCGCTGACCAGCGCCCGATAGCTGATCCTCAGATAGACCCCACACCAGCCCCGCATCACAGCAAGGCAATCCGGAACCCGGCTATTGTCTTCGCGTCGCATATCTGGCCCGAGGCGACAAGGCCCGTGACATCAGCGGGGCTTATGGGCACCAACTCTATCTCGTCAGTATCTTCAGCCTTGAGCGGGCTCTTCTCCAATTGAGTCGCCCGGAAGAAGTGCAGGTACTCCGTGCAATAGCCCGGCGCGGAGTAGAATCCGCCCAGTTTCTCCAGCTTGCCCGGCTTGTAGCCGGTCTCCTCCCGAAGCTCACGAGAGGCTGCCTCTTCCGGAGTCTCGCCCGGGTCTATGCTCCCCGCGGGAAGCTCCAGGAGCTCCTTATTGACCGCATGGCGAAACTGGCGCACCAGCAGAATGTTGGCCTGGGAGTCAATGGGCAGAATGACCACGCAGTCGACGTGTTCCACAACCTCGCGGGTGGTCTTGATATCATTTGGCTTGACCACACTGTCCACGCGGACGTGTATGGCGCGACCGCGGTAGACGTGCTGGCTATCAAGTACGCGCTCTTTCTTCTCCGTCAACGCATTTCCTCCGAAGAACGGATAACTCAGTGTAGTATCTCAGAAGAGACCCAGATCGAGTGCTATCAACCCCCTGGCCCCCAGTCTTGGGGGAGGATTGGGGGATTGGGGGACACCCCCAAACCCTCGCCAAAGGGGCTTTGCCCCTCTGCACACCCCCGTCTAGTGGCGCGGGAAGAGCAAAGCCCGCCTGTCATACGCAGACGCCTTTGGACTCCGGCAGGGAGCGTCCTACATCTCCTTCACCAGAGGCCAACCCTGTCATTCCCGCGGAAGCGGGAATCCAGAAGGCCCACAATCCCATGTAGCGCAGGGGATAACATATTGTACAGTGGCTAGGATGACAACGCACCAGTCTCCAGAAAGGCTCGGCGTCTCTAGCAGCGATATATCATCGCCACTTCGTCACAGTCGGGGAACTTTGGACAGCGATAGCACTCCGACCAGATCTTGCGGGGGAGTTCCGCCTTGTCGACGTGCTTGAAGCCCTGTCTCTCGAAGAAGGATGCCCTATAGGTCAGGCAGAAGACCTCAGGAATGCCCACTTCTTTGGCCTCATTGATGCAGGCTTCTACCAGCTTCCCACCCAGCCGCTGATTCTGCATGTCTTCGGCCACCGCCACCCCCCGGACCTCGGCCAAGTCAGACCAGTACACGTGCAGCGAGGCACAGGCTACCACCCTGTCGCCATCTCTGATCACAAAGAAATCCCTGATGTTCTCGTATATCTCGCTCAGGGCCCGCGGCAGCATCACTCCCTTTTCCGCGAAGTGGTTCGCCAGTTTGTGTATCTGCGGCGCGTCACCGATCTTGGCCTTCTCCACAGCCAGCATCTTCTCTTTCTTGACTCGATCAGCGGTCATTCAGTCTCTCACTTTCAATCGCTGCTCCAAGGCAGCGTAGAAGAGATCACGCGGAGATGTTCTCAAAAAGCGTGCATAGTGCGGGCTGTGCCTGGCCGTGACGGTGTCGCCATCCCGCAACGGCACGTTCATCTGGCCATCGATACTCAGTACAGCCTCATGATTGGTATGGACCACCATCTGAACCACGGCGGTCGGAGGCAAGACTAGGGCATAGGGCAAGCTCAAGTGGGCTGAGACGGGCTTAATCAGGAACTCTTCAGCCTGCGGGTAGAGGATCGGGCCGCCGGCAGCCAGCGAATAGCCCGTGCTGCCAGTAGCGGTCGAGACGATGACACCGTCAACCCTGTAGTTCGACAGCGCAGCGCCATTGACCGTAGTCACCACGTTGATAATCCGGGGCACTGACCCCCTGCCCACCAGCGCATCGTTCAGCGCATGAAATGTGCTCTCTCTCCGGCCGCCACCCCTGGCCTCACTTAGCAGGTCAACCTGCAACATGCTGCGCTGGTCCACCCAGCCTTCGCCGGCCAGCACTGCCGGCAGCTTCTCCAGAACCTCGTCGGCTGAGAACTCGGTCATGAAGCCGAGGTGCCCCATGTTCACCCCAACGATAGGGATACCCCATGCCGCCACCATCCGAGCCACCCGCAGGATGGTGCCGTCACCACCCACACTGAGAGCCAGATCAGAGCCTTGGCAATGAGCATTCATTTGTTCTTCATCCCAGGACGAACACAGCCAAACACTTGCCTTCATGGCACTAAGGACTTCGGCCAATCGCTCCGATAGCGCTTTGGCTGCCGGTATCTTGGGATGAAAGATGACTCCAACACTCTTCATAGCCGTATCACTGTTTCCTCTTCCGGAAGAAGTCTTCAATGTCCTTTATCATCCCCCTGAGTTCGTCATCACTCATGGCCGCTGTGTCTTGTTCGGCAAATACGGCCGGCTGCTCTCCCGATGGATACACCAGCTCGTTCTTGGCTTCTTCGTGGAGCTGATCGTAGATCTTGCTCATTTCATCTTCTGTCCGCTTGGAAAGCCCTTCCAACTCTCCGGTGTCAACCCGCAGTCTCTCCATGGCATTGAGCTTCTGCAAGAGGCACAGCGAAGCCCTCGGGTAGTTGCTCCACGGGAAAGGGAGTCTGGCGATATAGTGAGGTATCGGCGACCACAGGCCCACTGCCTCCAACTTCCTGGCCTTGGCAAACCACAGGAAAGAAGAGTGTATGGTGCCGATGCCCTTGTACTCCGGATATGGATCCACGCTGGAGTCGAGCAGAAGTGGCATGAGATGGGGCAGGTTCACCACACCCAAGGCAGAAGGCGGCTCCAGGTGAGATATCCCAACGGCCCCGAAAGAGCCCACGATGTACATCCTCTTGACTCCGACGCGCTGAGCCACTTCCAGAATCGCCTCTACATAGTCATACGGTCTAGCCGTAGGCTGCTCGCTCTTGAAGATGACGAGGTCGTTTCCACCACCCGTGTTCTTCCAGAAGTAGAAGCCGTTCCTCAGCAGCTCCAGATCTTCGATCACCCCATTCTTCACCAATACCCATGGAACCGTGGAGAACCTGTGCGGTTCGATATGGCCGAATCCCTCGGCTCCCAGCTTGCTCTTCAGGTAGTCAATGACACGCAGGCCAACGTACCCTACATCCGGCAGCCCGATGATCAGTCTGGGATTCCTCAGATTCGGTTCTTTGTAGAGGGTGAATTCTCCGCTCATGGCTAAGTCCTGTCTGCTAAATTTATCACTTTCACGTTGCGCCGTAAACTCGCTCCCGAAGGGATTCCCACCCAAGGTACTGGTCTAATTCAACTAGAGTAGTGTCATCGTAACAACCATACAACATGTCATTCCGTGCTTGACACGGAATCCAGCAAATGTACCTTCTGGGATGGTGTACAGGAGATCTATTTTCAACTCCCTTGGTCACCGTCTCGCAAGAGGTGCGGGATGCTTCCCGCCGGGAGTCTGAGGGTGTCCCTCAGCTTCAAAACCTCCCCCAAGAATGGGGGATCGAGGGGGTTGAAAGAGCGTTGTGAGACAGTCTTTTCGGTTCCGCACTCTTGGGGTGAGAAATGATAAACTGGGGACACCCCAGGCCCCGGCAGGAGAGAATCTCCTGCACCTCTTCTGTGATTCCCGCGGAAGCGGGAATCCCCTTGGTCTGGTGGAGCAAATTGACGCACGATTCGCGCAGACAATATACTGGCAATAGATCCGTCTAAGGAGGTCGTGGCGTGAAACGATTCGAGGGAAAAGTCGCTTTGGTCACTGGCGGCGGCTCCGGCATCGGGCGTGCCACTGCCCTTGCGTTCGCCAACGAAGGCGCCAAGGTCGTCATTGATGACATCAATGTCCAGGGTGGCGAGGAGACGCTGCGGATGATCAAGAGCGCGGGTGGCGAGGCCATATTCTTCAAGGCAGACATCTCGAAGGCAGCCGAGGTCGAAGCCTTGGTGCAAAAGGCGATCGAGACCTATGGTCGGCTGGATTGCGCCTACAATAACGCCGGCATCGGTGAACCGTTAAAGCGAGTTGCCAAAACCTCCGAGCAGAACTGGGACCGCGTCATGGGTACCAACCTCAAAGGCGTCTACCTCTGCATGAAGTACGAGATCCCGCACATGCTCAAGCAGGGCAAGGGATCCATCGTCAACACTTCATCTCTGGCCGGACAGAAAGGCCTGTCCGGTCAAGCTGCCTACGTTGCCAGCAAGCATGGTGTCATCGGCCTGACCAAGTCCGCAGCACTAGAATATGCCACCTCCGGCATCCGCATCAATGCCATCTGCCCCGGGGTAATCAACACCCCTTTGATAACTCATCAGTTGAAGGACAGGCCATATATGGAGAAGGTATACGTAGACATGGAGCCCGTGGGGAGGCTGGGCCAGCCGGAAGAGATCGCAGCTGCCGTGCTCTGGCTGTGTTCCGATGAGGCGTCCTTTGTCATAGGCAGTGTCTTTTCCGTGGACGGCGGGGTGGTCGCCAGATAGTGAGCTGAGGGACACCCTGCACCTCGTTTGGGACGTTCACCTAGGGCGATTCTCCCGTGCGAGGCGGGCGTTTCATTCTTCCCAGCAAGTCGAGTACTTCCGGTATACGGGAAAAGGAATCGAAGTCGTATCGAGCCTTTCTCTGCCAGTTGGGATGCCCTTCAACTACTCCAGGAATGTTCTGTTGCTCCGTCTCCAGCCACAAGTCTTCCAGATTCACCAGAAGAATCTGAGCCGGGCTATCAGCCAGGAAAGACAGGCAGGCCTTGAGCACAACCCCCATATCCGCGGGATCGCCCTTAAGATAACCACGCTGCTCCAGGAGCCTTGCCAGCGCTCTCTTGGCCGCGTGGCGGCCCTCGGTCCTGATCTTGGATTCGGCCTCGGTTACCAGGCCCATCGCTGCCCAGCGCTCAATGTCGAGACCCTGCCAGAAGGCCGAGAAGGGAGGCATGTCATGCGTGTTGAGACTGGCGACTGAGTCAGACGGAACGGCACGGAGTCCTCCGCCTGTATCTTGCGGCACCTCATACTGGGCGACGTACAGGACATGGACATTGTGCCGCGCCATAGCATCATTGACATACGACGGTACAGTTCCCAGGTTCTCACCTACAATCAGGCATCGGCTCTTGTGTGACTCAACGCTGAGGATAGCATACATTTCGTCAGCGTGGTAGCGAACGTAGACTCCTTCGGTAGCCTCCATGCCTTTCGGCACCCAGAAGAGATGATGCATACCCATGACGTGATCGATGCGTAGAATGTCAGAATACTTCATATGATGGTTCAAGTAGGCGATGGGGTATCGGTAGCCCTGCTCCCTCATCTTTTGGGGATGGAGTGGCGGGAAACCCCAGTCTTGTCCCTTGTGGAACAGGGCATCCGGCGGTGCCCCCGCTGATACACCCGGAACAAAGAGATCACGCTCACGCCAAGTATCGTATCCATCCCGATGGACACCGAGAGGGAGATCCAGATACAACCTCAGCCCCTTCTCTCGAGCGCGTCCGGAAAGGTACCGCAACTGTTCGTCCGCCAGCCATTGCACGTAGGCATGGTAGTGCTCCGAATCCCTGGCGTAGTCCTCCTCATGCAGCACTCCGTCTCGCAGAGGCTGTGGCCAAGTCTGCCATGTCTCGCCACGCAACTCGCAGGTGGCCCGGAAGCGGGCGTAGTCCAGTAGTCCGTCGTGTTCGTTCAGAAAGCGCTGGAAGGCCTGATAGCGCTCGCCTGATTCCGAAGCCAGACTCTTGGCCAGCTTCTCCAGCACTCTGCGCTTGATCGCCATTTGCCGCCGGTAGTCGGCGAGGCGCAAACCGCGGAGAGCTTCAATCTCATTCTTGAACTCCGTTGCCTCTGCCATGGCTTGGGCCTCGGGACAGTGCGTCATCTCCGGAACTCTGGTCACATCAACGTAGAATTCGTTCCAGAACACGCGGCTCACCGGCGTGTAGGGACTGGGGTCGCATGGCTCATCCAGAAAAGAGGCCAGAAACGGCAGAGTGGCTACAACGTTCCCTCCCAGGCTGGAGACCCACTCCATGAAAGCTTCGAGATCGGAGAAATCGCCACTCCCCCAGCTACGCTTCGAATAGAGGGCATATAGCGGCAAGAATGCGCCCCAGACCCCGCCGGATGTCTCCCCAAAAGGCGAGTAGGCCCTGGCCGGAGCCGAGATGACCATAGCCTCGGCCAACCGGCCTGGCGTCTCCACAGTCAATCGATAGTATCCGGTGGGCAGAGCCTGCGGGACGACGAATGTCTTCGCTGCATAGCGCGTCCCCTCAACCGCCGACTCTTGAGTCGTCGACAAGCCGGCCAGGTCGATCGTCCAGTGCTGAACCTCCCCTGTTTCCAGCTTGAGGTGACACCCGAGGGTGCCTGAGCCCTTCTCGGACAGCAGCCGAAGGTCGGTCTCAGCAGACGCCCCATCCCAGGCCACGATCACCGGCTCCAGAGGCTGCCTCCAGTACAACTGACGCCGCTCCCGGCGCGCGGTGGGAACGTCGTCGATTCGCTCTATCGGCGCGCCAATAGCCTTGAGCACGGCCAGCAGAGCCTCTGGAGAAGCCTCCTGTCGGCGACCATCGATGTCACGATACTCGGTCTCAACGCCGTAGGCTCGGGCTAGGTTCTGCAGCGAGACAAGTTCGTTGCCAACGGTCATCGTCCACCAGTTTGGAGCCGCGCTATGCCCACCCCCTTAGGCAACTCTGAGAAATGCATGGTCTTTCGGCAGGTCAGCGTGAACACGTGCCGCCAAGTTTATCTGAACCCTGGACAACCGCATCTCAGCAAGATCTCCGGTGCTATTTTCTGAATATAACCAGCACCAGAACCACGACGAGGACGAGGAAAACGACCGATTCGGCGACCAGAATGGCGACCCATGCCCTGACTGGCAGCGACCGCAATCGGCCAAAGAGAGATTTGGGCTTAGCAGGCGGCTCGTTCATTTCGATCTGCACCTCACTATAGCATTATAGCGCCACTGTTCGCGAGGCGACCATCGCCCGCATTGCGCTCAGTCTCGGCCCCATGCGAACCATTTCGCCGGTCCGACAAATGCGGCGTCCGTCTTTTGCCAGCCTCCATTCTAAGCCTTGCTTGACTCGCGGGCAATCCGCGCTTGATCCCTCGTTTGCCTTTCAAGACCGCCGATGCTAAAATTCTCTCAATCAGGAGGTGTGCCACGGCTAAGTTATCTGAAGAAGCCAAGAGGATAATCGCAGCCACGCAACCAGCCTTCGTAGCCACCGCCAGCAAGAACGGCAAACCGAATGTCTCTCCCAAAGGATCCTTCAAGGTACTAGACGACGAGCACGTCGCCTTTGCCGAAATCGCCTCCCCCAATACCGTCGCCAATATCAAGGAGAATCCTCAAGTGGAGGTGATGGTCTTCAGTCCGGACACTTGGGGAGGCTGCCGCATCAAGGGCAAGGCGGAGATACTCGAGTCGGGCGACCTGGTGGAGTCGTTCAAAGCCCAGTTCGCTCCCATGAAGATGAAGGTCCGCTCCGTCATCAAGGTAGCCGTGGAAGAGGTGCTCATCATGCCTCCAATGAAAGCGGGGTCAAAGAAGTAATGGATTTCAGATTCTCGGAAGACGAAGAGAAACTCAGACAAGAGGTCCGCGAGTTCTGTCAGAAGGAACCCCCGGAGAGCTTCCCGCATGAGATCGAGGACGAGGGATACGGGTTCGGCGGATGGTCTCGCGCTTTCACGCAGAGGCTGGGCCAGAAGGGATGGCTTTCCATATCCTGGCCCAAGCAGTACGGTGGCATGGGCGGAACCATCATGCAGCGCTATGTCTCCGCTGAGGAGCTGGCTTATCACAGAGCGCCTCAATACGGGCACCTCTTCGGCGATGCCGTGGCCGCCGGCCTTCTGTCAAAGGGCAACGAGGAACAGAAGATGGAGTTCCTGCCCAAGATGGCGAAGGCCGAGATGCTCTTTTCTACCGGCCTGAGCGAGCCCGGAGCCGGTTCCGACCTCCTCAACACCGCCACCAAGGCCGTGAAGGATGGGGACTACTTCGTCATCAACGGGCAGAAGATATGGCCCACCGGCGCTCACCTGGCAGAATGGTGCTTGCTCCTGGCCAGGACGGACCCCAACGCCCCCAAGTCCAAGGGCCTGAGCACTTTCCTGGTGGATGTCAGGTGGCCTGGGGTGACCGTCAACCCCATCATTGACATGGCGGGCGCCAAGTCCTTCAACGAGATCTTCCTGGAGGACGTCCGCGTTCACAAGAAGTACCTGCTCGGGCAAGAGAACCGCGGCCTGCCGCTGGTGTTCGAGGCCCTCGAAGGAGACCGCTTCTGGGGCAGATGTATCAGACATGCCGGCAGCCGGAAGGACCTGGAAGAGCTCGTCGAATACGTCAATGAGGCCAAGTACGACGGCCACCGCCTCAAGGACAACCAGATTCTCCGCGATGCACTGGCCGAGATAGCCGTGGAACTCCAGGTCAGCCGCATGATCAACTACAAGGCGGCTTGGCTGCTGAACCAGGGAAAGAGCATTAGCTGGGAGTCCTCGGTGGTCAAGGTCTTCGCCGATGAACTGGGACAGCGCCTGGCCCACGTCGGGTTGGAGATACTGGGCCCAGAGGTGCAGCTTGGCGAAGACTCCAAATGGACCAAGCTAAGAAAGAGATTCACCTTCCTCTACAAGTTCAACAGAGGTCTGAGCCTCGCCGGAGGCACTTCAGAAATCCAGAGGATGACGATAGCCACCAGAGGCTTGAGCCTGCCGAGAGGCTAGAGGGAAGAGGTATAGAGAGATGGACTTCACCTTCACTGAAGAACAAGAAATGCTGCGCAAGATGGCTCGCGATTTCCTGGCCGCGGAATGCCCCAGGGACACAGTTAGAAAGCTAATCAAGGATGAGAAGGGATTCACCCCGGAGCTGTGGGCCAAGATGACCGAACTGGGTTGGCCGGGCCTGATCATTCCGGAACAGTACGGAGGCGTCGGCGGCAGCTTCATGGACATCGTGGCCCTGGTGGAGGAGATGGGGAGGGGCGCCATGGTAGGGCCGCTTTTCTCATCACTCGTAGGCACTCTGGCTGTCCTGGAAATGGCCGACGATCAGCAGAAGGCTGACCTGCTGCCCAAGATAGCCTCCGGCAAACTGATTCTAACCACGGCTTTCAGCGAGCCGGGCGTGGGCTATGAACTCGACGCCATTCAATGCCAGGCCACCGCAGAGGGAAACGACTGGATCATCAATGGCACCAAGCTGTTTGTGGAGAACGCCCACGTGGCTGACATCATATTGGTCGCAGCGAAGACGAAGCATGCCACCAAGCAGGAAGGCCTTGACCTCTTTCTGGTAGATGCCAAGAGCCCCAACGTGAGTTGCTCACCTATCGAGACCATCTCCGGAGACAAGCAGTCGAAGGTCGTCATCAAGGGGCTCAAGCTCCCTGAGGCCAAGAGACTCGGTGAGGCTCACCGCGGCAAGGACCGCATCACCCGACTCCTGGAGATGGCCACCGTCCTGAAGTGCGCCGAGATGGAAGGCGGAGCCCAGCAAGTTCTCGACATGACAGTGACGTTCCTCAAGGAGAGGGTCCAGTTTGAAAAGCCTATCGGCACCCTGGGGGCACTTCAGACCCATGCCGCCAACATGGCCGTTGACCTCGAAGGCATGAAATACATCACCTATCTGGTGGCCTGGAAGGTCAACGATAACCAGCCGTTTGCCAAAGACGTCGCCATGGCCAAGGCCTGGTGCAGCGAGGCCTACCGGAGAATCTGCGACCTGGCCCACCAGTGTCATGGAGCCATCGGCTTCTGCGAGGATCATGACCTGCCGTTGTATTCCAAGCGATCCAAAGTGTCCGAGTTCGCCTTCGGAGATGCTCAGTTCCAGAGACGCTTCGTAGCGAAGGAGATCGGGTTGTAGATAGAACAACCACATTGGTACATTTCCAGAGTTGCTTAAGGTCGGTTACAAACTCAGAAAGGAGATCAAAGCATGGCAAAGAAGCAAGTCCCGATAATAGGAGGCCTATTCACCTGGCCCGCTGACAAGCCCCAGCTCCTGGCGAGCAAGTGCAAGAAGTGCGGTGCGTACTTCTTTCCCACGGTCCCATTCTGCGGCAATCCGGATTGCGCTAAGGACAAGGCCAACATGGAGGTCTTGCCTCTGAGCAACAAGGGCACAATGTACACCTATACTATTCACACGGCACAGCCGGCACAGCCCTTCAAGATGGACCCGTTCAAGCCCTATGGCGTGGCCATGGTTGACGTGCCGGAGGGCATGCGCGTACTGGGCATGACCACCACCATCGAGGGTCTCAGGATCGGACAGAAGGTGGAGATGACGGTCGGCAAGCTCTACGAAGATGCTGAGAACGAATATATCACCTGGATGTGGAAGCCGGTGGAGAAATAGGAGATCATGACGATGAAAGCTATGCGTGAAGTTGCAATCGTTGGTATCGGCCAGCATCCCTGGGGACAGTTCCCCGAGAAATCCATGCAGGAAATGGGCGTTGAAAGCATCGTTGCTGCCCTGAAGGACGCCAACATGTCCTGGCGCGAGGTCGAGAGCGCGGCCTTCGGCGCGTACATGTGGATAGCTGATCGCGGCGGTGTGCCTTCCCTGCTCATGGGCACCTCCATCGCCCGGATGATGGGCGAGACCGGCATCCCCATGGTCAACTGTGTGAACGCCTGCGCCTCTGGCCAAGCTATACTGCGCGAGGCAGTCCTGGCGGTCGCCTCCGGGTACGCTGACACTGCCATCGCCATCGCCGCCGACAAGTCCGCTGGCGGCTTCTTCCGGCCCCAGCTCCGAGAAGGTGCTCCCACCAAGTTTGACAAAGGTGGTTTCAATGATACCGACTACGTCCGTTTCTGCATGACCGGCGAGACCAACCCGGCCTACTGGGCGATGGAACTCAAGCGCCGCATGCACGACGTCGGCACCACCGACGAAACTCTGGCTTATGCCAAGCACATCACGTCCGTGGGCGCTGTCAACAACCCTTACGCCCGCTACCAGAAGGTGTTCACCATGGACGAGATCAAGGCCTCCAAGTACGTCGCCGAGCCACTCCGCCTCTTTGAAATCTGCGCTACCTCCGACGGTGCCGGCGCCATTATCGTTACTACCTTGGAGAAGGCCAAGAAGTACACCAAGAAGCCACTTTTGATCAAAGCCATTACTGTCGGCACCCCGACCTTTGGCGACCCGACCATACGGCTGACCTTCTGCTCTTCCTACCCGCGCCCGGGCGTGCCTGACCTATCCGAGTCCCGCAATGCTATAAAGGTTCTCTACAAGAATTCAGGTTTCCAGCCTGGGGACATCGACATCATCGAGCTCCCGGACAACTCATCCTGGCATTACCTGGTCTATCTGGAGTGCATCCTCGGTCTCAAACAGGGTGAAGCCGACAAGATGCTCATGTCCGGCAAGGTCCACCCGATCGACGGTGACCTCCCGGTATGCTCCGGCGGCGGCGTGGCCGCTCAGGGCGAGGCTGTGGTGGCCCAGGGTCTTTCCCAGGTCTGCCAGCTCGTCCGCCAGATGCGTGGCGAGGCTGGAAAGGGCCAAGTCAAGAAGACCAAGCTGGTCAACGGTCTGGCTCAAACCTACGGCTATGCCGGCAACAACGCAGCCTGCATTTTGACCAAGGCTTGGTAGGAGTTATAGAATAATCATCTGGGTTGTCTCTATCGCAGAAGTCCACGAAAGGAGAACGGGATATGGTGAACATGGATGAAATGAGGAAGTATGTCGGAAACAAGGGTAAGCCCACTGTTTTCGAGATCGACAAGACGATGATCAAGCGGTACTGCGAAGCCATTGGTGACAGTAGTCCAATGTGGCGCGATCGCATGCCGCCAGGAATGTTGACTGCCGCCATGCTAATGGGAGAGGGCGCGCAGATGCCTCCGTTTCCGTATCCAGGCATCGTTGATGCCGGGGGCGAGTGGGAGTACTTCAAGCCGATAAAAGCGGGCGACACTATTACGGTTGTCAATGAGTTCACCGGCGCCGAGGACAAGTCGAACGAGAAGAGGAAGATGCTACTCTTCTCCATGAAGTCCACGTTCACCAATCAGCGCAACGAAGTAGTGGCCACATCCAGTGGCCGGGTGATGAACCTCGGCTAAGAGACCCTATCCAACCGAAATAGTCAGCACTGGACGCCAGCCGCTCTGATTGCCCACCAATCTCAAGGCTGGCGTTTCCCTTTGGGGCATTTCACCCTGACCCTCATCTCCGCTTCGACTGAGGAACGAGACTCTTGAGAACAACTCCTGAGGCACTGATCCGATCCGGCACAGACGCATGGCTACCCCGGCAACAAGTTGGCCTGCATCCCGACCAAGGCTTGGTAATGGCACCTGACGACAGGTATAATCATCCATAATAGTTAGATAGCGAGGAATTCCAGAGAGGAGACTGGCATATGGCGACTGCAGAGGAATTGCGAACCTACATCGGCAAGAAGGGTCGCCCCACCGTTATCGAGATTGACCGGACTATGATCCAGAGGTACTGCGAAGCCACTGGCGACAAGGATCCCAAGTGGAAGACGGAGATGCCGCCTGGAATGTTCACTACCTTCAACTTCATGGGCACCAGCGCGATGACGCCTCCGTGGCCCTATCCGGGAGTCGTCGATGCCGGCCTTGAAATCGACCTCTTGAAGCCAATCAAGCCAGGCGACACTATCACCATCATCAACGAGTGGCTCAATGTGGAGGACAAGACCACTGATAAGAGAAAGATGGTGCTCTTCTCGATGAAGTCCACCACCACCAATCAGCACGGAGAGGTGGTAGCGACCACCATCGGCCGTGTGATGAACCTCGGCTAGGGCTCTATCCAACCGCATACTGAGCGCTGAACGCCATCCTCCAGGATTGTTCACCAATCTCGAGGCTGGCGTCTTCCCTTGGGGCATCTCACCCTCACCCCTACCCTTCCCTTCCACACCAGTGAGTGTTTCATACGACGGAGAGGTGTAGGAGAAGCTCCAGCCGGGAGTTTGGGTGTCTCCCCAGATTCGTCATCTCTCCCCCAAGAATGGGGGCTAAGGGGGTTGAAACTAGGTCGCGGAGACCGGTGCCGGCGCCTTTCGCTTCCCTCTCTGCCCGCCCTACATCCGTTCCGCGGCCACGACGAAGCGTGGCCCTCCTTCCGCTTCTGGGTTCCAACCTCCGCTGGAATGATGGTAGACGGTGCAGCAGGATGCTGCCGGGGTCTGGGGTGTCCCCAGATCCCTCCTCTCCCCCTAAGAGTGGGGGATCAAGGGGGTTGAGAGCAGTCCTTCAAACAGCGCTAATGAGACCATGGGGGAGTGGGTCCTGGCGGGCACAGGCTACTACTGGATTCCCGCTTCCGCGGGAATGACAGAAGAAGGACAGGTGGACGTCCTCACACCGTAGGGCGTGCAGAGGGGCGAAGCCCCTTTGCCGGGAGTCTGAGGGTGTCCCTCAGCCCTCCCTTTCTTCTCTCCCCCTAAGAGTGGGGGATCAAGGGGGTTGATAAGAGTCAATCAGGGGTTTGCTGGAAGCCAACTCCCGGTTAGAGCGTAGGGGACATTGATGTTATACTTGTGTCCATGATTCCTCACGTGGGGATTCTACAGTAGAACGGCGCGCTACCACACGCAGCGGAGACTCGGAAGCATCGGAGAGGAATGGCCAAAGACTACTATAAGATTCTGGGTGTGCCAAAGAGCGCCAGCGAAGAAGACATCAAGAAAGCCTACAGAAAGCTGGCCATGCAGTATCACCCCGATAAGAACCCGGGCAAGGAGGCCTGGGCCAACGAGAAGTTCAAGGAGATAAACGAGGCCTACGGTGTGCTGGGTAACTCAGAGAAGAGGCAGCAATATGATCGATTCGGTACCGTGGGCAATGTGAGCGACATCTTTGGAAATGCCGGCACGAGAACTACTTTTGAAGACCTCATGCGGGAGTTCGGGCAGTCCGGTCTCGGCTACGACTTTCTAGAGAACATCTTCGGCGATGCCCTGAGGGGATCGGGCGCCCATTTCACCTTCAGGAGCTATGGTCCCGGACGGACTGTGAGATTCGAGACGTACCCTGGCGGGAACATCAATCCGGAGTTCTTCTTCCATCAGACCAGAGGGCCTCACGGAAAAGATGTTCGGTACGAGCTAACGATCACCAAGGCCGAGGCCAAGAAGGGCACCACGAAGTTGCTGACCAGGAAAGGCAAGAAGCTGGAGGTCAAAGTGCCTCCCGGGGTGAAGTCGGGCAACGTTCTCAAGCTCAGCGACGCTTGCCAGGTGACCAATGGTTGCCCGGGAGACATTTATATCAAGATTAAGACGAAATAGATGGTGCAGCAGGATGCTGCCGGGGTTTGGGGTGTCCCCAATTCTCCTTTGTCTCCCCCCAAGAATGGGGGATCAAGGGGGTTGACGAGCAGTCCCTTGGCTACGCGATAAGGTTGACGAGATGACACCATCTGTAGTCTACACCGACGAGATCAAGGGCTACGATTTTGGCCCCGGTCATCCCTTCAGGAGCGACCGCTACCCCAATTTCATGAATCTGCTTCGGGCCAGCATTGAAGGATTTGAGGAGGTCCAGCCGAGGCGAGCCTCTGACGAGGAACTCCTGCTCGTTCACGACAGAGGGTATATCGAGTCCCTCCTCGCCGAGTCCAAAGGGGGATGGGGGTCCAGCTACTCATACCTGAGCCCGGACACCCCACTGCAGCCAGGAATGGAGGAGGCTGCCAGATGGATCGTTGGCACTTCCATGACGGCGGCCGAAGTCGTCTGGCAGGGGAAGTCACCCCATGCTGTAGGAGTCGGTGGCGGCTTGCACCACGCCAGGAGGAACTACGGCGCGGGCTTCTGCATCTACAATGACGTAGCTGTTTGCGCTTTGAATCTGCTGGAGAACCACGGGCTGGAGAGGGTTCTCATACTAGACACCGATGCTCATGCCGGGGATGGGACATGTCACATCTTCTACGAGGAACCCAGAGTGCTGTTCATCGACCTGCACCAGGACCCCAGGACTCTCTATCCGGGCACCGGGTTCGCTGACGAGATTGGCGAGGGCAAGGGTAAAGGCTTCACAGTCAACGTGCCTTTGCCTCCTGGAGCGTCTGATGAGGCTTACGAGTATGCCTTGGACCGCATATTTGCGCCGCTGGCAAAGGAATTCCGACCGCAGATCATCATCCGAAATGGCGGATCTGACCCGCACTTTGCCGACGAGTTGACCGACCTGGGTCTCACTCTTGAGGGCTTCACCATGATCGGTAGGAAGGTGAGAGAGGTCGCCGAACAGGTATGTGAAGGACGGAGGGTGGACCTCCTGGGCAGCGGCTACAATCAGACAGTCCTGCCACCGGCATGGCTGGCCCTCGTAGCGGGATCAGCCGGACTCGATCTTGATCTCAAGGAACCGTTTTTGTTCTCGATGCAAAGAGACTCGGGGCTCGAAGAAACCAAGCAGGTCGTCGAGCAGGTCAGGCAGAACCTCAGGAGCCACTGGAAATGCTTCGGGAGTTGACGCTGGAATGATGGGCGGGCTGCACTCCGGGCGTGGTATGCGCCCACTGACCTGATTGGAGATTGCACGCAATGTCAACCGACAGTCACATCTTGGAGGAACTCAAGGCCTTTAGAGCGAAGGACAAGTTCTCTGCTTCTGCATGGGACAAACGAGGGCTGATTCCATCCGATGCCGAGATGTGCTCGCGTCTCAACGATCTGTTCAACCGATGCGCAGACGATCTGATTGAGGCGACAGAACAGAGTCCTTCCTCAAGACAGTATAGGAAGATACTGAAGGCAAGCCTCTCATCAGTCAATAGGTACCAGTATGATACAGAGGAACGCGAGTTCGTATGTGACTACTACCTCCAACTCGCCGAGATGGTCAAGGTTGATCTCAAGGATGATCTCAACCGTTGGCTTTATGGCACACTCAGCACTACCTTCTTCAAGGTGTTCTCGTTCTTCAAGGGCAAAGACAAAGTGATCGAAACCATTTCACGGGATTGCACGAATTGTGGAGCCAAGCTTGACACCTTCGTTCTGCAAAGGGGAGACGGCATTCCGGACTCAGGATGGGATGTTGTAAAGTGCAACACGTGCGGCGAATACAATCTGCTGAACCACGGGCCGGATGTGAAGAGGCTACGCTTTGGACAGTACAAGTGGATTGAACACCTCAGGCGTGATGAGTATACGGAAGAACAAGCGCGAACAAGGATGAAACAGATCAAGTACTTCAGGAAGAGTGACTAGCCCCTATGTTCTTGCTCGACGCAAAGACAAGAGGAGCTTGCACAGGCGACTGTCTCCAAGTGAGGTGCCTAAATGCCTGACATCATTACCATCAAGGCCAGCACCATCGAAGTGCAGGCTGAATTGAACAACACCAGGACTGCCAAAGCTCTCTTCAGAATCCTGCCGATGAAGGCGAAGGTCAATACCTGGGGCGATGAGATCTACTTCGACGTACCGCTTAACATACAGATCGAGGACGGGAGACAAGTGGTCGAAATGGGCGACGTGGCGTATTGGCCTGATGGTCCATCCCTCTGCCTGTTCTTTGGGCCTACTCCTGCCAGCCGCGGCCATGAAATCCGCGCTGCCAGTCCCGTCACCGTCCTGGGCAGAATTGCCGGTGACCCGAAGATACTCAAGAGCGTGAGAACAGGTGTGGAGGTCACCGTCGAGAAGGTGACCCCGGCTTAGCCCTCTCTGCTGCGCGCGTCGGGCTCGGAGTGAAACCGTGTCATCTGTGGGCAGAACCAGCCCCTTTCCCTGGCCGGTCCATGATAAATCCCTTGATGACATCGGCGTAGCGGTGGTAGACAAAACCACCCGCGAGCAGGAGCACACCAAGGGTGAGGTAGGCTGCCACACGGTATCCACTCTGCAGGGTGAAGGTATCAATAATGAACAGCTTGAGGATCGCCACTGACACTAGTGCCAAACCTCCCAAACGGACCCAGCGCCATCTGCCCATGATTCCCACAACCACGAGCGCTAGGCCATAGGCTGCCCAGAGCAGAGTCAAACCCATGCTCTTCCCATATCCGGTGGAAACATACGTCAGTACCTCTGAACTCAGGGCAAAGAGGGAAAGAGCATTTGCCGCTACCATGAGCAAAGGTAAGACCACCCTTTCAGCATCGAGGAGTTTGCTGCTATTCTTCGCCATCAAGTAGGCAAGGAGGTAGAGTGCGATCACGCAGACGAAGAACCCCCCGAAGCTGGGGTTGATGACCGGGATCGAGTTCATCCGCTGCACCGCGGCCGCGGTGTGATTCAACCGAATCAGTGCCATCCCAATGGCGATAGCTGTCAAGCCATACCCCCCCAACCGTGCCGCCACGGCACCTCTCCAGGCTCCAGCAAGCATGAGAAGGCACCCGTAGGCACTCCACAGGATCACCAGCACCAGGCTCCTCACATTCTCGGAATTGGAGAGGAATGTCATCACCTCTGCGCTGAAGGCCCAAACCGTGAGCACATTGGCCAGTGCCAAGGCCACCCGGCAAACAACCTTGTCGAAGCGACCTGGCTTGTCACCAAATCCGGCTGTCAGATAAGCGAACAGGTAGAGCGCTACGATACACACCGCGAACCCGCCAAAGCTGTAGTTTATGATGGGCCTGGAGATTCCAAGCTGGATGCCCGCTTGCCAGTGATTCAACAGTATCCCAGTCGCACCCACTGCTATGACCATCAAGGCACAGGCGCCAAGGCGGGGCAGCAGAGCTTTTCTCGCAACGCCAACTGCCATCAGCAAAGATGCATAGCCCGTCCACAAGATCACCAGCATCAGGTTCCTCAGATTCTCGGACTGATCGAGGAAGGTCACGATCTCCGCACTGAAGGCCAGGAGTGTGAGCACACTGGCACTGCCTAGCGCCACGATGCAGACAAGCTTCTCGAAGTCATGAAGTTTCTCCTCATTTCTGGCTATGGCGAAGGCATGAAGGTACAGAGCCACAATGCAGATGGCAAAACCACCAAAGCTGTAGTTCAGAATAGGCCAAGAAGTGCCGCTCTGGATCATGGCGTGGCTGTGATTGAGCAATACCAGGGTCGCACCGCAGGCTACCAGCGTCACCACATACCCGCCGATGCGAAGCCAGTCCCAGTTCCTTCGGATGCCGACTGTCAACAGGCCAAACCCGTACGTACACCACAGCGCTACCAGCACTAGATTCCGGACATTCTCTGAATCACGGATGAAGATGAGCACCTCGGAACTTAAGGCCCAGAGGGAGAGGAAGTTGGCCAGAAGCACCAGAGCGGGGAAGAGGCTGGTCTCGGCAGCGTGGAGCCTGTGCCTATTTCCGGCTATGAGGTAGGCCAAGGCGCTGACCACGCTGATGCAGAGGGCAAAGGCGGCGAAGCTGTAGTTGGCGATGGGATGTAGCGGCGCTTCCCTCATGAAGAGGTGGCCGTAGTTGAGCGTCATCATAGTCATGCCAATGGCCATGAGCGATAAGAGCAGTCCCTGAGCGCGAAGCCAACCCCAACCCTTCCACAGCCCCAGGACCATGACGCCAAGCCCATACGTGGCCCACAGAGCCACCAGCACCAGGTTTCTCACATCCCACGACTCGCTGAGGAAGGTGAACACCTCAGAGCTGAGCCCGTATATAGTAAGGATGTTGGCGATGGAAACAAGAATCGGGAAGGCTCCCGTCTCCGCATCTGTCATCTTGTCGCTGTACTTCCTGACAACGGAAGCGACAAGACAAAGGACGCAGACACACACAGTAAGAGAAGCGAAGCTGTAGTTGACAATCGGTATCGAGATCCCATTCCTGACCATGGCGTGCACGTAGTTCAGCTCGACCACCGTTGTTCCAGCAACCATGAGTATCAAGGCATACCCGCCGAGCCGAAGCCAAAGCCAGCCCTTCCTGGCTCCCGCAAACATGAGAGCGAATCCGTACACGGCCCATAAGGCGACCAACGACAGGTTCCTCGCATTCTCCAGGTTTCTGATGTCCTGCCCAACTGCTCCGTTACCGAGCGCGGCCATGATCCGGCTACCCGCGTAGTTCACGATCTCAGAACTGAGGAGCCAAATGGTCAGGAAGTTGGCCAATAGCATCATCATCGGGAAGAACCACGGCTGCAGCGCTTTCTCCTTGTGCCTCAGGAAGTAGGCCGCCGCATACAAGGCCACAACGCTCGGGGCAAAAGCCCAGAACATGTCGTTCATAATTGGGGTAAAGTGCGCTCTGTCCACGAATTCGTCAAAGGCAAAGAGCCTGATCAGCACCAAGGCGAAGGCGCCCAGGCCCCATAGCTGCCAGCGAGGCGTGCCATAGCGCACTGCCAGCCAGATCAACACTGCCCCTTCGGCAGCCCAGGCAGCCGTCATATAGGACTTCTCGAGTTGCACTGGTATGGCCACGGTCAAGAACGTTATGGCTATGCCGAAGGCGAAGGCAGAAAGCAACCAGTTGTCTTTGCTCCTCCGGAGAACAATGTATCCCAAGAGGCCATAGAAACCTGCTAATAGAAAACCGAGACCGCCCAGCCAACCTCTGAATTCCTCCCACAGAAGGTAGTGGCTGACACCGAAGTACACCGCTGCATTGAGCGTCATCAGCGCTAGATCGGTCAGTTCCGGGCGGCGACGCCATAGTCCATGGAAAAGCGTCGTTGCCGCCGCGAAGCAGATGAATATCCCGGTAAGCATGCCCTGGGCTGGACCCAGCAAGCCATCTGGATCTGACGTGCAGTACCACAAACCGAAAATGGCCAGTGAACCCCCAAATCCCAGGAGCGTGAACCAACGCCAATTTCGCAGCGATGCCAGCCAGACAACCCCAACATCGAGGGTCAAGACGTAGGCGATGAGGAGTCCAGTGTTGTTGCCTCCGCTGCCATTGTGCCCAGCGGATTGGTCTATGGCTCCCAGTGTGATGGGAACCAGAAATGCGCCCGCGATCCCGATGATGGCAATGGACATCGAATCGCGTCGCAGGGCGATTCCCACCGCCAAAATGGTGACCAGGAACATCAACAGGAAGGTTGCCCAGAAAGGCATCAGGTCATTCAGCGCGTACGAGGCGAATATGGAGAGGTAGAGCACGCCGATGCCTCCGCCGGTCAGGGCTTGCGCCCAGGCCCGATACACCTTCCTCCAATGATGTCCAGCCAGGAGGAGCAATCCGCCACACGCCAACCCCACGAGCAATTGAGCGACTTCGTTGACCCAGCCCCGGTCATAGGCCAGCTTAGCCAGAAAACCTAGTCCGATGAAGAGTGCCAGGATGCCGATGCGTGACAGCCAGTTGCCCGGCAGCGCCTGCTCCCAGTCGCCCATTCGCTTTGCCAGTCGAGAAGGTTGGGGCGGCTTCGGCGGGGTTTTCGGGGGCCGAGCGGAGACCGGTGCACTCTCCGCACCTTGCCCAGGCGCACGCTTGATAGGAGTGGGTCCTGCAATGTCTAACTTATCAAGCGCAGGCTTCGCTGGCACCATCTTCTCAGTCGATGGCGCCTCAGCCCCAACCTCTGCCTGTAGTTCACTGCTCCGTATCTCTTGAACTGTGATGGGTTCGACGATTATGGGGAGTGGAGCCGGGGCTTCGGGAGTGACGACTTCGGCCGGAAGGGATTCGGCCGCAACCTGTGTCCATGGCTCAGGCTGCGAAACCACTTCAGCGGCGCTGATCTCCAGCTGGGGCTGAGATGGCTCCAGGTTCATTCGTTCGCTGATCAGCGTCACACGCCCTTCGACCTTGGACAGTCGAACTGCCATCTCGTTCAGGTGCCGCTTGACCTCAGGCAGACCGTCCACTTCAGACAACGGCTGACCCCGGCCATCAAGCCCACCGACCAAGCGAGCTCCACATCGAACGCAGTACTCTGCCCCAATCAGACTTTCCTTCTGACACTTTGGACACTTCATTGCATTTGCCTCCTCTATGGCACTACCTGACTAACACATGTCCAGTATTCCACGCTCCCTACCATGCCGTCTTGAGACCTTAGTCCCTATTTTTGAGACATGCGGAGTTACGGACGATCTTGGTCCGGGTGACGTAGAACTGATGTGACAAGGAACGCGACTGGTCAGAGGGGATAAATATTCGACGGAACGATGCGGTTGGTGATCCGCTTGAGTCGGGGGTGGAGAATCAGAAGCCAGAATCCAGGCAAGCAGGCTGGGACGAGCCGCGACTAGCATGCAGGTTGCCCGCTACGCCACTGGCTGCAGACTCGGGCCATTCTTGCGACGACGTTCAACCGCTTCGTCCTGTCCGATTCTGTGCACATCAATTACCGGCGGGTTCTCGGCAGCAGAGGTTTTGCCAACCTTCGACCACGCTGTGGCGGCCCGATAGCGTCCCCTGTAATAGACCACTTTGAGGTCAGTAATCACTTCCGTATGCATCTTCACACTCCGGATGGTATCAGTCATTTTGTTGGGGACGCTGCGGCTTCGCTCGCGGACGAATCCTCGCCGTTCCTTTTTCGGGCGGTCTCACGAATGACCCGGTATAGATAGTAACCCCACAGCGGCACAACGACTATGGCGATAGCCGCTTCAGTGGAGGGAAAGCCGTGGTGATATGATAGGTGTTCCACCACGTAGTGGCTGACAACGCTGTGGATGGCCAGGGGCAGCGATATCAGTCCAGCCAGACTGGCTATGCCCAACATGGAGAACAAGTGCACACGCCGTACACCAGCAAACGTCTTGTTCCCCCTTCGTTGTACCGTGACCTTGCCAAGGACGTGCAGAAGGCCAACAACCAGGCCGGTGCCGACGAGGACAGAGGCTAAGGCAATTTCGTCGGCGTATCCTGAAGACGACTCCTTCAGTGCGACATCGATGAAGAGGATCACTCCGACTGCCGTCGTAATCATGCTGGCCCCGATGATAGTGTAGAAATACGCTGCCAGCGCGTCATAGACGGTGACTCCTTCATGGTGATTGCCCCTCGATCGCGCCACGAGATAGACAGCACCTCCGATGAGGAGCAAAGGGATGATCAATCCAAACAGGCCACCGAAAATCGAATACAACATTGTCTGCGCCCTCCTCTCCGAATCTTTGCCGCATAGTCTTGCGGACGAAAGATCGTTGCCCGATTCAATGATGCATTATCCTTATAGCCTATATCCAGTACGCCCCCGTCCATCGGTATTTCCATCCAGCCATGGTGTTCCCCACCCACATCAGCTCCTCCACAGAATCAAATTCACCGTTCCAGTATGACATGTCACTCATCCTCTTGTCTTGGGACCTTAGTCCCTATTTTCGGGGCACCGGACGCAGCGAGCTCAATCGTGTACAATATGGTCAGTCTTTGGTGCTGTAGATGGCGCGGCAAGGCAATCCGACATGAAATCGAAGTTCAGCGCGAATCTGACAGCCCTTTCCGGCGGGCGCAGCCTGAAGGACATGAAGAACCTGGAATGGATCTTCATCGTCATCCACTGGCTGGGGGTCCCCGTTCTGGTCGCCATGGCGATCGCGTACAGCCCGGTCTCCACCATCACTGTCTTCATCCTGAATGCCGTGCTGGCTGTGTGGAGTGCCATCGCCGCATTCCTGAACCGACGCATCACCACTATAGAAGGACAGGTACTTCTAGGAATCGTCAGTCAGGCGTTGCTGCCGGTAATCGCCTGGGCAGGGATCTTCCAGTTTCTCTCAGGGCAGACAGCCGCCTACGGTGTTTTCGCCTTCGTGATCATCGAGGCCGCTGTCCGGTTCGGGCTGGCAGCGAGCCTGATCATGGAGGCCATCTTCGTCGCCGGCTTGGCCGTGGCCATGCAATATCGCGAGTCCGAATACGGACTGGAGTTCAGCACGACCGGGTTCATTTTCTGGGCGGTCTTCCTGTTCTTCATCGCGCTGTCCATCGGCCTCGTCACTGAGGAAGCGCGAAGGGAACGGCGCCGGAGCGCCAGTTTGGTAAGGGAACGTACCCTGTTGGAGGAGCGCAATCGGATTGCGCGCGACTTGCACGATACGGTGCTCAAGACCCTCCATGGCTTGGCCCTGGAGGCTCACGTCCTCGGCAGGCACGCCAATTCGCCGGCCGCCAAGGAGAAGGCACAATACATGGTGGGTGTCTGCCAGCACTCCACTCAGCAGATCAGAGAAATGATCCATGAGCTGAGGAGTGAGAGCCAGGAGGCCGGAATAGCGTCGGAAATGTCACGCATGGTGGCCGAATGGAGCACAGCCACCGGCATCAAGACTGAGTTCACTTCATTCGGAGAGGATCAGAGCCTGCCCCTGATGGCCAGCCATAACCTACGAAATGTCCTGTCGGAAGCCCTGGAGAACATCCGCAAGCATGCCCACGCCTCCCAGGCCAGCGTCTCCATCGAATTGCAGCCCGGCGAAGTGCGGTTGGAGATTGCGGACGATGGAAAGGGCATTTCCTACTCGCCAGGCGAAGTCTACACGCTCGCATCCAAAGGCAAGTACGGAATGCTGGGAATGAAGGAACGGGTGGAGCAACTCAACGGGCAGTTCTCGATCGACACCAGCCATGGGACCCGCCTGCTGATCTCGGTTCCGCTGGCTCCCACTAGGTGACCTGGTATGAGATGGCTTCGCAATCGAGGTGTGCAGAAGGGCCAACCCTCTTTGCCGATGGTTTTGGAGTATCCGGTGCAGGAGAAGCCTCCCGCCGGGAGTCTCAGGGTATCCCGTAAGGGCATGATGAATCATGCCCTTACACGAGTCCCCCCTAAGAGTGGGGGACCAAGGAGGTTGAACCAAGACGATTCGACAACGGTGCAGCAGAATGCTGCCGGGGTCTGGGGTGTCCCCAGGTTTTCTTACATATCCCCCAAGAGTGGGGGACCAAGGGGGTTGATACCCAACGATGATACACTTCAGGATCCTTTCCGGCTTCGGGAGTCCGCCGATACCGAAGCCTGTCAAGGACTGAAAGGAGTTGACCAATTACTTCTCCATGAGTAAGACCAAGCTGTTCATTGTAGATGACAATCCAGTGATCCGGCAGGGCCTGCGCAGCCTGCTGGAAGCGGAGGAGCAACTCGAGGTCTCCGGCGAGGCCTCCACCGGTGCCGAGGCTATTCAGTGGATGAAGAGGCATTCGGCAGATGTCATTCTCATGGACATCCGCATGCCCGTCATTGACGGCATCGACGCTACCACGGAGATCCTGCGCAGTAGTCCCCAGGCGAAGATACTGATTCTCACCGTCACTGAGGACCCCAAGACCCTGGCGCGGACGCTCCATGCCGGCGCCAGGGGATATCTTGTCTACAGCCGCTTCGCTCCCGACGAGCTGTTGAACGCAGTGTATACCGTAGCCTCGGGCGAGGAGATTGCCCCATCTCCAGCCGTGGCGCTGGCCCTGGGAGAGCTACCCATCGACGAACCAGGCACTGCACCATTGCAGGACCTGCCGCTCGTCGAGCCGCTTACCGCCAGAGAGACCGAGATCCTGGACCTGATTGCCGACGGGCGCAGCAATGCCGAAATCGCTCAGGCTCTCTCGCTGGAAGAAAAGACGGTCAAGAACCACATCACCCGCCTGTATTCCAAACTGAACATAACCAGCCGTTACGATGCCATCCGCCTGAGGCTGGCTCACCTGCGCTGAGTGCGTCAGCCAAGCGCTCCGATTCTATTGAAGGGAGTCTCACGAATGCCAAAGAAAGCCGACTGGGAGAAATTCTTCGACGGCCACGCGCCGGTGTACATGGAGAACTGCTTCACCCAGAACACGGTCAACGAGGTCGATTTCCTGATTGAAGAACTGCGGCTCAAGCCCGGCGCCACGATCCTCGATGTCGGCTGCGGCACAGGCCGGCATTCGATTGAACTGGCGCGCCGGGGTTTCATCGTCACCGGCGTGGATATCTCGTCCGGCATGCTGGCGGAGGCCAAGAAGCATGCCGACGAAGCCAAGGTCGCGGTCACGTGGGTGCACGCCAATGCCGCGCGCATGCCAGTTGACCGGAAGTATGACGCGGTCATCTGCCTGTGCGAGGGGGCTTTTGGCCTCCTGGGACGCGGAGATGACGCCCTGGAGCAGCCGCTGGCTATCCTGCGGCGAGTCGCGAAGGCACTGAAGCCGGGGGCGCTATGCTTGTTCACGGTGCTGAATGGCTACAGGATGGCACGGCGGTATTCACAAGCAGACGTGGAGAAGAATACGTTCGACCCGCTCACGCTGTCGGAGCTCTCCGAGTGCCCCGAGTTTAGGAATCCGGGGGCCATGCGAGAGCACGGCTTCGTGCCCACCGAGCTGCAGTTGCTTTTCCGCACGGCAGGCCTGAACGTGCTCCATATCTGGGGCGGTACCGCGGGCGACTGGAGGCGGGGAAAAATCAACCTCGACGAGTATGAGATCATGGTGGTGGCGGAGAGAGAACACCGAACGCGACCTTCTGGAAGACGCGCTGGATTCCCGCCTTCGCGGGAATGATAGAAGGGGGTGGAGGGATCTGTTCCCGGCGCGAGTTGGGGGGTGTCCGCTGGACCTTTTGAGAAGCCCTGTGAATACCCCTTTGGGCAACGGGGGACTCTGGCGGCTTGGACCGCGTCTTGGGATGATGACTACACTCCCGCGTATCACGGGCAAGCTTCGCTTCGCCCATGCCACCCGTCGTACGGAGTTGCAGCAGGATGCTGCCGGGGGTTTGGGGGTGTCCCCCCAATTTCCCTATTCCCCCCCCCAAGAGTGGGGGCCAAGGGGTTGATAAGCACTCTCGACGCCCAAGGCCGCTCATACAGACGACGGACTGGATTCCCGCTCCCCGCCTTCGCGGGGACAAGCTTCGCGGGAATGACAGGAAAGAGTCCAGAGACTCGTCTCTGGCGAGGGTTTGGGGGTGTCCCCCAATTCCCTATCCTCCCCCAAGAGTGGGGGACCAAGGGGGTTGATAACCCCTTCTGAGTTTCTATAATGGAACCAGCAACGCTGTGAGATTGAGGGAATAGGAGGGGAACATGTCAGACGAACACCATGAGAAGCACTGGCACGGTGGAGGTGGAGGTGCAGCCGGAGCGACCGGAGGAGTTCTCTGGTTTGCCGGCTGGCTGTTCACCATAGGCTTTGTCAATCTGGTCTGGTGGAAGGTCATCGTCGGACTAGTGGTGTGGCCGTACTTCCTGGGCACCTGGCTCAAGTAGGATAGGCCGCAGACCCCAGTCCAGCGGTCGTTGACTCCCGACCGGGTGGTGGAGACATGCTCAGCTCACAGGCAAGCTTCGCTTCGCCCGTGCCACCCACAGAGAGGCGATTCCAGCCCTCGGTAATCGTCTAGCCGGCATCGAGCACGTTCTTACAAGTCGTGTATAATACAAGCGTGCAACGGGTGGTGGAAATCACCGGCTAGCTTCGCTTCGCCCCTGCCACCTGCCGTCGTACAAAATGTTGTGTCTCACGGAATCCGCATGATTACGAGTAACATCCTTACTAGGGTCTTCCGTCTCAAATACGGTGACCAGTGTGGTACGTGCTTCACGGCTGACCGTTCAGGGCGTCAGTATCTCGTAACAGCCACCCATGTCGTCCAAAATATTCGAGAGACTGACACGGTGGCGATACTGAAAGGTACGACGTGGGTCGACCTACAAGTCACCGTCGTAGGTACGGGAGACAGAGGGATCGACATTGCAGTTCTTGCCCCCTCTGAGCAGGTTTCGCCGACGTACCAGGTCGGTCTTGGCGGTACCATCCTGTTGGGGCAAGATGTATTCTTCCTGGGATTCCCATACGGTCTGCAATGTCCCGCAGTGTCCCTAAATCGTGGATTTGACTTCCCTCTCGTGAAGAAGGCCACCGTATCCAGTCTTCATGGACAGCCAGGCGAGCCACAGTATATGCTACTCGACGGAATCAACAACCCGGGGTTCTCGGGCGGTCCGGTCGCTTGCACACCTGGGGGCGTTGTGTCACCTCAGTGGATTATGGGATCAATGGATTTCTGGTTCATCGGAGTGATCTCTGGCTATCGATACACATGGGAACCGACTTATCTCGATGGGCGGGAAACGTCAATGCTTGTGAGAACAAACACCGGTATCATAATTGCCTATGACATCAGTCACGCTCTTGCGATGATCGATCAACGTCCAATTGGGTTCCAACTGCAAGATATTCCTGCGAAGAAGATTCCACCATAGTCTGCACCCAACGCTCATTGCCCACACAGAACACGCATCACGACAGGTGGCACGGGCGTAGCTTGGCTTGCCCGTGATTCGAATCGGGACCTTGCGCGACTAAGACAATGTTAGGGCAATCCACCGTGATTGCCCTCCTGGAGAAGGACGAGCACAGACACGGGCCTGTTCCTACAACCTACCCAATCATCGATCATGACCGCCCCCATTGATGCCACTCTCCATTCGGGACTATAATACCCTTCGTAATGGCAGAAGCGGGTAGAGACAGACCTGTCCTGGCGGTAGACTTGGGCGGCACCAAGATCGTCACCGCCCTGATCACTCCCCAAGGCGAAATCCTCTCCCGGGAATACAGCCCTACCCTGGCCGAAGAGGGCGTCGATGCCGTCATCAAACGCATACTGAGTACGGCCACTGCTTTGGTCAAGAACGCTGATCTACCCTACTCTTCCCTCTCCGGCATAGCCATCGCCGCTGCCGGAGCCATCGATTCCGATAAAGGCATAGTCACCGATTCGCCGAATCTCCCCGGCTGGCACAACATCCCCCTGAAGGACGAGATACAGGTGTCCACTGGCGCGAGGACTTTCGTCATCAACGACGCCACCGCGGCCGCCCTCGGCGAGCACCGCTTCGGGGCGGGCAGGGGAGTCCGCAACCTGATCTATCTCACCGTGAGCACCGGCATCGGTGGTGGGATAATCATCGATGACAAGCTGTACACCGGCGTCTCGGGCAGCGCCGGGGAATTCGGCCACATGACCATCGACCTCAACGGCCCGCGCTGCGCCTGTGGCAATATCGGCTGCCTGGAAGTGCTGGCCTCAGGCAAGGCCGTGGCCAGGGAAGCACAGCGCATTATCGCGCAGGGAGCCAAGACCGCCATCCTCGACCTGGCTGAAGGGGATCCCCAGTACGTCACGGCTCAGACAGTAGCCACGGCGGCCCAGAAGGGAGACGCGGTGGCTCTGTCCATCGTCAACAAGGCTGCCACCTATCTCGGCGTGGGCCTGGTAAACCTGGTCAACATCTTCAACCCCGAGATGATCATCGTCGGGGGAGGGATGGGCAAGATGGGAGAGCTACTGCTGAAACCGGCGCGGAGAGTGGTCTCGGAAAGGGCCTTTCAGTTCCCGGCCAGCGTGGTGCGGATCGTCTCCAGCGAGCTAGGTGACAACTCCGGAGTCTTCGGAGCCGTCGCCTTCGTCGTGGACTCTGACCGACCTCTCTAGCCACTGCTGCTTCTGGGCCAACCGGACTTCCTCGTCAGTAGTCCGATAGCTGTCCAGGAATTCCCTCTGGAACTCGCCGAAGCCGCCCCGGAGAATCGCCTGGCGCATCCGCTCCATCAACCTCATGATGAATCTGAGGTTGTGAATGGTGGCCAGCCGGTAAGCCAGCAGCTCCTTGCTCTTGAAGAGGTGGTTGAGATAGGCCACCGAGAATCGCTGGCAGGTGTAGCAGTCGCAGCCGGGATCGATGGGCTGGTCCAGCTCTTTGTAGCTGGCGTTGCGGATATTGAGGCGGCCCGTCGCCGCGAAGAGCGCCCCGTTCCGGGCGGTGCGGGTAGGCAGGGCGCTGTCGAACAGGTCTATCCCTCTGGCCACGTTCTCCACCAGGTCCTCGGGCGAGCCCACACCCATGAGATACCGCGGCTTGCTGCCCGGCAGGCAGGACACCGTTTCCTCAACCATGGTCAGCATCACCTTCTTCGGCTCTCCCAGGCTCAAGCCTCCGATGGCATAGCCGGGGAAATCCAGCGAAGTCAGGTGAGCGGCCGACTCCCGCCGCAGCTCCGGGAAGATGCCTCCCTGCACAATGCCATAGAGAGACTGATCCTCCCGACGATGAGCTTTGAGGCACCTCGCCGCCCAGCGATGGGTCCGGCCCGTGGCTTCGCGGACCTGGCTTACCCCGGCGGTGTGGGGCGGGCACTCGTCCAGCGCCATGATGATGTCACTGCCGAGTCCCTCCTGGAGTTTGACGACGTCTTCCGGAGTGAGGAAGTGCTCGCTCCCGTCTATGTGGGACCGGAAACCGACGCCTTCATCATCAACTCGCCGCAGCGAGGCCAGACTGAAGATCTGGTAGCCGCCGCTGTCGGTGAGAATGGGCCCATCCCAGCCCATGAAGCGGTGCAGCCCGCCCATCTGTTCGATAACATCCGCGCCCGGCCTGAGATAGAGGTGGTAGGCGTTGCTCAGGAGAATCTTCGCCCCAACCTCCTTGACGTCGTCCGGCGTGAGCGCCTTCACCGTGGCTTGACTGCCGACAGGCATGAACGCCGGGGTGGGAACAACACCATGCGTTGTGGTGATGAACCCAGCGCGGGCGCTAGTTTGGGCACAGGTTCTCTCGATCTCGAACGTGTGGCTCACGCTGTCCCTGTCACTTCACCAGATGGCTGGCGATAATAGCGCGTTGTATCTCGGAGACGCCCACGTAGACCTCGGTCATCTTGGCGTCCCGATAGAGGCGTTCCACAGGCAGGCTCTTCATCGTCCCGTACGCGCCGTGAACCTGCATGGCCATGCGGGTGACTTCCACCGCCATCTGCGAGCAGAACAGCTTGGCCACGGCAGAGTCATTCCGGATGTTCTGGCCCTGGTCACGAAGGAAGGCCGCCCGATACACTAACCATCGGCCCGCTTCTATCCGCGATGCCATCTCCGCCAGGAGCCACTGAATGGTGGGCATCCGGGCGATGGGCTTCTCATAGGCCACGCGCTGTCCGGCATACTCGACGGAGAGATCCAGTGCCGCCTGGGCTACGCCGACGCCCTGGGCCGCCACGCCTACTCTTTCCACACTGATGGCCTCCAGCATGATCTCGTAACCAGCCCCCTTCTCACCCAGCAGGTTTCCCTTCGGCACTCGGACCGAGTCCAGATAGATCACGCAGGTGCCAAACCCTCTCAACCCCAGCGTCTCGCATGGCTCCCGCAACTGGAAGCCCGGAGCAGACGTCGGCACAACGAAAGCGCTGACCTTTTTGGTCTCATCCTTGGCAAACACAATGGCCTGATAGGCCGCGGGCGCCAGGGAGACAAAGTTCTTCTGCCCCTCGATCATATACTGCCGGCCGTCCAGCTTCGCCTTCGTAGCCACAGCCTTGGGATCAGATCCCGTAGCTGGCTCCGTGAAGCAGAAGCACCCCAGGACATTGCCTTCCACCAGTGGCACCAGGAACTTCTTCTTCTGGGCCTCGCTGCCAAAGCGGAAGAGGGATTCTTGCGACAGGATGCTCACGGCCACAATGGCGCCCACCGTCATGGAAGCGCGAGCCAACTGTTCGATCACCAGCGCGTAGCTGACATAGCCCGAACCGCTCCCGCCGTATTCGGGCGGGTAGGCCAGGCCGAAGTAGCCCATCCGGCCCATCTCGCGAGCCAGCTCCTTAGGGAACTCGGCAGTGCGGTCGATCTCCGCGGCGCGGGGGAGCACTTCCTTCACGGCAAACTCCCTCGCCGTGCTCTGGATCATCTTTTCCCGCTCAGACAGGTTGAAGTCCATGAATCACTCTCTCCGCGCGAGTGGCGCCACGTCAGATTGAGAGGCTCTGTTCAACCCCCTGGCCCCCAATCTTGGGGGTTTCAAAGAAAGGAGAATTGAGGGACACCCTCAAACTCCCGGCAGCATTCTGCTGCACCGTCAATCGCTGTCCTCACCGAGACTGATCACAGTAATCTGGTCGTTGGTGTAGATACAGATGTTCGCGGCGATTTCCATGCTGGTACGCGCTATCTCGGCGGCACTAAGATCGGAATGTCGCAGCAAAGCCTTAGCCGCGGCCAATGCATAGCCTCCGCCCGAACCTATGGCCACCACGTCTTCATCAGGCTCAATTACATCACCTTCCCCCGACAGCACCAGCAATTCTTTCAGGTCGGCCACCACCAGCCAGGCTTCCAGGCGGCGCAGCACCCGATCCGTACGCCACTCCTTGGCGAGCTCTATGGCCGCTCTCCGCAGTTGCCCGCCATACTTCTCCAGCTCTATTTCGAAGCGCTCAAACAGAGTCAGGGCATCCGCCACAGAGCCGGCAAACCCAGCGATCACCTGATCGTGATACAGAGTGCGCACCTTCTTGGCACCATGCTTCAAGACCACGTCACCGGTGGTTATCTGGCCGTCCCCGGCCACAGCTACCTGACCACCCTTTCTCACAGCTACAACAGTTGTGCCTCTGACGTTCTCGTTCATAGTTCACCTCTCGTCATCAAGGTTGCACAAGATCGCTCACCAGCACTTTTCAACCCCCTGGCCCCCACTCTTGGGGGAAGAGAAGAACGAACCGAGGGACACCCTCGGACTCCCGGCAGCGTCCCGCTGCACCATCCCGGCGAATCTCTGTAGGGGCGCATTGCATGCGCCCAGGACACCCCAGACCCTCGGCAGGGACGAATCCCTGCACCCTCTTTGGACACGCCAGGGCACCGCCACCGGGGAGATCCCGCCAAAGGGGCTTTGCCCCTCTCTGCACCCTCGCGCATTCCAGGTGTTATTCCCGCGAAACTTGTCCTCGTGGAAACGGGGAGCGGGAATCCAGAAAGCGCATGCGGCGCGACATGCTGCATGTTGGTCGCGATGACACCGCACAAGCCTGAAGGGCAGACACTCAGCCATCCGACAGCAACTCCTCCAGCACCTTCACCACCAGATGCCTCGGCACGTCCTGCCGGATCACCGGCTGGCCGATCCCTCGCAGTAGCACCCACCTCAGCGCTTTGCCCTTGACCTTCTTGTCCAGTTCCATGGCCTTCAGAACGTTTTTCACATTCACGTCGGAGCAGGAGATGGGCAGGCCAAACGTCTTCAGGATATCTCGATGCTGCTTCACCACCTCGGGCGACAGGACCCCCAAAGCATGGCTCAGCATGGCCGCACCCACCATGCCGACTGACACGGCCTCCCCGTGGAGAAAGCGCCCATAGTCAGTGGCCGCTTCCACCCCGTGACCGATGGTATGCCCGTAGTTCAGCAGGATGCGCCGCCCCTGTTCTCTTTCATCCTCGCTGACAATCCGAGCCTTCACAGCGACGCTGCGCCGAACGGCTTCCGTAGTGGCCTCCGGGTTAAGCTTCACTAGCCTCTTCGCATTCTTTCCCAGGAACGCATGCAGATCGTCGTCCAGAACCAGCCCGTGTTTGATTACTTCAGCCCATCCGGAGGTCAGCTCCCTCTCCGGAAGCGTGGTCAGAGCCTGTACATCGGCCAGCACCAGGCGAGGCTGGTAGAACGCGCCTATCAGATTCTTGGCCTTCGGGTGATTCACCGCCGTTTTGCCACCCACAGAAGCATCCGTCATCGCTATCAGACTCGTGGGCACCTGAACCAGAGACAGCCCCCGCAGGAAAGTGGCCGCCACGAATCCCGCCATATCGGTGATCACTCCCCCACCCACCGCCACGACCACGTCGCCTCTCTCCGCCTGACAATCCACCAGCCAGTCATAGATGTGAGAGACCGTGTCCAGCGTCTTGCTCGTCTCTCCCACAGGCACTGCGAAGCTTTGAACCCCAAATCCCGCCTCCCGCAAGCTGGTCATAACGCTATCGCCGTAGAGCGAGAAGACCGCAGCGTCAGCCACAACGTAGGCGTTTCCGGACAGCCCGGCCTGCCCCACTTTCTCACCCAGGCTGCGCAGCACGCCCCAACCGACGAAGATGGGATAGCGCTCTGTAGCTGTCACCACGTCGCAGACGTGATCCTGATCATACGATGACGCATCACTCGCCTGATGAGACCGAAGCCAGTAGTGCCTGCCTCGGATGACTTCCTGGCACACTTCCGGCAGAGTCAGGTGGTCGGTCTGCACGGTCCAGTCGGCCATAGCGTAGTAGGCTTGGCGCGATTGCTTCAGTTCCACGATGCGCTCCATCGGATCAGCCATGGCCAGCAGAGGACGCACCGCGTTGGGACTCTGATCCTCCTTGGGCAGTCGCTGGTAGATGGTTCCCGGGTTGGCTTCTAGGCAGATGACCACCCCTGATCTTCTCATCAGGACACGATTGTTCGGATCGAGAATGGCGCCACCGCCGGTGGCAATCACCACCCTGCTCTTCTGACACGCCTCCACCAGAGCCTGCCGCTCTAGCTTCCGGAAGTGCGGCTCCCCGTCCTGGCCGAAGATCTCCGGAATGCTCTTGCCGGCAATCCTGACGACTTCTTCATCGGTGTCAATCGCCTCCCAGCCGAGGTTCCTCGCCACTCCCTGGGCCACCATCGACTTCCCCGTGCCGGAGAAGCCGATCAGAATAATGGGGCTGTCAGATCTTTTACCCACTGAACACCATCTCGGAAATCGTGCGCCCCCAGCGACCCAGGATAGTGACTGCCGCTCTCGAGGATGATGCGACAGCCGGGATTGTTGGGGACGATGATGCGGAGGATCCGAGCCACATCCACCCATCCGTCCTCAGGCTTCTGGATAGGGTGAACCGGGATATGGCCGAATGACAGGTAGTCCTGGATGCCTCGGTTGTTCCACACGTGAACGGAGCCGATGTTTGGGGCCAGTTGGCGGGCAAAATCATATAGGTCAAAGCCGTCTCGCTGAGAGGCAATGTGCATGTGCCCGGTGTCAAAGCAATAGCGCAGGCAGGGGAAACTCCGCGCCACTTCGTTCAAGAAATCCACCGTCAAGAACGGGCTGGGACCAAAGCCCTCCATGTGAATCGGCACACGATGTCTCTGGCTGTACTCCGCCAGGTGGCGCGCGCTGTCCCAGGCAATCGCTTTCAACTGAGCATAGCTCAAGCCATTGACCCCCGTCGTGGGAGTCACCGGGAAGTGAGCCACGACATACTCAGACCCAAAACCCTCTGCCGTCTTCATGGTCTCCTCGACCATCGCCAGACTCAGATGCCTCTTTTCTTCGTCAACGTCGCACAGGAAAGAGAGTGTCGGAGGTGAGGGATACCAAGGTATCCTGACCAGCGGCGCATGGATACTCGCCGCCAGATTGTGCCGCTCGATCCGCCTGGTCAGGTCGGCAATGTTCTCCGGCAAGAAGTTGTAGAACTCGCCGCGCTGCAGGCCGTTGGACAATATGACTTCCTCAAAATGGTCCAGCCCATGACAGTGAAAACCGAGATGGCTCAATGCGATCCCCCGATGGACTTCAGGTAGCCTTCAAAGTTCCGCCGCGTCTCCTCCATGCTGTCTCCACCGAACTTCTCCAGCATGGCGTCCGCCAGAACGATGGCCAGCATGGCTTCACCAATGACGCCCACTGCGGGAACCACGCAGACGTCGCTGCGCTCGAAATGGGCCTGCACACTCTCACCCGTGGCCAGGTCCACCGAGGGTAGCGGCTTGGCGAGAGTGGGAATCGGCTTCACTGCCAATCTCAAGACAATCGGCTCGCCATTGCTTATCCCGCCTTCGATTCCACCTGCGCGGTTACTCTTCCGTTGCCACGGATAGTGAGACTCGCCACCCATCTCAATGCCGTCATGCACCTGAGAACCTCGCTCATCAGCCACCTTGAAAGCGTCCCCGATCTCCAGTCCCTTCACCGACTGGATACTCAGCATCGCCTGGGCGATCTTCCCATCCAGCCGCCTATCCCACTGGATATGGCTTCCCAGCCCGACCGGAACGCCAAAGCCCACAATCTCGCTCACGCCACCTACCGTATCCCCCGACGCCACAGCTTCATCGATCATCGCCGTCATGGCCTTCTCCGCTGAGGCATCGGCACATCGAACTGTCGAGCTCTCCACCTGCTGCCAGTCTACGGGAGTCGTCACCTTCGCCCACTGGCCACCTATGGCCAGCGTATGACTGTGAATCTCGATACCGAACTCCTCCAGGAATCGGCGCGCCACCGCGCCTACCGCCACTCTGGCCGCCGTCTCTCTGGCACTGGCCCGCTCCAAGATCAGCCGAATATCGTCCAACCCGTACTTGGTCACACCAGCCAGGTCGGCATGCCCCGGGCGGGGACGCGTTATCCGCTTGGTATCGCCTTCGACCGGAGACACGGACATCTCCGTCTTCCAGTTCTCCCAATCGCGGTTCCAGATCACCAGCGTGACAGGACTGCCTATAGTAAGGCCATGGCGCACGCCGGAGAGTATCTCCGCCCGATCACGCTCCATGTTCTGCCGGGGACTCCGGCCATACCCACCTTGACGTCTCTTGAGGTCCTGCGCCATGAATTCCTCGTCCAAACGAAGGCCGGCCGGCACGCCCTCGACAACCGCCGTCAGGGCTTTCCCATGAGATTCACCAGCAGTCAAGAATCGAAACATCCTATGGTTGCTCCGGCGGCTCATCTTCCGTCATATCGTCAGGTTCATCGTATTCCTGATCGGCCAGTATTGTTTCCGCCTCATCCGCCAGGTTCTCCGGCACCATCACTCTGGCCTCGCCCAACCCATCCACGGTTACGCCGTAGATCAGCCCGGCGCCCTCGTACCTCAACATGGCTGGAACACCCTCGCTCTCCAGACGCCCTTTGACGATCTGGGCCTGCAGGTAGTTGCCGCTGAAAACAGAGACCAGCTTCGATTTGTCTGCCATGTGGGCTGCCTACCTCAACGCCTCTCTGGCGCTCTTCAGCATTATGTCAACCGGCGCCTTCTTGCCCGTCCACAACTCAAAGGAGGCTGCCCCCTGATAGACCAGCATGGACAGCCCTCCCAGCGTCTCAGCCCCGGCCTTCTTGGCTTCTTTCAAGAACGGCGTCTCTTCAGGATTATACACCAGGTCATAGACCAAGGCATCCTTCGGAATTAAGTTAGCACTCAACGGGCTCTCGCCCTCGGTCGCGTTGTATCTCATGCCAATGGACGTGCAGTTCACGAGCAGGTCACAGTCCTGCAGCGCCGAACTGGCTCCCAGTTCCGTCCAGGCCAGCGCCGATAATGGAATTCTTCCTGCTGCCCTGGCAAACGAACTCACCAACCGTCTCCCTCGTTCCAGAGACCGGTTGAAGACCGTCACTGATGTTACCTCGCCGTTGAGCAACCCGAACATTACGGCCCTGGCCACGCCCCCAGCCCCGAGAAGTACCACTTTTCTGTTGCGCAGGCCATAATCAGCGTCCTCGCGCAGCGCCCTGACGAACCCCTCCACATCGGTATTGAAGCCCATCAGCCTCCCGTCTCTGTTCACCACAGTGTTTACCGCACCAATCCGGGCCGCCGTATTGCTCAACTCGTCCAGCAAGGGAATAATCTTCTCCTTGCACGGTATCGTCACATTGGCCCCCAGGTTCGACACATTGCGGAGTCGATCGACCGTCGCCTCAAGATCCGCCTCCGGAGTTTCCCATTTCTCATACCTGACATCGAGCCCATGGTGATCGAAAGCGGGCTGCTGAAACGCCGGCGAAATCGAGTGCTTCAAGGGATAACCAATCAGAACTACAGATTTCGACATCTATGCCAACTACCTTCGATGTGCCGTTCCGATCTTACTCCGATTCCGGCAGAAATTCTATCGCAGGAGACCTTGGGATGAAGATCAGTGGGAGACGCTATGGGAAGCTGTCTCCCAACCCTCTTTCAACCCCCTTAATCCCCCATTCTTGGGGGAAGTTTTGAAGCTGAGGGACACCCTCAGACTCCCGGCGGGAAGCATCCCGCACCTCTTTTGAGACAGCTCCTAGCCAGCGTTCAACAGCAGACTCTAACCTTGGGACTCCGCCTGCTCGCGGCGCGACTTGTCCAGATAGCCCTGCAGAATCAAGGCGGCAGCCGCAGCGTCTACCTTCTCTTTCCGTCTCCCCTTCCGCATCCCTGACTCGATCATGCCCCGCTGCACGGCCACCGTCGACAACCGTTCGTCCCATGTCTGGATAGGAACACGCAGAGACTCCGAGAGCTTTCGCAGGAAATCCTGGACCCGCACCGCCTGCTGCCCCACCTTGCCATCCAGGGAGTAGGGCAAACCCGCCACCACGGCCTTCGCCTCATGCTTCTGGACCAAGTCAGCGATGGCCTTCACGGCCGCTTCGTCGTCTGTTCTCTCGACGCGCGTCAGCGGGCTGGCCAGTATGCCCAAGGGATCACTGACGGCCACCCCAATCCACCTCTCCCCGACATCGAGTCCCAAAGTCCGTCCCTCCACCACACCACCCTACCTCTTCCAAGTACCCGAGGCCTTGTCGTAGTGGCGCTCCACCAGGCTGGCCACCTGGCTCAAAGCTTCTTCCAGCTTCGACGCGTCCTTACCACTGCCTTGGCCCAGCTCGGCCCTTCCGCCACCACCACCTCCCACCACCTTCGCCAGTTCCTTCACCACCTGCCCGGCGCTGAATCCCTTGGCCACCAGATCAGGCGTTACCATAGCCAACAGGCTCGGCTTGCCATCGCACACAGCGCCCAACACTATCAGTCCGCTCCCTAGTTCTTCCTTGAGACGATCACCCATCTCCCGCATGGCATCTGCGCTGGTGGCGGCTACTTTCGCCGATATCACCTTTATGCCGTTCACCTCTTTCGCTTCGGACAACAGCGAACCTGCTGCCTTTCTCGCCGACTCCCGCTCCATCGCCAAGGCCCGTTTGCGCTCTCTGTCCAGTTCATTCGCCAGAGACGAGACCTTGGCTTCCACACCTTCCGGCATGGTCTGAAGCTCAGCAGCCAGCGAATCCAGCGCCGACAGCCGTTGTTCAACGAGATGCTCCGCCCCCTGGCCAGTCATTGCCTCGATACGCCGCAGGCCGCTGCCAACGCTTTCCTCAGAGACAATGTATAGCATCCCTATCTCGCCGGTCGAGTGAACATGCGTGCCACCGCACAATTCCACGCTGAAAGGCGGATTGCCCACCTGTACCATGCGCACCTCATCGCCATACTTCTCCCCAAACAGCGCCGTCGCCCCTTTGGCCACCGCTTCCTTGTACGAGGTCACCGTCGCCACCACAGGCAGGTTCTCCCTGATCTTCTCGTTTACCAGATGCTGTATCTCCAGCAGACGCTGCTTCCCCACGGCTTCAAGGTGATTGAAGTCGAATCTGAACCTGTCCGGAGTCACCAGAGACCCGGACTGGCGAACATGCTGTCCCAGCACCGCTCTCAACGCCGACTGCAGCAGGTGTGTTGCCGTGTGATTGCGCGCGATATCCGAGCGACGCTTTATGTCAACTTCAGCCACCACACTGTCGCTCACAGCAATGTGACCCTGAATTACTTTGCCTTGATGCACAATCAGATCAGGCAAAGGCTTGATCGTCTGATGGACGCCGATCTTTCCCTGCGCACCGCGAATCTCACCGGTGTCACCCACCTGGCCACCCATCTCCCCATAGAACGGCGTTTCCTTCAGGACCACCTCCACCTCATCACCCTCGGAGACGGAGTCCACAGGCTTGCCCCCCGCAATCAGTCCCATCACGACCGACTCGTGGCGCCACGTCTCATAGCCCACAAAACCGGACGCCGTAACGCCGAGTTGCTCGTAGGCCTTCAAGTCGGTCTTATCACCACCGGTGAACTTGTGTGACGCTCTGGCCCGCTCGCGCTGGCGTTCCATCTCGCGCTCAAAACCATCCACGTCAACTGTGAAGCCCCGCTCCGAAGCTACTTCGATCGTCAGCTCCTTGGGGAAACCATAGGTGTCGTAGAGCATAAAGGCATCCTCGCCGCGTATCCTTTTCTCCGCTCCCGCGGCCTCCATGACCTTGTCCAGAGAGTTGAGACCGCTGTTGAGAGCTTCGCTGAATCTCTTCTCTTCCAGATTGATGATGCTGCGCACCATTTCTTGATTGTGGCGTAGTTCGGGGTAAACATTTCCCATCTTCTCCACCACGAAATCCGCCAACTCCCCGATGAACGGCTGCTCCAGCCCCAGCTTCCTCCCGAATAGCGCCGTGCGCCGCAGCAGCCGGCGCAGCACGTATCCTCTGCCCTCATTGCTGGGCACCACTCCATCCGCAATCAAGAAGGTGATTCCTCGGGAATGCTCCGCCATGACTCTAATGGACCGATCGACTCCCTCGTCCTTCCCAAGGTGCTTTCCTGTCATACTGGCCACCCTAGTTACTAGGGGAGCGAAGATATCGGTCTCGTACACGGTCCTCTTCCCCTGCATGATGGCCGCGACGCGCTCCAGACCCATGCCCGTGTCTATGTTGGGCTTGGGCAGAAGCGTGCGATGTCCCTGCTTGTCCTGGTCAAACTGAGTGAACACCAGGTTCCATATTTCGGAATAGCGCCCGCAGTCGCAGTCCGGACCACAATTGGACCGACCGCAGCCAAACTTCTCACCGAAATCATAGTGAATCTCACTGCAGGGACCGCATGGCCCGGAATCGCCGGCAGGCCCCCAGAAGTTGTCCTTCTCGCCCAGCCTGAGGATCCTCTCGGCGGGGACTCCGATGCGACGCCAGTGTCCAGCGGCTTCATCATCGTCGAGAAACACAGTGATCCAAAGCCGATCTGAAGGGAGCTTGAGCCACTGGATGACAAACTCCCAGGCCCACTCAATGGCCTCCTTCTTGAAGTAGTCTCCGACGCTGAAGTTCCCCAGCATCTCGAAGAAGGTCAGATGCCTATTGTCGCCTACCGAGTCAAGATCAGTGGTACGGAAGCACTTCTGGCAGGAAGTCAATCGCGTGTTCGGCGGCGTGGCTAGGCCGAGGAAATATGGCTTTATTTGCACCATGCCGGCTGTGGTCAGCAGGAGAGTGGGATCGCCCTGGGGTATGAGGGAAGAGCTGGGGACAATGGTGTGCCCATTGCGCTCAAAGAAAGTAAGATAGGTCTTTCGGACTTCGTCGCCAGTCATGCTCATGAAGAGAAGTATATTGAAAACGCCGTTCGAGAGCAAGGACTATGAAGGCTCTCTTACAATCGTCCTTCAACTCCCGGGAGTTATTGGAATTGGGGTACACCCCCAAACCCTCGGCAGGACTTCGCCCTGCACCCTATGGGGCAACGCGCTGCCAGGCCTCTAACAGCTTGGGGACAGTCTCGTGCTGACCAATCTCTTCGGGATCGATCCATTTCGCTTCAGTGTGCTCCCAGTCGATCTTGATCTTCTCCGGTCTCAGCACCTGGAATCGGAACGGATGGACAATCCACTTCTTGCCGATTTCGGAATCGACCACTTCCAGCGGTAAGCCCTCCTGCACCAGCGTAACGTCACCCGCATCCAGGCCAGCCTCTTCCTTGATCTCAGTCCACGCCTGCTGAGAAGGGGTGATGCCTGGCTCGATGTACCCGCTCACGCCGGCCCACTTGCCCCGGTACGTACCGACCCGCTCGCTCCGGCGCAAGATCATGATCTGACCGTTGTGCTCCAGAAAGCAGGTGACAACTCTCCTTTCATCCACGCTGCACCTTCGGTGCCTAGAATACCATTGTCCGCAAGATCACGTCGGCCAGCCTCAGTCTCTCCATGATCAGACATGATTTGAAGGCCTCAGCGATGGCCAGTCACAGAAGTGAAACCGGAGTTTGATATCACGCCCAGATGAACTGTTCCTTCTTGGACAACCCACTTGACAACTCCATTTTCCTGTGGTAGTATGCATTTATCAGTATTAGGCAGTTCATACTAGTAGCAAAGTAACAATACCCGATCCCGGAGTCGCTGAGAAGAGACAGACAGCAGACGAAATCGAGGTCACTGAGTATGTGGGGAAACAAGAAGAACATTGATGAGACAGAATCGGCTGACAAGAAGTTTCAGAAGGAGCTCATTTCCGGAGTCGCCGCGCTGGTTCTTCTGACCATCCTCAACGAGGCGAAAGAGCCAATGTACGGCTATCAGATCGCCAAGGTCATCGACGGACAGGCAGAAGATTCCGCGGTGCTGAAGCAGGGGGCACTCTACCCGGTACTGAGATCACTAGAGAGCAGCGGGCTATTGGAGAGCCGCGTCGAACCCTCCGTCTCCGGGCCTCCCCGGCGGTACTACCGGATCACGGAGTTGGGTCGCACTACCCTGGCGCGCTGGCGGGAGATGTGGAACCAGATGAGGACGTTCGTGGACACCGTGATGAAAGGAGAGGGCAATGGTCAAGAGCGTTGACGAGTACTTGAGGCTGCTCAGGAAGGAACTGGCCGGAAGCGATGCCGCCGTGGTCCAAGACGCCCTCGCCGATGCCGAAGAGCACCTTCGCATGGCGCTCGCGCAGGCCGTCAACGGCAGACCCGACATCTCGGAAGCGGAGGCCATCCCGCCGATCGTCGAGAAGTATGGATCACCACAAGAGATTGCGGCGGCCTACAGGCAAATGGAAGCCCGGCTTCCTGCCAGCCTGGGTAGGTCAACATACGCGGGGCATCGATCCGTCTTCTCCCGCTTCTTTGGCGTGTTCGCCGATCCGAGAGCGTGGGGTGCTCTCCTCTACCTCTTTCTCTCCCTGGCCATCGGCATTGTCTACTTCACCTGGGCTATCGTCGGCATCTCGCTGTCGCTGGGGCTGCTGGTTCTGATCGTCGGACTGCCGTTTGCCGTCCTCTTCCTCCTGTCAATCCGAGGCATCGCCTTCATCGAAGGCCGCCTCGTTGAGGCATTGCTCGGAGTCCGCATGCCACGCCGGCGGATGTTCTCCGATGACACACCTGGATTCTGGAAGAGAATCAAGGACCTGTTCACACAAAGGATCACGTGGACAGCGCTGGCATACTGCATATTGCGGCTAGGTCTCGGCATCGTCTACTTCACCGTATTCGTCGTTCTGGTCGGCCTCTCAGTCTACTTAATCGCCATGCCGATTACGGTGCTGGTTCTTGACATGCCGGCCTACATCATTCTGGGAGACACTGAGTACCTGGCAGTCACCTGGTCCATACCGTTCTTCTTCTTGCTGGGTGTGCTTCTGCTTACCGCCACCATGCACCTGGCCAAATTGGTGGGACGGGGACACGGCGCGCTGGCCAAGTTCATGCTGGTGTCGAAGAAGGACTGAGAGGATCGAGAGTCGTCACACAGCGTGTGTGGAAACAGAAAGGCACGGAATCAAAGAGGAGGAGACAGATGAGGAAGTCAATGATTTGCCCTTCGCACAAACACAGTAAAGGCGGGAACGATCAGAAGCCCTGGGTTCATCGAATAGGGCCGCCATTGACCCCCGTGTCAATCCTCCTCATCGTCGCCCTGGTCTTCCTGGTCGGGGTCATGGCGCTGGTATCCTCCGCGTGCACCACGCAGCCTGCCACGAGCACCGAGAGTGACAACTTCACCGTCGGGGAGGCTGCCACTCTCACCGTCAGGAGTCTGGACGGACGGATTGAGGTCAACGCCGGCTCGGATAACGTTGTCACAGTGAGGGCCGAATTAAGAGACATCCGCCGGATTAAGTACGAGGCCATCAAGAATGGTGATGAGGTGATCGTTACGGCTGAGAAGACGGGAACCTGGTGGTTCCCCGCCGGCAATACCAAGGCGGACATCTATGTGACTGTGCCCGACAACACTGCTCTCAAGCTGAAGACCAGCAACGGCAAGATCGAGGTCCAGGGAACAACAGGCGGCGGCACCCTGGAGACATCGAACGGGGCCATAGTCCTCGAGAGTGTCAAAGGTGACTTTGATGCCACAACGAGCAATGGTGCAGTCGAGATCGACACCATCGAAGGCAAAGCTTCCGTCAAGACATCCAACGGCAGGGTGACTCTGAGCGAAGCCAAAGGGGCATTCAACGTAAAGACCAGCAACGGAGCTGTTTCGTTCAGCGGCGAGATGACGCCCGGAGGCAGCAACCGTCTGGTCACCAGCAACGGGAGCGTCGAGGTGGAGTTGACGGGAACGCTCAGCCTCAATCTCGATGCCTCCACCAGCAACGGCAAAGTCATACACGACGATGTGGCTATACTGGCCACCAAGACCGAGACGGACCATCTGGTGGGGACAATCGGCGCCGGAGAAGCGGACCTCTACATCGAGACTTCCAACGGGGACGTGATCATCAAGTAGCCGTTCCGCGTAGGACGCGTAGAGCGTGGCGAAACCCACCGGCCCAACATCGCGGGATCGTGTGGGCCAAGCCCAACCTACGGACCTCTATGGAGTAGGCTCAGGGCGCTGTCATAAGGCCAGTGTCAGACTTCGGCTCTGCTTCCTACTGTTGATTATCCTTAGCGCAAGTGGTACATTCACTTGGGCTTTGCCAGAGCGCCCAAGTCGGTCCGAGGAACCTGGGTTACGAGAGACTAAGGTGAGTTCAACCGGAGGGCAATGACCATGACTGAAATAAGGCCAGTCAAGCATGTATTCATCGATGTTGTTGGCTATTCGAAACGCGTTGTCGAAGCGCAATGTGACATCATAGATGCGCTGAATGAGACCATGAAGGGGGTGATGGCTGCATTCAGCATCGGAGAAGATGCAGTCGTGTACTTGCCTACTGGCGATGGTATGTGTCTAGCACTGATAGATGCCACAGCACCGTACGACCTACATGTGCGGATAGCACAGGAAACAATCCACAGAATAGATTCGGTGCACAACAAGGAAGAGAAACGCCCCAATCGCCAATTCGAGGTCAGGGTGGGCATAAATCAAAGTGATGACAACATCATCAAGGATATCAATGGTCGCAACAACGTAACCGGCGCCGGAATCAATAATGCCAGGCGTATCATGGATTTGGCTGATGGTAGTCAGATTCTGGTTAGTAGTGTCGTGTATGACAACCTTCGGTATCGAGAGAAGTACTCCGATGCCTTCCGTGGATACAGGGCAGAAGTGAAACATGGTCTTGTTCTTGATGTCTTTCAGCTTGTCAAAGGTGAATACCAAGAACTGAACACGACAACACCTTCAGCTTTCGCTCCTACCAAGGAGACCGAAACCATCATGCCGAAGGAGGCCGCCTACTATCTCGCCCATATTGCGAAGAATGAGTCGTTCATCAAGAAGGCACTGAATACCGATTCTGCCGACAATGCTCCACTGAGAGTCATAACATGCTTTCTGGCGCGAGACTCCGAGTATGCTTCAAGGGAATAAAAACCCCTGGCTATCAGGGACTATCGCGAGATGCCTAAAGGAGCAGGCAACACCATGGAAGAGCAACTGGCATGGTTCCTCAAAGAGGTCCCATTCAAGGTCATGTTGGGCGTAGCATCGGCCCTGGTAGAAAGCATCATTCCGAAGTCAATGCAGGAGCAATGCCTGGATGTATACAACTGGGGCGGCTTGGTAGTGACAGACAAGGGCAAGGAGAGAGTGAAGAAAGAGTGGCCAAACGTCTGGGCCGAGTTTGAATTGGATTCCATACCATCTGGTTAGGCGTATCCAGCCGCCCTCGCACCTCTTGTATCCTTTCTGCGCGATAAGGAATACGCTCCCTCTTTTCGCAGTGTCAACGTATCAACCAGTGTTCAAAGCGCAACGGAGATACGTGATACTTCCACAACTCAATTTGAGAAACAGCCGACAACTCCCACTCTTGCAGGCAGGTGCCAACGAGGCTATGCTGTAGGCGGAGGTCAAGGCATGACCACTCTCTACAAGATGATGCTGGGCTTTGGCATCCTGGTGATAGTAGGCCTGCTCTTCGCTGTGCTCCTTCTGGCCGTGAGAAAGGGCCAAAAACCTTCCCCCGGCGGTGGATCGAGGGAATTCTCTTCATCATCTGCATGCCCAAAATGCGGCAGCCCATTGACCAAGGAAGCCAAGTCCTGCCCCAAGTGCGGCGCTCCCGTTGGCTGACGATTCGCCGATGGCCGGGAGCATCAGCACCTTTTGACTGCGAGTGCCAACGGGCGTATCATGACTAACCACAACCGTGAACAAGCGTCTGTTACTACTCCTGGTTATCCTTCTGGCCCTGGCATCAGTGTTCCCGGCATCCTGCAGCAGTGACAATTCTCCCGTCGCCGTTCTGGAGACCAGCCTCGGCACCATCAAGTTCAAGCTCTATGACAAGAAGGCTCCTATCACCACCGCTAACTTCATAGGCCTGGCCGAGAGCGGCTTCTACGATGGGCTGTCTTCCACAGGGTGGTTGACAACTTCGTCATTCAGACGGGTGACCCCACTGGCACGGGAATGGGCGGTTCAGCCGAGACCATCCCCTTGGAGATCGGTGAGGGCCTGACTCACACTGATGGAGCCGGTAGATACCCACGGGCAGAGCCCGTGGCACTTTACAGCTCAAGCTTCGCTTGACCTGAATCCTGGTGTGCTTGCCATTTCACGTATTCAATGACTTGCTCCTCGTTTAACCCAACCGTAGACACAAA